>JGI26085J52751_1000131_pt1 | contig 14405 bp, 7 predicted proteins | sample SaaInl25SG_5_DNA_FD_52751 | JGI IMG/M metagenome (IMG submission 52751) | reverse complement strand
CCATCGGTGTCCTCCAGGCAGTTGCCGTTGCAGTCGTAGTGCGTTTCAGCGTACGTGCAAGATCCGTTGTCCAGGATGGCACCAGGGGTGAAGTTGCAGGCATTGACGTCTTGGCAACCGGAAATTTCGGCGCTGTCGCAAATGCCATTGACGTTCTCATCGGCGCAGCCGTCGACGGTGGATGCTTCGTTGGCACAAACCTCCCAAATGCCTTCGTATCCGTAGTCGTTGTTGGTGTTGTCCAACGCCACCAAAACGCTTCCAGAAGCATCTGCGAGGGTCATGCTTCCTCCGAAGTCGCACACGCCGTCGTTGCCAAAGTCCATCGCGCACAGACCGTCACCGTTGGTGTCTTCCATAATGAGGTTGTGGCAGCCCACAGGCACGCAGCCTTGTTCCACGTATGTGTTCGAACCGAGGCTGTAACCGCCGCCGTCCATGATGATTTCGCCGTCGGCATCCTCAATGCGCCACGCAATCTCGTTTGCCCAATTGTCGGTGTTCAACGTCATGGTCCAGTAGTCCGAGGCAGCGAGTTCGAATCGTTGGGTGTAAGCGTCGTTGCCTCCGAAGTCGTCGGCGTCACCTCCCAAGAGGGCAACCGTGACATTTAACTCATTGGTGTCTGCGGCCAACGCCAATTCAGGGAGCATGACCTCAATGCTCTCTCCTGGCGCCACCGATTCTTGGTGGATGGTGGTGAAGGCATTGTTGCTGTTCAATAGAGTTGTCAATTCAAAGCCGTCCACGGCAATGACTCCAAAGTTGGTCACCACGGCGATCGGAGCGATGGAAGGGGTGCAGGTGGATGCACCAACGTTGCTGAAACCAGTGACCGTCAAATCGCGCTCAGTCACGGGCAAACCGCCAAGGCTTTCGAGCAAGCTGGAACGCACCGATTCCAAACACCCTCGCATTCTCGTGCGCTGACCTTCAGAGAACGTGTTTCGGCAAGATTCTTCCGTGTAGTCCATGTAATTCTCCACCTGAGCACCCTCGCATACAGGTTGGAAGCAGCCCAAATCGTTCGTGACGGTGGCTGGGGTGTCGCACACTTCGTCACCTTGATTTTCGCAGTTGGTCTCTGACGTGCATGACGTCGTGTTGGAGAAGGTGTGCCACAAAGACAAGTGGTGCCCCATTTCGTGAGTCACTGTGGTGTTGAGGTCACGGCCGGACTTCAATTCACCCACCGTTCCAAACGTGTTGTAAAGGACAGTCACACCGTCGCGCGCATCTCCTGTTGGGCCGAGGTAGGCAAATCCCTGAATTCCCCAGCCTCCGTCGTTCCCGTTGATTTCAGGAACCACGAAGATGTTGATGTAATCGTCGCCAAACCAGGTGGTCAATGCCTTCACGGCCATTTGATCGCCGGCGTCTTCGTCGTTGCCGTTGCTGATGCCGTGCTCCGCAAAACCGGGGATGGAATTGCCGTTCACACGCACGATTCCGTTGGTGGGTTCACCTTCGGGAGTGCGTTTGGCCATCTCGAATTGAATGTATGTGTTCACGCCGTTGCCATCGCCCAGCGTTCCGGGCTCCTTGCGGAAGCGCTCGTTCATGTCTTCAATCCCAGACAAGATTTGCTCGTCGCTGATGTTCTCATTCACGCCGACAGGAGAGCCACGGTGAATCACGTGCACCACCACTGGAAGGGTGTACACGTCCATGTTGCGGTTGGATTCAGTCTGCAAGCGCTGAACAGCGTCGCGAACAGCGTCGAAGTTGCGGGCGTAAGTCGTGGAAGAAGCGACTTCGGCGAAGTGCACAGCTTCAGCAGCACATTGCTCGTCCGATTGGGCGAATGTGGCGCTTGAGAGGCCCAGTAGAGAGAGAAGAAGTGTGAGGAATGAAACTCGCATGGGATGGAAATTCTGATGGGGTTTTCCTCCGCATACGTGCCGTTTTCCTTCTCGGTTTCATCTCTGTTCAACGAAAAACCCCAGTGAAGCGATCCACTGGGGTTTTGGTGAGAATTTTATCAAAGATTATACGCCCGTTCTCACTCCTTGGTGGTCACTTTGATGAGTTCAACCTCGAAGATCAGGGCGGCGTAAGGGGGGATTGCTCCTCCTGGAGCAGGTCGCGCGCCGTATGCCAGGTCTTGAGGAATGTAGAATTTGGTTTTCCCTCCCTCTTGCATCAACTGGAGGCCTTCCGTCCAGCCCCGAATCACACCATTCAGAGGAAAGGAAATCGGCTCACCACGTTTGTAGCTTGAATCAAATTCGTCTCCATTCAGAAGCGTGCCGCGGTAGTGCACCGTGACCTCGTCGTTGGCGTCCGGGGAACCCCCAGTTCCCACAACTTCGTGCTGGTATTGCAAACCCGAAGCCGTAGTCGTTATTCCTTCTTTGGTTCCATTTTCAGCCAAGAAGGCCTCGCCTTCTGCTTTTGCAACCTTCGACTTTTCCTCTTTCAGGCGCATCATTTCGGTGCGCACCAACGCATCCGCTTCGGCAGCAGACATGGTGGCATCCCCGGCAAGGGTGGCCTCAAAACCCGATTTCAGGGATTCTCCGTTCACAGAGGACAGTCCTTCGTTGGACAAGTTGGTGGCGAACAAGACGCCAAGAGCGTAGGACAGTGAATCCATGGTAGGGGTTTGAGAGGTGGTTGGGGTTTCCGTCGATTTGCTGTTGCGCTTGGACCGCTGCGCCCACGTGTTCGTGGACATGGTCATGCCAAGCAACAACATCAGAAGCGATGCAATCCGAGAGTGTTGATGAATCATGGAGTCAAAGTTCGGGTGAAAACCTTCAACACATTTGAACTGTGTTGAGGTGCGTAGACGTAGCCTTTGTCGTTGAACCCTTCGAGGTCCGCGGGAGAAGTGATGCGGTTGTTCAAAACGTGCTTTGCCATGGAGCCACGAGCGGCTTTGGCAAAGGCCGATATGCTTCTGAGTTTCCCGTCTTTTTCCTCGAGAAATTGACATGTGATGATGAGGTCGGGGTTGAGTCCGTGAAGCGCAACATCCCCATATTCGGCACTCGCCAGGTTAAGGACTTGGTTGTGATTCCCATCCTCCAATTCGTTTCGCACCAGCGAAGGCAGGTGGGTTTTCCAAAACCCGGCCACGCTCCGGTGACTTGATTTGTGGTGCCACGGTTGCCCCATTTCCAAACGCACAGGGCAGTACCGATCCAAGGGGCGAAGGATGCCATAGGCGCCATGCAAGATGCGCAAACGTGCAGACGCTTCGCGAGCATCATCCAGACTCCATGAGGACAGGTCAAGTGACTTGAAGGCATCGCCTTGAAACGTCCATCCCGCAGCATATGGGCCCTCAGCAGTCCATTCTTGGTGCCACGCGAAGACGCGCTGAGCCAGGGCATCCGACAGATTCAGATTCTTTTGGGTTTCCTCAAGACTCCAGGAGGACAATCGTTCCACAAGGACTTGGGCATGCACGATGGCCAAAGGCGTGGTCAGTTCATTCCGAAGATCCGGAAGTATGGGGAGCGAGGGGGAAAGCGTTTTTGCAGGAGACAGAAGAACCAACATGAGGGCAAAGTTGGGACAACCGTGCTATCTTTCCTCCATGACTTGCATGAAACCCAACTCCCGTTTGAAGACCCTCTTGACGGGTGCCATTGCAGCCTTGGCTTCGACTACGACAGTGGCACAATCCCCTTGCCCTGAAGATTCCTTGGCGCTCAACGTGACGGTGACCACGGACAATTGGGGCTACGAAATGTATTGGGAGCTGCTTGCGGTCGGATCCGAGTGCGGTGATGGCGAAGCGTTGTTGTGGGGAGGAAACCCTGAGGTGGGTTGTGGGGGAGGGGTTCCAGGTCTTCCGGGAGAAGCGTATGGAAACAATGTGATTGTGAGTTCGCCCACGTTGTGCGTTTCGGAAGGGGACAGCCTGATCTTGGTTCACCGCGACAGTTACGGTGACGGTGGCTCGCAGTTTTCCATCGCATTGACGGGGATGGAGGTTTATGCATTTGGAGGGACAGGCAGCGGCGACGATTGGATGTTCCAGACCTCTTTGATGGCGGGTGATCAGCCTTGTTTGGCCGAGCCCATCGTGGCGAATGGCCCCTCATGGGTGGGGTCCACTGTTGAGGCAAGCGTTTCTCCCGGCGAGCCCGCGCCCCCGGCACTGGGATGTGGTACATACGGCGGTTGGTGTGAATCCGGATTGAATCGAACGATGTGGTTGGTTTGGGATGTGCCAGAAGAGGGTGGTGTGTATTCCGTAACGACGTGCAACGAGGGGACTTCTTTTGACACCCAATTGGCCATGTGGCACGTGGAGGATTGCATGGATTATGGCACGTATGAGTTGGTCAACGCCAACGACGACATCGGTTGTGATTTTGGAGCNTACCGCAGCGGATTCCTCACCCCTTGCTTGCAAGGGGGGGAAACGTTCTACCTCCAGATCGATGGGTGGTATGGCGAAGTGGGCGATGTGGAGGTGAGCATCACCTCGGCCTCACCTGAAGAGTGGGCGGTGTCCGCAAGTGTGCAGGATTTGAGCTGCAGTTTGGAGACGGATTTCAACCCCAATGGGGCGATTTATGCGAACACCAACGTGGGGCCAAACGCAGTAGAATGGCAGTGGACAGGACCCTTTGGGTTCACGTCTGAAGAGGCTGTTCTGGGGCCACTTCTTCCCGGGGTGTACGAGCTNTCAGCTTCNTTTTGCGGTCAATCCTATTCCGAGCAATTCGAAGTTGCGGAGCCTGCTCCGATTGACGCGCAAGTGACGCTCACGGCGGATTGCGATGCTGGGGCTATGTCTGGCTTGGTGGTTGTGGACGGCGGTCAGGGTGAGGTGGATGCCACGTGGTCGGTTGGTTCGTTCGAAGCTCTTGGGTCTGACGTGGTCGGTCTGCCAAGTGGCCTTTGCCTGGTTGACGTGGTTGACGAGAATGGCTGCTCAACGTCGGAGTGGGTGTGGGTGGATGCCGTTGGTGTGCCCAGCGTGGATCTGGGGCCCGACCTTTTTGGCTGTGCAGGGGATGCCTTCACCTTGTTGGCTCCATTGGGAAACAACTTGACATACACTTGGACCACCGGCCAGGCAGGTCCGCTGGTGGTGGTTCAGACGGAAAATCCGGGCACATTGGTGGTCGGAGTAGAGGTGTCCGATGCCGCGGGTTGTTCAGACACCGATGCCATCATCTTGACGTTGGATGATTGTGCGAGCGGCCTCGAGAATGTCCTCGCCACACAAGGATCATCAGCCCTTCACGTCTACCCCAATCCGTTTGAGGATCAGTTGACGCTCGAATGGCCTGAGTCCATGTCTTTGCAGGCGATTCACATGCACGACTTGTCCGGCAAGGAAATTCCTTGCACGTGGACGCGTCAAGGAGACGTGGGTGACGGCCAACTTGGACGTTCCAGCCGGCATGTACGTGGTTACATGCGACGAGGTGGTTGGCGGAGTCCGGGTTGTGCGCCGTTAAGCACGCCAGTTCTGAATGCGGTGGCATGCCTCCTCGATGACCTCGGAAGTCATGTCGAGGTGAGTCACCAGTCGGACCTTGTCTGGGCCAAACGCGAAACACGCGATGCCCATGCGCGCAAACGCCTGAACGACGTCCGCGGAGTTTTCTTGCGGCAACGTGAAGATGACGATGTTGGTTTCCACCGGATCCACGCCGGCGATGTCTGCATGGGCTTCGAGCACCTCACCGAGTTGAAGGGCGTGCCTGTGGTCTTGTTCAAGTCGGGCCACGTGGTGGTCGAGTGCGTAAAGTCCTGCTGCAGCCAAGACGCCGGCCTGTCGCATCCCCCCGCCAAGCACCTTGCGTGAACGGTGCGCTTCCGCAATGAATTCTTTGGNTCCCACGAGCACAGAGCCCACCGGGCAGCCTAGGCCTTTGCTCAGGCACAGTGACATGCTGTCAAAGAGCTGACCGTAGTCCCGCAGTCGCTCGGGGTCGCCCCATTCGCCGCGCCGAACCCACGCGTTCCAGACTCGGGCGCCGTCGAGGTGGAAGCCCATGCCGCGCTTGCGGCACTCGGCCGACAGGCNCTGGAGCTCGAGAATGTCCCAAACGGCACCGCCCCCTTTGTTGCACGTGTCTTCGACCGCCACGAGGGAGGTGCGGGCATAATGGCTGTCCGCAGGGTTGACGTTGGCCATCATGTCTTCGAGACGGTAACGGCCGCGGTCGCCGTGAAGCAGGCGCACGGACGCGCCTGAGTTTCGAGCGATGCCCCCGCCCTCGTAGTTGTAGATGTGGGAAAGGCGGTCGCAGATGACCTCGTCGCCGGGGCGCGTNTGGACCTGGATCGCGATTTGGTTGGTCATCGTTCCGGAAGGACAAAACAGCGCCGCTTCGTGCCCCGTCAGTGCCGCGCATCGGTCCTGTAGTGCGTTGATGCTCTCGTCCTCGCCAAACACGTCGTCGCCCACAGGCGCGGCNTTCATGGCGTCGCGCATCGCGGCGGTCGGCACGGTGACGGTGTCGCTTCGGAGGTCGACCAGCAGGTCCGCGGGGCGCGGCTGAAGCTGGCTTTCGGAGGTGGAACTGGCCATGACGCGAAAGTACGCGAGTCGGGCACAGGTGGGGTATCTTGGCAGCATGAAGACATGGACTGCACAGGGCGCGGTGGCGCTGGTTTTGACGTTTGGGCTGCTGAACGCGCTTCACGCAAAGGAAGGCATGTGGATCCCCACGCTTCTGAAAGTGGTGGAAGGGGACATGCAAGCGATGGGGCTGAAGCTCACGGCGGAAGACATTTACAGCATCAACCACAGCAGTTTGAAGGATGCGGTGGTGCATTTCAACGGCGGATGCACGGCGGAGATGGTGAGTGCTGAGGGCTTGCTTTTGACCAACCACCACTGCGGCTATGGCCAAATCCAACAGCACAGCACCGTGGACAACGACTTGCTGACCGACGGATTTTGGGCCATGACGCGCGCCGAAGAATTGGCGAATCCGGGCTTGACGTGCACGTTCATTGACCGCATTGAAGACGTGACGTTGGCGTTGTCACGGGCGTGCGTCGGGCTTTCTGGCGAGGCACGGGACAAGCGCATGAAAGAGGAAATGGACGCCATCGTCAAGAAGGCGACGGAGGGCAAGGGATTGGAAGGTCAAGTCGTGGCGTTTGACTTCGGCAACAGCCACTACCTCATCACGAGCCGGGTGTTTCGCGACGTGCGCCTCGTGGGGGCGCCTCCTTCCGCGGTCGGGAAGTTTGGGGGCGACACGGACAACTGGGTTTGGCCACGTCACACCGGAGACTTTAGCGTGTTCCGCATTTACGCCGGCGCCGACAACAACCCTGCGGACTACAGCGCCGACAACAAGCCTTACGCGCCCACGCACCACTTCCCCGTGAACGTGGATGGCGTCAAGGATGGCGACTTCACCATGGTCTTTGGTTTCCCCGGCCGCACAGAGCAGTACCTCACGTCCGACGCGGTGGACCACGTCATCAACCGCCTCAACCCCATGCGCATCTCGATGCGTGACGAAGGATTGGCGGTCATCAATGCGGCTCGGTCATCAAGTGACGAGCTGCGCATCGCTTACGCGGCCAAGCAAAGCAGTGTGGCCAACGCCTGGAAGAAGTGGATGGGCCAAAACCGCGGCCTCACCGAACTCCATGCCCTGGACAAGAAGCGCGACATGGAGCGTCGCCTGAAAGACGCCACGGGCAGCACGGTGGTGGAAGACATCGCCGCACTGAATGCCCAGTATTTTCCGTACCTCGAGGCGCGTTCACTGTTCATTGAACTGGCGTATTATGGCCCCGACATCCTCAACTACGCGCACAGCTTCGCAGGTCTGGTTGAAGGCACGGTGGAAGGCGAAAAGCGCGACCAATTGCGCGCCAAACTGCGCGCCAACGAGCCGGGATTCCGGAAGGATTTCCACGCCCAAGTGGACGAAGCGCTTTTGGGTCGCTTGGTGGACGAGTACCTGCAATGGATTCCTGAGGGCCTTGCACCCGTGGGCCTGCAAGTCGAGGTGGAGAAGGCCGGTGGAGGGCCAGCATGGGCGGCCAAGGTGTTCAGCAAAAGCGTGTTTGACGACGCCGATGAGATGGCTAAGTTGATGGCTTCAGGGAGCGCCAAGGCGTGGGGGAAGTTGGCCAAGGATCCGGCCTACGTTTGGATCGAGAAGCTTCGTTCGAGCTACTTTGAACAGGTTGCGCCTGAGTATGGACGTTTGCGCGAAGAAATTGAATCGGCGTCAGGGGCGTACACCAGGGAGCTTCGCAAGGCCTTTCCTAAGAAGGTGTTCCCGGTCGACGCGAACAGCACNTTGCGTCTCACGTACGGGAAGGTGGAGGGCAGTGCGCCGTACGACGGCATGCAGTACAACCCGCTCAGCACAGCACGAGGCATCCTCCAGAANTACGTGCCAGGCGACCCCGATTTTGACATGCCGGAACGCTTGGTGGAACTCCTTGAAGCGCGCAATTACGGGGATTACGCAAACGACGACGGGGAGCTCGTGGTTTGCTTCACGGGCAGCAACCACACCACAGGAGGAAATTCAGGTTCGCCAGCGTTGGACGCCAACGGCCACTTGGTGGGGATCAACTTCGACCGGAGTTGGGAAAGCACCATGAGCGACATCTTGTTCGACGGTTCGCGCTGTCGAAACATCATGGTGGACATCCGCTACGTCCTCTGGGTCATGGATGTGTACGCCGGGGCAGGTCACCTCGTTGAGGAGATGACGTTGGTGTCGAAAACCGACGCGGAAGTCGAGGAATAAGCCTTACGAGGCCATCATTCCAATCGCCACCACAACGATGGCGAAGAGGAAGAGGGCAAAGACAACGGGGCCTCCGATTTCGTTCTGCTCGGGTTCGTGGTGGTCGTGGGTATCGTGTGCCATNCCGCAAAAGTAAGCCTCAATTCCGCCGGTTGGTGCAACCTATCCTGACGGGGGCAAGTCTCCCTTGCAGTTGTCGTAACTTGCCTTGCTCGCGCGCAATGCACGCGCGCGTTGATTGAAACCGAAACCCTGCCTGAACATGAACCTTGTTGAATCAACCCGCCTGTTGCGCGCTGCACACGTTGCGCTGGCGTTTTTGGTGTTAGGAATCTCTGGAAACTCGGCTTGGAGCCAATGCGCCGACGGCGAAAGCACCCTGGTTGTGGAACTGTTGACGGACGGCTATCCCGGTGAGACTTCTTGGGAAGTCATCATGGATGGGGAAGTTGTGATGTCGGGAAGTTCTTACTCCGAGTCAGGGGCCTTGTTTCTTGACACGTTGTGCTTTGCCTCGGCAGAAGAACCGTGCATTCAATTCGAGATTTTTGACTCCTTCGGCGACGGCATTTGCTGCGGATACGGTGACGGCTATTACAACGTGACCCTGGACGGTCAGCTCATGGCCAACGGCGGAGACTTCGGCAACTCAGGAGGGGCCATCTTCGCATGTGCTCCAGGAGAAACCTGCAACGACGCGATTCCGCTGACCTCTGGGGATTACGGCATGGTGGACAGCCCGTCCGATTCTTTTTGGTACACCTTCACTCCCGAGGCCAATGGCATGTACACGTTGAGCTCTTGCGGCAACGAATGCGACACACGGCTGTACATCTACGACTACTGCCAAATGGGCAACTTCGACGACACCAACGAAGGGACCATCTACTACGACGACAACCAAGGAGGCTGCGGTGAAGAGGCCCAGTTGACGGTGTTGCTCGAAGGCGGCGTGACGTACTGGATCCGTTGGGCTTCCTTTGATGGTCAATGCACGGAAACGTGGGCTTGGGAGTTTGGGTTTGCAGGGCCTCCGACGGGGTGCACGGATTCGGAAGCATGCAACTACAACCCCATGGCGGAGGTGGACAACGGTTCGTGCGTTTACCCCGGCGACCCAGATTGCACGGGACCCGATTTGGTCGTGGTGGAAGAGGCCATCATCAACAGCCTGTCGACCGAAGTGATGCAGGTCAACGAAACCGATTGCTACATCGAAGAGGGCTGCCTGAACGGTTACGGCGCTCGGGAATTGGTTCGGTTTACCACGCACATCAAGAACATAGGCGACCTCGATTACTACATCGGCGTTCCTGGACAAAGTGGGAACAACCAATTTGAATGGGGCGATTGCCACAATCACTGGCACCACAAGGGTTACGCGAAGTACGATCTGTTCACGCTTGACGGAGGAATCATCCCCATTGGTTTTAAGAACGGTTTTTGTGTGATGGACCTCGAATGCAGTGGGGGAGGAACGGGCCAATACGGTTGCGGCAACATGGGCATCTCGGCAGGGTGTGGTGACATCTACGGTGCGGGCTTGAGCTGCCAGTGGATTGACGTGACGGACGTCGAAGATGGAACGTATTACCTCATTGTGAGAGCGAATTACGACTTCATCCCCGATGCTCTCGGTCGATCTGAGAATTCCTACGAAAACAACCACGCAGCGGTGTGCATCAACCTCGACCGCAGCTCGGGATCTCTCGCCGTGGAGACGGTCGGCGACTGCGATCCTTTCTACGATTGCAACGGGGTTCTGTTTGGGACCGCTGAATCGGACTGCAATGGCGAATGTGGAGGCACCGCACTCGTGGGGGACTTGGACAACAACGATGCCCAGGAATACGCGGATGCAGTGGCGTACGTGGAGGGNATTTTGGGCAATGATTTGGCCCCAGCTGCTTGCACCGACATCGATCAAGACGGCAACATTACGGTCAGTGATGCGGCCTTGATGTCCCAGTGCCAGTGGTACAACGTTGCGCATGAGCACCCCGACAGTTCGGGATTCCACGACAAGTGCAGCTTTCCCGTGCAGGAAATCGTCAACATTTATGACACGGTTCATTTCATGGTGNCGGACGTGAACTGGGGGATGAATTATTTCGACGTCCACGTGTTGAACCCCAACAATCGCATTGTGGGATACGAGCTGGATTTCTCAGGGGTGAGCATCAGCGACGCCATTTCGTTGGCCGACCCCATTGGGTACCCCATTTCACCATCGTTTGTGCCGGGGGGCACCAAGGTGATTGGTTTGAGCTACGACGGAGCGTCGTTCCACAAGAACCTCGAATACGTGCCGTTCCTTCGAGTGTACTGGTCCGAGGCGACTTCGGAAGTGTGTGTCGCGGAAGTCATTGATGTCGTCAACGACGATTACGAAAACACGTTGCACACCGTCGTGGATGGATGCGTCTCCGACATCATCACCATGGAAGCTGCTCAGGCCATCCAAGTCATGCCGAACCCCATGGGCGACTTCAGCACGGTGACCTTTCCCTTGGGGTCCTGGAACATGGAGGTCCTGGACATTCAGGGGCGGGTGGTGTTGAGTCGTCAAGTTTCAGGTCGTTCTGCGATGTTGTCCCGTGAGTCGCTCGGCGCCGGGACCTATGTGCTTCGATTGAACAACGACGAGGCCACGGCTGTCATTCGATTTGAAGTTCGATAATCTATGCATGGAATGATCCTTCGAGAACACATCTGGTTTCGTTTTTCCTTGGCTGTCCTCGGCTTGGTTTGGAGTGTTGACCTTCATTCTCAGGTCGTGATCAACGAATTTTCCTGCAGCAACTACTCTCTTGGAGTGGGAGGAGACAACGAGGATTTCGTCGAGTTCTATAACCCAACGGGAGCGGCCATTGATCTTGGAGGGTACTATCTGACCGATGTCCCAACCAATTTGGACAAGTTTGAAATCCCAGCGGGAACGGTGGTTCCTGCCGGCGGGCATCTTTTGGTCTTGTGCTCGGGCGAAGGCGAGCTGCCCACCAACCTCTATGTTGGCGGTTTCTTGAACACGAACTTCAAGATCAACCAATGCCAAAACGAATCCCTCGTCTTCTGCGACCCGGCATTGAACGTGCTTGAGAGTTACACCTTCGGTGCGGACGTGCACACCACCCAAGCCGACCACAGTTGGTGCCGAACCACAGATGGCGCGGCGACGTGGAGCGTGTGCCTTGCACCAACCCCTCAGGCCCCCAACGGTGCGGACATGGTGGACGGCTACGCGCCGTCACCGACATTCAATGCTGAAGCGGGGCACTACGACGCGGCCGTGTCAGTGGAATTGTCCGTGCCAGCAGGGTATGAACTCCGTTACACGTTGGATGGGTACACGCCGACCGCCGCGAGCACGCTTTACACAGGGCCGATCAATGTCGGCACGACGACGGTGGTGCGAGCGGTGGCTTTGGATCCCGCCGGGGTGCTTGCTCCGAGCTTCATCCAGACCAACACTTTTTTCATTGGTGCGGACAGCCACACGATTCCAGTCGTCTCGGTCAGCGGCAACGGTCAGGAGGACGGCCAATGGGGCTGGGGAGCTGGGGAGTTGGCGCACATCGAATTTTTTCATCCGGACGGCACGTTTTGGGTGGAAGCGACGGGCGACAGCAACGAGCACGGAAACGACAGCAACGCCTATGGACAGCGCGGTTTCGACTACATCACCCGCGACCAAATGGGCTACGACTACGCACTCGAAGCGGAGTTGTTCCACGTCAAGGAGCGCGACCAGTACCAACGTCTGATTTTCAAGGCGGCGGCGAACGACAACTACCCGTTCGAGCCTGGTGCGCACATCCGCGACGCGTACATCCACACGTTGAGTCACTTGGCGGAACTCCATTTGGACGAACGAACCAACGAAAGCTGCATCGTTTACTTGAACGGACAGTACTGGGGCGTCTACGAGTACCGCGAGAAAGTGGATGACCTTGACTTCACCGAAGAGTACTACGACCAACCACGTCACTTTGTCGACTTCATGAAAACGTGGGGCGGCACGTGGGAGGAGTATGGAACCGGAGGAGATTGGTACGACCTGGTCAATTTTTGCACGACGCAAGACATGACGGTTCCCGCCAACTACGAATACGCGGTGTCCCAGTTGAATCCCATGTCACTGATCGACTACTTCGTGCTCAACAGCTACGTGGTCACGATGGACTGGCTGAACTGGAACACGGCTTGGTGGCGCGGTCGTCATCCCGACGGCGACGCGAAGCGGTGGCGGTATGCGTTGTGGGACAACGACGCGAGTTTTGGGCACTATGTCAACTACACGGGCATCCCCGACACAGGGCCAACCGCGGATCCATGCAACCCTGAAGGCATGGGTAACGTGGGAGGGCAGGGGCACATTCCTGTGCTGAACGCGCTGCTGGGCAACGAGACGTTTTGGAACACCTACATCAACCGTTGGGCCGACCTCGGCAACACGTGGTTCACCTGCGAGACCATGAATGCTGTCCTGGATAGCATGGTGGTTGTGCTTGAGCCGGAGATGCCTCGTCAATGCCAGCGTTGGGGTGGGAACGTGGCTGGATGGCAAACAGAGCTCCAGCAAATGCGGGACTTCATCGATTCGCGTTGCCAGGATGAGTTGCTTGGCGGAATGGAGGATTGCTACGACGTGACTCCGGTGACGCTCACGTTGGACATCGTGGGGCAGGGCGACGTCCAAATCAACAGCATCGACATCACGCCCAACATGGTGCCCTACTCGGGGTGGTATTTCATGGAGGTGCCTCTCACGTTGGAGGCTGAAGAGGATTACGGTTTGGCATTCTTATACTGGGAGGTGGTGGCGGGTGATGTGACGATTTCTGACGTGAGCAACCCCTTGCTCGAGTTGGACCTGACAGGGGACGTTCATCTTGTGGCGCACTTTGGCATTCCGGTGCCGCCAGAAGAGGTTTCGTTTGCCGTGTCTCCCGCGGGGAGTGGTTTTGTCATCTTGGATGGCGTGACGCTGCTCGACAACCCGCATGTCGATTTGATCAACGTGGGCAACCACAACTTGCTTGCCGAGCCCAACGAATGGTGGGCGTTCTCGCATTGGACGTGGAACGGCAACGTCGTCGCACCAGATGCGGAAGCTTCTCCAGCGCAGTTCGAGGTGTTTGAGCCAGGTGCGGTCACGGCCCACTTTGTGGAGATTCCCCACACCGATTTGACGGTGGTGGTGTCCCCTCAACAAGCCGGCAAGGTTCGCGTCGTGGACATGGCGATGGTGGAGGACGTGTGGTACACGTCGTTTGAGCCCAATGGACCTACGGTGTTTGAAGCCATCTCAGAAGAGGAGTGGCAATTCAGCCATTGGGAAGTCGCGGTGACGACGCCGCTTCCTGAGGAAAAAGCCAATCCCATGGCGCTTTTGCTGGCGGACGTCCCCATGGAAATTGTGACAGCTCACTTTGAGCCCGTGGAATTTCACCTGTACGTCCCCAATGCATTCACGCCTGACAACGACGGTGTGAACGATTCGTTCCAGCCGCTGGGATCGGGCTTTGAAGGTGACCTCTACCGCTTTGCAGTGTTCAACCGTTGGGGGGAGGTGGTGTTCCAGACTGAGGATCCCGATTTGCCTTGGATTGGCCAAAACAACCAACGCCTCGGCACCCACTTCGTGCCGGATGGCGTGTATGGATGGCGCGTGGAGGCCCAAGGCTACCATGAATTGAT
>JGI26085J52751_1000121_pt1 | contig 14879 bp, 12 predicted proteins | sample SaaInl25SG_5_DNA_FD_52751 | JGI IMG/M metagenome (IMG submission 52751) | reverse complement strand
GGGGCGGACATTTTGGCCGAGGACGGCGACGGGTTCAAGTACCCCTCCTACGTCCAGGACATCATGGGACCGATGTGCTTCGATTACGGTTTTGGGCCGTTCCGGTGGGTGTGCTGCAGCGGCGATCCGGCCGACCTCGACCTGACGGACAACTTGGCGGCCGAGGTGCTTGAACGCCTCATGGCCGACGCACCTGCCGACATCCAACAGCAAATGCAGGACAACGTGCGGTGGATTCGTGAAGCGAAGGCCAACAAGCTTGTCGTGGGCTCTCAGGCGCGCATCCTGTACGCCGACGCCCGAGGTCGGGCCGAGATCGCGTCGGCGTTCAACGACGCCATCAAGGACGGTCGCCTGAAGGGGCCGGTCGTGCTCGGCCGCGACCACCACGACGTCAGTGGCACGGACAGCCCGTACCGCGAGACGTCGAACATCTACGACGGGTCGGCCTTCACGGCGGACATGGCCGTCCACAACTTCGTTGGCGACGGCTTCCGGGGCGCGACGTGGATCAGCCTTCACAACGGCGGCGGCGTCGGGTGGGGCGAGGTGATGAACGGCGGGTTTGGGATGTTGATTGACGGAAGCGAAGACAGCGAACGCCGCCTCCGGTCCATGCTGCACTGGGACGTCAACAACGGCATTGCGCGTCGGAGCTGGGCCAGAAACNNAGGCGCCCAATGGGCCATCGACCGCGCCATGGAGATGGAGCCGCGATTGAAAGTCACGCGCGCCAACCACGCGGACGACGACCTCATTTCGAGCGCGCTTTCCTGAACGGCCATGGACGCGTACGACCAGCGGTTCACCCGCGAGACGGAATGGGGCGATTTGCGGAACGCACGTTTCGAAGCATGCTCGTTTGACGGAGTAGATTGGTCAGGCAAGGACCTGAGAGGAGCCCGATTTGAAGAGTGCACGTTTGTGGAGTGTGACTTGAGCAACGTCCGAACCTTGGGTGCAGGACTTCAGGTCGTGACCTTCCAAGGGTGCAAGGTGGTGGGGATGGATTTTGCGTCGTGCAACACGCTGGGCTTGGAGATGCGGTTGGAGCGATGCGTGNCGGACAGCGCGAATTTTGAAGGCATGGACGCAAAGAAAGTGTCGTGGCAAGGAGGCCGAGCGCACGGCGCGGATTTCACGGGCGCCAACTTGGAAGGAGTGGTGTTCGATGAGGTGGACTTGACGGATGCGGTGTTTGAGCGCACGCGGCTGGAAGGCGCCGATTTTCGGACCGCGANCGGCTGGCGCATTCGGCCGGACGAGAACCGCATTCGCGGGGCCAAATTCCGTCGAGACGACCTCGAGGGCTTGGTGTTGGCTTGGCACCTTGACTTGACCTGAACCNNCNAAACAGACCCAAAGGAAACGATTTGCGTTTTTTTCGTTTCCTGTGCGCGCATCGCGTTGTAGTTTTGCGGCCGCATGTCGCAGACCACTCCACGACCCACCCCTGCCAAAACCCTCGACGAACGAGGCTCCGAGCTCCGAGCTCGGTGCACGAAGCTGTTTGGTCGGTTTGGCATCAAGGCGCTCAGCATGGACGATTTGGCGGGGCATCTCGCGTGTTCGAAAAAGACGCTGTACAAGTACTTCAAGGACAAGCGGGACCTCGTTTCCCAAGCGCTTCACAGCCACATTGACGGGTTGGAAGCTCAGATGACCGAGCTGATGACGGGGGAGGGGAACGCCATTGACTTGGCGCTGGCGGAAATGGAGAAGAAGCACAAAATGTTGTCGGCCATCAGCTCGACGGTGTTGTTTGACCTGAAGAAGTACTACCCCAAGGTCTTTGAGGCGACGCACGCGCGCCGTCGCGACATGATTCGTCGTTTGGTTGTGCACAACGTCACGCGGGGGATGGAGCAGGACATGTACCGCGGCGACTTGAACGTGGATGCCGTGGCGGACTTGCATTTGGCCTTGGTGGAGGACATGGTGCGCCAAGCAGAGAACGGGACGCTGGAACGCCCGCTCGCTGAACATTTCAAAGAACTTTTCACTTACCACATCCGCGGGATCGCCAGCCCTCAAGGCCTGGATTACCTCGAATCGAAACTTGCGACGAACCGATGATGAATTCAAACCTGGGCCGCCGTTTGGCCCTCACGCTTGCCGCCGTGAGCTTGACGTTGGGCAGCGTTGCGCAGCGCGAGTTGAGCCTGGTCAAAGCCCAAACCCTCGGCGTCGAAAATGCCTACGCCATGCAGCGCGCGCGCATTGAGGTGCAGGTGGCTAAGCGCGACGTCAAGGAACTCCTCGCGACCGGACTTCCCCAAGTAAGTGCGTCCTTTGACATGAATCAGTTCTTGGACATTCCGACGCAGGTGGCTCCAGCATCGGCGTTCAACCCAAATGCGCCAGAGGACGAGGTGGCTGAGTTTGCCTTTGGGACAACGCAGTCCGCGACGTTGGGCGTGAATGCGACGCAACTGATTTTCAGCGGAAGCTACCTCGTTGGCCTGAAGGCGGCGAAGGTGTTCGCGGAAGCGAAAGACTTGGCTTTGGATGCCTCCGAGTTGGAAACGCGTCGCCTGGTGGCTGAAGCATACGCCACGGCGCTTGCGGCAGAGGCCAACGTCGCGACCTTGGATCAAGCCTTGACGTTGGTGAAAACTTCGGAGTTGGAATTGCGCGCCCTGGCTGCGGAAGGATTCGCCCAGTCGGTCGATGCCGATCAACTGCAATTGACGCGCCAAGCCCTCGAGCAGCAATTGGCGTCCGCTCGACTTCAAGCGGAATTGACCCTGAAACTGGTGCTGTTTCAATGCGGCCTTGACGTGACGGAAGAGGTGACTTTGACGGACAACTTGGAAGCGTTGACTGCCCTCCATGTGCCAGAGGCCGCGCCCGCCGCCCTCAACGTTCACGCCCTTCCTTCCTTGGAAGAGCAACGACGCTACTTGGCCCTGGCGCAGCTCGACGTCCAAAACCGCCGCGCCGAAGGCCTCCCGCAGGTGGCGGCTTTTTACACCAACAGCGCCCAAACTTTCCGAGACCCGGACTTTCCTGCGCTTGCAGAACAAAACAAGTGGTACCCCGCGCAGATTGTGGGGTTGTCGATGAGCATGCCGATTTGGACGAGCGGAGGAGGCAAGCAGCGCGTTGAGAAGGCGAAGCTTCAAGTGCTCACGGCCGAGTCGGGCCTCGCGCAATTGGAGTCGGCCGCACGGTTGGAGTTTGAAGGGGCCAAGGCGGCTTTTTTGGACGCCCAGAGCGCCTTGAAAAACGCCAAAGAACAGCGTGCCTTGGCTTCCCGCATCCTCACCCAAATTGAGTCCGGACACAAGGAAGGCGTCCGGAGCAGCTTTGAACTCAACACCGCCCAAAATCAGCTCATCGAAGCTGAAGGAAACCTCATTGGCGCACAGTGGACCTGGATTTCAGCCCGGGAACGCCTGATCGCCTCCAACCCCCTCCCATGAACATGACATTGAACACCCTCGGCTTCGCAGGAGCCCTGACCACGTTGGCCGTGTTGCTGACGCAGTGTGGATCGCCGGCTGAGGCCGGAGCTGTGGAACGTGAGGATGCCTCGCCGCGCTTGACCCGCGTAGGCGTTCGCACCCTCAGCGCCCAACCCTTCGCCCACTCTTTCGCGGTGCAAGGCAACGTGGAAACGGATCGCATTGCCAGCGTGCTCGCGGAATTCCCGGGTGTCGTCGCCGAGGTGCTGACGGAAGAAGGCGGGCAGGTGACTCCGGGTCAAGCCTTGGTGCGGATCAACACTGACGTTTTGACCAAGCAGCGTGAGGAGTTGGTGACGCAACTTGAATTGGCCCAAACCCTGTTTGATCGTCAAGAGCGCCTTTGGAACAAGGACATTGGCTCGGAAGTGGAGTACTTGCAAGCTCGCACAGGCGTGGAAGCCTTGAATCGCAGCTTGGCCACGTTGGACCAACAAATCGACAAAGCCGTGATTCGCGCCCCTTTTGCTGGCGTGTTGGATCGCGTGTTTGTCAACGTAGGAGAGATGGCTGCGCCACCCATGCCGGTGGTTCGCGTTGTCGACCTGAAAGACCTGTACGTCCGCGCTGCGGTGAGTGACCACTATGCCGGTGTGGTTCGCGAAGGACAGCCCGTCAAGGTGGAGGCGCGTGGGCTTGAACCTGTCGAAAGCCAAATCCGCCGAGTCGGCCAATTCATCGAAGCGGCCAACCGAACGATTGACCTGACTGTGGATTTGCCGGCCGGTTCACGCGCGCTGCCCAACATGGTGGCGACCGTTCACATCACGGATTTGTCCTTGGACAGCGCCTTGGTGCTTCCTTCCGCCACAGTGCTTCAAGACGCGAATGGAAAGGAGTACGTCTACGTGCTGCGCGGCGACGTGGCCACGAAGCAACCCATCACGACGGGCATGGTGTCCGAAGGCATGATGTTGATCGAATCGGGATTGGTTCCTGGCGACCGCGTCATTGAGCGTGGGGCCACTCGCGTGGTGGACGGCGAACGTGTGACTTTGATTGAATCCTGAGCGGCACCATGAGCGAAACAACCCCCAACACGACGCCCCAGAAAGGCGGAGGGAAGCTGCGTGAGTTTGGGCTGACGACGTTGAGCATCCAAAACAAGACCACGGTCTTCGTGCTCATCGCCATCATCACCCTGTCCGGCATCAGCAGCTACTTGACGGTGCCCAAAGAGGCCTTCCCGGAGATTGTGGTGCCCGAGATTTTTGTCAGCACGGCCTACCCCGGAAACAGCCCGGCCAACATGGAGAAGCTGATCACGCGTCCGTTGGAGAAGGAGATCAACACGATTTCAGGCATCGACGAGATCACGTCGACCAGCGTNCAAGGCTTCAGCGCCATTGACATCAAGTTCAACTTTGACGTGACGCCGACCGAGGCGCTTCGGAAGGTGAAGGATGCGGTGGACAAGGCCAAGGCCGATCCGGATTTCCCCACGGACTTGCCGGCCGACCCGAGCATCATGGAGCTCAACTTCAGCGAGCTCATGCCGGTCATGAACATCAACCTGAGCGGCGATTANCGCCTGCAGGACTTGAAGAAATATGCGGAGTATTTGGAGGATCGGGTGGAAGCGTTGCCCCAAATCAGCAAGGTCGACATCCAAGGCATCAGCGACCTCGAAGTGGAGATCGAAGTGGACTACCTCCGGGCCGAGGCCATGCAGGTGAGCTTCAACGACATCGCCGGGGCCATTGCCGCCGAGAACATGACCGTGTCGGGCGGAGATTTGCTCGTGGACGGCGTGCGCCGGAGCGTGCAGGTGGAAGGCGATTTCACGAGCATCCAAGAGCTTGAGAACGTCATCATCAAGGCGGAAAACGGGCACATCGTGCACTTGCGCGACGTGGCGCGCGTGGCGTTTGTCGAGAAGGAAAAGGAGAGCTACGCCCGCGAGTACTCGCGCTCGGTGGTCTCGCTCGACGTGGTGAAGCGCGCGGGCGAGAACCTCCTTGAGGCGTCGTCGGCCATCAACGCCATCATCGAAGAGGCGAAGCGGGACGTGCTTCCGCGAAACCTCAATGTGTCGATCACCAACGACCAAAGCGACATGACCCAAACCCAGGTGGAGGAGCTTCAGAATTCCATCATTTTTGGGGTCTTGCTCGTGGTCGGGGTGCTGTTGTTCTTCCTTGGTTTGCGCAACGCNCTCTTTGTGGGGGTGGCCATTCCGCTGTCCATGTTCATGAGCTTCCTCATCTTGAATTCGCTCGGCGTGACGTTCAACACGATGGTGTTGTTCTCGCTCGTCTTGGCGCTGGGCATGCTCGTGGACAACGGGATTGTGGTCGTGGAGAACGTGTACCGCCTCATGGACGAGGGGTACANTCCGTTTGATGCGGCCAAATACGGGGTCGGCGAGGTGGCGTGGCCGATTGTGGCGTCGACGGCGACGACCCTCGCCGCCTTCCTGCCCCTGGCCATGTGGCCCGGCTTGATCGGCGAATTCATGAGCTATTTGCCGCTTACGCTCATCATTGTGCTTGGATCGTCGCTTTTTGTGGCCCTCGTGATCAACCCGGTGCTGACGGCCGTGTTGATGAAGGTCGGCGAGGAAAACGTCAACCGTCGCCGGACGCACATCACCACAGCGGTGCTCGTGGGCGTCGGCGTGTTGTTTCTGGTCTTCGGCGTGACGGCGTTTGGCAACATGCTTGTGCTGGCCGGGCTATTGGGCCTGATCAACACGTATGTGCTGTACCCCACCACGCGGGTGTTCCAAAACAACTTGCTGCCCCGACTCGAAGAGGCGTATGAACACTTTTTGAAGTACGCGTTGACGGGCCGCCGTCCGTGGGCCTTCTTCTTCGGGACGGTGGGCTTGTTGTTTGGCTCCATCGTGTTGATGGGCATCTTCCCACCCAAGGTGTTGTTCTTCCCGGACAACCAGCCGCAGTACCTCAACATTTTCATCTCGAAGCCCATTGGCACGGACCTCGAAGAGACCAACGAGGTGGCGAAGGAGGTGGAGCACATCGTGCTTGACGTGTTGGCTCGCGACGAGTGGAAGCGCCCCAATCCCGAGACGGGCGAACTCGAGAGCTACATGGTCAACTCGGTGATCGGCACCGTCGGCAACGGCACGAGCGACCCCAACGAAGGTCCACAGCTCGGACCGACGCCCCACAAGGCGCGCATCGTGGTGAACTTCGTGAAATTCCAGGACCGTCGCGGGTTGGAAACGGCGGATGTGCTGTCGGCCATTCGGGAGGAGTTGCGCGGGTATCCCGACGCGGAGGTCGTTGTGACGAAGAACTCGGACGGGCCGCCTCAAGGCGCGCCCATCAACCTCGAGCTCGTGGGCGACGACTACGACGAATTGCTCACGGCGAGCGAAGAGGTCTTGCTCTACTTGCGTAGCAAAAATTACGCCGGCGTGGAGGAGCTCAAGATCGATGTGGACAAGCGCAAACCCCAAATGCCCGTGGCCATCGATCGCGAGAAAGCCCGGACCTACGGGTTGAGCACCCGGGACATCGGTTACGCGTTGCGTACGGCGCTGTTTGGGCGCGAGGTGGGCACCTTCAAGGACGGCGAAGACGACTACCCCATCAACGTCCGCTTTGCGGAGGAATACCGCCACAGCAGCGACGCGCTGATGAACCAGAAGGTCATTTTCCGGAGTGCCAGCGACGGTCAAATCAAGGAGGTGCCGATCAGTGCGGTTGCCACAGCGAGCCGCGCGACCACCTTCAGTGCGGTCAAGCGGAAGGACTTGAAGCGCGTCATCACCATGACCTCCAACGTGCTCGAAGGTGCAAACCCCACGGAAATCATTTCGCGCATGGAGGCGGACATGGCTTCCGAGCTCACGTTGCCTTCGACGGTGCGCTGGGCCTTCACGGGTCAGCAAGAAGAGCAACAGAAGGAAATGGCCTTCTTGTCAAAGGCGTTGCTCATTGCCCTCTTTCTCATTTTTCTCATCATCGTCAGCCAGTTCAACAGCATCACTACACCGTTCATCATCGGATTCAGCGTGGTGTTCTCCTTGATCGGGGTGTTGCTCGGTCTGGTCATCTTCCAAATGGAATTTGTCATCATCATGACGATGATTGGCATCATTTCCCTCGCAGGTGTCGTGGTGAACAACGCCATCGTGCTCATTGACTACACCAACCTGTTGCGCGCTCGCCGTCGCGAGGAGCTCGGATTGGAGGACGGCGATTCGCGGGATGCGGTGACCAAGCTTCCTTTTGAGGAGGTGAATGAGGCCATTGTTCGCGGCGGACGAACGCGCTTGCGCCCCGTGTTGCTCACGGCCATCACCACGATTTTGGGCTTGCTTCCGCTGGCCATTGGATTGAACATCGATTTTGTGAGCCTGCTCACGGAGTACAACGCCAACATCTACGTGGGTGGCGACAACAACGTGTTCTGGAAGCCAATGAGTTGGGCGATCATCTTTGGATTGACGTTCGCGACGTTCCTGACCTTGATCATTGTCCCGGTCATGTATTGGTGGATCGAGCGCACGACCTACAAACTCGCTGGTCGGCCGGTGTAACCCTGCGGGCAAAAAGGCATGAAAAAGGGAGGCTCCACATCGGGCCTCCCTTTCGTTTGTTGGTGTTGTGCCAGGCCATCACCCCTCCACCTCGTGGGTGTCGAGGTTGAGGATGTACGTGTTGCCGTTTCGCGTGATGGTGGCAAGGTTGTCGCATTCCCCGTCCCCAAAATCAATCACGACGTCATGCTGTGGGCGATCCACGGTGACGGTTCCTGAAATCGGATAGCCGCAGGGACGGCTGTGCACGACGGCGTCCAGGGTGCGGGTGGAGCTGCCCCAGCCGCTCGTGGTTTCGTGGGTGGCCACGCCGTTGCGCTCCACGATGTCGTCTTCGCAATCTTCGGTGTCAAAGCCTTCAATCCACGCGAGGGTGCCGACGTACGTTCGCGTGATGGTGTGGTTGTTTCGGGTGAGGGTCATCTCGTGGTCTTGCCCAAACATGGCTTGNTTCTCCTCGTCGTTGGGCCCCACGTTGGTGACCACGCGTGTGCCGGTTAGGGTCATGCTGTTGACTTGGAAATTGTCAAACGTCGTGGTGCGAACCGAACCGAGTTCCGACATGTCTCCGGTGAGCACAACCTCAATGACCCCGCTCCGGGTCGCACCACCAGGTCCTGTGCACCCCTCTCCAAAGTCCAAGGTGAGGGTTCGTGGGTAGATGTCTTCCCCTGTGTCGGTCACCGTGACGCATTCAGGCAAATAGGGGCTGTCTAGGCCACATGGACCGTTGGCGTTTTGGCGCATGGTTAAGGCATCGACTGGGCCTCTGAGGTGGCGGTCAGCGAAATCAACCACAGATTCGTCCGCGGCCAGTGCTCGCGTTTCAGGACCTTGGGCGTCCTCTCGGTTGCACGAGGTCAGGACAGTTGCCACCAGGGCGGTGGCGAGGAACAGGTGTTGGATCTTCATGAAATGGAAAGATTGGTTTGGGGGTGGGACGTGGAGAAGGTCGAAANGTTGANGCACCTGCGCCGACGTTAACACCCGTTGTCAACGTTCGATGACGCGCTGNACGCGAGGTCCGATGCGCGTGAGCAGCTCGTAAGAGATGGTCTTGGCTTGCGCCGCGACGTCGTCCAAACGGGGATTCGCCCCCCACAAAGTCATCCGGTCTCCGGGATGGACATCCAGACCCGTGACGTCCACGGTGGTCATGTCCATGCACACCCGGCCCACCGTCGGAAGCAACCGACCTTTCCAAAACACCTGGCCNCGTCCGTTTCCAAGGTTGCGGGGGTAACCGTCGGCGTACCCCACGGACAGCACTGCGAGTACTCGGTCATGGGTGGCGGCGTCGGTCCAGCCGTAACCGGCGCCTTCACCTGCGGGCACCCGGACAAGTCTGGATACGCCTGTTTCCAAAGACAGGACCGGTTGCAGACCGAGCTCCAACGACCCTGCACCCAAGCCGTACATGGCAAGTCCGACGCGGATGTGTGTCATGAGGCTTGCCCAGTCCTTCCTCTTCTCCTCAGGGATGAGTTCGTGCACGCGCGCCGCACCGGCGGAATTCAGGATGTGGGCAGGAACTCTGGGGTAATGCGTTTGGGTTCGGCGATGGAATTCCTCGATTTGGGCTTGGGTCTTGTCGTCGAGTGAGGGGTCGTCAGCACCCGCCAAGTGGGACATGACGGTGGCCAATTCCAGCTCGCTTCCCGCAAGCAACTTGGCCACCCGGGCATCCTCTTCTTCCGCCATTCCAAGGCGGTGCATGCCCGTGTCGAGCTTCAGGTGCACGGGCCANGCGGTCAATCCCTGCGCCGACGCCCATTTTTGAGCGAGCTGCACGTGTTCGCGGGAAACCAATTGCGGCTCGAGCTGGTGCGACACGAGTACGTCAAACGTGCCGGGATCGGGGTTCAAGACCAAAATCCGAGCTTCGATACCCGCTTCTCTCAGCGCCACGCCTTCGTCGGCGTACGCGACGGCAAGCCAATCTACCCCCTGCGATTCCAACAGTCTACCCAACACCACGGGGTCCGTGCCGTAACCGAGTCCCTTGACGACGGCGAGGACGCCTCTGGCACCGACGTGGGCCTTGAGGATGCGGACGTTGTCGATCAACGCGGATGTGTTCAACGTCAATTCCGTGACGTGCCGCCGCGGCGCCAAGGTATTCAACACCGAGCCAAGACGTTCTCGCGACGAGACCTTCANAAGGACGTGAGCCGCGCNCAAATCGCGTGCGGCCCCTTCCAAGGCGGCGATGTGATGAAAACACCGCACGTCCAAGTCGCCTTTCCCATTTTGTTCCTGCCGAACCGTTTCGAAGAACGTAGACGTCGTCGATTCAGACCAATCGGGGACCCACATCCAAACCGCGTCGAGCTGCGATTGGGCCAGGCGTAGCGCCAACTCTTCGGCGCGCTTCTCGGGACCAAGGCCGCTCTGGGAGACATCCCCGACGAGGGCGAGCAAGGGCCAATCTTGAGGGAGGCGGTTCAGCGCTTCCAAGGCCACATCGAGGGACCCCAAGTCGTGGCTGCAGTCGTCTTGCAGGAGCACGCCACCTTGCGGACGAGCCACCGAGGAGAGTCGCCCCGTCAGCTCCTGCAATTGAGGCAGACGTTCGTGAAGCGAAGCCAGCGTGGCCCCATGATGCAAGGCGACAAGGGAGGCCGTCAAGGCGTTCCTCACCGAGCCCAAATCGTGAAACGGCAAGGACACAGTGGTTTTCCCTCCCTGCCAGTGCAGGGTCACGGCTTGAGGAAGCCCACTCAGGTCGACGCCAAGTTGGACTCCGGCCTCTTCCAGGTCGCCCCACGTGACGACGTCGCAGCCCAACGCGGTCGTGCACGCTTCCTTCAGAGAATGCGGCATGAACACCCGCGAGACGGATTCGAACAACGCGCACTTCTCTTCTGCCAGCTGGGAGGCGTCGCGGAAGTTTCCGACATGCGCATCGCCAAGGTGAGTCAGCACACCCTCCGTCGGAGAAATGCAATCGCGCAAACGAGCCATTTCACCAGGTTGGGAAATCCCCGCCTCGATCAAGGACACGTCGTGGTGGGCGTCCAAAGACCAAACACTCAGCGGCACGCCCAATTGGCTGTTGTGGCTTAGCGGGCTTCGGTGCACGGCGGAGGTGTCGGGCAACAATTGGGCGATCCATTCTTTGACGGTGGTTTTTCCGTTGCTTCCTGTGATGGCCAACACGGGCCCCTCAAAGGAATCGCGTTGAGCGCGCGCAAGACGTTGCAAAGCCAACAGGACGTCATCCACCACGAGAACATCACCGTCCTGAGCCCACGGTTCCGATCCGCTGCAACGGCTCACCACAAACCGAAGCACTCCTGCACGGTGCGCTTCGGTGAGAAAGTCGTGACCGTCGTGCCATGGCCCTTTCAAGGCAAAGAAAACGGTGTCTTCCGGATGTTGCAGGGTGCGGGTGTCGGCCGTCAAGCGTTGCACGACGCCTTCGTCGGGACCGTTCGAAGCGAGGCGCCCTGGGTGGTGCTTGACGTGCTCGACGCACCACTGGCGCCAAGCTTCGATGCTCCACCCCCGTCCTGTCATGCGGACTTTTCTTCGTTCGCGGCGACGTAGGCGTGGCGCGCAAGCGGGATGTACCGGTCTTGAGCTCCCAACTCCACTTGAGACGTCCCGCCGGCAATGCGGTGAGAGAAATGCGCGGCGCGGCCGGTTTCGACGCAGACGGCATGGAGTTTGGTCACTTCTTCCGCCAAGGCCAGCAATTCAGGCATGGGCCCAAACGGCCGCCCTTCGTAATCCAAATCCAACCCCGCCACAATCACGCGGTACCCCTGGTTGGCGAGGTCGTTGCAAACGTGAGGCAACCCTTCGTCGAAGAACTGGGCCTCGTCGACCGCCACAATGCTGTAGCCTTCGGCGCGGCCCGGTTCACGCAAGCTCGCCGATTGAACGTGGTTCCAGAGCTCTTGGCTGTTGCCCACCACGATGGAGGTCATGGCGTTCTTGTCGTGGCTCACGACCTCGACGTTGTCGTAACGGGTGTCGGTTGCGGGCTTGAATAAGGCTATGGGGAGCCTGGCGATTTGGGCACGCCGNATCCGACGAAGCAATTCTTCTGTCTTNCCGGAAAACATCGGTCCACAGACGACTTCGAGTCGGCCTTCTCCTGCAGGGAGACCGTGTGGCGAAGAGAAATGATCGGATGCGTGCATGGAACGGCAAGTTAGCGCGCGGCCGAGTGTATGTTTGGGCTTATGAAGCCAATTTCCCTCAAGTTGCTCACCGCCTTTGGCGTCTTGCTGACAGCCCTAGCAACCTCGTGCACCCCAACCCCAGGAGACGGCGGTCGCGCCAGCATCACGGGCACGTGGAAGAGGAAGCGCGGTTGGTGTTGACCAACGGGAATTCCGCGCAGGGTGATCCGTACCCCGCGCGCGACCACAACGTATTCCTGATCTACGGCGACAACGTGGGACCGGACGACCAAGTCGAGACCAACCACGAAGGCAACTTTGTGTTCCCGTGGCTCCGCCCTGGGGATTACACGGTGTACGTGTACAGCGAGGACACTTTGGGAACGAACCCGCCTCAAGATTTGGTCGTGCTTCAACAGGTGAGCATCGAGTCGGCCACCGAGACCGTGGTGCTCGACACGCTTCGCGTTTACAAGGAACTCTGAGTCGATAGGCATGGTTTTCAGGAAGACGCATCGATCCTGGGTTGTGTTGGCGCTTTGGGCCCTTGCGGTTTCGCAGGCCTGGGGACAAGCACCTCAAGGTTGGGTCAGCGTCGCTGCAGGCCAAAACCTGCCCCGCGATTGGGAGTGGTCCGCCGAAGGCCAACTTCGGACCTCTTCATCTCTGTCGCGCTGGAGCGAAGGGCTCGTCGACCTCGGCATCGAACGGGCGTTTGACGCACTTCCCGGATGGTCCCTCGGAGGCCAATGGCGAACAGGCTGGGAGTGGCCGCCAGAAGGGGGGTGGACCACGTCGTGGCGATGGGCCACTTCCGCCCAATGGCGCACGGACATCGGCGACCACAAGGTGGGCATGCGCCTGAGGCATCAGTTCGGCGGGCCTTGGATGCGCCCTTGGGATCGCGCGCGGTGGCGCGTTCAGGCCAAGTGGACCCACGACCTCCCCGACGGGTGGAAGCTCGAACCGTCCGTCGAAACCTTCCTCGGCCACCGCGCCCTGACCACAGAAACCGGGATTCGTCTCGAGCCCGTCGCCCTGCGCGGCCGCTTGACGCTCGACAAAAAACTCGCCAAGCGCCGCCACCTCACCTTCGGTTACCAGTTCCAATCCGCAGTGCGCTCGCGCCCCTCCACCCCGGAACACACCGTACTTTTGGCCCTCGATTTGGAGTTGAAAAAGGCCAAGAGGCGCAAGAAGGACACCCCCTCCTCCTGAGAAAATCGGGCTTGTCGCGAAACTTTGTCCACGAAGTCGCTTGGGTTGTCCACATCATTTCCTATCTTCGCACCCCCAAATTTTGGGGAAACTCAACTACGCAACCCGTACGCTGTGGATACTTTGAGCTACAAAACGCGTTCCATCAACAAGGAGAACGCAGACAAGAAGTGGTGGTTGGTCGATGCCGAAGGTCAAACTTTGGGTCGCCTGTCGTCACAGATTGCCACGTTGTTGCGCGGCAAGCACAAGACCAACTTCACCCCACACGCCGATTGTGGCGACTANGTGATNGTGGTGAACGCGGAGAAAATCGTGTTGACCGGCAACAAAATGCAAACCAAAGAGTACATCCGCTACACGGGGTACCCAGGTGGACAGCGTGTCCGCACTGCGGAAGAGCAGTTGAAGCGTAAGCCTTTCGCTGTGGTGGAAGATGCCGTTCGTGGCATGCTCCCCAAGAACCGTCTTGGTCGTGAGATCTTCCGCAACATGCATGTGTATGTGGGCCCGAACCACAAGCACGAAGCTCAACAACCCACGCCATTTCAATTGAACGCCTAATGGACGTCATCAACACCTCAGGCCGTCGCAAGACGAGCGTTGCCCGCATCTACATGAAGCCCGGCAAGGGCGAAGTCACCGTGAACAAGCGTCCCGCTGCGGAGTACTTCACCACGGGAGTCCTTCAGTTCAAAGTGAATCAGCCTTTCGCCATCACGGAGACCGAAGGTCAATACGACGTGAATGTGAACGTGTTCGGAGGCGGCATCACAGGCCAAGCTGAAGCGGTGCGTTTGGCGGTGTCCAAGGCACTCATCGAAGTCAACCCGGAGTGGAAGTCTGCCCTGAAGGCAGAAGGCCTCACCACGCGTGACCCACGTATGGTGGAACGCAAGAAGTTTGGCCAGAAGAAAGCACGTAAGAAGGAGCAGTTCTCCAAGCGTTAATCGCTTTGGAGGGGGCTCCTTCCTCTTTTATACCCAGTTTAGAATCCAAACGACGCAGACCTGTTTTCAGCTACTGCTTCGTTGCTCAACCCAGGAACGTAAACCTCATGTCACGAGTTTCTTTCGATCAATTGCTTGACGCAGGTGCCCAGTATGGCCACCTCAAGCGCAAGTGGAATCCCCACATGGCCCCTTACATCTTCGCAGAGAAGAAGGGCATTCACATCATCGATCTCCACAAGACTGTGGTGAAGGTGGACGAGGCTGCTGCGGCCATGAAGCAGATTGCCAAGAGTGGCAAGAAAATCTTGTTTGTGGCCACCAAGAAACAAGCCAAGGAGGCTGTTTCGGAGCGCGTGAAAGCAGTGGGCATGCCCTACGTCACGGAGCGTTGGTCTGGTGGCATGTTGACCAATTTCGCGACNATTCGCAAGGCGGTTCGCAAGATGAGTTTGATCGACAAGATGGAGAAGGACGGCACGTTGGCGACCATGTCCAAGCGTGAGCGCTTGCAGGTGAGCCGCCAGCGCGCCAAGCTTGAGAAGAACCTCGGTTCGATCTCAGATTTGACCCGCATTCCGGCCGCGGTTTTCCTCGTGGACGT
>JGI26085J52751_1000111_pt1 | contig 15173 bp, 10 predicted proteins | sample SaaInl25SG_5_DNA_FD_52751 | JGI IMG/M metagenome (IMG submission 52751) | reverse complement strand
CGGGATGATCGATGAGGTGAAGCTGTGGAATCGGGCCTTGACTTTGGATGAAGTCCGTGCTCAACGGCACTTGAATGTGACGCTCGAGCAAACCCAAGCGGACCCTGATTTCTTGGGGTACTTCCAATTCAACGAAGAGGCACCCTTCTTGGTCAACAAGAAACCGTACAGCAATCATGGAGCATTCAGCGGTGGTGCTGGGCTTGAGGCGTCTGGGGCTCCCGTTGGAGGCGGGCAAATGGCCACGCTGAATGTGCCTGCCACGGGCAACCTTGTGACCCCCATGGGGACGCTTGGCGTGTCGTCGTCGACGGCTGCTCTTGGCACGGAACTTCGGGTTCATCAATTGACGAGCGTGCCCTTGGGCGCGCCTGCCCAATGGGAGTCGAACGGGGGCTGGTGGGTTGTGGATGCCTACGCTTCCGCGACCCAAAACGCGCCACCTGCGTTGTGGTCCGGCACCTGGGATATGGAGGCCCTTGTGAACGACGTTCCTTGGGACGAGCCTGAGCAGCTTGCTGGCGTGGAGCTCCACAAGCGAGCCTCGAACGGCGAAGGCGCCTGGGAGGTTCTGATGGTGGCTGAGCTGATGGAGTCGCCGACGTCGGTGACTGCGGAAGGGGATTTTGAATTGGAAGGACAGTGGGTTTGGGTCAAGGACTACTGCACCGTCGACTCTGCGGAAGTGACGTTGTGTCCCGACGAATCCTACAATTGGATGGGCAACGTCATCGACAGTGCCGGAGAGCATTGGCATCACGAGGAAGTGGCGGACGGTTGTGACGTGATTCAAAGGTTGAACGCGACGCTGGCGAGTGTGCCTGCGTTGATGTGGAATTCTGAAGTCGGAGCTGCGACGACAATGCTTTCTGTTGGAGCGGAGTGGCAGGTCCAGGGGTGGACGTTCAACGGCACACCCGTTTCTGGCAGCAACGCCAACAGCTTGGAAGTCGTATTGGATGGCAATTACGGCGTGGTTGCCATGCATGCTGCAACAGGATGCTTGATGTCCTATGAGGCCTTGCTTGGTTGCCCCGGAGACATTGACGGAGACTTGGCTGTGGGGGTGTCGGATGTGCTCGCATACCTGAGCTCGTTTGGATGCGCCGTTGACTGCGGGGTGGCGGATCTGAACGGCGACGGGGCTGCAAACACGTCCGACTTGCTCATGATGCTGTCCTTGTTTGGGACGGTTTGCAATTGAATCCCTGGCTGAGACGACATTTGCTCCATGGTGAAAGTCAAGATGTTTGCCTCGGCAGGGCACGAAGTTCAACCCGCGTTGGACATGCCGCCGCTCGATGCTGGGGCCTTTTACGAAGTGGTGAATTCGCGAAGGAGCACGCGGATCTACGCAGCCGACCCTGTTCCGGAAGATGTGATTGACCGCTGTGTGGATGCAGCCCAAAAGGCGCCCAATTCCTCCAACCTTCAATGCTGGGAAGTGCATCGTGTCCAACGCCCGGAGTTGAAAGAGCGTTTGGTGGAGGCGTGTCTCGGGCAGCCTGCGGCTTCCACGGCCCCGGAGTTGTTCGTGTTTGTGGCTCGGCCCGATTTGTGGAAGCGCAACAATGCTTGGACGCTGGAGGAGTTTGACCGTCGAGGGGACATGCCCGNTCGCGCCTACCAGTATTTCAGAAAGATCACCCGGATTGCCTACACGCAAGGGCTATTCGGATGGGTGAAGCGTGTGTGGTTTCCGTTGAGAGGATTGTCCAAACCAACGCCCCGTGAACCGGTGGGGTGGAGCGACATGAGGGTTTGGGCGCAAAAGAGCACGGCCTTGTCCGCCGCTCATTTCATGTTGGCCATGCGNGCAGAAGGATTTGACACCTGCCCGATGGAGGGGATGGACAGCCGTCGGGTCAAGAAAATCCTTGGTTTGCCCCACAAGGCGGAAGTGTGCATGGTGATCTCGGCGGGCCGTCGCACCGCGAAAGGGATTTACGGCGANCGATTNCGTTTCCCACTNGAATCCTATTACACGGTTCATTGACCAAAACGCGAAGGAGAAGGCGTCAATTGAGCTCAATTAGGTTCATTTCGGTTCAAAATGAGTTCAAACCAGTTGTTTATGTGGAGTTTTTCGAAATATTTGTTCGTAGCCTCGGAGAGGGGGCTTCTGAACCAAAAGTTCGTTTGACGGTGGCCTGTCCCTTTTGGGACGGGCCATTTTCATTGAAGCCTTGAGGGGATCCTCAGGCTACACCCAGGTCACAATTCGGTTTGTGTCAATCTCGAANTTGGAACCCTCGGACAAGGGCCACGATGCGTCGTTCAAACCCGCGGTACCCTGTCAGGGAGGCGCAATGTTGGATGTTGGCCGTGCAAATTTCAGGCCGCGCCAANCCCAAGGGTCCACATCGCGCTATGGTACCAAAGTCCCAATGTGCGTGTCTCCATTGAATGGAATTGGTTCCATTCGAGTTGTTCCGCCAAAATCGTTGCGCGTGTCCTGTCCCCAAGGAAGATGTGGTTCCACACTTCCCTCAAAGACAAAAGTGTGTCAATGTCGATGTCGCGTCGGTACCAATCGATTCGCTCCTTGAACATGGCAATGTTGTGGTTGATGGCNTCAACGATTTCGCGGTCCNCACTCAACACGGCCCAATCGGCAAGGTTGAATGCGAAATAGCAATTCTGATTGGACCATCGTGGCCAAATTTCGCAGTCGCGGCTCAGCCCATCGAGAATCAATTCTCGGACTCGGCTCACGGGCTCACCTGAAATGGCACCGTCGCTGCCCGCGAGCAACCAGATTCCAAGGTTTCGGCTTTGCACCAACGGATGAATGCTCGGGTTCAACGAACTTGGCTCTGAAAGCAACGGTAGGACGTCTTCCCAAGATGCATCTTGGGCCGTCAATCCTGCCGCCAACACCGCTTGCCCGAATGACCTTTCCGAAGGTGTTCTCGCGACCCTGAGGTAAACGGTCATCATGTCTTTGCCAAACGACGACAAGTAATCGAGCGGCGGGAATTGTTCTGCCACAAAGCGCAGAAGGTGGTCATGCTTGATGAATTTCAGCCAGAGCTGCATGTCAAATGAGCCCCGCTCGTACAACATGAACACAGCCGCTTTCAGCCGTGAAAATTCTTGTGCCGTCAAATGAAATTGGTCGGGGTTCGCAAACCGTTTGATGAACCGTTCGACCCTGAGTTTGGCCTCGGATTCAGACCATTGGTGAGGAGAGTCCGGGTTGTTCAGGTCTTTTGGTGCCGATTCGAGCCTTTCTTGGGATTCCGAGTCGTGGTCTGGCACCTCATCTTTGGTCTGAGGCTTGAGGGAATCTTGCCAACTTCGGAAGGAGGGATATCCGATGTAGCGAGCCAACGTGTTCAGCGTGTTCATCGAAAAATTGCTCTTCCGCGGGATCAAGCCAAAAAACCTTCTCAAGGTGGACACACTGACTGGGAAACGCCCGTCAAACGAGCGCAGTTCGTCGCTCAGAACTTCGCAGTCTCGGGTGCACGTGACCTCAATGCCCGCTGACTTGCAAACGGCTTTGGCCAGAAGCACGTTGGGGTCCTGGGTCAAGTGTGAGTGATGCATGGTTCAGGGCGTTCGCGAGTCAGAGGTGGGCCAATCCACGCGCGTCAGCGTGCGGTTCCCCGCCAGCCACAAAGTACGGCCGCTCGGTGAGAATCGGGCAACGTAACGCGCGCTGTCACTCACATGCCTCCACGTTTCGCCTCCATCGATGCTGATGTCCACCCCCTTGAAGCCAGTGGCCACGACCTCGTTTGATCGGAGCGGGTGATGAACGATGCAAGATCGGTAACCTGGTCCTGAGCCTTCAGCCAACAGACTCCAAGTCACGCCGCCATCCTCGGTTTCGATGAGGTTGCCTTTGTTGTCGTCGGGATGTTCCCAGTGACCCCCAATGGCAAGTCCCTGTTCGGCGTTCGAAAAGGAGGCGCCAAACACCCCAGCCATCGGTTCTCCTTGGCGAATTGGAGTGTCGAAGGCCTCCCACCGCAAACCTCGGTCCACGGATCGGATGCAGCGCGATCGCAATCCTCCGGTGAACACCCAAGCCGTGTCTCCGTGAATGCAGATGTTGCCGTTGGAAGCGGCAAATCCAGCTTCTCCCTCGAAATGAACGGGGAGGTTGGTGCACGGCAATCTGGACCAGGTGTCGCCTCCGTCCTCNGTTTTGAGAAGGGTCAAGCATCCGCCAACCGGGTCTCCAAAAACCAGGCCTTCGCGACGGTTCCACCACGCCATGGCGTCCAGAAACACCGCAGACGAGGTGTCGTGATGAACCCACTCGACGGCCCAGTCAAAATCGCCTGTCCGTGCAATCCATGCCGGCGAGGCGATGGATACGGCGAACCAGTGATCTCCTGCAAAAGCGGAAGATCGAAACGAAGGGAAGCTGCTGTCCGGGGCCATCCATTGTTGGTGTGTCCAATGGTTTCCCGCGCTTTGGGTCAAGCCGACCCAGCCTTCGGAGCCGGCATACCTGACCGTGGCTTCGTCCAACACGTCCAGCGAACGGATGGACGCAGGAGCCTCCCAATGTGTCCATTTTGGGGTGCCATCTTGAGGTGATGTGCCGCAGGAGGCCCAAGCGACCGAAACCAGCAGGAGAGTGGCTCCGGCTTCAACAATTGGCTTGGCTTTGGGAAATGAGGGGCGGAGGAGCATGGTGCGAAAGTGTGAAAGAATTGGCGTTGTCCGTGAACAAATCCCGCTTAAGGGGGCAAACTTTTGACTGGAAAGAAGGGAAATTGCCAACATGACCTTCCGTTCTCTTGGTGTTTTGATGGTGCTCCTCGGAATCGATTCCGTTTTCGTTTGGAGCCAAACCCCTTCATCGCCGTGGCGTGTCGTCGAGGCAGGAATTGCATCCGCGCGTCCATCGCAGCCGATGCCTGGCGTCACGGTCCAATTTGGATGCAACCCAGAACCAAAAGCGTTGGGGGCCTTGGCATCTGACGTGAACGGCGAAGTCCCTGATTTGCTTGACGCCAGTGCCTGCCCTGAATCGTGTTGGGCTTCGTTCAGTTTTGTCGGTTACGAAACGCAAACGTGGTCGTGCAAGGAATTGGCCGAACGCGGCGGTGTGGTTTCGTTGGCCATGCAAACCGAGGCTTTGGACGCGGTGGTCGTCACCGCGAGCATTTCAGGATCAACCGTTCAAGAAGAAACCGTGCCGGTCACGGTGCTGAAGCCCTACCTGGCAGAAAGTGCGAATGCGCTCGACCTCAAGGGCCTCGTGTCGAAAACCCCAGGCGTTTCCATTTTGGACGGGCAGGTGAGCATCCGGGGAGGAAGCGGATACAGCTACGGGGTGGGAAGCAGGGTCCAAATGCTGCTCGACGGCATGCCTTTGTTGTCCGGTGATCTTGGTGAAATTTGGTGGTCGTACCTGCCCATGGAACACGTGTCCCAGGTTGAAGTGGTCAAGGCCACAGCCTCATCCATGTACGGGTCCGGAGCGTCGAATGGGGTCATTCACATGCGAACGGCATGGCCGGGGGCCGAGCCAGAAACGGTGGTCAGCGTGTTCAATGGCGTCTACCACGATCCCGACTCGACCAGTTGGCGGTGGTGGGACGCGAGCTATTCACCGGTGTCCAATGGGATGAGCGTTTCTCACCGACAAGCGTTTGGGAAAGTGGACGTCGTCACGGGCGGAAGCGTGTTTTCCGACAAGACCTACCTCTCGGTCGGGCATGAGCAGCGTCTTCGCGCCAACGCAAAAGTGCGGTACAGGATGTCCCCGCTGTGGCAGTTGGGAGGTGCGGTTCAAGGCCAGTACCAGCAAATGGGCAGGTTCATTCTTTGGGACGATTTCACCACAAGTGCCTACTTGCCAATGGAAGGGACGTCGAGCGAGGACCGGTGGGCGAATTGGCATGCCGATGCCTGGGCCAAGCGTTCTTCCTTGAAGGGAGGGACGCATCACATGAACGCTCGCGTCTACCAAACCTCGCGCTACGGAACGGGGCCCGAACCGACCATGACCAGCACCTTGGGCATGGGCCAGTACCGGTACTCTCGCACGTTTGGAGACCACCTTACGTTGCAGGCAGGAGGGTACGCATCGTTCCAGAGGTCATTCTCGAGCTTGTACCCCGGCATCCAGTTGCTCACGTTCAATCTGGCTCAATTTGAACAAGTGGAATGGGCGAAGAACGGTTGGAAGTTGGGAGGGGGGGTCCGTTTCGAAAGCAACCGCAACCCCGGTGTTTTTGACGAGGGGTCGGGGCCTGTGTTTCGGGTTGGGGTCAACCGTGAATTGACGCCGACCACCAACGTCCGTTTCTCGTACGGCGAGTCCTTGCGCTTTGCTTCCCTGGCCGAGAGATACGTGGTTGGAAGTCTGTCGGCGGGCATCAACATTCAAGGAAANCTGGACCTTCAAAGCGAATCTGGGAACAACTGGGAGCTTGGGNTGGTTCAGGAACTGAAAGGAGATGCGGGCAGCATGCTCCTCGAAGCGTCAGCCTTTTTGCTGAATTACGAGGAGATGATCGAGTACACGCTTCAGGCGGCCACGGATTCGAACGGCACGATCATCATCATCGACGGCGTGCCTCAGTTTTANTTTCAGCCGTTGAATTTGGGCCGAACTCGAATCGCCGGTTTTGAGTTGAGCGCGACCGGTGAGGGAAAGGTTGCGGGCATTCCGATTCGGGCCATTGCAGGGTACACCTACAACTACGCCGGGGACCTTTCGAACGACCCGGCCCAAGACAGCTTGAATGTGTACTTGAACAACTTCTTTCAGTCGTTTGGGGAAGCACGAGACAGTTTGGTGGCGGCAGGGTCGTTGTTGAAGTACAGGAACAAGGGAGCATTGAAGGTGGATGTGGAATGGGACATGGGGCCTTTCACCGCGGGTGTGGCCTTGAATCACCAAAGTTTCATCGATGCAGTGGACTGGTATTTCGAGGAGCTGATCAGCGGTTTGGTCAACTACCGGGAGCAATTCCAAAACGGAGCCAAGCGCTGGGATGCCCGACTCTCGTACACGGCCCCCAAGGGCCAGCGATTCTCNCTGGTCGTGAACAACTTGGCCAACGGTGTCGTGAGCACAAGACCCGGGATCATGGGGGCGCCGCGGCACGTGATGCTTCGGTTTGACACCACGTTTTGACCGTTCATGCCCTTGTCGTGCAACCCTGACTTCCCGCCACAAGTCCTCCTTAGGAACCCGCTACCTTTGCACCCACAACTGAAATGAAACCCGCATGATGATTCACACTTTTGTCTNTCGAATTTCCTTGGCTGCATTGGCCTTGATTTCCTGTGGTTCTNTTGCCGCACAAACCCACCTTCCGGGGGAGTTCATCGTCATGTTTTATGGTCAACAAGATGCAGCGAAGTGGGGTGGTGCCCGCGGTTTGGAGCATGTCCAAACCCTTTCGCCTCGTGCCNGCATCCACCTCTTTCGCCTTCCAAGCGCTTCGACGTCAGCCCAAGACTGGGAGATGCTTCGTGAATTGCGTCGTGATGAGCGGATCGAAGCCGTGCAATTCAACCACGAGGTCCAGAACCGCGAAACGCTTCCCGACGACCCGCAAATCGGCCAACAATGGCATCANGTCGAAAATGGCGACCACGACATCGACAGCGATTTGGCTTGGGACGTCACCACGGGCGGTGCTGCAGCCGACGGTTCTCGCATTGTCGTGGCCGTCCTTGAAGGGGGAGGATCCAACTACAACCACGTGGACCTCATAGACAACCATTGGGTGAATGAGGCGGAGATTCCCAACAACGGGGTGGACGACGATGAGAATGGTTTCGTCGACGACTACAACGGCTGGAATTCGGGAAGCAACAACGACGCCATCGCAGCAGGAGGCCACGGCACCTCTGTGAGCGGCATGATTGGTGCGGTGGGTGACAACGGCAACGGTGGTGTCGGGGTGAACTGGGACGTGGACATCATGCAGGTGGACATGGGAGGTGGTCTCACTGAATCCAACGTCATTGCAGCTTACAACTACCCGTACGAGATGCGTGCCATTTTCAATGAGAGTGGCGGCGAGCGCGGCGCGTTTGTGGTGGCGACCAACGCCTCTTGGGGCATCGACCTCGCCAATCCCGCGAATTATCCCGTGTGGTGTGCGTATTACGACGACCTCGGCGAGCAGGGCATCCTCAACTGCGGTGCCACGGCCAATGCCGAATACAACATCGACACTCAGGGTGACATGCCCACAGGATGCAGTTCGCCCTACATGGTGGCGGTGACGGCGACCAACGACAACGACGTGCGCACGTTCTCCGGATACGGCGCAACGACCATCGATTTGGGGGCACCTGGCGAAGCCGTGTTCCTCCCCAATGGGTCCACGGGCTACGGCAACACGAGCGGAACGTCCTTTGCCAGCCCGTGTGTGGCAGGCGCGATTGCACTCGTGTACAGTGCGCCATGTCCAGACCTCATGGAACTTGCGCTCAGCAACCCGCAAGGCGCAGCGGATGTGGTGCGCGGTTACATCTTGGATGGCACGGATGAAGTGAGCAACTTGATTGGGGAAACCGTCACCGGAGGCCGTTTGAACGTCAACAATTCTCTCGGATTGGCGCTGGCCAATTGCGGCCCCATTGAGTGCTACCCAGATTCCATTTATGCCTCTACGGGATGCGTGTACAATGCAGAGCTAGACACGGTCGTCACGGAGATTGAGCTTGGTGTGGAATTGACGTCCTTCCTTTGCTCGACCAGCACCATCTGCGTGTGGAACGCGGTAGACAGCATCCAGGACAACTGCGATTCCATTGCGGTGAATTCAGGGGACACCTACCTCCTTTCAGGAATGCACCCAAGCACGCACTACGAGTTGTACTACACGGTGGATGCATGGGGCCAATACCCGATCATGATTGAAACGCCTGCTTGCGATTCGTTGGTGCCAGGATGCACTGGTCCAACCGCATACAATTACGATTCGGCCGCCACCATCGACGATGGCTCATGCGATTTTCCTTGCGTGGATTTCACGTTGAGCATCCTGACGGACTGCTGGCCAGAGGAAGTGGGGTGGGAGCTTGTGTTGGGAGATACCGTGGTGGCGTCCGTCAGCCCCGGAACCTACGGCGACGAGGAAACGGAATACACCTTTGAGCAGTGCTTGACTGAGGGATGTTATACGTTCGTGTTGACGGATGAGTACGGAGATGGGTTGAACGGCGCAGCGTGGACGCAGTGTGGTGTGGATGGTTTCTACGCGGCGGTGGACTCTTCGGGAATGGTGTTGTTCCAAATGAATGAGGCTGACTATGGCAGTGAAATCCAGCACGAATTCTGCCTGCCCGCNACATTTGGCTGCACCAATCCTGAAGCGTGCAACTTCGACGACAACGCCAACACGGACGACGGGTTGTGCGAAGTCCCTGGGGATGGGTGTGACGACGGAGACGACGAGACGGTGTTCGACGTGATCGGCGAAGATTGCATCTGTGTTGGAGTGACTGCGGTCCCGGGTTGCACTGAGGAAGAAGCCTGCAACTACAACGAGTCCGCCAACGTGGATGACGCTTCGTGCTACTACTTGGGAGCAGGAAACATCACCGGGCCGTTGTTCCCATTCGCAGGGGACACGGCGACTTANACTTACAACGGTGCGGTCGGTGATGCTTTCGAATGGACGGTTTCAGGGGGTGAGATTCTCGAGGGGCAAGGAGAAACTTCGGTGACGGTGGTTTGGGGTGAGGTCGCTGGAGGAGCTTTGGTCTCTGTGGTGGAGTCGGACGCCCTAGGCTGCGAAGGGGAGGTGGTTCGCACGGTGCAAATCCTCGAGGCGACGTTTGTTTTGGAGGCTGGGCTCGTCGAGTTGACGATCATGCCTAACCCGGCACGCGATTGGGTCACGCTCCAATTTGGGGAGTTGAATTCAGGGCCAGCAGAGGTTGTGCTCTTCGATGCACGGGGCGCCCAAGTGATGCGAGTCACGACGACGGGGCAAATCAACGTGTCTGCCTTGAGCTCAGGCCGCTACACGCTCCAAGCAACTACGGCCTTGGGCCGGGCTACACAGCCGCTGGTTGTGGAGTGATTCACACTCCGATTGGGATTCCTTTCCGAGGAAAAAAAGGGCCGACATCCACGTCGGCCTTTTTTTTTGTTCGAAGGGTTCATTCCCGATCGAGACGGGCTCGGAGCTCCAAGCATTGGGCTTGAGTCCAATCCCTGACGTGGGTGCGCAGGGCTTCGGCATCCTTCATGTGCACGGGTTTACCGAATCGCACCGCGATGTCGATGTGTTTGGCCCCAAAGTGGTGGAACGCGTGAGGGATGAACCACGTGTTCCCAACCCAAGCAATGTTGGGGTCTTTGTATTCCAAAGCGGCAGGCACAATCGGAAAGCCCTCCTCGGCACACGTGTAGAACATGCCAGGGCGGTATTCCAACAAATCTGGTCCCCGGTGCGTGGTGCCTTCAGGGAAGATGACAATGCCCATCCCGTCTTCGAGACGGCTTCTCACGGCCGCGCGCGTGGCTCGTCGACTGTCTTTGCTCTTGCGATCCACCCAAATCGTGCCGATGATGCTTGCTCCCCATCCAATGATGGGCCAAGATTTGGTCTCCTTGCGCGCGACATAGACGACAGGAAAGCTGACAGGAAAAAGGATGGCATCCACGTATGACCGGTGGTTTCCCATCACGACCGCGGCTGAATCGGGGAATTCACCTTCCCACGTGATGCGCATGCCCATGATGCGTTGGACACGCGTGACGAACTTCACAAAATGCTTGTGGATCCAGGCTCTTTTTTGGTCGATTGTCCATGTCTTAAGTCGACCAAGGCCCAATCCCACAAGCAAATAGAGGGAAGTGGCCACGCAGAGGGACAAAAAAAGAAAGATTCGGAGGAAGGAGCGGAGTGGGCGCATGCCAAGTGGGATGTGCGGCAAGGTACGGCCAGCCCGGGACTCAATAGGGCTGAAAGAGGGACAGGTAGGAGCTAGGCTCAATTGGGGTGAAAGTCCCTTCTACTGCGCGTTTCATCTTTTTCGACGGCTCAGCGACAACACGCAGAGGCTCTCGGGTGAAGGGGTGCATCCATTCCAGTGAGGAGCATGTGAGATGAAGGCCATGTCCTGCATAGCGCGGTGGCGGACAATACACCGCATCGCCGACAACGGCATGTCCGAGTGCGGCAGCATGGCGACGGATCTGGTGTGTTCTTCCTGTCTCGAGTGTCCATTCCACCAAGCTTGCCGTGCCGTGAACGCCCCAGGGGCGATGTCCGAGGCATGCAAATGAAGTTCTGCTCGGTTTTCCATCCAAGTCGAATCGGACTTGTCCACGGGGCGTGTGAAGGTTGCCTGCGACCCAGGCGTGGTAGGTTTTGGTCGCCTTGTCCCAGTGCTCTTGAAGGAGGCGATGAGCCTCCCGGTGTTTGGCCACCATAACTGGTCCCCTTGTGCCAAAATCCAAGCGGTGCACAGGCCGCCACTCCACGGCGTCACAAAACGAATCGCGAAGGGCATGGGNAAGCGTGTTTTTCCCCCTTCCATGCGTGGCCACGCCGGCCGGTTTGAGGACAACGCAATGATCAGCATCGTCGTGCAAAAGGCGAAATTCCAGTGCCATGNTGCAAAGATGGTGCTGCTCGAAGGGAAATGTTGACGACAAAACCTTAAAAACTGCTGTTGAATTCGTAAGTTTCACCTTTCAAGTAAAGCCATGAAACAACTTCTTCAGACCGCCTTTTTGCTCTTGCTTACCGCTGGAGTTTTCGTACCGAGCCTTGCTCAGTTGTCCAATGAAGCTGGCCCCAAGGCCGATCGTCAGCGGGAGTGCTACACCATGGGGAACTTGGAACGCTTGATGCACCAAGACCCTAAAATGGCGCAGCGCATGGGTGTCATTGAAAANCAGACCCAATCGCACGTCCACTCGCTGCGCAGCAACCCTGCCCAGCGTTCTCAAATGGTGGTGACCATCCCTGTGGTGTTTCACGTCTTGTACAACACTGCAGCTGAGAACATCAGTGAGGCTCAGGTCCTTTCTCAGCTTCAAATCTTGAATGACGACTTCCGTCGTTTGAATGCCGACCAGGATAACGTTTGGGCCCAAGCAGCGGACACACAGATTGAATTTTGCTTGGCTTCACAAGACCCTCAGGGCAACCCAACAGACGGAATTCTGCGCGTCCCCACAAACGTGACTTCTTTCGGCACAAACGACGCCATGAAGTTCACGTCTCAAGGCGGTTCCGATGCCTGGCCTGCGGCAGACTACATGAACTTCTGGGTGTGTGATTTGGGCTCCAGCTTGCTTGGGTATGCACAATTCCCAGGAGGTCCTGCCGCCACGGATGGCATTGTCTGCAACTACACAGCCACAGGGAACACGGGAACGGCTTCAGCACCTTTCGATCTCGGACGCACCGCCACCCATGAGGTGGGGCACTATTTGAACCTCCGCCACATTTGGGGAGACGGTGGATGCGGTGCTTCGGATTTCGTCGACGACACTCCTGACTCGGACGGCCCCAACTACGGTTGTGCGCTCGGCAACGTGGCTTGCGGTACAGAGGACATGGTTCAGAATTACATGGATTATTCTGACGACGCATGCATGAATCTCTTTTCGCAAGGTCAGTCGGACCGCATGAACGCCCTCTTTTTGCCAGGCGGTGCTCGTGCGAGTTTGTTGGCCTCAACGGGCTGCACCCCTGCGGTGCCTGACTTTGATTTGGACGCGCAGGCTCAATTGGTCATTGCTCCTCAAGCGGGCGTTTGCGCATCCAGCATCGCTCCCGTGATTCGCATCCGAAACAACGGGGCCCTGACGTTGACCTCGCTGGACATCACCTTCAGCATTGATGGCATGNCGGAAGGGACCACTTCATGGAATGGCTCTTTGGATTACAGCGCGATTGCGGAAATCNCGTTGGCGGACATTGCTCCAGAAGACGGGACCCACACGTTCAGCTTCACGTTGAGCAACCCCAATGGGGCTGCAGACCAAAACACGGCCAACGACACGGCTTCAAGTGACTTCTTCATGAACTCGAGCGGNAGCGGCGTTACGGTGACGGTCGGAGGCGGCAGCTGGGACAGTGAAGTTGGCTGGTCGCTCGATTTGAACGGAACGGTGTACGCCTCGGGCGGCGCAGGAACCACAACAGAATGCATCCCCAACGGCTGCTACACGTTCAACATGACAGACAGCTANGGTGACGGTTGGAACGGCGCGACGTACACCCTGACGGACGACGGTGGCAACGTGCTCGCTTCCGGCTCCTTGGACAACGCCCAATCGGGTGATGGATCGACCTCCGGTTCGGACATCGTTCAAATTGGCGTCACATCTTGTGGTCTCGGATGCACGGACCCCACGGCTTGCAACTACGACCCGGCGGCTACGTTGGATGATGGCTCGTGCGACTTTGCGTGTGTGGGATGCACGGATCCAACAGCCTGCAACTACGACCCCACGGCAACGACGGATGACGGTTCTTGCACTGTGGATGACCAATGTGGTGTGTGCGGAGGTGACAACAGCACGTGCACGGGCTGCACGGATGCTGCGGCTTGCAACTATGATGCTACGGCGCTCATCGACGACGGATCCTGCACCGTGAACGACGATTGCGGAGTGTGTGGTGGTGACAACAGCACGTGTGGCGGTTGCACTGACCCCGCAGCGTGCAATTACGACCCCGCGGCTGTCATTGACGATGGGTCTTGCATCCTCGGAGGTGAGGATTTGACGGTCATCATTTTGACGGATAACTATCCTGGAGAAACGACTTGGACGGTCACGGACGCTGCAGGCACGACCGTAGCTTCAGGCGGTCCTTACGCCACGGCAGCGACGGAATACGTGGAGCAAGTGTGCATCGATGCCGGTTGTTACACCTTCACCATCAGCGATTCCTTTGGCGATGGGGTTTGCTGCGCTTACGGCACGGGTGCTTACACCGTGAGCTCCAACGGCACGGTCGTGGCTTCCGGTGGCGAATTCACCACGGCAGAAGTGACTGAGGTTTGCTTGGGTTCAGGCTTGGGATGCACGGATGCAACCGCATGCAACTACGAGCCAGAGGCAACGACGGATGACGGTACTTGTGACTTCTCTTGCTACGGTTGCACGGATCCAGCTGCCTGCAACTACGATCCTTCGGCCACAATCGATGATGGACTCTGCGAATTGCCAGACCCCGTGGATGGATGTCCGACGTGCGACTACCCCTTGAATGTTGTCGAAGCCAATTTGGCTGGAGGTGCTGCGGGAACCGCGGTGACTACGGCAGCCACAGGAACCCTGGGTGTGCTTGATGTGGTGTTGAATTGGACGAACACCACCGGCGATGCGTCCTGGGCTGCCGACATGCAGCTCGAAATTGGGTTGCCTGACGGAAGTTGCGTGGCCATTGGTGGTTACAACGTCACAAGTGCGTGCGCAGATTTGGGCAACTATGCCTTGGTGTGGCCAACATGGGACAATACGGTTTCTGGAGTGTATTCAGCATCTGTCGATTTGAGCGCATCCAACCTGTCGGGCAATGGTCTGTGGTCTTTCACGCTGGTGAATGGCTATTCTGCAAGTGCAGGGGCGGCATACGACGTCACGCTGACGTTGAATGGCCTGTGCACTTCAGACAGCGTCGATGTCCTCGGCTGCACGGATGAAACTGCTTGCAACTACAATCCTCCGGCCAACGTGGACGACGGTTCGTGTGAATACACCAGTTGTGCCGGGTGTACGGACGCTACGTCTTGCAACTTCGACGCGACGGCAACCCTTGACGACGGCTCATGCCTGCAGTCGGATGCCTGCGGTGTGTGTGGAGGCGACAACAGCACGTGCAGCGGTTGCACGGATCCTGAAGCCGAGAACTACGATCCCACCGCCACAGTGGACGATGGAAGCTGCTCGTACCCACCGGCCTGCCCTGAGGATTTGAACAACGACGGCCAAATCACGGTGGCTGACATTCTCGCGCTTCTGGCCGACTTTGGATGCACGTCGGAGTGTGACGCTGACTTGAATGGCGATGGTGCCACCAACGTCAATGACATCTTGCAGATTCTTGCCGCCTTTGGGAACAACTGCTGATTGAGATAATTTGAATCGAACGGCTCTCGACCTTGTGTTTTCACGTAGTTTGCGGCTGTTCTTTTTTTAAAATAAAATGAAACTTTTTGTGGCTAAGCTCAACCGCGATGCGGGCGAGTCTGATTTGTTGGAGTGG
>JGI26085J52751_1000098_pt1 | contig 15633 bp, 14 predicted proteins | sample SaaInl25SG_5_DNA_FD_52751 | JGI IMG/M metagenome (IMG submission 52751) | reverse complement strand
TACCAATTCCGCCACCCGGGCATCTCGGTTAGGAGGACGCAAATGTAAGTCAGTTAGCTTTGTCAACCATGACTCGAATCCTGATGATTACCGACGGCCGGTTTTCCGACCGCATTCGCGTGTCGAACGAGGCGCGCGCGTTGGTCGAGGCGGGTCACGAGGTCCATGTTCACGCCCTTGATTCGTGGTGCGAAGGTGGGTCATTCGAAGTCGACAGCGTGTCCGTGACGGAGCATCGGCTTCCCAAATGGTGCCACTGGGCGCGCGTGATGAGCGCCGAGTGGCCGTTTTACGCCTGGGCCGTGAGCCGAGTTCTGCGTCCGGTCTTGGCTTCCGAGCAGGCCGACGTGATTCACGTTCACAACTTGTTTGTGTGGGCGGGAGCACGTCGTGCCATGGCCGGCGTCACCAGGGCCACTTGGGTGCTCGACATCGCCGAAAACCTGCCCGAAATCATGCAGGAATACGACCACGTCAAGCGCGGCTTGGGTCGCTTGCTCATTCGCACGTCAGCTTGGGCCGCCTTGCAAAAACGCGCGCTTCAAGAATCCGATCGCGTGGTGCTGGTCACGCAAGTGGCCGTCGAGGACTACGTCGCCCGACTTGGCCTTCAACCGTCCAAAGCGTTGTCGTGCGACAACGTGCCGTGGGACGACCACATTGGGGTCGATGGATTGGACGAGCTTCGGGCGCGGTTTGAAGGGGCATTCGTGCTGTTTTACTTCGGAGACACATCGAGGCGAAGGGGAACCGATTTGGCCATGGCTGCCATGCCCGAACTGCTCCAACACGTGCCCAATGCCCACCTTGTCATCGTGGGGAAAAACAACCGCGAAGACGTGTTTTTGGCGGCACTCCGCGACCAATCACCCGCCAAGGATCGGATTCATTTGGAGGGATATCAACCCATGTCCAAACTCGGGTCCTACCTCGCTGTCGCCAGCGTGGGGCTTTCACCCTTGGTGCGAAACGTCCATCACGACACCACGCATGCGAACAAATTGTTCCAATTCATGCACGGAGGACTGCCCTTGATTGTCAGCGATTGCACGGCGCAAGCTTCGCTCGTCACCTCCACCTCCACGGGCCTCGTTCACCCCGCAGGAGATCCTCGCGCGTTGGCGCAAGCTGCGATTCACATCGCCACCCATCCTGAAGAAGCCCTAGCCATGGGCAATCGGGGAAGGGCTGCCGTGGCCGAGCGGTTCAATTGGGCGGTCGAAATCCAGGCGTACGTGAACAGCGTATGCAGATAAGCGATACTCAACGCTCGTAACCCAGCGCCTCGAAGTCGTCGGGGTAGAGTTCTTGAATCCGCATTTTGGTCTTGGCTGACAGGCGGGAAGCAATGCGCTCGGTGTTTTGGCGCCCCACCACAAGTCGAGGAAGCTTGGCGCTCGAAGGCACAGCCATCACCTTCGCGATCTCGTCCCACCGCGCGTGAAGCTCTTCCATTTTGAACACGTGCTGGCAGCCTGACACGTATGCCGACTGCGGCAACTTGTGGTCCATGTCCTTCTTCGCAAGCTCCTTTTCAATCCAACGCCGAAACAACGGTTCAAAAAACACCCGGACTTTTCGCTTGTCCACGTCCTTGCGAAGCCAGTAATACTCGCTCACCGCCTTGGCATACGGGTGGCGCGTGAAACACAAGGTGGTGTAGCTCCCAAAATCCGGAATCAGAGTCTCCAAAAGCGCTGGAGTCAAGTGCTGTGGGGCATACGAGACTCCCTCAAACTCGTATGCATGGTAATTCACTTCAAAAAAATTCTCCCGACCATTCATGTCGAGGAGGTTGGTGACGCTCGAACCCGCGGTCTTCGGGATGTGGATGAAGGCCAACTTTCGCTTGGTGCAAACAGGCATGTTCAGGGGTTGAGGTGAGGTGAGTCTTGGTGAGCAAGTGCACTTCTCGAGGCTTCCCAAGCGTGAATGTCCTTGCGGACACGGCGCATGGCCGCGCGCTCGCCTGCCACATCGCTCCGGTGAGGGTGTCCAGCCACCGGTCGGGATGAAGGGCGCGAGACACAGCTCGTCTTCGTGCGCCTTGCGCCCAGTCTTCCGCAGTAGCGTGGCCATCAAAAAAACCCGTCACTTCGGCGGCAAAAGCCATGCGCTCGAGGATGACTGGCTTGGGCCAGGGTTTGGGTTTTTCATCGTGGTAAAGGGCGCCAGCTGGATGAATCACAAACGCACCCCCGGCCTTCTTCAAGCGGTGGGCCCATTCGTTGTCTTCGCCATACATGAAGAACGCGGGGTTGAATCCNCCTACCTGTCGAACGGTGTTGAGTGTCATCAGCCACGAGGCCGCGTGAATGAACGGGACTTCAAACGGCTCCTCGTGATCGCGCCACTGAGGAGCGTAGCGTTGGTCGAAGTGCCCATAGGGTTCCTCACCACTCCAGTCCCAATGAATGGGAGACACCACTTGCAGCGCGTGGCCCTCGCGCTCGCGCTTCGCCACCCAATTGGCCAGGACCTTCATCCCTTTGGGTTCCACTCGGGCGTCTTGGTTCAACAAATGAACCGCATCCACACCTCGTCGCAACGCTTCTTCCATTCCCCGGTTGTTGCCCGTGCCAAACCCCAAATTGGGGCCTTGGACCCGGTTCTTTTCCGGCAAGTTGTCACGCAACCAAGACCATGAACCGTCACTCGAACCGTGGTCGATNGCCCACACCTCTCCCGTGCCCGAGTCTTTGACCGACTCCAGAAGTTCCGGAAGCCAACCCATGCCGTTGTACACAACGACGATATGCAAAACTTCCGGGTTCATAGGCCGCCCGAAGGTACGACCGCCCCGCTTGGCCGTACCTTGCAAAAGATGAAGGATTTCTTGCTGTTTTTTGAGGAAAAAGAGGGGACAAGCGCCATGATGCGCTGGGCAGATCGCTTCGAAAACATCCAGGTGGTTCACCACCAAAATGGGCGCGGTTGGGAACCTCTGGAGCCTTACCATTTGGGATACGACGTGAAACAGAACGAGGTGGAGGAGTTGCTCAACCTCATTTACAGCCGTCCGCGAGACCTCCAGACGCTGCGCGACGCATATCGCACCAAAGTCCCCGATCGAAAACTGGTGACTTTGGGTTCAGAGGTGTCGGTGGGGTTGAAAATGCGCTGGAAGCCGCCGCGTGTGCTTCACGTCGGAAACGACATGGTTGATTTGCCTGTGAACCGCCTGTTCAAGCGCCAACGCTACCGTCTCTACCGGGAGTCCATGGTGGAAATGCTTCACGAGAATGGCGTTGTGCCCATGCTCGCCGTGCGTCAAAACATCTTCAAATGGGCCCTTTCAAAATACCACGGTGACGGCACAGGGAAGAAAGGGCACCTTCAATTTCAACTTGCGTCGGGAGCGATCACCAAAGAGGACATCCCCAAAATCGAGGTCAACCTCAAACGGTTTGGGAGATTGATCGACCAATGCCGACGTAAGCACGACCGCAAGCGCGAATTTGTGGAGTGGATGAAGTCCCGCGGCATGGAGGTCAAACCCATGCTTTACGAGTCCTTCCTCGACGAGCCTGTGGACTTTTTCGGCGGTTTTCTCGAGGGGCTTGGGCACGACGCTTCGACGGAAGAAATTCGAAACGTGCTGTCCCAAGACATGGGCCTCAAGAAAGTGCACAGCGGGGACATCAGCGAGTACGTTGAAAATCACCGGGAGCTGGAAGAGACATACGGNTCGCGCTTCGAGTCTTGGACGGCATGAAGCGCCGCATCGACTTCGTCATTGTCGGNGCTCAAAAATCCGGCACAACTGCGCTTCATGCCTTTCTCAATGCCCACCCAGACATCTCCATGCCGGACTCCAAGGAGATGCACTTTTTCAACCGCACCGCATGGGCAGACTTTCACCTGCCGCTTTGGAAACGCCGCAAANTCGCCCTCTACCACAGGCGATTTCCGCACTTTCCCGACCCTTCGTTCACCTACGGCGAAGCGACTCCGCACTACATGACGTGGAACGTGGCGTTGGACCGCATTCGCACCTACAACCCCAACGTTCGCATCATCGCCTTGCTTCGGCATCCGGTCGACCGCGCCTATTCTCACTGGAATATGGAGCGGCAACGGGACCTCGTGCAAGNTTCCTTTGACCAGGCCGTCCATCAAGAGTTGCGCGAAGCCACGGCGGTGGGTGAGCGCTTGGACAAAGTGAACAGCTTCTTGCGACGGGGATTCTATGCGCCCCAAATCCAGGCCCTCTGGAACCGATTTGGCCAAGGCCAAGTCTTGGTGTTGAAGCACGCGGACTTGCTTCTGAAACATGACGAGACCCTGGCCCGAGCGTTTGATTTTCTGGGCGTCCCCCTGTTTCTGTTCCTTCCAAATCGGTTCACGGCCGATCCTACAGCTCCAGCATGTCCCCCTCCATCCGAACCGACCTTCTCCAGATGTATCTCGGGGATGTGTTGGAAGTGGAGCACCTCCTCGGTTGGGATTGCGCAGACTGGAAGGTGTAGGACATTAGCTTTGACGTCATGGCCACCAAGCGCGTGTTGATCCTCACCTACTACTGGCCTCCTTCAGGAGGTGCAGGCGTGCAGCGTTGGCTCAAATTCGCCAAATACCTTCCCCAACACGGGTGGCAGCCTGTGGTGTATGTCCCTGAGGGTGCGAATTATCCCGCGCTGGATCCCGCGTTGGAGTCGGAGGTTTCCCCCAACACGGAGGTCTGGAGTGGGGGCATTGTCGAGCCCGCCTCGTGGTTGGACGCCCTCAAATTGCTGCGGCAACAAAACCGATTCGGCAGTTCTTCCAGCTCTCCACGAAACTCCAGGTCCGGCGGTTTGGTGCAGTGGATTCGAGGCAACGTGTTCATCCCGGATGCCCGGATGTTTTGGATCCGTCCGTCCGTGAGGCGCCTGAAGAAACGCCTGGCAGAACACCCCGTGGACGCCATCATTTCCACCGGACCCCCGCATTCGACCCACCTCATTGCCTTGGGGCTGAAAAAAGCCTTCCCTNACCTCCCTTGGGTGGCGGACTTTCGCGACCCGTGGTCCGACATGGACTACCTGGAAGACTTCAACCTGACCGCGCGGAGCCGTGAACGGCACAAAGCCTTGGAACAAAGCGTGATTGCCCACGCAGACCGCGTGGTGGTGACGGCGCCCTCTGCCGCGGTTTCTTTGCTGGGTCGGACCCTCGAGCCCGACGACCCCAAGGGGGTGTGGATCCCCAACGGGTTTGATGTCGCGGACGGGTTTGACTTGGAGCCTGCTGCCCCAGAAGGGCCCTTCGTGCTTGGGTTTTTTGGGTCCTTGTATGGGAGCCGAAATGCGCCTGGCTTGTGGCGAGCCATCCGCGACCACAACGCCAACGGCACGGTCAACCGTCCAATTCACTTGGTCCTGTACGGGGCTTTGGATCCGTTGATTCAGAGCGAACTCGAACGCACACTCGTTCCGGATTCATGGCGATTCGAAGGCAGCGTGGCGCACGAACACGTGCCTCAAGCCATGTCCCAATGCCATGCGTTGGTCATTCTCCAAAACAACAACGACACGGGGCGAAGAACCCTTCCTGGAAAGGCCTTCGAATACCTCGCGACCGGCCGCCCTTTGATTGCTGGGGGGNCGCTGGACAGCGACCTCGAGCGGTTGTTGCAGTCCTGGGGCTTCGACATGTGCGCCATGGAAGACGAAGCCGGCTTTGCGAGCCAAATCGCCCACGCCATGGCGGGCAGGGCCAGCTGCGTTTCNCCCAANCGCTTCCAACGNGACACGCTCGCCTTCGATTACAGCGTGCTGCTTCGTAATTTGGGCACGCAGTAGCACGGCAACCAACGACATTTCTCGCTCGCATGCACCTTCTCATCGTCATTGGCACACGCCCCAACTTCATCAAGGTCACGCGGTTCCGTAAGGTCATGGACGCCATTCCTGGCGCCAAGCTCACCTTGGTGCACACGGGGCAACACTACGACAGGGCGATGTCGCAGGTGTTCTTCGATCAGTTTCAGTTGCGACCGGATCACGTGTTGCAACTTCATTCTGGTTCCGTGGGCATGCAGTTTGCACACATGACCACCCAGTTGGTCGAAGTCATGGAGCGGGTCAAGCCCGACTTCGTGCTCGTCCCTGGGGACGTCAACAGCACGCTTGCTGGCGCGCTCGCAGCGCAGCGCTTGGGGATCCCCTTGGGTCACTTGGAGGCGGGCTTGCGCAGCTTCGACCGATCCATGCCGGAGGAAATCAACCGCATTTTGGTCGACCANCTGAGTGCGCACCACTTTGTCACGGAGGACTCGGGGATGACCCATCTGAAAAACGAGGGGCTCGATCAGGGAAACAATGTGCATTTCGTGGGAAACACCATGATCGACACGCTCGTCCACTTTTCACCCCAAATCGAACGCAGCCCCATTCTGTCCGACCTCGGATTGAGCGCTGGGCAGGAGTTCCACNTGCTGACCATGCACAGGCCCGCCACCGTGGACAACCGCGAGGGCTGCCAATTCATCGTGGACCTTCTTCAAAACATGTGCTCCTCCGCGCCCGTCGTGTTCCCCATTCACCCAAGAACCCAGAAGAACCTCGAGTCCTTTGGTTTGGGTGAGGTGTTGAAGCATCCCGCGTTGAAAAGAACGCCGCCGTTAGACTACTTCGCCTTTCAACATTTGATTTCCAAAGCCAAAACCGTGGTGACCGACTCCGGTGGCATCCAAGAAGAGACCACGTTCCGCCAAGTTCCGTGCATCACCCTTCGACCCAACACGGAACGACCCAGCACGACGACCCTCGGAACCAACCAAATGTTGACTGAACTCAACGTGGAACACGTCATGAAAGCGATCGAAAACCCCAAGGAAGGCGTGATTCCGCCTTTGTGGGATGGTCACGCCACCGAACGGATTCTGGACACAATTCGCCTCCTATAACCCCATCCCACCTCTCCTCTGCCGTGATCTACCCCCGCTTCTCTGCGCTGCACCTTTCCTTGACCCTCCTTGTTGGTGTGGCTTCGTCCACCTCTTGGGGGCAATGGAGTTTGGGAGGCAACACGAACGCCACCAACAACGGGCTTCCTGCCCAGCTCAGTGACGACTGCATCCAGCTCACAACAACACAGGGGAACGTCATTGGCACGGCGTGGCACGATTGCACCATGAACCTCAACCTGCCTTTCGATTTGAATTTTGAGGTTAACCTTGGGAACAACAACGGAGGGGCGGATGGCATGTGTTTTGTCCTTCACCAATCTGGAACCGGAAACAATTTGTTCGGGGCAAGCGGGGGTGGGTTGGGCTACGAAGGAAGCCCTTTGAACCCCTCCCTTTGCGTGGAAATCGACACCTATCAAAATGGCGACCTGGGTGACCCGAGTGAGGATCACATTGCCATCCAGAGCAACACCCAAAACACCCACAACATCGCCCCGCCGGTTCAGGCTCACCCCAATTTCACCAACATCGAGACGGGGCAAGACTACCCTTTTCGGCTGACGTGGGATCCTACAGCTACTTTGCTCGAGGTTTACTTTGCCGGATCCCTTCGGCACAGCATCAACCTCAATTTGGTGGGTGGGATTTTTGCCGGAAACCCCTTCGTCAATTGGGGGTTCGTGGCTTCGACAGGGGGGGTCAACAACACCCAGTCTTTCTGCATGACGGATGCTGGGTTTTCTTCGTCAGGACCCGGACTCAACCTCCTCGTGGACGAAGAGGTGTCTCTTTGTGGCGAGGGAGAAGTGGAGTTGATTGCATCCGCCAACCCCGGCGCGTCCATCTCCTGGGAGGGCCAAGCCGGGGCGTCCCTGACAGCCACCGCAACAGGCGTCTACGAGGTCGTGGCTGAGCTCGATGGGTGCGTGGAAACGAACACCGTCGATGTTGTTTTGCAAGCCATCCCTGAGATCCAGTTTCAAATCAACAACGAGCCTGTCAGCGGTTCTGTGGAGGTGTGTTTTGGAGACTTCCTCGGGATGCAGGTCGTGGCCACGGCCGGAGCATCTGCCGCGTGGGACCTGAATGGCTCCTCCTCCATCAACATCAACTCTTCAGGGGATTATTGGGCGTCCGCAAGCATCAACGGCTGCGATGCGGAACCCGATTTCCTGCACGTCGACTTGCTTGCCAACCCCACCGCGAGCATTTCCGCGCTGCCATCGACGTTGTGTTGGGATGAGTCGGGCCTCGTTCAAGCCGCGTTGGGTGTCCAATCCAATGTGGTCAATTGGACGCTGCCGTCCGGAACGTTCGCGTTGAATCAAGCCGGGCCTGGCGCCTACCAAGTTCACCTCATCGGTGACAACGGTTGTGAAGCCTCCGAATCGTTTCAGTACACCATGCTCCCACCCATCGCGACGGGGTTGGTGAACCCCGACCCCTTGTGCGACGAATCGGTAGCCACCCTCAACATCTCAGGCAACGTCGACAACATCAGCTGGAATGTGGGTGGAAATTCAAGCCAACTCAACGTGGTGGCGTCCATGGGGGGTGGCCCATACATCGCCAACGTCACCCTCGGCAATTGCGCCCAATCCGACACGGCNTTTGTCACATGGTGGCCTACGCCTTCCGTCGGAACCCTCCCAGACAGCGTGACGCGCTGCGTGTTGGAACCAGGATACGCCTTCAACTGGCCCACCCAAACCAGCGATCCGGTAGGTGTTTGGGTGTGGAGCGTCAACAACGAGCCCGCCACGGCCGGGTACAGTGCCACTGCTGAGGGAAACTACTACATTGAGGTTCGTGACAACGCGACGGGTTGTTCCGACACGCATGACCTGCACGTGGAGGTCTGGCCCAACTTGAACGTCATTGCCACCGCCATCGACCCGTTGATTTGCATTGGAGACTCCTCCGAAGTACGTGTCGANCTCATTCCCGTGCTGGAGACGGACCCGTACGAGATTCCCTTCACGCTGGCCTGGGAGACGGAAGGTGCGTCGGGATGGTCCAGCAACGTGGTCGGCGGGGAGCACTACGTCGCCGCAACAAACGCCTGCGGCACGGACGTCGCCATGGCGGAGGTGGAAGAGGAATACTGCGGGTGCAACGTTTGGATTCCAACTGCCTTCACGCCCGATGACGATGGCCTCAACGAGGGTTTCCGCATCGTCAGCAGCTGCGATTGGGACGCGTTTTCTTTCCAAATCTTCAACCGCTGGGGCGAACGGGTGTGGTCCACCAACGACCCGGACCGACCTTGGGACGGAGGGGCTTACGACCTCGGTGGGGGCGACCATTACTTGCCCGACGGGTGGTACCCGTACGTGGTGTCATGGGAGTACCGAGAGGACGGCATTTTCTACCGGGAACAAAAATCGGGACGGGTTCTCATCGTCAGGTGACACCCCGGCCCTAGGCGAGGGCGCGGAAAATCAAGCGGAAGCACGTGCCTTTGCCCGGTTCGCTCCACGCAACAGAGATTTGGCCTCCGTGGACCTCCTCCACAATGCGTTTGGCCAGGGACAACCCTAAACCCCACCCTCTCGACTTGGTGGTGAATCCAGGGTCAAACACCTTTCGAGCCACCGCCTTGGTCATTCCCTTTCCATTGTCTTCCAACTCCATGTGAAACTCGTCCTCCACCCAATGGGCACGCAAGGCGAGGGCGCCTTCGCCGTCCATGGCGTCGACGGCGTTCCGGATGAGGTTTTCAAGCACCCAGCTGAGCAGCGGGCGGCTCAAAGCCAAACGCCCGGCCTCTTGGCCTAGATTGACGGTCAATTCCACGTGTTTGCTGACCCTAGGNCGCATGTAATCCACCGTCTCCTGAATCACCTCCAGCGGGTTGTCNGGCGACAAGGTGGCCTGCGAACCAATCTTGGAAAAGCGTTCGGCCACCACCTGCAACCGCGAAATGTCTTTGTCCATTTCCTTCAACGCTTCTGGATCCACGCCACGCGCTGCAAGCAACCCCGACCATGCCATGAGCGAACTCAATGGCGTGCCCAATTGGTGGGCCGTTTCCTTAGCCATGCCCACCCAAACCCGATTTTGCTCGGCCCGTCTGGAGGAGCTGAACACCAAATACGCCACCAACAAGAACGCCGCAATCAAAAGCAGCTGAACTGCAGGGAAGTACCGCAGTTGCGTCAAGACCGGGCTCTCCTCGTAAAACACGACGTGCCATCCCTCTCCGGGCAAATACACCGGGATGGGTGGGTTGTCACCAGCCATTGCCGCGTAGCGCTCTTGCAACTTTTCCTGCGTGTCGAGCTGGCTCATGTCAATCCCTTGCGACTTGACAACACGCGTNGCCGTCGAATCGATCAACAAGACAGGAACGGACGCACTGTTGATCACCGTTTCTGAAATGAACGACTCGATCAATTCAGCCATGGCCTCACGAAGCTTGCGGAGGCGAACACTCTCGGCGTAGTAAATGGTTTGGCCTACCTCATCAAAACGAATCGGAGGATTCTTGCTCATGTGCGTGCGCCGAATGCTGTCGTAATAGGCTTGCTCCGCCATGCCGCTTGGCGGAGGGTCCACGTTGACCTTGTACACCACTTCACCTGCGCGGTTGGTGATGATGACAGGGACCGTTTTGTTGTTGACCAAAAAATCCCCCACAAACGTCAAATCCGTGCCGTCAGGAGCCTCTTGAATCAGTCGGTAGGCCGAAGCCAGCCGGTCCGCGCGCTTCTTCTCTTCGGCGCCGAGGTCTTCGAACAGGGTTTGGGTGTACGCCACCAACTCTGCCCTCTGCTTCACCGCCTCCACCCACAAATCCACCTTGCGCTGCTCCTCCTCCCGAATGATGGAGGCCAAATGCTGGGTGTAGCCCAGCGTCACCACCACGATGGCGGCGGCGGCGAGAAACAAAAACCGTTTGGACAGGGTGTCTTGCATCAGTCGTATGCGGGGCACCGGCCGTTGGGGCCGATATAAGGGTCGTTTTTGTCGCAGGCCGTCAGCGAAATGACGATTTCATGCGAGCTCCGACTCGCAACATTCAGCGCAGACACGCCGAAATCGTACGCGTAACCCACCGTCATGGATTCGAACAAGCGCACGTTCATCACACCCACAAGCGCCGAACCCGTGCGGTACCCCAAACCCATCGAAATGCGGTCATCCATGCTGAACGTCCCCTGAAAATCAATGGCCGCAGGAAGACCTGAAGCCAAGCGCATTTGGGCCGCAGGACGAAACGCAAAACGACGGTCAAGCTTGATGAACCGCCCTCCTGTGAGCACAAAAATGCGCCCCGACTCCGTTTGACCTGCGAGGTCAGTCAACGGCGCAGACATGACGTTTTGAAGGCTGATCGCCGCAAAATTCAAATCGTCCTCGTACCACAACCCAAAGTCCATCGTGGGAAACACCGTTTGGGTTGTGGAGCTTCCAAACAACGCAGGGTCATCCGTCGCAGAATATTCCGGGAATTGCAAGCTTCCGATGTCCAACCTGTACTGCGCCACACCGGCTGCCAGGCCCGCACTCAATCTTGCTCCGTTGGTCAGGCGGACCTTGGTGGAATACGCCATGCTGAAGCGCGTATTCGACCACGGACCAATGTCGTCCGTCAGCACGTATCCCCCCAACCCATGTGCAAACGTGGTGCCCTGACCCAAGCGACCTGAAAGCGAAGCAAAGCTGCTGATGGGAGCGCCTTCAAAGCCCGCCCACTGCGAACGAACCCCCATACGCATGTCCAAGCAAGCCGTGTTCCCTGCCGCCGCGGGGTTGTCCAGCAAGTTGGACATCAGGAANAAGGATCGCACACCACCAAATTGAGCGTGCACGTTGGAGGCCAACAGCAGCATCGTCACCATCAACCCGCCCGCGAGGCAATGCATCTTCTTCATCGGATCACAGCTACGTGCCCCGTGATGGGAGCGAGGTTTGCGTTGGGTTCATTCAGGTGAATGACGTAGTAATACGTCCCTGCGGGCACATCCACACCGCGGTTCTTGCCCGCCCAAGGGTTGGGGTAGGAAACCGACCGGTACACGCTTTGGCCCCAGCGGTCNAAGACCTCAATGGTGGATGTTGGGAACTGAGACAGCCCGTAGATGTCCCAGGTGTCGTTGAAGGCGTCGTTGTTGGGAGAAAAGGCGTTGGGCACGTCAATGGGCGAACCCACAGCGACCAGGACCGCATCCGTGTACGCACAGCCCTCCACGTAGCCCGTCACTTCAAACGTCGTCGTCTCGTAAGGACTCAACACAGCCAACTGGTTGTCCACCATCGTTGCCAGTTCAGCCGGACGCCAATCGAAGCCCAAATCGGGGTCGGAGCCCAGCACCTCCACGCTCGTTGTTTCTCCGTAATCCAATGTCGCCGCGCAACACGCGTCGATGCTTACCGCCAGCCCCTCAAGACGCACGTCCGCGGCACATGACCCGCTTGTCGAGCCGAAGAGCAAAACGTAGTCGCTGTTCTGATACAGGGGATACGAATAGAGCGTGCTGTCGCCGCTCACCTCCCACGCATCGGACAAAGCCGCATATTCTGCGGCGTTGCAGAGATCAAAGGGATTGGGTTGAAAGACCTGAACCTTCAATGGGTCGGGACAATTCACGTTCGAGAAAACCACGTGAACGGGCTCGGTTGGTTCGGCAAACTGCTGGAAAAACGTCGTGTGGAACTTCACGACTTGGACCCGATTGGCGTCAAACACCCCACTCAAAGCGCCGGCTCCTGGCAAATCCATCGGCGAAGCCGTGGTGAGGGTGGTGTCGGATTGGCCACAAATGTCCATCACATTGTCGCAGGCCGTGCTCTGTGCTTGTGCCGATGCAGCCCAAACACCCAGCCCCAACAACCACCATGACCCCCGTTGAACGTCACGTATGCTCATGTTTCGAAAAGTACTTCTGCTTCCAACGCAGAAATCCTCAGAATCAACATGTCATCAACACCCCATCGGGGAAACTCAGGCTTCGAACCCGACCAACAAGGCGCCTTTCTCCACCGCTTGGCCTTCGCGGATGGGCACCTCCGCGACTTGGCCGCTCAGGACCGACTTGATCACGTTTTCCATCTTCATCGCCTCCAAAACAAGCAGCGATTGGCCCTCTTCTACGGCGTCTCCAGGCTTCACCAAAACCTGAAGAACTTTGCCAGGCATGGGGGCTTTGACGTCGCCTGAAGCCGCGCCTTCTTTGACCGACATGCCCATCTTCTCGAGAAGCTTGGACCTCTCGTCAAGGACCCTCACTTCACGACGCACCCCGTTGATGCGAATCACCGCATTCCCTTCTGCATCTGGGCCCGACTCGCATTCCACTTTGAAGCGCTTTCCGACCCGCAAAACCGACCACGTCCGTGGACCCAATGTCGTCCACTGCGCTGCATCCGACGTCAGGTCAGGTGCATTGTCGCGCTCCACGCGCGTGTCGTCCCATTGGATTTCTCGGGCCATGTCGCGAAGGTAGCATCAGAGCCCCGACCTTTGATGCATGGCAGGGATTTACCTCCACGTACCCTTTTGTCGACAGGCGTGCCACTATTGCGATTTTCACTTTTCGACAAAGACCCAAAACACCGAAAGCATGGTGCAAGCCATCGTGCATGAAGCCCAGCTTCGTTGGGCTCACAATCCCGCTTGGCGCGCTGAACATTTCCGCACCCTTTACCTTGGCGGGGGAACCCCCTCCCTCCTCTCGCCCGCGCTTGCAAAGACCCTGATTTCAGGCATTGCAAAAGCCTGTCGCATTCGCTTGAGCGACCTCGAGGAGGTGACGCTGGAAGCCAACCCTGAGGATTTGAGTCAGGACCATTTAGAGGCCTGGAAAGAGGCGGGGGTCACGAGATTGAGCGTGGGCATCCAAAGCTTCCACGACGAAACCTTGGACTGGATGAACCGTGCGCACACGGGCAAACAGGCCGAGGAAGGCATTTTGAGGGCACATCGCGCGGGGTTCGATTCCATGACGGTCGACCTGATCTACGGCGTGCCCACAGAACGCCTTTGGGACGACGACTTGAAACGCGCTTTGGACTTGCCTGTTCAACACCTCAGCGCTTACGCCCTGACGGTGGAGCCGCGTACCGTACTCGGCACAAGGGTCTCCCGTGGCGAAGAACCCGAGCCTTCCGACTCTCGCGCTGCAGACGAATACCACCGCCTCTGTGCCTTGCTCGCACAGCGAGGTTGGCTTCACTACGAGACGAGCAACTGGGCTGCGCCCTCCGGGAACGGTGCGTTTGCGACGGCCCGCCACAACAGCTCGTACTGGTCCGGCGAGGCCTACTTGGGATTGGGTCCTGGTGCGCACGGCTTCGTCGCTGGGTGCCGGTACGCCAACGTCTCGAACAACCCGATGTACCTCCAATCCCTGGGCCAAGGCCGCCTCCAACAAACCGAAGAATCGCTAAGTGACATCGACCGCTACAACGAGCGGGTCATGACTGGACTGCGCACAGCCAAGGGCATCTGCCTCGAAGAGTTGACCCAAACCACGGGGCACCGTCCTGATCAAGTCGACCCTCGTGCCTGGAATCAGGCACTGGCCTCAGGCGACCTGATTCCCCTTGCGGGCGGTTGCTTTCGCATCCCCGAAGACCGTTGGATCACGGGTGATCGGGTGGCGTCGGCGTTGTTTTTGGTCCCTTAGCACGGAGGACCGTATCCACGAAGACCGCCCCTATCACAAGGGCCGCTCCGGCATAAAACCCAGGAGAAAAACGCTCGTCAAACAGAACGTAGGCCAGCACAATCGCGTAGATAGGCTCAAGGTTGATGGCCATCGCCGATTCAAAGGGAGTCAAGTCCCGCAAGACTTGGATGGAAACCATGAAGGCGAACGAGGTCGCCACCACGGCAAGCGCGCCAATCCACAGCCAATCGGTGGTCGACAGGGTGAACAACGAGGCGTCAAATTGCTGCTGAATCGCAAGCCAAGCGCCCATCCCTAGGCTCGCCGACAACAATTCCACCGCGCTGAGGTTGATCGGCTCGTGTCTGCGCACCATGACGCCGTTGAGGGTGCTGAACACGGCCGCGAGCAAGGAGCTCGAAAGGCCGAGAAGGATGCCGAGGGTTTGGTCTTGCTGCGCCTGAAAAACCAGCGAAATCCCCACAAACACGAGGGACCCCACAGCGAGTTCCCGCCACGCCAGTTTGCGCTTGTAAATCACAGGTTCAATCAGCCCCACAAAAAGCGGAGCCGTGGCCAACATGGTTAGGGCTAAGCCCACCGAACTTGCTTTGATGGATGCAAAAAACGTCACCCAATGGGCCGCCACAATCCATCCTATACCTCCTGCTTTCAGCGCAGAAGACAAGTCCCAAGCCACCCACTTTCTTCGCAGCAGCAAGTACAAAGCCGTCGTGAGGCCCCCAAGGGTCACCCTCCAAAACACAAGCGGCTCCGCTTCAATCGAAATGAGTTTGCCAAGAATGCCTGTGAAGCCAAAAATCACCACCACCCCGTGAAGCAGCAGAAGGCTGCGGGTGCGCGGAATCATCAGCGCTGCAACGAAAACCGGGTCACCTCGCGAGTAGATCCCGTCACAATCAAGGTGTACACGCCTTGAGGCCAGGCTGAAGCCTCCAGGGTTTGCGATCCGGCCGCCCAACGTCCTTGAAGCNGCGTTCGCCCGGACGCATCGCGCACCTCAAAATCACACGCTTCTGACACCTGAATGCGCACGTCACCTCGCGCCGGATTGGGGAACAATTCCAACTCGAGGGAGGCTGCTTCCACCACCGTGTCAGCCGCCTC
>JGI26085J52751_1000096_pt1 | contig 15711 bp, 19 predicted proteins | sample SaaInl25SG_5_DNA_FD_52751 | JGI IMG/M metagenome (IMG submission 52751) | reverse complement strand
AATGCGACTCCTTATTAATCGGTGATCAATGCGGCGCGCACACCTTTCCATACGTCGAAGCTGAGGAGCCAAGCGCACAACTTGAGCATGAAGCAACGACGTCAAAGGTGAGTGACGATCAGTTGTTTTATTTAAGAACGCGAGGCATGACCGAAGAGGATGCACTCAACATGGTGGTCAATGGCTTCTGCAAAGAAGTCTTCCAGAAACTTCCGATGGAGTTTGCGGTGGAAGCCGAAGCACTCCTAGGCATCACACTTGAAGGAGCAGTTGGCTAATGCTGTCTATTCGAAATTTACACGCACGGGTTGGCGATAAGCCGATCCTCAAAGGAATCAACCTCGAGATCAAGACTGGTGAGATCCATGCCATCATGGGTCCTAATGGATCCGGCAAGAGTACGCTGTCTTCAGTGTTAGCCGGCCGTGATGAGTATGAAGTCACCGACGGTGAAGTGATTTATCAGGGCCAAAATCTCTTGGAACTTGAGCCCGAAGAGCGCGCTTGGGCAGGAGTCTTCTTGTCCTTCCAATATCCGGTCGAAATTCCTGGTGTCAAAAATATTTATCTACTGAAAGCCGCCGTCAACGCGGTTCGTGAACATCGCGGACAACCTGAACTGAAAGCCGGCGAATTTTTAAAGCTGGTGCGTGAAAAACTCAAAGTCATGCAGATGGATGAAGCATTCCTGCATCGGAACGTGAACGAAGGGTTCTCAGGTGGTGAGAAAAAGCGGAATGAAATTTTGCAGATGCAATTACTCGAGCCAACGCTCGCGCTTCTGGATGAGACCGATTCAGGCCTTGATGTGGATGCATTACGCATTGTGGGTGAAGGCATCAATCAGATGCGCTCACCGGACCGAAGCGTGTTGTTGGTGACGCACTATCAACGCCTTCTTGATGTGGTCAAACCAGACTTCGTTCACGTGTTAGCTCAAGGCGAAATCAAACTCTCAGGCGATCATACTCTCGCGCAACGGCTTGAGCGCGAAGGCTATGAAGGGATTGAAGCAGCATGAGTGGGTTCAGTGCCTGGTTAGCCGATGCCGAAGATACCCATGCGATCAAAGCGATTGCCGTCGGCCTACCGACCAAACGCGTTGAATCGTGGAAGTATGTCCCAACACGAAGTCTGGCTCGCACGACTTGGAAACAAGCCGATCCTCAGGGTGTGGAACAATTCGCACTGACTGCCGGCTCGTTCGTCAATGTTCCGACGTTGGACGGCCTTTCAGTCACTGAGCCTGACATTCTTCCGGGGGAACAGCGTCGTCTCAACACAATGAGTGAGGCCCATGGTTTTGCCCTGACCCAAGCCGCGCTCGAACACAGCCGTCTCATCCTGACTGTTGAAAAAACAGCATCGGTCGCACTCAACTTGCACCACATCGCCAATCAAGCCAGTAGTGCGGGCTTTGCGACTCTGGTCATTCGTATCGAGGCAGGCGCTCAACTCACCTTGATCGAACAGTTTGATCAGGTAACAGTTGAGCAAGCAAACCTCAGTTCGTTGCGGTGTCTCCTCACACTTGACCGTGACGCCAGCGTGACCCATGTTCGCTTTCAAGCGGCCAACTCGAACGCACACGTGTTCACGAACCTGGATGTGGAGTGTGGAGAACACTCCAGTTACCGTCTACAGACCATCGAATTTGGATCCAAGCTTGCCAGAAGCGATATTTACGTGGCACTTGCTGGCAAAGAGGCCCAAGCCTCAGTCAACGGATTAGCGATCACCAACGGCTCTCAATATCACGACACACACCTTGCGATTGATCACGTGGTGGGTGATACCAGAAGTGAGATGACGTTCCGTAATATGGTCGATGGGAAAGGCGAAGCCACCTTCAATGGACGCGTGCTGATCCGGAAGGATTCACAGCGCTCTGGGACCGAACAATCCATCGCCAACCTTCTGATGTCTGACTCCGCTCGTGTTAACCCGAAGCCGGAACTTGAGATTTACGCAGATGACGTCACAGCGTCACACGGGTGCACGGTAGGAAGCCTGAATAAAACGGAACTCTTTTACTTAAAGAGCCGAGGCCTCTCGGAAGCAGATGCTCGAGCATTTTTGCAATATGCCTTCGCTGAGAAAATCGTTGAGGAAATTGAAGATCCTGAGATTCGAGATCTCGTGGAAACACAACTCTTGGGTGAATTGACGCACGGTGAGTTGATCGCCGAACTCAAGGAATCGGTCGATGTTTGATCTTGCGCGCGTTCGCAGCGACTTCCCGATCCTTGCGCGTGAAGTCCATGGCCAGCCCTTAGTTTACTTTGATAACGCGGCCACTTCGCAAAAACCAACCAGAGTCATTGAGTCCATCAGTGATTACTATGATCGGTATAACTCCAATGTCCATCGCGGTGTCCACACGTTAAGTGGCGAAGCAACTGACGCCTATGAAGGCGCCAGAGCCCGAATTGGTCGCTGGTTTGGTGTTGAAGATCCCGGCGAGATCATTCTGCTCCGCGGCGCAACCGAAGCGCTGAACTTAGTTGCCAATACGCTCGTCGATTCGCTGAAACCGGGTGATGTCATTTTAGTCGGTGAAACCGAGCATCACGCCAATATCGTGCCTTGGCAGCAGCTCGAGGCCCGTATCGGTGTGCGTGTCATTCCCATCCCTGTGGATCCAAGCGGTGCGTTAAGTCTTGAATCAGCCAAAACCCTCTGTAGCGAGCATCCGGTCGCTGTCATTGCCGTTGGACACGTCTCCAACGCCATCGGCGCTTTGAACGATGTGCAAGGGTTTGTGACACTGGCTCAAGAAAACGATGCATATTCTGTGATCGATGGCGCACAAGCTGCGCCGCACATGATGGTGAATGTCAAAGAACTCAATGCAGATTTTTATGCCGTCAGCGCCCATAAGTGCTGTGGCCCAACGGGTATTGGAGTCCTCTTAGGTCGTCGTGACTTGCTTGAACGCCTACCACCTTGGCAAGGAGGTGGCGACATGATTGATCGCGTCAGCTTCAGCGGGACAACCTACAACGAGCTGCCTTGGAAATTCGAAGCAGGAACCCCGAATATCGCGGATACGATTGGTTTTGCGACGGCATTGGATTATCTGGAATCGATTGACTTCAAAGGCGCCGTTGAACACGAGCATCGCGTTCACAGCCACCTGACTGAAGCCATGCTCAGCCGCGACAAAGTCGATGTCCTCGGGCATCCCGATCATTGGGTAAGTGTGTGCTCGTTTAATGTCAAAGGTGCACATCCCACCGATGTGGGAACATTGCTTGACCAGCTAGGTATCGCCGTACGCACAGGTCATCACTGCGCCATGCCGACCATGGAACATTTTGGCTTACCGGGTACAGCGCGGGCGTCAGTTGCTTTTTACAACTCCATCGAAGAAGTTGATCGTTTTCTAGACGCGCTCGATCGTGTCATTGGGATGTTGACCGACTGATGATTCCGTTTGCTGAACTGGATAAAGGATCAGAGCTCACCGTTCTCGACAATCTCACCGGAAAGCAAGTTCCACAAGGAGTCCCCCTCACGCTGGGTATGGGTGAAACCGTGGTTGTCACACAAGCCCTTGGAGACACTCTGACGCTGGATATTGGGGGTCGTCTTGTGCGGATCGAAACCGAAGATCTCGCCAAGCTCGGTGTTGCTTCTCCAGGNAAAACAGATAACCCCACAGGCTCTTCGCTTGAGGATCAAATCTGGGACGTTTTGAAACAAAGCTACGACCCTGAAATCCCTGTCAATATCGTTGAACTCGGTTTAATTTATGATTTGAGGATTTCGACATTAATCGATGGCCGCACACACGTTCGGGTCGACATGACACTCACCGCGCCAGGTTGTGGCATGGGACCGATCATGGCACATGACATTAAAACCAAAATCGAAGCCCTCAGAGAGGTCGACCAAGCCGACATTCAAATGGTGTTTGACCCGCCCTGGGATGCCAGCCGGATGACTGAAGAGGCACGGTTGGAAGCGGGATTATTTTAGGAGAGCCCATGAGCCAATGGATTGAAATCTCGACAGTGAATGCGCTCGCTGACGGCGCCTATGAACGATTCGAATTTGACGATGTCGATGTTCTTGTCTTTCGTGAAGGCGATCATGTGTATGCCATCGAAGATCTCTGCACACATGATGGTGCTGAGCTTTGTGGCGGCCTTTACATTGATGGCGAAATCGAATGCCCGCGACACGGCGCACGATTCTGCGTAAAAACAGGCCAAGCACTCTCTGCTCCAGCCTATGGGCAAGTCACAACATTCCCGATTCGGATCAGTGAAGACGGAGTCATCGAACTTCAACTCGATGATGCCTGATGCGGCACTCGTTACCACTATTTGGCGCCATCGCGGCTGTCGCNGCGGTCACCTTCGAGAGTCTTAACGTTCCACTCGGCGCCATGATTGGACCGATGCTCATCATTGGGCTGACCGTGCATCTCACCAAAGTCAATCAAGCACCTGGACTGGATGCGCATCATTTCGCGATCCTTTTACTTGGCTTAGCGCTNGGAAGTCGCGTGACTGCCGATGTCTTTGAGCGAGTGAAACTCTGGCCATTCAGCCTAACAATCCTGATCGTGACCATGGTCATGATTTTGTGGATCGTTGGAAAACTGAATCAGCGGCTGTTAGCGCTTGATCGGATCAGCGCACATATGGCAGCGGCTCCTGGAAACCTCTCATCAGCCCTAGCTGTCACCGAGCACTATGGTGGTGCCTTGTCTCAAGTCGCCGTCTACCAAAGCTTACGACTCGCCTTTCTCACGCTATTAGTTCCGTTTCTCTTTGTGGTTCCCGAGACGCCTCAACCGATTGTCTTATTCCAACACACAGATTTTATCATCTGGCTGATCGTTCTCAGTGTCTCTTGGGGACTGACCGGCCTCTTGAGAGTCCTCCGTGTCACGACTCCTGGGCTGATTGTCGGTGTGTTCGTCGGTGCGAGCTTGAATCTACTCGAGCTCGCCACACTGAATACCCCGCCAATGTTCATTGCATTGGCCATGATGCTCTTTGGTTGGCGTATTGGGATCGATATTGTCGGACAGGGGGTCCGTACCTTGGTAAAGACCGTCCCTCCTGCGGCGATCTCAACACTGGTCGCGATAACCATTGCATTGATTGGCGCTTACATCACCCATCGACTTCTTGGGTTCCCATTTCTTGATGCAGCGCTTGGATTCATGCCAGGTGCCCTCCAAGTCATGCCCGTTGTTGCCCTGGAAGTGGGCGCCGATGGTCTTTATGTCACCACACACCACTTGATTCGAGTCCTCGCGATGGGGATGCTCATTCCTTTCTTTGCCAGCTACTGGAGCAGATCTTGAGTTATCTTGACCATTTCAATCAGGCCCACAATGCAGACGTCTCCGGATGGACTCCCTGGTTCCAACACGATGCATTACTTGGCTATGTTCAAGATTCATTTAAGTTGCGCGGCATCGAATTCGGACTCTGGCGCGAATCGGATCAAGGGCTGATCATCCCGAACGAGCCTGAAGTCGCACTCAACCAACTCTTTGCCCGATTTGCCAAGGAAACTTATGAAGATGGGTTACTTTGGAGTTGGGTGGGTGAGCCCTTCCCAGTCAAAGCGTCAGTCACAGACCCGACACGATTTGTCATGGAACGGACGCTCACCGCTCCACTTGGCTGCCTGACATTCGGGGTGCACTTAAATGGTTATGTCAGAACCCGCCAAGGAATCGAACTTTGGGTGGCCAAACGCTCTCAACACAAGCCTACCTTCCCAGGCAAGCTCGACAATATGGTCGGTGGTGGGCAACCGGCGGGGCTCGGGTTATTTGAAAACCTTGTGAAGGAATGTTTCGAAGAGGCCGGGATTTCAGAGACCCAAGCCAACCAGGCGATAGCAACCGGTACGATCAGTTATCGGCATACCGACGGCCGAGGACTCAAGCGCGATATTCTTTATTGTTACGATCTGGAATTACCGGATAGCTTCATGCCGGTCTGCCATGATGGCGAGGTGGAATCGTTTCAGCGTCTTCCGATTGACGAGGTGTTATCAATCATCGCCAAGAGTGATGCATTCAAATACAACTGTAATCTCGTGATTATCGATTTCGCCATCCGCCATGGCGTCCTCACAGGCGACAATACCCCTGAATACGCGATGCTTTGCGAGCGTAGAAATCAGCTGGGAGGTTAACCAAGCCCTGCCAGTAGTCGCAGATCCATTGGTGTTCTCAACGAAGGATCTTCAGCATGGCAAGGTTCATGTCCGATCACTTCGTCATACGCGCACTGATGAACAATGCATGCCGTCGTCCCACCGGCATCCGCCAGAGCAATCCCTGCCTGAGTCGATGATTTGAAGACTTGATTATCACCGTCATCTTTTTTGAGCATGGTCTCACCAACATCAGTGATGATTTTAACCAAGTAGATAATCCCCTCGAATGCATGGATTTCGAGTGTCGGCATCCGACCTTTGCCGATCAACGCTTTCAGTTCACTTAAGGTCATCAGGCAATTCCTTGGAATCGATTGTCTCGAAGCATGTTGAGAGAGTGCCTTAAGTCATCCAAACTTTTCGGTGAAAGAAGACCTAACCGATTGATCAATTCATGATGATGAGACGCTGCTGAACCACCAACAAATACCGGGATATTCGACTCAAGCTGTGACCGTAATCGGGTCAATTCAGTCGGAATTCTTGGGTCATCTGCAGGATAGGTGAGTGACAGACTCACCGCCCGCGCACCCGATTGCATCGCACAGGCCGCGATTTCGTCAGCCGGCGTATTGGGACCCAAATACACAGGCAACCAACCATCGACTGAAACCAAAGCCGCCACCATCAAGGCACCGAGCTCATGCAATTGCCCTGTCGGAGTGGTAATCACGATTTTCGGTTCATTACCGGTATAGGTTTCCCGGAACCGAAGGGCACCGATAAAGGTCCGAAGATGTGCAGTTGCCATGTGCTCGTGCGCAATTCGCATTTTGCCGAGTCGGGTTGACTCACCAATTTCAGCCAGCAATGGTCCGATCACTGTTTGCAGAAATGCGGGCAAGGATTGCTTGACCAGCCCTTCTTGTAGCAGCTGATCAAAGCGATGTTGGTCCATCGTCTGCACCGAGAATAACAGCGCATCAATATCATCAGCAGACTCTGAAGATTCAAGCGGGCTTGTCCAACTGGGCCGATAAATTTCGGCTTGAACATCCTGTGAAACCTCGTAGCGGCTGTCTTCTGAGACCACATCACGCAGGGCTTCGAGTGTTAAAGGCGCGACATCCACAAGACGCCTGCCGTTTTGTTTGGCAATCCGGATCAACCGCAAACGCTCAATATCATAGTCGCTGTATAAACGACGCTTGGTATCACTACGCGCGGGCTCAACAACGTGGTACCGTTTCTCCCAGGCGCGAATGAGGTCGACCGTCAAGCCTGTCCGATTCGCCACTAAACGAATCGGGTGACGCGGAGATGTGTCGACACTTGAAATTGTTTCTAATGTAGCCATACCTCGTAGTGTGGCAAGTTTGTCCTAGTTTTGTCCAGATAAATATTGAACATGAGATTACTCATCATTACCCTCGCGGTTCTCGCCCTGATGTATCTGCTGACACGCGGATCAACCAAGGGATGGATCGCTGAAAACAAGTGGAAAGTCGTCGGTGGTGCTGTCGCTATCGGCATTTTGCTGCTCGTCGTCACTGGAAAATTGCCAGCACTCGCTGCCTTAGCTGCGCCAGTCGCGGCCTTTGGTCGACGGCTGTGGAGCATGCGGGGATTACTCTCCATGTTTCCACAGCTTCGGCAAATCCTTGGCTTGGGAGCAGCAGCAAGCGCAGGCGCAGCTCATGCCAATCAACAAAGGCAAGCCAATGATGAGCCAATGACAGTCAAGCGCGCGGCAGAAATCTTGGGAATTGATGAAAACGCAACACCTGCTGAAATCCGCACCGCACATCGGAAACTCATGGGTAAAATGCACCCTGACAAAGACGGAACAGATTACTTAGCTGCTCTGATCAACGAGGCTCGGGATTATCTAATCGCTCGTCACCAAGACAAGTGAGAACCGCCTTTCCTAATCCCAACCCAGCGGCATCGTGGGCATCATAGATCAAGTCGGCCCCGGCCTCCTTGACGCGAGTGACTGTATGACGGGAACGCGTACTCACCGCGATGACCCCCTCAAATCCACGGTCGCGGAGTCGATGGGTTGCCCAGCACTGGGATTCAGGCTCCGGCATAGTCAACACCACAGCTTCTAGCCGTCCAAATCGGAGATGATTCCAAAACCCGGGATCCTCAGCATCTGCAAACACCACACGGCGGCCCGCTTGGCGATGCGATTCTAACTTTCCCGGATCCGCATCAATCCCAACGACCTTTTCGCCATCTTCAGTCAGACTGTCAAACACCGCGGTCCCAATGCGACCCATCCCGATCACCAACACATGCGCGCCGCCAAGTGTCAGCGGCTGCTCGTCCGGGTGCCGATCTGTGCGCTCCAGTCGTCCAAGAAAGCCTTCATATCGCTCATATAACTCGTGTGCAAAGCGATTCAGCGGCGCAGAAATCACAAAGCTCAAGGTGACGGCAACGGCGATGATTGGCAACACTGTGGACGGAATCAAGCCACTATCTGCCCACGCTGCCGCCACAATGAGTGCAAATTCAGAGTATGAAAATAAGGTGATCGACATCAAAAAAGCGGTGTAGGCACGCAGTCGAATCAGCACCAACAGAGCAAAAAGGACAGCCAATTTCAAGGGCAGCAACAAGAGAAGCGGCAAGGCATCCATCACGATCTGCAGATCGAGCGGAACTTGCATCCCGACTCGTAGGAAAAACGCAATCAACAGCAACTCGCGGACGCCCCACAAGTAATTGGCAATCCCCTTAGCGACTGGATGATTCGCAAAAACCATTCCCATCACCAAAGCACCCAATTCCCCACTCACACCGACTGCTTTGAATAACTGAGCGCCCAACACCAAGGCCAACAAAACCCCAACCAACAGGTGCAATTCGGGCTCAGGCGAGAGCTTTTCCAGTCCTTTTCTTAACAAGGGCGCCACCAATGGGATGGCCAAAAGACCCAATGCAAATGGTGAGGGTGCAGAGTCTCCACCGACGGCTAACAAAGTGACCGCCACTAAATCCTGCAAAACAAGAATACTGATTGACAACCGACCATGAAATGCCCGGATTTCTCGACGCGCCTCAAGGCCTTTGGCTGCGACGACAGTACTTGAGAACCCGAGCGTCAGCGCTAGCGCAATCTTCATCTCAATGGATAAATCCTGCGTTAGAGCAAGCGCCAAAATGCAAGCTGACAACATCAGATGCAAAAGCGTCCCGAAAGCGACATCAAATCGGAAAATCGATCGGGGATTCATTTTGAGGCCAACCGCAAACAGTAAGAGTTCCACCCCAATTTCCGAGGGGATCTCTAACCAATGTTGGCTATCGCCTAATCCATTGGCCGCGAACAAGGCGCCCGCAGTCAGATAGCCCACCAACGGCGGCAACGCCGCCCAACGCGCGATTTGACCAGCGCCCCAAGCGCCCGCGATCCAAATCAAAACCGTCGACATCATCAATGCGTCGTTCCCTTCCATTGCACTTTGTGGCCAATCCCTGGCACTTCTCGGACGAGCTTTGGTACCAAATATCCAGGTAACGCATTCAATAATGCTTGATGAAGCGCAGCCACTTCCAGATCAGACACGTCAAAATGATGCGCCCCGGATACTCGGTCTAAGACATTTAAATAATACGGATCAATCCCTGCCTCAAACAACCGTTCGCTTAAGGCAATGAGCACATCTGCAGAATCATTGATCCCTTTTAAGATCACCGATTGATTCAATACCGAACGGCAGACCGACGCGCAACTGACTGACTGCATCCATCACCGACTGATCAATTTCGTTGGCATGGTTGCTATGCAACACCATCACCACAGGCAAAGCGGTCGNAGCAATGGCCTGGCACAGCAGGTCAGTGACCCGCTCTGGAATNACAATGGGTAACCGCGTATGAATCCGTAGGCGGNGAATGCTTGATACNGATTCCAACCGAACAAACAAACCAGACAGGGCTTGATCGTCAGCCATCAATGGATCACCGCCTGACAAAATCACTTCATTGACTTCCGGATGCGCCTTGAGGTAGCTCACCAACCCATCAATGTCTCTCGCGGTCAGCGTATTCTCCTGATAGGGAAAATGACGTCGAAAGCAATAGCGGCAGTTAATGGCGCAACCACCACGGTAGATCACCAAGACCCGCGATCGGTATTTGTGCAACACCCCGGGCATCGGGCCTTCAAGTTCATCCAAAGGGTCCTTCACAAACCCGGGCATCGCGTGGCGCTCGTCAGCAACTGCTAACACTTGGCGTAATAAGGGGTCGTGAGGATCACCTGGCACCATCCGGGTGACAAAAGGTTCCGGCACTCGGACCGGAAAATCCGGTGACTGATCGACAGATTGCACCTGATCGGTCAGTCAGGCCCAGNCGCGATAATAATTGATTCGATGTCGTTAACGAATCGGCAAGAATCCGTTGCCAAGCCTTCACAAACGCTGTTCCAGTACCCGTTCAACCGTATCGACAATCGCTTGTGTCTGGGAATCAATTTCTAAGTTTAAGTGATCTCCTGGCTTGATCCGACCGAAGGTGGTGAGTGCTCGAGTCTCTGGGATCAGGTGAATACTCATCTGCCCATCACGACTGGCTTCGCCGACGGTCAACGAACACCCATTGAGTGACACATAGCCCTTCGGTAAGACATATTTCAGCAGAGACTCAGGAACACGCCACCAAACAGCCAGATTCGCCTCTGTTTCAATGACTTCAGTGACTTCAGCCTGTCCATGAATATGACCGGAAAGCACATGGCCACCAATCTCATCACCAAACCGAGCGGCACGTTCGACATTCACCCAAAAGCCCGTTTGCAACTCACCAAGATTGGTCAATCTGAGCGTCTCATCAATCACATCAAATTGCACACCCTGCTGGTCCCAACCCGTGACCGTGAGGCACACACCGTTAATGGCTATCGATGCTCCAGTGTGAAGATCCGTGTCTCGCCCTTGAGGCATGCGAACCTGGATCCGTCGAATTCCTTGATCATCACGGATCTGTGTGACTTCACCCAATCCTTGCACAATGCCTGTGAACATTAGCCTGCCAACTCCTGAATCAGTGATCGAATCATTGGATGTCGATCTGCGGTTCTCAAGGCCATACTGCGACCCAATTGAATCATGGGTTGATCGGATCGGAACACGTCGGAAAACAATCCCATCACCATCGCCACCGTCCGGTGAGCCATACATCGCTCGCGCGCCACCGTTCTAGCTAACCGATCACCGGCAGCGGATGGGTGCGATCGTAGCGCCTGCTGTAGCGCAATCACATCAGCAAAACCAAGATTGGCACCCAGGCCTGCCAAGGGCAGAATCCCATGCGCTGTATCACCGATTGCGAGCAAACAACCAAGTGCGTCGCGTTTGAGCGCGTGTTGAGAAATCGGAATCCAAACAGGATCGCTGACAAATCGCAATGCCCCACGCGCGGCTTCACTCACCCGAGCCAATCGTGCAGCAAGCATGTCAGTACTGCACTGTGCGAGCGCTTCGGCCGCATCGGTTGGCAAAGACCAGACCACACTGACTCGATGCTCGCCATCGCGATCCGGGAGTGGCAACAGCGCTAAAGGGCCCTGCTCAGTAAAGATCTGAAATGCCTCACCGTCATGCGGTTGCTCGCAATGAAGAGTTCCCACCAGCGCCCGCTGATGATACCCACCATCCATTAATTCGAATCCGGATGCTTGGGCCGTTGTTGCTTGCCGACCTTCCGCAAAGATCACGAAATCAGAGTCGATCGTCTGACCATTTTCGAGAGTGACACATCCCTGAGGGTCGACTCGTGCAACCCCTTGCTCTAGGCATTGAATGGGGCTTTCCCCAACGGTTTTTAACAGTTGATTACGCACCCAATGTGCTTCGACGAGATGGCCAAGCCTTGGGTCTGCAAAGGTGACTCTNGCATCACTNCGGGCATCGATGACTCGCATTGATCGATAGCAACACACGCGAGCATCGGGCGACCAAGCATGAATGTCTGACAAAAAACCTGTCGATTTCGGTCCAAGCGCCCAAACGCGAGCATCCATCTCAACGGTTGGCTCAACGGGTTGAAATCCAACCGGATCAAACACAATCACTTGATGACCGGCTTGGTGACAAACAACAGCCGCTGCCAGACCAATGGATCCACCACCGATGACAAGGGTCTTCACGAAATCACTCCCATACCGGCCTCAGCAATTTTTCGCTTCAGCCAAAGACTTTGGTCGCCAAAGACCATCCCAAGGCTGGTGAAGAGCTTCCGCGGAAACAATTCGCGATCAAATAAGGCCTCAAGACTGGATGAAGCCAATCGGGTTGCATCACGATTCATGCGCCATTGGGAAAATGCTGTTTTGACTGCGTCATCAGGTTGCTGCGTGCGCAGTGCATCAACCAGCAGGTTGACACCCCGAAGTGCAAGATTCAGACCTTGGCCTGCGACTGGATGAATGGTCTGCGCGCCATTGCCGATCAACACCACCCCCGGTCGGTAGGGTTGGTCGACCCAGCGCTCTACCAATGGAATCACGACCGGATCCGAGGCGAATTCAATGCCGCCAAGCTCAGCGGGAACCGCTTGCTGTAACGCACGAATCAATGTCTCCGGCATTTGAATTAGGCGTTCTGCATACGCCGGATCCAGAGACCAAACAAACCCATAGGTCGACGACTCGATGGGCAGGATTGCCAACGGGCCTGTACCAATAAATCGCTCATAAGCCCGACCAGCCTGTGGGGTGTCCACCTGAATGCGGCCCATGATCGCTGAGCGATCAAACGGTCGCCGCTGAGCTGTCAGCCCCAACGACTCAGTGAGTCCACTTCGGCCCCCATCGGCCAAAATCACCAGATCTGGATGAATCATTTCACCAGAAGCCAGCTCAACTGATGGGTTGTGTTGAGCACTCCGAGCCCGGACTTGCGACACCGACAATGGCTCAACCCGATCCGAGGTGTGCTCGGTCAGCGCTGCTTCTAGCGCCAGCGAACAGATCACCCGTCCAAACCGAGGATATCCACATTCCGATGCCCGAAGGAGCATCGAACCCGGCAATCCTTGCTCATTCACCAGGATTTCTGTGAGATCTTCGCCTGCATCTAACTGGACCCCAATGCGATCCAGGAGGGCGAGGGTCGACTCCGCCAACGCGAGTGACATCTTCGGTTTTTCCGTCGAAGGATCAAATTGCCGAACCTCGTGGCCTTCTTGCTCGAGCGCAGCGCGGGCAATCAAGCCGATCGGACCACCACCAATGACACTGATCTGCACCCTTAGCCTCGCATCAGAGCTTCGATCTCTGCTCGTTCTTTCGGGACCTTTGCCGTGAGCACCTCTGGACCACGCCCGGTAATGAGGACGTCATCTTCAATCCGGATCCCAATCCCTCGATACCGAGCTGGCGCATCAGATGACTGACTGATGTACAACCCAGGTTCACAGGTAATCACCATCCCTTCAGCCAATTCAACGGGCTGGCCCTCATGCTCATAAGCCCCAACATCATGGACATCAAGTCCTAGAAAATGACCGGTCCCATGCATGTAATAGGGGAGATAACGCTTATCCTCGAGCGCCAACTCTAACGGGCCTTCGATGATGTTGAGCTCGATGAGTCCCTCAGTCAGGCGACGAACCGCCGTCTCATGGAACAATTTAATGGATTTCCCGACCACCATCTGAGCAATCGCCTCAGATTGTGCACTCAGTACCAGATCATAAAGTTCTGCCTGAGCATTGGTGAACGATCCATTGACAGGAAAGGTACGCGTGATGTCACCCGCGTAACCTAGCACCTCGCAACCGGCATCGATCAACACCAAATCACCCGATCGCAATCGGTCGGTCCGGTCGATGTAATGCAAAATACAGGCATTGTCCCCGCCACCCACGATGGTTTGATAGGCGATCGACGGGGAACCGTCCATGCGGAACTGATGCTCAACCACAGATGCCAGTTGATCTTCTGTCATCCCAGGTTCGCAGGCCTGCATCGCGGCAATATGTCCCTGTGCAGAAATCCGACCAGCTTCTTTCATGATGTCGATTTCTTGACGAGATTTGATCAATCGTGCCTGGCTCAAATGTCTCGACAAATCGGCACGGTGGGAGAGCAAATCACTCCGCCGTGATCGCAAACCTTTAGCTTTGATGGCTTGATCGACAATCGCTGTCGATTTCTGACAACCAAAGGGATATTCGACCCAAGCGATCTCCGCCAACAACGTTTTTAACTCTGTATCGAGGGCCTCCAGCGGATACCCCTGATCAATCCCCAATCGGTGTTTCACATGATCCGGACCCATGCGCCGTCCAGTCCAGACTTCTTGCTCTGGATGTTTTGGCCTGACGAATAAACGATCTGGCTGTCCGGGCCCAATGACCAAAACCGCATCCGGCTCAGTAAATCCTGTGAGATACCAAAAATCGCTGGATTGCCGAAACGGGTACTCGGCATCACGGTTTCGAATGACTTCGGCAGCCGCTGCAACAATCGCGAGCGACTTCTCAGGCATCAGCGCTTTCAATCGCTGACGTCGCTCCTGATAAACGTGTAGAGAAAACATGGACTGACTCACTTAATGGACAATCGGCTCATGAGGCGCATCGTTTTGGTCACCCCTCAAGTCGGTGGCAATTAACAAAGCGGCTAGCCGAACATGTTCACTGACGTCGGCGAAGGCTTTTTCAAGGGATTCATCATCACCATCGGCTTCAATTCGCGCAATTTCAGACAAATCTTCGAGCGCTTGACGAACATCTTCTGAGAGCTTTTTGTCTTTGGATAACTCACCCGACAGTCCAAGTCCTGCCAAAAACGCTTCACACCAGGCACCAAGTGCATCAGCTCGTTCTTCGATGAGCTCATCGTCTTCCGGTAACAGCATTTCAAAATCCAAGCCTATCCCAGACCAACTCTCATGCAGATTGCTAAATAAAGTGTCTAATGAGTCCGCGACCTGAACCAGGCAACCCGGTTGTAAATCCGCGTACTCAGTGAGGCGGGCAACATACTCATCGGGCCGAACGTTGATATTTGCGGCCATCAGTCCTGCAAGTAATCCCTGGACTTCAGAGGCTCGAATATCGGAATTCTGGTCAACTAACCAGTCATCCATCGCACGGTATAATTCTTCGATCATCGGGCACCTCCTGAAGCGATAACTGTATCACGTCTGTTGTACCTGAGAGAGAGCGGACGTATGATGCGCATGAGTTAAAGGGAAACCTAAATGCGTAATGATTTGCATGAGTTGGAACAGCAAGTTGAGAAACTGATCCAACTTTCCGAGCGCCTAGATCAAGAGAATCGCCACTTGCGGAAACAGCAGGTGGAGCTCAAGCGTGCCCGCGCGGTGCTGTTAAAGCAACGTGATGAAGCGCGCCATCATATCGATGCCGTTTTAGGTCGACTCAAGAATTATGAGGTACTGTCATGACCGAAATCGCAACCGTTCGCGTACAGATTTTAGGACGTGAATTCCCCGTCGCCTGCCCAGCCGGTCAGGAGCACGAACTTGAGGCTGCTGCAGAGTTCGTCGACAACCGAATGCGAGACATTCAAGAAAAAACGGGGAACAGTGCACT
>JGI26085J52751_1000091_pt1 | contig 15936 bp, 18 predicted proteins | sample SaaInl25SG_5_DNA_FD_52751 | JGI IMG/M metagenome (IMG submission 52751) | reverse complement strand
GGCGCCAAAGAGCGGAGTCGCGATCCCCCACGCGAGATTCTGAATCGCGATCGCTAGCGAAAATTCCGTCCGAAACCAACCCAAATCATTAGCGATTGGTATCTGAAATACACCGAAGCTCGCGCGAATCGCAAAGCTGATCAGCAGTACCAAGGAGGCCGCGATCAAAATGGGCGTAAACACGTGTCGCGATGACATCATCTCAGCCCCTTTCATGACCGCAATTGCTTTACTAGCGCCAACATGCTTTCGAATCCCGCATCCTCAGCGCCTCGCACCCATTCAAATAACAGCATCTCACTCGATAAAATGATGACGCCATTTGATTGCATCCGTGCGATGGCGATCTGTTGATCGAGGCGCTTAGCCGATGATGAAAGATCACTCACCACAAAGACCTGCTTTCCAGAGGCGACAAGATCGAGCACTGTCTGCAGAACACACACGTGGGTTTCCATCCCGAACACAATGACTTGATCAGCCGGTGCGATGACCTGCACGGAATGCTCATCAAGTGCTGAAAACGCGGTTTTCTGTACACATCGGGCTTCTGAAGGAATGGTCAACAGTGTCGCGCCAATTTTGTCCGAGCAATGCTCGGTCACGACAATCTCGGCACCTTGGTTTTGCAACCATTGCAAGACCAAAGAGGCTCGCTTGGCGATCACTTCACCGTCCTCNACTGCCGGAACGAGCCGAGTCTGTATATCAATCGCAAGGACAGACGCCCGATGCCGATCCAGTTTTATCACATGCACTCCATCAATCATGCGCNAGAGCATGACATAGATTGATCCACAAGAAATCTCGCTTTGTGGTTTAATCGCCTAAATGATTCGTTGGTCCTTATGCTTCATATCTTTTTCAACACGTTACCGTTCTTTGCATTGATCGCTCTCGGTTACGTGGCAGCGAAACGTTCCATCTTTTCCCAGGAAGCGACCGCGCATTTGACGAAATTCGTCTTTTACTTTGCGTTATCGGCCATGCTCTTTAAGTTTTCATCAAACTTAGCGTTAAGCGACATTCTGGAATGGGACTTCATGGCGGCCTACCTGATTGGATCGCTCAGTTTATATGTCCTCACGGCAATGGTTGCTCGCTTCAGAGGCCAATCGTTTGAATCAGCAGTGATCGAGGCGCAATGTTCAGTCATCGGTAATATGGGCTGGATGGGTCTCGCTATGTTGCCAATTTTGCTCGGTGAACAGGCCATCAGCTATGTCATCATGGTGTTGATCATCGATCTGATGATTTTTGGACCGTTAATCGTGATCCTTTTGGTAGCGCATCGCGAGGGTCAACTCAATCTCAAACTGCTGCAAACGATCGGTTTGGGACTCATCAAAAACCCACTGGTGTTATCGATCTCAACCGGTCTTCTATGGGCGGCCTTTGAAATCCCGGTCCCTGATCTTTTAAATCGATTTATGACGATCTTGGGCGGCGCATCGACCCCGGGAGCCTTGTTTGCAATCGGGGCCTCAATGGCCTTTGCCGCGCGGGGACAGATCAGTATTCCGCTTTATCTCTCCATCAATAAACTGATCGTGCACCCAATCTTGGTCGGTGTGACGGCGCTCTTTGTCTTTGCGATCGATCCATTTGCCAGTGCTGTCATGATGGCGTGCGCAGCAATGCCGATTGCGGGCAATGTGTATATGGTCGCCACGCATTACGGAGTTCCTAGTCAACGGATCTCGATCGCGATTTTGATTTCAACGACGGCCAGTATCGCGACGATTTCAGCAATTATCGGACTCGTCACTCAACTGTATTCCTAACGAGGAGGATCGACTCGATCGGTTGATGACTGGTTCAAACGATACCAGCCAGCAATGGAATACCGTGTGCGTTTTGCTTTCAATACCTCATGAGGAAAGGCTTCGCTCATGAAACAAACCAGCGTCCCAAAAGCTGGCGTCACCCGAATCCCCACAGTATCTGTGGCTGACTCGTAAATCACCAATTCGCCGCCATCATCGGGCTGCCAACCGGGATTCAGATAAAGCACGGTCGAGACCACTCGGTTGGCCTCCCCTTGAAATGCATCCAGATGCCGTTTGTAGTATTGGCCGGGAAGATAGCGCGCATAATGCGACTCATAAGAAAACAAACCAAGAAAACAGCGCTGATTCAAGGAGGCTCGCAACATNTCTGTGTATTGAAGCCAGTGCTGNCAGGGTTCTGTNGTCCCATCGATCCAGCACACCGAGTCAGTCCGGTTAAATCGGTTCAGTTGATAGTCGCGCGCACGTCCGATTCCCGCCTGATGGAACCAGTCATCGCTTAATTGACTGACTTCGCTCCACAANGACTCCGCTAANGTGCCTGTGANGGCATTCGGTTGGATACTGTATCCCTGACGCTGCAAATCTCGGGCAATTTGATCGACGATCGGTTCCGAGGAAACCTGATCGATGAGTGGTCTAACGCTCATCAGCAATACTCACTGATGGTCTTGTTGCCAGATAGACGCCTCCACTGGCAACAGCAAATCCGAGGAGATCGATGGTGGTTAATCCTTCATTCAGCAACAGCCATCCAATCAAGGCTGCGACCGGGGGGACGAGAAAGAATAACGCCGACGTTTGGCTGGCTGAATGATGATTGATCAAATACATCAGGATCGAGAACGCACCAAAACTCACCGCAATCACTAGCCACCCCATGGCAAGGCCAAAACTCAGCGTCAAATTGATCGCTGGCGACTCAAGAAACCACATGACGGTTCCGTGAAAGACAGCCGCCGCAGCCGCTTGCACTGCGTTATTCGTGGCTAACGGCAGCGTTTGCGAGTACTTCCGTTGCCAAATGGTTCCGGTGGTAATCGCAGCCAGCGCGACGACATTAGCCACCAAGCCATCGATCGCAAACTCAGAGCCAACATCCAGCCCCAGAACGAGCGCAGCGCCGGCAAAACCCAGACTTAAGCCCAGCCAGTTTTTTAATGAGACTTGTTCACCGAGCAACAAGCCAGCGAAGATTGCAGTCAAAATCGGTTGCGTACACACAATCAAGGCGGATACGCCTGCTGGAATACCCACACTGAAGGAGTACCAGCAGCCACCCAAGTACAGACCATGAAATAATAAACCAGTCATGATGGAATGCTTGAGATCGCGCATTTTCAGTGTTGAAAATTCCGCCAACCACCAAGCAACGATGACAAAACCAATGGCGACCAACGAAAACCGAAAAGCCAATGCCGCAAAGGGTGTTGCGTCTTGGGTCGCAACCGAACCCGTGGCAAAGGCTGATGCCCAAAGCACGACAAAGGTGAGCGGAAAAACAAACGATAGCAGCATAGAATCCCTTAGAGCNCGACACAGTCACTGGTTTCAGAAATCACACAGTCGTCTTGTGATCGGGCGCCGACTCAGTCATCAACGAGCGCATCGCAAAGAGNCCAAACAATGGACCAGGGATAAGAAGCCAAACAACTGAGACACCGAGATGATCCATCCATTGGGTCAACAACACAATAGATCCGATCGAAATCAAAAATCCCAGACTGTTTTGAATCGATAGCGCACTTGCCACCATCTCTGGATCGCAAGCCTTCGACGAAATCGCTGAAAATTGAGCTGAATCCGCGATCACAAAAAACCCCCAGATCATGAGCGCGGTGATCGCGAGTGCTGGTGTGATACTGATCCACGGATAGAGCACGCACAATGAACCTGAAATCATCAATGACACAAAGGCCACGCGGGCACTTCCCCAGCGCTGACTCATCAAACCGCCCCAGATCGCCCCCAACAAACCCACACCAATCACAAGAAAAGACCATGCGGAAGTTTCAGTCGCGGATGCATCAGGCATGACTGCGTTCACTAACCAAGGAACGAGCGTCCAAAATGCATACAACTCCCACATATGACCAAAATAACCAAAGGCCGATGCTCGAAACCGAGACCGCTGAAAGCTCGAAAAAACAGCACCCCACCGAATTGGTCCGCTTTGGCGAATTCCATGTGGGCCCTCACCGATCCATCGAACCAACACGCCCCCAAAGAGCGCGAGCATCGATACGGCAATGAGGGTCAATCGCCAATCTGGAGATGACGCCAGCGTATTCAGAAGATGTGGCGACGCGGTTCCAAGGGTTAACATACCAACCACTAAGCCGAGTCCGACACCAGGAAGCTTCGGCGACCAACTCACGATCAGCTTCATCCCAACGGGATAGATGCCAGCCAGACAGACACCGACAACAAACCGATAGACCATTCCGTCAGTCAAACCCGAGGCCTGATAAGCAAACAAAAGGTTAGCCATACTCCCGGCGATCGATGCCCACAAAAAAATCGTGGATGCTCGAAAACGATCGGCCAAGTTGGTCATCGCAAGACCCAAGGTTCCAGCAATAAAGCCGGCTTGTACCGCGCCTGTCAGCCAACCCATCGCAGAAGGTTCCACTCCCCAGTCATCAAGCAAGGCCGCTGACACACCATTGACACTAAACCACAGCGAACAGCCTAAAAACTGAGCAAACGCGATTCCAAAAACCTGAGGCACTTGACCCTCCCTCCTTGTATCACATCAATCGTGCCACACTCTCTTTCACACGCCGAAGAGGAATTGACGATTCAATGGAGGCAACACCCTCAATTTTGGTTAACTTTCGTGTAAGAAATCGCTCGAATTCATGCAAATCAGACACAGCAACTCGCAAGAGATAATCAAACCCTCCAGTCATCAGCCAACAATCCACCACTTCAGGATAACGGCTCACTGCCTGCTCAAAACTCAATAACCGATCATCAATCTGTTTATCGAGTCTGACCGANACAAAGATGCTGAAACCAAAACCCAGCTTCTCTTCATCGATCAATGCTGTATAACCGCGAATAAAACCCTCAGCTTCAAGCTTCTTCACGCGCCTCGCACAGGGCGTTGGCGATAACCCCACCTCTTCGGCCAACTCCAGTTGTGATAATCGCCCGTTCCGCTGAAGTGCTTTGAGAATTTTCGAATCAATCCCATCAATCATGAATGAATCACTCCAAAACTGCTATTCATTAGCCATTATCACTAATCTTAAAGAAATCGCACAATTCATTCGCCGAAAACCACTCATTCAACAGTTTTATACTTCAGTGAGAACGCAAGGAGACCTGCAATGAGCTCACTGACTCCCGAAAGCATTCGGCCATCCGTTGACGACGAGACTTGCCAAGAGTGGATCGATGCCCTGCGATCAATGGTTCGAGAGGAGGGTAAACAAGCGACCAAAGCGCTCTTAGACGCACTCGACCAAGAGGCACGNGTGCTCGGCGTTGGCCAAACCAAAGCCCCCTTCTCCGCCTATCAGAACACCATCTCGCTTGAAGACCAGCCGTCATATCCTGGTCATCTGGAACTTGAGCAACGCATCACCTCAATGATTCGATGGAATGCCCTTGCAATGGTTGTTCGAGCCAATCAAGCCTATGGAGAACTCGGCGGCCACATCGCCTCTTATGCCTCTTGTGCCGAAATCTTTGAAGTCGGATTCAATCACTTTTTTCGAGCACGTACCGACAGCTTTGATGGGGATTTGGTGTATTTTCAACCTCACTCAGCGCCTGGCGTCTATGCACGCGCCTATTTGGAAGATCGTTTGTCAGAACGCGACCTTGCCAACTATCGGCAAGAGGTTCCAGGGCAAGGATTATGCTCATACCCCCACCCCTGGTTGATGAAAGATTTTTGGCAGGTGCCAACCGGCTCAATGGGGATCGGGCCAATCTCTGCAATCTATCAAGCGCGTTTCATGCGCTATCTTGAACATCGACAGTTGAGAGAGACAGGCGAGCGACATGTGTGGGGTGTCTTTGGTGATGGTGAGATGGATGAACCTGAGTCCTTGGCCGCGTTAACGCTTGCAGCTCGTGAAAACCTCGACAACCTCACATTTATTGTTAACTGCAATCTACAACGCCTGGATGGACCAGTTCGAGGTAACGGGCAGATTATTCAAGAACTTGAATCTCTGTTTATCGGTGCCGGCTGGAACGTCATCAAAGTGCTCTGGGGGTCCGAATGGGACACTCTATTTGCACTCGATCATGAGCATGTGCTGCTTCAACGATTTTCGGAAACGCCCGATGGCGAATACCAAAACTTGGGCTCCAAGGACGGCGACTATAATCGACATAAGTTCTTCGAGAAGGACCCGAAAACGGCCGCATTGGTCAAACACATGACTGACGCTGAAATCAATGCTTTAAAACGAGGTGGACACGACTTCAAAAAACTCTACGCAGCCTTCGCACACGCCAAACATCACCGTGGTCAACCCACCGTGATTTTGGCGAAAACCAAAAAAGGTTATGGAATGGGCGGTGCTGGTGAGTCAAAAATGACAGCACATCAGGCGAAGAAGCTCGATATTGCGAGTCTTCTGGCGTTTCGGGATCGATTCAGCTTACCGCTCTCTGATGCGCAAGTGGAACGATTGGAGTTCGTAAAACCAGCACCTGACTCACCCGAACTTCGCTATCTCAAAGCTCGCAGAGCAGATCTTGGCGGTTATCTACCGCGACGATTCAGTTCAACTTCGAATACACTTCCCAAGCGTCCACAGAAAGAAATCTACGCCAAGTCTGCACTTCAAGCCGACGGTAAAGTCATGTCCACCACCATGGCGCTGGTTCGCATTCTTGGGGGTTTATTCAGAGATCGTGAATTCGGAAAACACCTGGTTCCCATTGTTGCTGATGAAGCACGGACATTCGGCATGCAGACCTTATTTCACCAGATCGGCATCTACTCACCGCACGGCCAAACCTACGAGCCAGAAGACGCAGGCTCTTTAGTCTCTTATACAGAGGCACTCGATGGACAACTCTTGGAAGAAGGCATTTCGGAAGCTGGCGCCATCAGTTCCTGGACGGCCGCTGCAACGTCGTATTCAGTCCACAACATTGAGCTCCTCCCCNTCTATATCTACTACTCGATGTTTGGTTTCCAGCGAATCGGNGATCTGATCTGGGCGGCTGCTGACCAGCGAGCCCGAGGGTTTCTATTCGGTGCTACTGCCGGACGAACCACTCTGTCAGGGGAAGGTTTACAACATCAAGATGGATCGAGCCACCTCATTGCTGGAACCGTCCCCAACTGTCGTGCCTATGATCCCTGTTTCGCCTACGAGCTCGCGATCATCATCGACTATGGGATCCAACGGATGGTTGACGAGAAAGTCGACGAGTTTTTCTACATCACAGTGATGAACGAAAACTACGAACACCCATCGCTGCCGGCCGAGAAACACGACGACATCATTCGCGGGCTCTACCCTCTGAAAACCCTCGGTCATCAGTCAGCGCCAGTGATTCGATTACTCGGCTCTGGAACGATTCTTAACCAAGTGATTGAGGCCGCCGATCTCCTCACGACGAATTTCAATGTGTGCTGTCATCTCTTCTCTGTGACTTCATATAGTGAACTCGCCCGCGATGCGCAGTCGTGCGAACGCGACAAACGACTTTTTGCAACAGACTCGACTCCTCATGTCACTCACCATTTAGCTGGCACCGATCCAGTCATCTGCGCCACGGATTATGTCCGCGCAGTACCGGCACAAATCGCACCTTATATTCATGCCCCATTCTATATTCTTGGTACGGATGGCTTTGGTCGCTCTGCCCATCGGGCCGCACTGCGAGAGTTTTTTGAAGTGGACGCAAAACATATCGCTTTTAGTGCAATCAGCGCGTTAATTGATTCTGGCGCTCTGAGCGAATCGAATCGCGCTGAGGCCTATGATCGATTCGGCCTTCAAGTCGCGAATCATCGACAGGCACCTTGGACATGCTAAGCCAGCAACCCAAGGCAAACCATCTCGTGTCTTCAGTGGAATTTTGATTGACTTAAATTCACGGAATTGATTCACTGAATTCTGAATTCAGAATTCAGTGAGCCCGAAGTGCAGATTCAAAGAACCGATTTAATCGACCAGGTATACACCGCACTACGATCACGAATCCTCGAGGGCTTATTGAGTCCCGAGAAACCCTTGCGACAAGAGGAGCTTGCTGAGCAACTCGGGGTCAGTCGTCAACCGATTAGTCACGCTTTGCTGCTCCTTGAGCGAGAAGGCTTGGTCTCCGATTATGGTCGGAAAGGCAAAATGGTCGCCCCAGTGGATGCGCGACAACTGCGAAATCTGTATCAAGTTCGAGGTGCACTCGATGGGCTGGCTGCGTATCTCTGCGCAGAACAGAGCTCAGAGCGACGAGAAGATCTCTTCGCCAGCCTCATTGAACAAGGTGAAATAGCCGTTCAATCAGGCTCAGTCAAAGCGTTAGCAGACGCTGATATTGCCTTCCATCGAACATTATATGAGCAGTCGGGAAACCCTGAAATCTTGCGCATCGCCAACCAATCATGGACGCACATGGAACGGTCGATGCACCAAGTATTGGCAGTCCACACGATTCGACCGGGGATCTGGAATGAGCATCGTGCGATCAGCAAAGCCATCATTGAACAAAACCCAACACTGGCTCGAGATCTGGCATCCGAGCACGCCGTTTCTGCCGGTCAAATGACCTACGAGCGCTTGACCGCTTCCCACCAACAATAACAACCGAAGGAGTCACCAATGAAACTGACCCAAGAACAACTCGAACAATTTGATCGCGAGGGCTACCTCTTTTTACCGAATTTATTTTCGACAGAAGAGGCTGCGTTTTTGAAGGGCGAAGCAGAAGCAATCTATCAACAAGATCGCCAAGAAGTCTGGCGCGAAAAAAGTGGTGTGGCTCGAACCGCGTTCGCCGCGCATCAATACAACGAGGGGTTTCGTCGACTCGGATCTCACCCACGACTGATTGAACCGGTTGAACAACTCCTCGATGGCCAAGTCTACATGCATCAATATAAAGTGAATGCGAAGGCGCCCTTCGACGGTGCGGTTTGGCAGTGGCATCAGGACTACGGCACCTGGAAACGGGATGATGAAATGCCAGAACCTCGGGCCATGAATATCAGTGTTTTTCTTGACGACGTGACCGCCGCGAATGGGCCTTTATTGTTCATTCCAGGAAGCCACAAACATGGCGTGGTGAAAGCCGGCCACGACCTGGAGACCACCAGTTACCCGCTTTGGACACTGGATCGTGAAACCGTGACTGAACTTGCTGACCAAGGTGGCTGTGTTGCGCCAACCGGTGTTGCTGGTAGCGTGCTGTTATTCTCGTCTCTATTGGTGCACGCAAGTCCGCCAAACATTTCACCCTTGGGGCGTACCATCGTGTATCTCTCTTGTGCGAGGTCAGCAATCACATTCGCGCGTTTAATCGTGAAGAATGGATCGCTCATCGCGACTTCACTCCCATCCAAGCGCTTGAGGACGATTGCCTTCAAGAGTTACTGTCACAACCGGCTTAAGGACATTTCATGTATCTCTACGACGAACTCGTCAAACGCGCTGATCGCCCAGTCCAAGTTGGACTGATTGGAGCTGGAAAATTCGGCTCCATGTTCTTAAGCCAAGTTCCAACGACTCTCGGTCTTGAAGTCAAAGCCATTGCCGATCTTGACCCTGATCGCGCCAGACAATCCTGTCGCACGGTTGGTTGGTCAGATGCACAACTGAAGGCAACTGAGTTCTTCGACAGTACACAAACCATGATTGATGCCGGCGGCATCGATGTTTTGGTCGAAGCCACCGGAAATCCGATCGCTGGCATCGCGCACGCGAAGATGGCCATTGCAGCAAAGATTCATATCGTGATGGTCAATGTCGAGGCTGATGTGTTGGCCGGTGGCATCCTTGCAAAAGAAGCGCGTGAGGCGGGAATTGTCTATTCAATGGCCTATGGCGACCAACCGGCACTCACCATTGAATTGGTGGAGTGGGCGCGTGCCAGCGGATTCCATGTCGTGGCTGCCGGCAAAGGCACCAAATACTTGCCGGAATATCATTACTCGACACCCGATACCATCTGGGATCACTATGGCCTCACGCCAGAACAAGCTGCCCAAGCGGGCATGAATAGCCAGATGTTCAATAGCTTTCTCGACGGCACCAAGTCGGCTCTTGAGATGGCCGCGATATCAAATGGCACAGGACTCAAAGCGCCAGACGACGGATTGGCGTTTCCGCCAGCCGGAATGGATGATCTCGCGCACATCCTCCGTCCCCGTTCTGTCGGTGGGCAACTCGAGGATAGTGGAATGGTTGAGGTTGTCACCTCCGTTGAACGCGATGGTCGCCCCGTCTACAAGGATCTTCGATGGGGCGTGTACGTGGTGATCGAAGCCCCGAACGATTATGCATCCGCATGCTTCAAACAATACGGCATGAACACCGACTCGACCGGTCGCTATTCAGCCATGTATAAACCCTTTCACTTGATCGGACTCGAGCTCAATATGTCGATCTTATCTGCCGCTTTGTTAAACCAGCCCACGGGTTCGACCTTAGACTTCCACAGTGATGTGGTGGCAACCGCGAAGCGCGACTTGAATGCCGGAGAAATGCTCGATGGTGAAGGCGGCTTTACTGTTTATGGAAAATTGATGCCCGCTAGCAAATCGTTGGCCGTTGGCGGTTTACCCATTGGGCTTGCACATCGAGTCAAGTTGAACAACAAGATCAAGCGTGACCAGCCGATTACTTGGGCCGATGTCGAGATTGACCGAGGGACCGAGGCGGTCATCACACGCCAAGCGATGGAGGCTTTGTACCGCTAGTCCGGAATCCAAAGGCTCAACAGTGGTGCATGCTGTTGGGCTCCATACACATCGGTTTCGCCAAACGCACCCGAGGATCGTGCGCGCTTAATGGTGATCTTGATGGCGAGTGCGGGTTCGAACTCAACGACCGACAGGACATCGGCCAACTCAATCGCATAGAGTTCCGCGAAGGATTCTGCTGACAATTGTTTGGATGCAACCACCAGTTGATAATCGTCTTGATTGGCAAATAAGACGTCAAAGGTCAGCTCAAACGGACCCGCATTTTTTGATCGAATGACAGTCGCGAGATCCGATAACATCATGACCTAATCCCCAATTGCTGCATCCTGCGTGGAAATGGAGTCAGGGGGTCATCCACCGTCAGCAAGTGATAGACACTGAACTCATAAACTAATCCATGCGAACTATCCGAGGGCGAATAGGGAAACGCGAGATTTCCAGCCGTTGATTGCCGACCGGGATAGCCGATATGCAACAGGGTCGATCGAGCAAACGAGCAAACCGTATCAGCCAACGCCTGAGTCTTTGCGACCACTTCGATGACCAGCCCAATCTCATGCGGCTGTGCCTGTCGCATCGGCTCTAACTCTCCCATCACACCATCACGGCCATAACAGCGAAACAAGAGTTTCACCTCGGCGGTTTCTATCTCCCCAAAATTCTGAAACACCTGATCCTTGACGGATTCCAAGACTGTATCCAACTGTGCAATCAAATCCGGCGATCGAATCCCTGCCAACGAGATCGTTCGGTAACCAACAGGCTTCGCACCTTCTAATTTGATGGTGTATTGATCGCTTTTCACGAATTGCGTGCCAGTGACCCGGACTCGTCGATCATCCATCTGCTCAAATTGACATCCTGTCAAATCAAGCACACCACCAGGTCCGGGCAATAACCGAGGATCAGACTTTTCATACAGAGTGTGGGCGGCCACTGAAGTCACCGTGCATCGACGGTCAGGATTTAAGGCCTCGAGAACAAATCCGCTGGCGTCTAGGGTTCCCAACATACAATCTGACCCACTCCCTGGAATCGCTGCAATCGCTGCGCATTCCAAGATCTTTCCCATATGCAGCGCCAAGGCCTCAGAAAAGCCCTGCATCACAGGGACTGCGGCAAACACAGCTGGATCATAACAACGGCCGGCAACAACGATTTGTGCGCCTTCTTTGAGGGCTGCGATCACAGGCTCGACGCCCATTTGCGCGACGATATGTGTTGACTCGGAAATGTCCGCGACTGTCAGTGACGGAACTGGACCCAAGGGGCTAATCCGATGCTGATGCAACGCAGTGATCAGATCGTTTGCCATTTGATCAGACTCAATATGTGCCACCCTCGCCGTCTGATTGAGCTCGACCAACACGTCATTCACAATCTCAAGACACCAAGAGAGATGTGGAGCTGCACCGGCTCCACCAGCGGTTCCAATTAACACAGGAATCTCGGCGTCAAGTCCGGCTTCAATGATTAAAGCCAAATCACGCTTCACCGCTTCTCGATTGGTGAAAGACTGTCCAGAACCGAGGTAATAGGGGCCGGGGTCAGTTGAGCCAGCATCGACTGCGATGGCTTTAGGAAGCCGAGCCATTCCCGCTCGAAACGACGATTCAGGAAATCCGTAGCCCAAAATGGCGGTCGGCGAGAGGATCGAAATATGCTGTTTCAAGGTCAGGCCTCATCTGCTGTTTCGCCTGACCATGGTGCAAGCATTAGTCATTCAGTTTACAGGTAGATATCCCGATCATGGAATAAAGACCACAACGCTCAAAAAGGCCTGTGGCGAGCGGGACTAAACCGATCAAACCCCAAGATCCAATCGCACCAACCATGACCAGACCCAACAGAAACGATCCGCCGAGAATCCGCGCCCATTTATCAACACCACCCACATTTGCTTTCATGCATTCACTCCTTCAGAAAAGTCCATCAGATCATAGTATTCATCACAAATCCTTGAGAAAGATCAATCACGGCTTACGCATTGTTCGAACGCATCCGCCATGCCTTCGATGATTTGTGGATACAACGCCACGCCGCGAACTCCTGAAGCCCCCAGTGGATCAAAGATTCCAATGTCAACATCTAAACCTTCAATTAAGGACTCAAGAATTGCGGATGAAAACTGGGGCTCACGAAATGCACAGCGGACATTGTGTTGTTGGATATAGACTCTGAGCTCTTGAACAACCTTTGCACTGGCGGCCATCTCTGGGTTCAGCGTGAGAACACCCGGCGCTTTCAGATCAAAGCGTTTTTCGAAGTACTGATAGGCATCATGAAACACCACGTACGGCTTCTCTCGATAGGGTGTAAGACGCGCCTTCAAGCGTTTGATTTGCAGTGTCATTTGCTTGCGAAATTGCTGAAAATTTGNCTGATAAAGATCCGCACCGGCAGGGTCAAGGGTTGCGAAAATCTCCGCCAGGTGCGCGGCCATGACAATGCCATTCTCAGGATCAAGCCAAAGATGCAAATCATCTTGAGTCTCGTGATCGTGATGCGCGTGATCATGCGTGTGTCCATTGGATGATTCCGGATTCAAAACGCCGACTTCTCTGCTTTCAAATAAGCGAAGCCCCGGAGCGCTCGACAATTCGACCACCTGAAGATTTGGCAGGCTGGCGACGGGTTTCTTTAAAAAGGATTCCAAACCAAAATCCACCAGGATTAGTGCATCAGCCGCCTGCAACTGTCGCGCATGGGATGGCTTCAAAGCAAAATGATGCGGAGAGGATGACCCTTCCAGCAATAAAGATGCTGACCCACGATCACCCACCACCGACTGAACAATTGAATGAATCGGTGGTATCGACGAGACAATGGAAAGCCCATCTGCTCTGGATAGGAGAGAAACACCGGATAGTAAAACCAATCCGACCCAAGAGAGTTGTCGACGCACAGAACCACCTGACAATGAAAACGTTATGATATAACATTACGTCAATGATTGAAAAGTGGACCTCGAGACGATGTCGGACACAGCCCTCATCCGNCTAACCAACGCCGGATACCAAGCTCCAGATCGCTGGTTAGTTGAAGCAGTCTCATTATCGGTGGATCCAGGCGAGATTGTGACGCTGATTGGGCCCAATGGATCCGGTAAATCCACCACCGCAAAGCTCGCACTCGGCATCTTAAAACCCACGNCCGGCAAGTCCTATCGAAGAAAAGGANTAAAGGTCGCCTACGTCCCGCAAAAACTGGCGATTGATTGGACCTTACCGCTCGATGTCGAGCATTTCATGCGACTCACTGGTCAGCCATCGATCAACGCACAGGCTCACGCGATTCAAGCAACAGGCATTCAACATTTAATGCATAAGGAGCTCAGACTGTTATCTGGCGGTGAGTTTCAACGAGTCTTAATTGCACGTGCCATCGCCCGAGAACCCGATCTTCTGGTCCTTGACGAACCCGTTCAGGGTGTGGATTTCTCAGGAGAAAACGAGCTTTATCAGTTAATCGGATCAATCAGAGATGATCTTCAATGTGGCATTTTGATGATTTCCCATGATTTGCACGTAGTGATGGCGAAAACCGATCAAGTCATTTGTCTCAACGGACATGTCTGTTGCTCAGGCGCGCCAGTCAATGTTGCTCAGACCGAAGAATTTCAAACACTGTTTGGTCTGCGGGGTCACTCCGATCTGGCGCTATATCAGCACCATCATGACCACCACCACGCGCCAGACGGATCGATCGATCATGAGCACCACGAGGGTTGCCAGCATGATTGATGATTTCTTTGTTCGAGCAATTCTCGCCGGTGCTGGGCTCGCTCTGATTGCCGGACCTCTGGGTTGTTTCGTAATCTGGAAACGTCTCGCTTATTTTGGCGACACGCTCTCGCACGGAGCACTGTTAGGAATTGCGCTTGGACTCTTATTTGAGCTGAACCTCGAACTTTCAGTCTTCCTGATCTGTACCTTAGTGGCCACGACCTTGATGATCCTGCAACGACGGTCGAGTATTTCCTCAGATGCATTGCTCGGGATTCTCGCGCACGCGTCGCTCGCCATCGGACTTGTGGTGTTGTCGCTGATGACCTGGATTCGCGTTGATCTCATGGGTCTTCTGTTCGGTGATATCTTGGCTGTATCGAAATCAGATCTGTGGATGATCGGAGCCACAATTGTCGTCGCCGGAGCGGTCTTAGCCATTATCTGGCGCTCTTTATTTGCGGCAACCGTCAGCCGCGAGTTAGCGGAAGCAGAAGGCATCAGCGCACAGACAGTTGAAATGATGTTTCTGTTGTTGATTGCCGCTGTGATCGCAATCGCGATCAAAATTGTTGGAGTGCTTCTGATCACTTCGTTGTTGATTATTCCAGCAGCCGCTGCACGCAGAATCTCAATCACTCCAGGGCAGATGATGATCGCCTCTTCCGTCGTCGGTGTCGTGTCAGTCATTCTGGGTTTGCTCGGGTCACTCAACCTTGACACCCCATCCGGTCCCAGCATCGTCGTCGCGGCGGTGTTTTGCTTTCTTCTCTCAATCTCGCCACTTGGTGATTCCATGCGAACATCACTTCGGAGTCGGCATTAATGGCAGACTTGAAACTCACCAAGAATCAAACGCTCGTCCTCAGTGTTTTAGAAGAAAGCTCTATTCCTCTGAGTGCCTATACGATTCTCGAACGACTCGGTGAGCATGGGCTTCGAGCACCGCCGCAAGTCTATCGTGCACTCGATAAATTATTAGACCTCGGNCTTGCCCACAAATTGGCAAGCATGAACAGTTTTCTNGCCTGTCAGCACACNCAATGCGGATCCCATCAAGTCACGAGTTTTGCCATTTGCGATGGATGCGAACAAGTCTCTGAGATCATCAATACCGAATTCGAGCGACAGCTCAATTCACTCGCCGAGGACGCCGGACTACAACCCACTCGATCGACGATTGAGATTCACGGTCTCTGCGATCAGTGCGCGCGCCCGAACCCAGCCACCTAATCACCCGGTAAGGAATTGTCCTTCGGTAATGCGGTAAAGGGGATGGGACTCCCTAAGACCACAAATCGCAAGAGTCCGTAGGGAACCCCGAGAACCACAAAGAACACGAGAATATCTAGATCATCACCAAGACCTGCGTAAACAATCAGTAATCCCGCTAAAGTCAGCCCAAATAAGACTGTCAAAAACGAATCCACAATAACCAAGGCTCGTCTCATCTTAATGTTCCCAGTGATTTCAGTATAAAGGTGATGTCGTTTTCAATCAGATTCAAGGCTAATCGTAA
>JGI26085J52751_1000084_pt1 | contig 16237 bp, 16 predicted proteins | sample SaaInl25SG_5_DNA_FD_52751 | JGI IMG/M metagenome (IMG submission 52751) | reverse complement strand
TGCCCGTGCCGCAGCGTTAAGCATGATTCCAACGTCGACGGGCGCTGCGAAGGCGGTGGGTTTGGTGTTGCCTGAGTTGGCGGGCAAGCTTGACGGCATGGCCGTTCGCGTTCCCACTCCGACCGGTTCGGTGACGGACTTGACGGCCGTGTTGAAGAAGGAAGCCACGGCTGACGAGGTGAACGCAGCATTGAAGGCTGCTGCTGAAGGGCCGATGAAGGGCATCCTCCAGTACTGCATAGACCCGATTGTCAGCGTGGACATCGTGGGCAACACGCACAGCTGCATTTTGGACGCGGCCTTGACGAAGTGCTCAGGCACCTTGGTGAAGGTCTTTGGTTGGTACGACAACGAAGCCGGTTACGCCACACGTGTGGTGGACTTGGCGGCGCGTCTCGCGTAAGTTTCAAGTTGTGCGGATTCTGATTGCGGACAGCGGGTCGACCAAGTGCGATTGGTTGGCCATCACGGAACATGGGCAGGAGCTCGGTGAATTCCACACGATGGGCTTCAATCCATACTTCCACGATGCGGACTTGGTGGAGCGTGAAATGCGCACCAATGCCCAAGCCATGTCCGTGGCTGGAGAGGTCGACCAGGTGTATTTCTATGGTGCAGGATCGAGCTCTCCGGAGCTGTGTGAGGTGATTGCAGAGGGCCTTCGACGCGTTTTCCCTCAGGCTCGCGTTCACGTCGGGCATGACCTTGATGGAGCTGCGTACAGCACGTACACTGGAGAATCGGCAGTCACATGCATTCTCGGCACGGGCAGCAACAGCTGCATGTTTGACGGGGAATACGTGCGGGAAGAAGTGCCGGCGTTGGCCTACATCTTAGGAGATGAGGGAAGCGGGTCTTGGTTTGGGAAGAAGCTTCTCGCGTCCTTCTTGTACCACCAACTCCCCACGGAGATTCACGAGGACTTCGAGGACCAATATGGGCTGGACAAATTGTCCATCACCAAGCGCGTCTACCAGGAGCCCGACGCCAACGTGTTCTTGGCAAGCTTCATGACGTTTCTCGGTCGGCACAAGACGCACCCTTACGTGGAGGCTTGGCTCGACGAAGGCTTCAAGGCCTTCCTTGACGTGCACGTCGCTTGCTTTGAAGGAGCACAAGGAATGCCGATCCACTTTGTGGGGAGTGTGGCCTACCATTTTCAAGACGCCTTGAAAAAGGCATGTGTCGATCGCGGCTACCGGGTGGGGAACATCATCAAAAAGCCCATAGACGGCTTAGCCCAGTATCACGTTCAATTCATTTTGCAGCAGCCATGAGCTTGGAGTTGAAAGGGTGCCTGTTTGACATGGACGGAGTGATTGTCGACTCCGCGGCGCATCACTTTGTGGCCTGGAAGCGCCTGGCGGACGAACTCAGCATTCCCTTCACCGAAGAAGACAACCATGCGTTGAAGGGCTTGAGTCGGGTAGATAGCCTCGATCACATCCTGCGGATGGGGCATTTGCTGTTGGACGAGAAGACCAAGCTCAAGCTGATGGCCCAAAAAAACGCGTGGTACCTCGACCTCATCAAGGGCATGCGCGCCAAAGACATCTTGCCTGGTGCGCGTGAACTCATCGAAGAATTGGTCGCGGATGGAATCAAGGTTGGGTTGGGCAGTTCGAGTCGCAATGCCCAACTCATCCTCGACAACGTTGGCCTCACGCCATTGTTTGACGCGGTCGTGGATGGCAACCACATTACCTTGAGCAAGCCCGATCCAGAAGTGTTCTTGAAGGGCGCTCATTCTCTTGGGTTGAGGCCAAGTGAGATTGTGGTGTTTGAAGATGCTGAATCCGGGGTGAAGGCGGCCAAGAGCGGTGGTTTTTTTGCCGTCGGGGTCGGAAGTGAGAAACAGCTTGGTCACGCCGATGTGGTGGTCCCAAGCATGGAAGGGGTGACCCTTCAACAATTGAAATCCTGGGTGCATCCGGCGTGATTCACCCGCAATTCGAGCAGGATGAATCGGTATTTGACTTCAGAAGGATGGCGTGTTGTTGAGAAGGGGTTTGACCCCGCCAACATGCGAAGCTCCGAGAGCATTTTTTCGCTTGGCAACGGGCGGTTTGGGCAACGTGCGAATCACGAAGAAGGATATTCCGGCGACCACATGCTTGGGAGTTATGTGGGAGGTGTTTATTACCCCGATCGCACGAAGGTGGGATGGTGGAAGAACGGGTACCCCGAGTATTTCGCCAAAGTGCTCAACGCGACGAATTGGACGCACGTTGGCATCGTTGTGAACGGTTGCGCCTTGGACTTGGCCAAAGCCATTCGCCTGAATGCCTTTGAACGGGTGTTGGACATGCGCCAAGGCGTCTTGCAGCGCAAGGTGGAGGTCGAGATGGAAGCAGGGGTCTGCGTGCGATTGGAAACGGAGCGATTCATCAACATGGCCCGGCCTAACAGGGCTGCAATTCGAGTGACCGTAACCCCTTTGAGTGGAGTGGAGTCCTTGGTCTTGGAGCCACGTCTCGACGGCGGGGTCACCAACGAAGACACCAATTGGGACGATGCGTTTTGGCGACACGATTCCCAAGATTCGGATACGGCGAAAGCGACTTCGGTGTTGGTGAACACCACGGAAAAGACGTCATTCACGGTGGGCGTTGGTCAGGCCTTGGAGCTGGACGGGGCGACATGGGAAGTGCAAGAAGGAGAAAAGTGGACTGGTTTGGCGGCCACTTGTGAGGGGTCACGTGCGGTGATGCTCACCAAGCACGTCGGGTTGGTCAGTTCGCTGCATGAACTCCCTGAAGCTTGTGGGGATGCAGCATTGGCAGAAGCCAAGGCGGGTCGTGCTGAAGGTTACGAAGCGGAGAGAGCAGCGCATGTGAAGGCATGGGAAAACATTTGGGCGCTTGGAGATATCGTCATTGAGGGAGACCTCGAGGCGCAGCAAGCCATCCGTTTCAACATCTTCCATTTGAATCAAACCTACCGCGGAGACGATGCGCGATTGAACGTAGGGCCGAAAGGATTTACCGGGGAGAAATACGGCGGAGCCTCATATTGGGATACCGAAGCGTACTGTTTGCCCTTCTACCTGGCCACCCATCCTCCTCACGTGGCGGAGCACTTGCTTCGCTACCGCCACAACCAACTCGGAAAGGCCATCGAAAATGCGGCGAAGTTGGGCTTCAAAGACGGCGCTGCATTGTACCCCATGGTCACCATGAATGGGGAGGAGTGCCACAACGAATGGGAGATCACCTTTGAGGAGATTCATCGCAACGGAGCCATGGTGTTGGCCCTGCGCAACCATGCGGAATACACTGGAGACGACACGTATTTGAGTCGGGAGGGTGTGGCGGTGGCAGTGGCGGTTGCTCGTTTCTGGGCACAGCGCGTGCATTGGTCCGAGAACCGCAAGGCCTTCGTCATGCTCGGCGTCACGGGCCCCAACGAGTACGAGAACAACGTCAACAACAATTGGTACACCAATTACCTCGCGGCGTGGTGTTTGCGTTACGCGGCGGGTTTGGTGTCTCGCTTCGATTGCGATGTTCCAACCGAGGAGTGCGATTCGTGGATGGATATCGCCAACCGCATGTGCCTCCCTCAGCGACAAGGAACCCAAGTCCGATTGCAACAAGACGGCTTCCTGGACAAGGATCTGCGCCCAGCAGATTCGTTGGAAGCGTCGGATCGTCCCATCAACCAAGTGTGGTCGTGGGACCGAATTCTCAGGTCGTGTTTCATCAAGCAGGCCGACGTCCTTCAGGGTTTCTATTTTTTCCCTGACGACTTCTCCGAAGAAGAGCTCCGAGACAATTTTGACTTCTATGAACCGATGACGGTGCATGAAAGCAGCTTGTCGCCGTGCGTGCACGCCATCCTTGCTGCGCGCTTGGGCATGGAGGACAAAGCGGTGGAGATGTACTTGCGCACGGCACGCTTGGACTTGGACGATTACAACGCCGAGGCCTATCAGGGCTTGCACATCACGTCGATGGCGGGGACGTGGATGAGCGTGGTCGAGGGTTTCGGCGGGTTCCGTGTTCGCGACGGCGTGCCGCACTTCAATACCATGCTCCCCTCATCTTGGAATGCGTATGCATTCAAATTGCGCTTCCGTGGGCGCACGTTGGAAGTCCGAGTCGCACCCGAGGGAGTCGTCGTGACCCGTCTGGAAGGCGATGCGCTTTCCGTGGTGGTCAACGGCGAGTCCCGCGAGATCTGACGGTCAATCCGCCCAACTGCTGTTGTCGGTCCCGGGAGATCCGCCCAAGGCGTTGGAACCGATCCATGCGTCGGGCTGAGCATTGTCCCAGCCCGTACCCTTCCATTCGAGTGAGGCTCCCGCGCCGTCTGCCTCGTTGGTCCATCCGCCAGTGTCGCTGTACGTCACCACGTCAGCTTCCGTGCCGTCCGGACGCAAGAGACGTAGGGTTTCGCCGCTGTTGTGAAGGCTCGATGAGCCCGACCAGGGAATCAATGTGACAAAGGGCCCGAGCAAGGCCTTGTACGTGGTCGTGTCGTTGACGGTAAGAAGGAAGCCACCCGCCTCGACGACGGTTCCTTCGGGGATGGCGGCGTCAATGCCGTCCGCAAGGACCCATCCACTCAAGTCAATGGCAAAGGGGTGAGGGTTCATCAACTCGACGAATTCGAATTCGCTGTCAGCTCCTTGTTGGGTGCTCGGGTTGTAATGGATTTCGGAAATGACGGGATCGTCCCAAGCGGCTTCGTCGCAACTCGTCCCGAAATCGGCAAGCAGGATCAACAGGTCATCGTTGTCGATGGTGGCGTTTCCATTGAGGTCAGCTTCGCATTGTCCCCAACTCAAGAAGGGGGCAAGCCCCAAACTCACGACCGACCATGCGCAGACATTTAAAAAGGAGTGTTGCATGTGTTTTTGCCGGCAAGAAGCGCCGAGCAAGGGCCACACACGTCTTGAACTTGGCAGCCGTAGGTTGGCAGTTTACGGCTGCCAGTCGAGCGTCACAGGGCAGTGATCGCTTCCGTGCACGTCGTTGAGAATGTCGGGGTTCGCGACCGCATCAAGAGCGCGTTCGCTGACGAGCATGTAGTCGAGACGCCAGCCCACATTCTTCTCACGTGCGCCTCCTCGGTAGCTCCACCAGGAATATTTGACCGTGTCGGGGTGGGCCTGGCGCCACGTGTCGACAAAGCCAGCTTCGAGAAGGGCCGTCATGCCGTCGATTTCTTGCTGGGTGTAGCCAGGGGTCTTGTTGTAGTTCGCGTCGGGACGGGCCAAATCAATGGGCGCGTGCGCCACGTTCAAGTCGCCACAGCACACCACAGGTTTGTCGGCGTCGAGTTCCTTGAGGTAATCCCGAAACGCCGTGTCCCATTCGCCACGGAACGGCAACCGCTTGAGGCCAGAGCTGGCGTTGGGCGTGTATACCGTGACGAAGTGAAAGTCGGGAAACTCCAGCCGAAGCACGCGTCCTTCTTGGTCGAGATGCGCTACGCCAATGCCCGCTTGAACGCTCAGCGGGGACGTCTTGGTCAGAACGGCCGTTCCTGAATACCCTTTCTTGATGGCGGAGCTTGAGAACACTTCGTACGTGTCCCAGCCAAACAACGCTTCTCGGACCTGATCGTCCTGGGCTTTGGTTTCTTGAAGGCCGATGACGTCGGGCGCCAGGGCTTCCATTTGGTCGGTGAATCCTTTTTTCGCCACGGCGCGAAGGCCGTTGACGTTCCAACTCATCAATCGCATGACGGGAAGAGGGCATCTGGGCGTTGGGCCCAACGCGCCGCAAGGTCCAAGACTTCGTTCAAGGAACCTTGTGCGAGCAGGGTGTCGCCGGTTTGGTAGAGGTGATTGAGGTAGGCCTCGCCCGTTTGGAATTCAGACGAAGGCTCCATGTTCAGGAACTGGGACGCATCCGGGCAGGGGTGGATGTGCATCAGGGTGTAGCCTTGACTTTCCGGGTCAAACCCGGCAACCAACATTCCTTCCACGTCGTGCCCGAGCTCCACAGGAACAGGCAAGCGCAGGAAAAACGCACTCCAGGGCCCCATGTAGCCCATGCTGAAGTAGGGGTAGAGCCAGGTCTTGGGATTCATCCCGAGCTCCGTTAGTCCTTCAGTCAATGATTCTGTCGCTTTTCGAATGTGGTACGACGTCGTGGTGTTGGGCTTGAAGTTTTCGAGTTTGGCCCATCTCTTGTTGGCGGTGTAGTGCTCCATCGCGCCCAATTTCAACTTGTAGTCGAACCCGGATTGTTGGTCCAAAATGTACCCAGGGTAAAACCACTTTCGACCGGTTCTCAATCCGTATTCCGCCTCCTTGAGCAAGGTGTACGTTCCCAAGCTGTACTTGGTGTAAGCTTCGTCGTACAAGCCCAACAAACTCGCCATGCTTTGTTCGCCGAGGTCGAAATAGCTGACGGCAATCAGGCGGTCGCCGTCGTAGACGCACACCTCCCGGGTGTCAAAGACCGTTCCCTGAAATCCCGCGCTCAGGTATTCCGTGAGGGTGTTGTGAATGAAGCCCTTGAAGCGTTGTTTGTGCTGAGCATACAACGCTTCTTTGTTCGCGTTGGGTTGGGCGTGCCCATACGTGACCGTAAAGCGGTTTTCCACCCGGCGCATCGTTTTGCGCTGGCGCGCCGTGGGCGAGAACTGCTCCAAGTTCATGCGGATGTTCACCACGCTGAAGAGCTTCTCGTCGATGCAGAGCAGGTCCATTTTGTAGAGCATCACAGACCCGCGAAACCAACCTGAGGCGAGGTACTGATCGTACCGAGCGCGTGAGAGGCTTCGGGGGAAATGCGTTTGGACGAGCATGGGCCTAAGGTACGGGTCAGCCGGTCACAGCCAACGTTGGACGGTACGCGCAAGCCACAAACTCCGCGGTCCAAATGGAGGGAACGTCAACGGCAAAATGTTGTGGCGCGACCGCTGTCGAATCACCGAACGTGCGTTGGAAAATGCTTTGAATCCTTCGTGGCCTCCGGTGCGGCCCATGCCGCTCGTCTGGATGCCCCCAAAAGGCAGCTCGGGCTGCGCCACTTGCAAAATCACTTCGTTGATGCCTGTCGTTCCAGCAGGGTTGGTGCGCATCCAGCGGTCCACGGCTTCGGAGTCCTTCGAGAAGAAATACATGGCCAGCGGATGCGGATTCGCGGAAACGACGCGGTCCACTTCAGCCGGGTCGCTCCATCGCATCACCGGCAAAACCGGACCAAAAATCTCCTCCTGCATGACCTTCATGTCCAACGTCACGCCGTCGAGTACCGTGGGGGCGATGCGACGTTGAGACGCGTCCCACGTGCCGCCGTGGATCACGACGGCGCCCTTGCTCACGGCGTCTTCGATGAGGCCCACAACCCGGGCGAAGTGAGGATCGTTGACCATCTTCGAACGGTCGGCGTTGTTCAGTTGCTCTTCCGCACTGGCGCCGTACATCTCCGCGATGCGCTTCCCGACTTCCCCCAAGAACCGGTCCGCGATGCGGTCCTCCACGAGCGCGTAGTCCGGCGCGATGCACACTTGCCCGTTGTTCAGGCATTTCCCCCAGGCCAAACGTCGGCTCGCGTCCACCAAATGCGCCGTCGCATCCACCACGGCCGGACTTTTTCCGCCCAACTCCAGCGTCACGGAGGCGAGGTTTTCCGCCGCAGCCTTCATCACCTTCTTGCCAATGTTGGTTCCACCGGTGAAACAAATGTGCTGGAAGGGCAGGGTGGTGAGGTGGGCGCTGACGTCCGGGCCGCCCAGCACCACCGTGGCCACCTCGGGCGGCACGGCCTCCGCCACAATGGCCGCAAGGACCTGGGACGTTTCCGGGGTGTGCTCCGAGGGCTTGAGGATCACCCGGTTCCCCGCCGCCAGGGCACTCACCAACGGGCGAAGCGTCAAAATCACGGGGAAATTCCAGGGCGAGATGACGAGCACCTGGCCCTTGGGTTCCGGTTGGANGTAAGACTCGGTGCCCAACATGGCCAGGGGGGTGGAAGTGGATTTGGGTGCCATCCATCCCCGCAAGTGCTTCCGCGCGTACGCGATTTCCGCCTTCACAGGGAACATCTCCTGCAAATGCACCTCCTCCCGAGGTTTGCCCAAATCCGCAGCCAGCGCCGCCACCAGCTTGTCTTCGTGGTTCAAGACGGCATTCCAAAGGGACTTCAGCATGAGTCGCCGCTCGGAAGCGGTGGGCACGTCGCCGAGGGCATTTCGCTGACGGTCAAAGGCGGATTGAAGGTGTTCCATGGGCAGGGAAACAAAGTAAGGGAAGGACGCCCCGTTTTGTTCACCCCGTTTTTGGTTCACCTGCTCCGGAGCAGGAGGTGCTCGAACGTCTCCAGCACTTGTGGCATCAGCGCGTCGGCCACGCCGTTTTCCAACACGAAGTCGGATTGGGCCACCCGCAGTTCTCGCGACCATTGACGATTCAAGCGCGCCCGGATGTCCGCCACGGAAGGGACGGACTCGCCGCTTTTCGCAGCCCTGGCTCTTGCGCGATTGACGCGCATGGCTTCGTCCGCTTCCACTGTCACCACCACGTCGCAGGTCAGGTGGCTTCCGGACTCGAAGAGAATGGCCGCCTCGCGAACGACGATGGAAGTGGACGTGTTGGTGGCGATGCGCTCGAACCAACGCTCGAATTCGCGTGCGACAGCGGGATGAACTTGGGCTTCGAGCCAAGCCATTTCCGCCGGGTCGTGAAACACCCGCTGCGCGACTTCAGCGCGCACGAGGTCTACAGCTCGTCCCGTTTCGTCCCTCAGCGCCACAGCATCTCCCCACCGGGCGATCGCAGCCTCCCGAAGTGCAGGGTCGGTGCGGTACAGGTTTTTGGCTGCCGCGTCCGCATCCCACACCTCGGCCCCCAGAGCCTTGAACATGCGAGCCACGGTGCTTTTCCCCGCCGCCATGCCGCCGGTCAGGCCGACCACAAGGGGCCGCCCGAGGCGAGAGGCNCGAGCGGAAGGGGAGGAAGTGTCGNNGCGGTCGTTCACCCTGCAAAGGTGCACTTTCTTCACACGTTGCCCACCTCGTGCGGCAAATGGCCCTNGCTTGCAGACCTTTGCCCCATGTCNCACATCCTTGCACCTTCGCTTCTTGCGGCCGATTTCGCCAACCTCCAACGCGACGTGGAATTGGTGAACGCCTCCGCCGCCCAGTGGTTTCACCTTGACGTCATGGACGGCGTGTTTGTGCCCAACATCAGTTTTGGCATGCCCGTGATGGAAGCCATTGCGCGCCATGCCAAGAAGCCGCTCGACGTGCACTTGATGATTGTGGATCCCGACCGCTACATCCAAACCTTCGCCGACCTCGGCGCCGATGTTCTGACGGTCCACGCGGAGGCATGCACGCATTTGCATCGAACGCTTGGCGCGATTCGCGCGGCCGGCATGAAAGCGGGCGTCGCCTTGAACCCGCACACGCCAGTGGAGTCGATTCGCGACGTGGCGAACGACCTGGATTTGGTGTGTTTGATGAGCGTGAATCCCGGTTTTGGAGGCCAGTCGTTCATTGAGCGTACGTATGCCAAAACCCGCGCCCTCCGAGCCATGCTCCTCGAAGAAGGGTCGGTCGAAGCTCACATTGAAATCGACGGCGGCGTCGGCCTGGGCAATGCAAAAGCCCTTGTGGAAGCTGGTGCTGACGTTCTCGTGGCAGGCTCCTCGGTGTTCCGGGCCCCAGATCCGATGCAAGCGGCACTCGATTTGGCCACCCTTTAATCGCTGTTCAAGTCGATGAGGACTGGCCTGTTTGGCGCGGTGAGCAAGGAAGGCGCTTCTGTGTCGGGGGCGTCCTTGATGGCTGCGGGAGCCTGGCACTGCGCATTCGGCCTCGTCGTTCCTGCTCACCGCGTGCAGCGTGCCGTGCTTCGTCGACGGTCTTCGACGCTTTATGGGCTGCACGGCGTTTGGCTCAATGCTCCGAGCGAAGATTGGGAGGGTGAAAGCCACGCTGACGTTGTGCTCGAAACGGTCTCAAGTCCTTCGTCGTTCGAGCACGTAGAGGGTCCGTTGCATGGATGTTCGTGGAACGAGGACACGCACGCGCTTTTGCTTCACGCGGATTTTGCGCGGCAGCACCCGCTGTTTTGGCACCTTCACCCGGATGGACTGTTGTTCGCGTTCAGCGTCGACCGGCTTGTGGAGTTGATGAAGGACAACGGTTTGGCCGTGGACCCCAATCCGGAGGGAGCCGCGATGCTCCTCACGTACGGCTCCATCTTGGGAGACCAAACCTTGGTTCGTGGCGTCCACAAACTCATGCCGGGATGCACCTTGATCTGGACTCCTGAAGGTTGCCGCATGGAGCCACGGACGGCACTGCATCAGATTCCCCGGGATCTCCGCGACGAAAGGGAAGCCATCGAGGCCTTGGATGCGGCGTTCAACGGGTCCATTCTAGCCATGGTCGAGGCCAACCGCCAAGCCCAATGCGTCCAGCACAACCTCCTGAGCGGNGGTCTGGATTCGAGGCTTGTGACCTTGGCAACGTCTCGGGTGGAACCGGGTGCCTCGTGCCTCTGTTTTTCCGCAAAAGGCTACCTCGATCACACGCTCAGCGAACGCATCGCGAACGACTTCGCGTTGGGGTACCGTTTCCACGATTTGTCGGAGGGCCAATACATGATGGAAACAGCATCCGTTTGGGAATATGACGGATGCGTGAATTACCTCGCGAGTGCCCATCACCGGGCAGCTTTGACGAAAGCAGTGCTGCCCAAATTGGGGTTGCTGGCATCAGGCCAAGGGGCCAACGTCTTGCTGACCGACGATCACCCTTGGGATGCCACGGGGGAGGAGGTTCTCGCCGGGTTTGAAATGTACGACGGGGTTTTGATGCTGGCGAAACAACCCGCTCTGGCGGCCTGGCAATCGTGCCCCAATCCTCAAGTGTTCAAGGTGCTCCATCGCGGTTTTTTGTACACCAATTCTGGCGCGTACAGCACGGCGGACTTTGGCGTGCTTTGGTCGCCGTTCACTTCCCAAGCCTTTGTCCAAACAGCGCTACGCCTCACTCCTGAATTGATTCGTCGACAANGGGTCTACCTCGCTTGGATGGCCCAGCGTTTTCCTCGAGCGTTGGATTACGCGTGGGAGCGGTACGGAGTGCCTCCAGTGCAAGGATGGCGTTTGCGCTTGGCTCAAGTTTGGGCGAAGGTTCATGCCAAGCTCGGCAAGATGTGGCCCGTGTTGGCGCCGCAATCGATGTCTCCCATCCAGTCGTGGTTCGAATCCTCTCCAGAAATTCAAGACTTTTATCGCAAGACCTTTCGTCAGCATCGGGAATGGTTGGCCCTGCATCCCTCAGTGCGCGAAGCGGTCGAGCGGGATTACGAGACCATGTCAGTGATGAACAAGGCATCTGTGTTGACTCTTCTGCTGGCATCCAAATCTTGGTTTGAGAAGTGAGTTCGGTGGCCTACATACGCACGTTTTTCCAACGCAGCGGGCATTGGATGATGGCGGCCAACGTGGTCACCAAGCTTTTGGGTTTTGCGGCGGTTGTCTTCGTGACCCGTCACACCTCAGAAGCGGAGTACGGAGCGTATTCCTACGCCATGAATTTGGTGGGGGCGGTCGTGCCATTCATGGGGCTTGGAGCCTACCAGGCCTTTCTTCGTTACGCCTCCGATGCGCAGGGTCAACTGGCGAAAAGGAACCTCTACGAATACGCCTTCACGCGTGGGACCTTGTTCTCTCTCGCCTTGGTCGGCGTCTTGCAACTTGCGGCTCCTTGGGTCTGCAGCGCCATCCCGGAGAGCGTGTTGGCCTTCCGCGTGTTGGCTTTTGTGGTCCTCACCACGTTGGTGATGGAATACGTCAAGAGCTACGCACGCGCCATCCATCTGAACCACCTGTCAGCCAGGGTGGATGTGACGTACGCCATTTTGTTGGTGGCGGGAACCCTGCTTTTCACCCAAGGCATAGGCATCCTGGGTTATGCATTGGCGGTGGTGCTTGCTCCTGTGTTGGCGGCAGCTTCGGTGGCCTGGAAATTGGGGGTTCTGCGCTTCAGGTGGGGCCGTTTGGGCAACGGCTGTGGTGGATTCTGGTCGTACGGGCTATTCACCACAGCAGGCGCGTTGCTTGCCCAGTTGTTCTATTCCGTGGACGTCTTCCTCATTGGTCATTTTGTTGGTGAAAAAGCGACGGCGGTGGCCGTCTACCGTGTGGCCTTATTGATCCCCATGGCCACGGCGGTTCTGCCCATATCCGTGGCTGCCACAGATTTCGTCAAAAATTCTGCCAACAAACACAACCCCTTGGCATTGAGAGCCTACATGTTCGACTATTGGAAGACGTTTGGGGTGATGTCCTTGGTTTCCTTGAGTGTGCTCGCATGGTTGGCTCCTTGGCTTTTGCGGGTGTTTGGTGAAGGCTATGTGGAAGGAGCTTCTGCAATGCGGCTATTCCTGGTCGGAAGCTTGGGTTCGCATCTTCTCCGCGTGCCCTTCGGTCATCTGCTTTCGGCGGTTGGACGAGCCGACTGGAACACGTACGTCAACGCCGTGGTGCTGGTCCTCACCGTGATGGCGTGCGCGTGGGCCATTCCCCAATGGGGGATTCACGGCGCTGCGGGGGCGATGGCGGCCATGCTTTGGCTCAGCGGGGCCTTGTATGCGGCCATGTTTAGGGTTCACTTGAAGCGTCAGAGGCAAGATTGACCCACCGCAGTCAAGAGCACAAGCAAATCGGAAATGGTCACGCTTTGGTCTCCGTCCAAATCCCCGGCACACCCTTGAGAGCATCCAAGCGCACTCAACAGGGGCAACACGTCTGAAGCCCCCACGTGACCGTCGAGGTCCAAGTCGCCTGTCAACGCATTGAGTTCGACGTGGTGGGTGGTGTGACACAGTTCGATGTCACCCCAAAACACGACCATGGAAACGTCTCCATGTTCCGTACTCCAAGGCAATTCAGGGTCGTAGGTCTCACCCGTCTCGTCGGTCCAAACGACAGTGAATTCCTGAGAGACAGGAACAAACAGTTGGAGTTCGGTGGAAGTGGAACAGACGTTGTGCGCGACCTCATTGTCGGGACAGAGGGCATGGCCTTCCACAAGCAAGTGCGTTTCCATCGGTTGGAGCTGGTGCAATTCTGCATCGAACGATTCGTGCAATCCCGATGGCCAAAGCACCGTCACCGATTCCAAATCATGCATCCCCAAACCAAACAGCTCCACTTCGTTCTCCTGACTCAAGTAATTCTCTCCTGCGTGGGTGTATCTGGATTGAATGAAGCCGTCTGACGTCGCCAGATTGATGCGGCTGCCCACGGCCGGTCGGTTGCTCAAAGTGCCGCGGAGTTCAATCCCTACGCTGGAATTGCCGTTGTCGAAACCGCCATTCAGCCAAACTCGAACGGCATGGTTTCCAATGTTGTGCATCACAAAATCGATCCACCCGTTCCCGTCAAAATCGGCGGATGCCACCACATGGGAGTTGAGGTAATCGATGTCGTAAACGTCAGTACCAAAAGGCATGAACATGTGCCCACCGATATGCCCGGTGTTTTGGTACAAGTAATTGATGCCATAAGGTTCAAGGAAATGGTGTTCAGTCACGAACAAATCCAAGTCCGTGTCGTTGTCGACATCCATCCAAAGTGCACCCCAGCAATAGCGGTCCATTTCCAATTCGTAATCCTGGGCGGCTTGTTGGAAGGTCCCCGATTCAGAACCGACGAGAAGCTTCGAGCCAAGACCATCACCTCCGAAGGGGGTGTTGGTCAAAAAGAGGTCTTGGTGTGTGTCTTGGTTAAAGTCTCCCAGGGTGGCTGTCATGCAGTCGATGACGAGGTCAGCACTGTATTCCGACGCGACGTCCAAGAAGGTGCCATCTCCTTGATTGTGGAACAGCGAATTGGCTCCGTTTTTGTCGTTGATCACGAAAACATCTTGCCACCCATCGCCGTTGTGATCCCACCAGATGCTTTGAAAACTCAGCCGCAGATGAACGTCCATGCCTGAAGATGCCGTGACGTTGGTGAAGGTCAAGTTTCCGTCGTTCCGCAAGAGAACATTTCGATCGGAGGCGCCACCGTTGAGCGGGAATTCCAGATAGCGGCACAAATGCAAATCGAGGTCGCCGTCGTTGTCCATGTCGCCAAACGAAACTCCTGCAGCTTCGGTTTGATCTTGAGGGAGTTGCGTTCCTTGGGTGACGTCCGTAAATGAACTGTTTCCGTCGTTTCGGAGCAAACCGCAGCGGCCAGAGTCTTCTTGAATGAAAAGATCATCGTCGCCGTCGTTGTCCAAATCAATCCAAATGAGCGCTTTGACTTCACTCTGCATCTCCCAAGGCAATGGAAATGCCAACAATCCAGCACCCTCTTGATTGACATACGTTCGAAGGGCGCCGTCTGTCGTGCCGCAGGTAATGTCAGGCCAGCCGTCGTTGTTCCAATCCGCTGTGCTGACCGCTGCGCCATAAATGCCGTCCCAATCGTACTGGACAAGGCCCCAGCTGGCAGCGACATTTTGGAACACTTGTCCGTGACTCATTGACGCTGGCATAGTGGCCAACACGGCGGAAAGGAGGTGGACGGCGAAGTTTCTCCTCCAGCAATTTGCAGAACGGGAGCTCACACGTTCAAGTTACGGATTCAACTCGACAGTCAAGTCTTTTTCCGAAAGGGATTTGTGGATAGGGACGAGGTCATCGTAACTCCCGCTTTTTACGGTGCATTTGCCTTTGAAGTGGACGATCATGGCGCATTGCTCGGCTTGCAAAGCGTCGTGACCGCACGTGGAAATCAAGCACTCAATGACGTGATCAAAGGTGTTGTGGCTGTCGTTGAACAGGACCAAATGCCACTCGTCATCGAGCAAGACATCCGTGAGGATATCTTCCTGAGTTTCAATTTCTGTGGCGTTTCGAAGGGGGGTCATGGCCATGTTTCGTTCGTGGCGCAAAGATAGGTGGTCATGCTTGCGAGAATGGGCCTTGTGCCCCGAGTGGTCCGAATTCGAACTTCGTGAACCCCAAGGTGTTGTTCATGTATCCATCTCTCCATGAAAAAGAACACCATCCTCATTGTCGGTCTTGGCGTCCCAAGCGAATTGACCGATTCCCTGGTACGCGAAGGCTGCGACATTTTGCGAGCTGAAGCGCCTCTCCAGGCCGCCATCACCCTCCTGCGTGGTGACGCGGATGTGGTTTTGTCGGTTGGAGATTTAGACGAGAAGTGGACCGAATTCACGGACGTCGCACTTTCCTCCGGAAAACTCGTGGCCGTCGAGTCTTTGGTGACGTTGCCTGCGGCTTTGCTCCAACGGCAACGGGCACTCCAACGGCAACGGGCACTCCAACGGCAACGGGCACTCCAACGGCAACGGGCACTCCAACGGCAACGGGCACTCCAACGGCCTCTCTGATTCTGGAGATCCAGGACTTTCTGTCGCGGAAGTTGTGGACTTGGTGAACCGTCGGATGATGGAGCCATCAGGAACGCTTGACCACATCTACACCAAGGTGGGGAACAAGTTGCGGAAGGTGCCGTTGGACGACATTTTGTACATCGAAGTGGAAGGCAAATACAGCGCCCTTCAAGTTCGTGACCGCAAGTACAACGTGAAAGCATCCTTGAAGGACCTGCTTCAGAAACTCCCCGCGGACACCTTCGTTCGCGTCAGTCGAAATTTTGTGGTGAACCTCAACCGCATCCAGCACATCGACACCTTNCAATACACGGTGAAAGTCGGAGACATGGAGATCCCCATCAGCCGTACCTACAAGGAGGAATTGATGCGTCACATCAATCTCATCTGAGGTTCAGTCCTTCGGGAAAGCGAAGGCAACGCGACGGAGGGTGCGCGGNGTGAGAGGCGCTGGCAGTGTCCGTTCACCCTGTGTGAGCAGCCAACGGTCGCCAACCGAGAGCAGGATCCACGTGCCAGAGTGTTTGTCCCAAGTGACAACGTCCTTGTCGTAAAGCCATTGGTTGTTGATGTCTTTGCAAGGCATCCCTCGGTCTTTGTCGGTGCATTCCAAACGTCGTCCGCCCCACCAAAGTCCATCTGCACTGCTCCAAATGCGCGCGGAGACTTGGCGCTCGTACCCCACAATGCGTTGACCTTTTCGAAGCCGCCAGCGAACTTCATCGACGTTGTTCATGTGGGGAAGGTGCGCCGTAATTTTGGGCTTATGGAATCAGCCAAACCTCACACGCCCGGCGAGGGGAACGAAGAGGGCAAATCGCGCCGTCACTTCATCCAACAAATCATCGATGCAGACCTTGAGCAGGGCCTGCACGGTGGACATGTGCACACCCGCTTTCCGCCAGAGCCCAAC
>JGI26085J52751_1000079_pt1 | contig 16789 bp, 13 predicted proteins | sample SaaInl25SG_5_DNA_FD_52751 | JGI IMG/M metagenome (IMG submission 52751) | reverse complement strand
TTATCTCCCTCAGGACCCTCGAGCAGCAAACCCNGAGGAGACTGCGCGCACTCGCATACTGAATGCTCGAGGCCTGGGTGACCTGATGTCCACGATGGCTGACGCAACGGCAGATATGGCGAGCCCCGACGACTCGATTTCCGCGGCAGCAATGAAAAAGTACGGCCGTGTGAACGACCAGTTCCTTGCGGTGGGTGGCTATCAAGCGGAGGCCGAGGCCGCAACAATTGCCTCCCATCTCAACCTTCCTCCGGCAATCCTGGACCAAGAGCTGGGGACGCTCTCTGGCGGTCAACGCCGCCGCATTGAACTGGCGCGAATTCTCTTCCAAAACGCCCCGTTGATGGTCTTAGACGAACCCACCAACCACCTCGATGCGGACTCGGTTGTGTGGCTGCGAAATTTCCTGCAGGGCTACCCCGGTGGAGTGATTGTGATCTCCCACGACGTGGGGCTGGTGGAGGAGACCGTAAATCGCGTGTTTTATCTTGACGCGTTGCGTTCGACGATTGACGTGTACAACATGTCGTGGAAGCACTACCTTCGCCAGCGGGAAGCTGACGAAGAACGCCGCAGGAAAGAGCGCAGCATCACCGAAAAGAAGGCAACGGCGCTTCAACAGCAGGCCGCCCGCTTCGGGGCCAAGGCCAGCAAGGCCTCCGCAGCCCACCAAATGGTGGCTCGAGCGGAGAAGATGATGTCTGGTCTTGAAGAGGTCCGTGGAACCGAGCGGGTGGCAAAACTCCGGTTTCCTGAGCCCGCCGCCTGTGGCAAGACACCACTGTATGGACACAATCTCTCCAAGAGCTACGGGTCTCTGGAGATCTTCACTGCGGTCGATCTGGCCGTGGATCGGGGTTCGAAGGTGGTCATCGTAGGCCTCAACGGGGCAGGGAAAACAACCTTGCTGCGGATTCTCGCCGGTGTAGATCAACCGGACACCGGGATAATCGAAGCAGGACACGGTCTCCGCATCGGGTACTACGCGCAGGAGCATGAGACCCTCGACGTCGAACGCACGGTGTTGGAAAATATGCTGGCGTGCTCACCCACCATCGGGGAACGGGAAGCTCGGTCCGTCCTGGGTTCGTTTCTCTTTACGGGAGATGACGTTCTCAAGCCGGCCGGAGTGCTTTCGGGAGGCGAGAAGACGCGGCTCTCGCTCGCAACATTGGTTGTGTCGCAGGCGAACGTGCTTCTCCTGGACGAGCCCACCAATAACCTGGATCCGGCCTCTCGCGAGGAAATTCTCGACGCCCTGGCCCACTATTCCGGCTCCGTAATCTTGGTCAGCCACGATGACGGTGCGGTATTGGCCCTCAACCCCGAACGGGTCCTGATCATGCCAGATGGCGTGGAGGACCACTGGAGCGACGAATACGCTGACCTTGTCGCGCTCGCCTAGGAGATACTGCGCTCCACAAGCGCGTCTTCCTCTTCAGCATCCGTGATTTTCTTGTCTCGCGGTGCAGGCAGCCCCTTCTTTGCACGCCATTCTTGCCGGAAGAGCCAGCCGTAACCAAGGAAAGCCATCAGTGCGAAAAGGAACCACTGAAACGTGTAGCTAAGGTGTGGTCCCTCATCCAGCACAGGGCGCTGTGCCCCCAGCGGAGTCACCGCAGGTCGCGGCGTCTCGCGGTCAACAACCAAGTAAAAATCATCCGCCAGCGAGGAAGAAACCTGGGCCTGCACATCCTCGATGTTGATAGTGGCGACCTGACCATCCGGAGCTCCGCGCCCTCTCAGCGTAGGTTCCCACATCTTCACGCGACCCATTACCGTGACCTCTCCTGGTGGTGGGGGCGGAATAAGGTCGGGAAAATCAGTGCTTTCGCCAGTGGACACCCAGCCTCGAGAGAGAAGAACCGTCTCTGCGTCCGCTTCAAACGGAACGAGAACCTCGAAACCGACGACACCGGCGCGAGGTCGTGTCCGGACCAGAAGTTGGTCGTCTGACAGATACCGGCCCTCGAGCACTATCGGTGTCCACTGCTGCGCCTCACCTGCTTGAGGTTGACGGGCCCGGAATTCTGCCAAAGTCAGCGGTGTCGCATCCCAGTTGGCCTCCACCAGCTCCATCGCGGCAACGGCCTGCTCGCGCCGATCCCATTGCCACAGCCCGAAAAATGTGGCCACAACGGAGAACACCACGGTCAGGGCTANATACCCCATCCAGCGGGAGCTAAAGAACTGTCGCAGCACGCTAAACGCCAGCCTCGTGCACAACAGCCGACACAGGAAAGTTTCGTTGCTCGAGGTAGCCAATGAAGTAGGCCCTGTGTTCTGCACACGAAAGCCACACTTTGACCCTGTCAGCCGCGTGAATCTTCGGGTTCCTCCACTGGATTTCCCACTCAGGCTTCTGGGTGCACGCGGATCTCGAACACCGGATGGCCGGCGCTGACGCGCCCGGAATAATCACCGCACTGAGGTAGCAACAACGGCACCGGGACGCTCCGGCCCCCTGCTTCGCGAGGGTGTCACAGAATTTGCCAGAACGACAGCGAAGTACGGCAACAAAATTGCGCCGAGCGCCGGGAGTAGCAGCCACCAACCAGAGACCAAAAAACACGCTCCGATACAGGCGAGCCGAATCCCCATTGCGAGGGAATACTTCAGCATCCGCCCGCGGCGTTCCGCTTCAGGGGCAACACCCAGAGACGTAGCTGATTGCAATTGAGTCATTGGAAGCATCGTAGAACACGGACCTGCTAATAGGCTTGAGGGCATGGCGACTCCACGCACTGTACTCATTACGGGCGGCAATCGAGGAATTGGGTTTTCGATTGCTGAGCGTTTCCTGGCGGACGGGCACCGGGTCGCCGTGACCGCACGCTCGGGCGAGGGTCCCAACGGCGCTCTCACAGTGAAGGCTGACGTCACTGACGGAGGCTCGCTAGACACGGCCATCGCTGAGGTCGAAGCAGCTTTGGGGCCCATTGAGGTCATCGTCGCGAACGCTGGAATCACCCGAGACATGCTTCTTATACGCATGAGTGATGAAGATTTTGAGGACGTTATCAACACCAACCTGTCCGGTGTTTTCCGCGTGGTGAAGCGCGGAATCAAATCGATGATGAAACAGAAGTTTGGCCGGGTCATTCTCATATCGAGCGTTGTCGGGCTCTATGGTTCGCCCGGACAAGTCAATTACTCTGCAGCAAAAGCCGGGCTGGTGGGGCTAGCGCGTTCCCTCACCCGTGAATTGGGCGGCCGAGGAATCACCGCGAATGTGGTCGCTCCCGGCTTTATCGACACCGACATGACGCAGGCTCTTCCTGACGCGCAGCGCGAAGCGTACCTCGGCTCTATCCCCGCCGGCCGGTTTGCTACCCCAGATGAAGTCGCGTCGGCGGTTGCCTGGCTCGCCAGTGACGAGGCCGCGTACATCTCCGGTGCCGTCATCCCCGTTGATGGCGGTTTAGGAATGGGCCACTAAACCCGGCGAACACCAATCTCGTCGAGCACGAGAGAAAGGTCGGGGGTGTCGATCACGATGTCGGCGGCTGCGCGAGCGACCTCCTTGGCCATGTAGGCGATCCCCAAGCCCGCTGCGCTCAACATGAGCACGTCGTTCCCGCCGTCACCTACAGCCACAGTGTTCGAGGGAGAAATGTCGTGGTGTTCCGCCCATTCGCTAAGACTGGCTCTTTTCGCCTCCGCATCGACGATGGGGCCGTTAATTTTCCCGGTAAGAAGACCGTCCCGCACCTCGAAACGATTTGCTCGGTGCATATCTAGTCCTAGGTCAGCTGCGAGCGGATCAATCATCTCGTGAAAACCTCCCGACACGGCAGCCACCAGGTGCCCTGCGGCCTGCGCGGAGCGGACCAGCGTCTCAGCACCGACACTGAGACGAACAAGCGCCGTAGCGGAGGCGACATCGCGAAGCGATAGGCCGGCGAGTGCTTGGACGCGGGCGGTTAGCGACTCTGCGAAGTCAAGTTCTCCCGCCATCGCTCGGGCTGTGACGTCCGAGACCTCTTTGGCCGCCTCGTCTGAGACGTAGCGGGCAAGGAGGTCAATTCCTTCGTCCTGGGTCAACGTGGAATCGACGTCGAGGACGATGAGCTTCCTCTCCGTGGTCACGCTCGAACCACAGTGCCCTTCTCAACGACCGTGACGCCGCCCTCCGATTGAGTAAATCCGCGCGCGCGGTCTGCTTCAGCGTCCACCCCGACATGTGCACCGGGTTCGAGCACGACATTTTTGTCCAAGATGGCGCGCGAGATTCTGGCTCCCGCCCCAACAACAACGCGTTCGAACAAAATCGAATCCTCTACGATCGCCCCGGAATCAATTTTGACCCAGGGCCCCAGGACACTGCGGAACACCGAAGCGCCCACCACGTAGCAGCCGAGAGAGACCGTTGACTCGGACAAAGAACCTGGATTTCCATGCTGATCTTGAACGAACTTCGCGGGTGGCGAGTTCCACTGTTGCGAGTAAATCGGCCATTCCTGGTTGAAGAGATTGAAGGCCGGATCCACCGAAATGAGGTCTTGATGGGCGTCAAAAAAGGCGTCAATGGTCCCGACGTCGCGCCAATAAAAGCGGTCCATCTTCCGCGCGCCGGGAATCGTGTTCTGATTGAGGTCGTAGACGTAGGCCTCACCGCGCTCAACGAAGGCGGGAATAATGTCTCCCCCCATATCGTGATCGGATTCCACGTTTTTGGCATCCGCACGGACTGCTTCTACCAGCGCCTCAGTGCTGAAGACATAGTTGCCCATGGATGCGAGGACTTCGTCAGGGGAGTCTGCGAGACCTTCAGGATCTGCTGGCTTCTCGGTAAACGCGGCTATTCGCGCGGGGTTCTGGGGGGTCGTGGTGATGACCCCAAACTGGTCTGATAGCTCGCGGGGCTGACGAATCCCGGCCACTGTAACTCCCGCACCACTTTCCAGATGCGCATCGATCATTTGCTGGAAATCCATTCGGTACACGTGATCTGCGCCCACAACGACAACAATGTCCGGCTTCTCGTCGCCAATCAGATTGAGGCTTTGGAAGATGGCGTCTGCCGAGCCGGCGAACCACCGTTTCCCCAGCCTTTGTTGCGCGGGAACAGAGGCGACGTAGGCATTCAACATTCCGCTCAGGCGCCACATCTGGGATACATGGCGGTCCAGGGAGTGCGACTTGTACTGAGTGAGGACCACCACCTGCCGAAGACTGGAATTAATCAGGTTTGATATTGCGAAGTCGACGAGGCGATAGTGGCCGGCAAAGGGCACTGCCGGCTTGGCGCGGTCAGCGGTCAACGGCATCAGACGCTTACCCTCGCCGCCAGCGAGCACAATTCCAAACGCTTTAGTCTGGGCCACGTTTTCAGCGTAGTCGAAAGCCCTCAGGGCCGGGGGAGGCGTGCAGTAGTCTGAGGGAACCATGCCCCGTATTGCCTCATTCGACGATGTCAGTGTCGTCAAAGAAGGCAAAACCCTCCTGTCGCACATTGATTGGGCTATTGACGCCTCCGAGCGATGGGTGGTCGTGGGGCCGAATGGAGCGGGTAAGACCACGCTTTTGAGCCTGCTGGCTTCCTTCACACATCCCACAAGCGGTTCCGTGACCGTGTTGGACGAGAAACTCGGGAGCACCGACGTTTTTGAGCTGAGGCCACGCGTGGGGTTCGCTTCCAGCGACATGGCAAAGCGGATTCCACCCAATGAAACAGTGCTGAACATCATTCTGACCGCTGCCTACGGGGTGACCGGGCGTTGGCGCGAAGAATACGAAGATATCGATATCCGCCGCGCCAAGCGGGTCCTTGAGGAGTGGAATCTCGGGCCACTATCTGATGCCCGCATTGCGACACTGTCGGACGGTGAGCGCAAACGTGTGCAAATCGCCCGGGCGGTCATGACTGACCCGGAACTTCTGTTGCTCGACGAACCCGCCGGAAGTCTCGACGTGGGTGCGCGGGAAGACGTGATTGAGATGCTGGACCATTTCGCGGGCGAGGAGTCGTCTCCGGCAATGGTGATGGTGACCCATCACGTCGAGGAAATCCCGCCGGAGTTCACCCACTTGTTGGTGATAGCTGACGGCGTCGTTGTCGCGAAAGGGCCCCTGGAAGACACGTTGACTGGCGCGGTGCTCTCCGACGCCTTCGGACGACCGCTCTCTGTTACCCAGAACAACGGGCGCTTTCACGCCACGGCATTGTGATTTTCCTGGTAATGTCTAAGTTTCGCCAGGATTCTGATTCGCTGGCATCGGTTTGACAAAGGATTTGCCATGAAAACAGACATTCACCCCGAGTACGCAGCCATCGTGTTCCGCGACCTCACCTCGGGAGAGACGTTCCTCACGCGCTCGACCGCGACGAGCGACAAGACCATGGAATGGGAAGACGGCAACACCTACCCCGTGATCGACGTCGAAATTTCCAGCGCCTCGCACCCCTTCTACACCGGCAAGCAGCGCATCCTCGACTCCGCCGGCCGTGTGGAGAAGTTCAACCAGCGCTTCAAGAACTTCGGCCAGTAACTAGGCCCGCACCGGCCAGTCACCGCTCGCGGTGAATCCCGCATCACCGCGTCCGCGGCGGAAGGCTTGAAAGTTTTCGGCCCACTCCGCTGACCACGTAATCTGTTGTTGATGAAGCTCGAGTGCCGTCTCGGGTAACTCGTTGGCGTGAGTGCGAATGATTGCCTGTGCGACTCGGCCAGCAGCCACCGCATCCGCATCAGCGGTGTGAGCATCATCGAAAGCCACCATGTAGTGCGCCGTGGCCATCTGAAGAGTACGTTTTCCTCGCCGGTAACGATCGACCGCTCGATCAATCACCAGGGGATCAACAATCGGTGACGGACTTACGAGGGGCTCTTGCCCATACCGCAGCATCTCGTGATGAAGAATGGAGAAGTCATACGACGCGTTATAGGCCACGACCGGGATCCCCTGATCAAAATAGCGCGCCAGGGTGGTGGCAATTGCTGCCACCGCAGCGGGGGGCTCCTGCCCGTGGTCCCGGGCGTGGGCGGTACTGATTCCATGGATCGCGGTTGCCGCCTCCGGGATTTCGACTCCGGGGTTGATCAACCATTCGGCAGCCTCGGTCACCTCCCCGGCGGAATTGAGGAGACCGATGTAAGCGGTCACAATCCGCGAGAGGCGAGTATCGATTCCTGTGGTCTCGGTATCAAAAACCGCCAAGGTGTCGCTCCAGTGGCTCATACAGTCAGCCTAGGTCACGCCACTGACGCCTTGATTCCTGCCAGGGAAAGCCAGTAGAAACCCTGAGGGGGGAGCGTCAGCGTCAACTGACCCTGCTCAGACGGTGCCGGGAAGGCGCCGCCGCCCGTGATCTCGGTTACTTTATTCGCGCGGAATGATTCGGGGAGTGTCAGGTTCACGGCCACCGGTTGGTGGGCGAAGGAGTAAACGCACAGGAGCGTTTCTGGGGCTTCGCCGGGTTTGCACTCCTCCGCCGACATGTCACGAAGAAAAGCCAACACAGAGGCATTATCTGTCGCCACAACGGTGAGGGAGCCGACTCCAAACACGGGGTGCTCTTTCCTCAGGTGCACCAAGTTGCGAATCCAGTGGAGGAGCGAGGTTCCCTGGGCCAGTTGGGTTTCCACGTTCGACGCGCTGTAGTGATAGGCCAACGATTGAACGACCGGCAAATACAACTTGCCGGGGTCGGCGACAGAGAAACCCGCGTTCCGGTCAGGGGTCCATTGCATCGGTGTGCGTGAGCTATCTCTGTCCTCAAGCCAAATATTGTCCCCCATGCCAATCTCATCCCCGTAGTAGAGGAACGGGCTTCCAGGGAGCGACAAAAGCAGGGCGTGGGCGAGCTGAAGCTCGCTTCGAGAGTTATCGAGCAGGGGAGCCAGCCGACGCCTAATCCCCACGTTCACACGCATCCTCGGGTCGTAGGCATACCAGCCGTAGAGAGCCTGCTTTTCTTCTTCGGTCACCATCTCTAAGGTGAGCTCATCGTGGTTGCGAAGAAATACTCCCCACGCTGCGCCATCCGGGACGACCGTCGTTTCGGAGAGCACCTCCCGCAGGCTGTCTGCTTGCTGAGAACGCAGTGCATAAAAAATTCGCGGCATGATCGGGAAATCAAACGCCATGTGGCACTCTGGTGCATCATTAGTGCCGAGGTACTCCGCGACCGCTCTCGGCCACTGGTTGGCCTCGGCGATCAGAACCCGACCCGGAAACTCCTCGATCGAGGAACTGACGGAAGGTACGGAGAAATTCGTGCGTCTCTGGCTCGCTCTCTCCCGTCCCCTCATCGGATTCGTAGAGGTAGGGAATCGCGTCCAAACGAAAACCATCCACACCCATGGCCAACCAAAACCGTGCCACCTCCCGCATTTCATCGTGTACCGCCGGGTGGTGGTAGTTCAGATCCGGCTGGTGGGAGAAGAACCGGTGGAAGAAGAACTGACGCCGCTCTGAATCAAACGCCCAGTTCGACTCTTCGGTGTCGGTAAAGATGATGCGAATCTGTTCGCGAATCTTGTCGGTATCCGACCACACGTAGTAGTCACCGTAGGGGCCTTCGGGGTCTGACCGGGACTGCTGGAACCACGGGTGCTGGTCACTCGTGTGGTTGAGCGGCAAGTCCATCACAATGCGCATATTTCGCGCGTGGGCCTGAGAGACAAGCTCCTGGAAATCATCAACAGTGCCGAACTCTGGCAACACCGTCATAAAGTCCGATACGTCGTAGCCGCCATCCCTCAGCGGTGAAGCGTAAAACGGGGGGAGCCACAGTGCGTCAACACCCAACCATTCGAGGTAGTCGAGTTTGCTGATTAAGCCGGGGATATCACCAACGCCATCACCATCGGAATCGTAGAAAGCACGCACCATCACCTCATAAAACACCGCACGCCGATACCACTGAGCATCGTGCTCGAGACCCCNTCGGGAGTAGGGGAGTGCAAAGTCCATGGGGCTCCTGGGTAGTGAAGACGAGGCCAGGCCAGTGTACGGGCCGGCAACGGGCGCTGGGCGCCCTAGAGGCGGGCGCTGGGCACTTCTTCCCGAGCCTCTGCTGGGTTTTGGTCGACCCACTCCTCCTCGGCGAGGGTGTGNGACTGGACCTCCATCGGGTCGTCAAAGGCGACAAGCTCGAGGGTTCCTGCCAGGTGGGAAAAACTGTGCACCGAGCAATTGGTGATGGGCTCTTTGTGGAGACCCGGCGCTGCATAATCCACTACCGAGCGAATCACNGCCCCGTGNCAGACCACGATGATGTCTGCCTCGGGGTGGCGCACCGCCAAATCCGCCATGGTGCGAACGACCCGTTTGGTCACGTCTTCGCGAGGTTCGCGACCGGGAATATCNNCACCGTTGGGATAGCGCACGTCAAGGTCGTGGCCGTTCGACCCCTCCGCTTCGCCGTAGTTGCGCTCAATCAAATCCGAAATGGACAAAGGAGCCGGCATGCCCAGGCGTCGAGCGACAATGGTTGCGGTTTCCATCGCCCGCGAAAGAGGCGAAGAGACGATGAGGTCAAACCGGTGTTGCGAGAGGATGTTCCCGAGCGCCGCCGCTTGTGAGCGCCCGGTGACGTTGAGAGGGATGTCAGAGACCCCCTGGATGCGGCGAACACGGTTCCATTCAGTTTCTCCGTGGCGCACAAGAAAAAAGCGGGTCATAACACTCCTTGGGCGCCGGGCACCCGGACTCGAAAATTAGCGGCTCAGAAGTTGAACAAGCTGTTCGAGGGTTTCTGAAGCTCCACCCTCGATTCTAACCGATGCCAACCTGTCAGCCTTGGTATCGCCTCGATTGATCACCACAATGGGCTTCTTCTGTTTATGGGCGAGAGCAACAAGGCGCATCCCGGTATTCACAACAAGCGATGAACCGGCTACCAGAAGCGCGTCGGAGCGACCGATTGCTGCTGCCGCCTGCTCAAACACGGTGGGAGGAACAAACTCTCCAAAGAAGACCACTTCGGGTTTCACCACGCCGCCACAGTTGGGACAGGAGGGCACCACCATGTCGGCAACCTGCTCGACATCCACATCACCGTCGGGCCTGGTCGCCCCGGTGAGCACCAAAGACGAGACCCACGGGTTGGCGTTCTCCAAAACGTCCGCGATAAAGCTCCGGGCATACGCCTGATTGCAGTGAATACAGCGGACACGGTCGAGACGCCCGTGAAGATCCACCACCTTGCTGGACCCCGCTTTGTGGTGAAGGGCATCAACGTTCTGGGTGACCACACCGCTAAAAACCCCGACGTCCTCGCCGCGAGCAATGGCGAGGTGTCCCCGGTTGGGGACAGCCTGCGAAAACTTCGACCACCCGAGATGCGACCCCAGCCAATAGCGTTGACGATGCGAATGTGAGCCCAAAAACTCGGAGAACGACATCGGGTGCCCTTTAGGGGCGCCTTCTCCGCGATAGTCGGGAATGCCGGAGTCTGTCGAGAGGCCCGCACCGGTGAGGACGGCAACACTCTTTCCGTAAAGGGCGGACGACGCTTCGGCTACCTCAGGCGCCACCACGGGAGCCGGGGGGTCCAAAACGGCCATGCAGAGACTCCTTTAGCAAACGCGTACTCTGGAGCGTATCGCCGGTTCTTTTCCATTATGTTTCCGACACCGAGGGGTTTCCTGTGCAGTGGCTCACGTTGGACACCCCCGACGATGTTGCCCTGAACGATTACACCGGGCTCACGGATGTTGCGTTGCGAAGCAAGCGCGAACCCGCGGAGGGCCTCTACATCGCCGAATCCCTCAAAGTGCTCGGGCGTGCTCTGTCTGCGGGTCATCACCCAAGATCCATCATCACGACACAGCAGTGGGTCACCCAACTCGCCGAGCTGGAGGACCAGCATCCGGCTGTGCTGGCAAACACCCCTGTGTATGTGGGTGCCGCCAATGTTCTCGAGAAGCTCACGGGCTTTCACGTCCATCGTGGAACGCTCGCCAGCATGGCTCGTCCCGCGCTCCCGAGTGTTGCCAGCTTGGTGGCGGAAGCTCGCAGGGTTGTGGTCCTGGAGGACATTGTGGATCACACCAATGTGGGTGCGGTTTTCCGGTCTGTCGCAGGGCTGGGGGCAGATGCTGTGATCGTCTCACCCTCGTGCGCTGACCCGCTCTATCGACGATCGGTGAGGGTCAGCATGGGTACCGTGATGCAGGTGCCATGGACTCGAGCACACTCCTATGCTGACTGGCGCGAACCGCTGCGAGAAGCGGGTTTTCATGTCGCAGCCCTCGCCCTGGAGCAGGGGGCCCGCGGGCTTGATCAGCTTGCCGCTGACGCTCATGAGCGCCTAGCGATTGTGTTGGGAACAGAGGGCGATGGACTGAGCGCCGAAGCAGTAGATGGCGCAGATTCTGTGGTCTTGATACCGATGAGTCACGGGGTTGATTCCCTCAACGTGGCGGCGGCCAGCGCCGTGGCACTGTGGGCGCTTCGCTAACGAAAGTTTCGTGCGGTGTCGGGGACACCGAGTGCAAGTCGTTGCGCACCATCGGCAACAACCGACACCACGTTTTCGGGACTGCGCTGGAGTAATCCTCGAATGATCAGCGCACCGCTTTCTCGCAACATCACACGGTGTCGTTTCCACAAACCCACGCTGCACACCACGTTGACGAGACCTGTTTCATCTTCCAGATTCATAAACGTGACACCCNTTGCGGTGGCAGGTCTTTGTCGGTGAGTGACGATTCCCGCCACCCACACTCTGCGACCAGGCTCTAAGANGGNCATATCGGCAACNGAGCCGACNCCTCGNGCGCTCAATGAAGAACGCAGATACCGCAGCGGGTGATCCCCAGGAGAGACTCCGGTGAACATGCGGTCTGTTGCCATGCGTTCCTGATCGGAGAGTTCTTCGAAGAGGGGTAACTCCACAGCGGTGCTGGTGTGGGGAAGGTATTGAGGGTGTTCTGCCGCGAGGTGTCCCGCGGCCCAGAGTGCCTCTCGTCTATTCATTCCACAATCCTCAAAAGCTCCTGCACTAGCGAGAGCTTCGGTTTGTGCCGTGGTCAGCCCGACGCGCCGTGCTACATCACTGGCGTTGACAAACGCGCCCCCTTCGGCGCGGGCACGAACAATGCGCTCGGCGGTTTCAACTCCCACACCACGCACCCGGGCAAGCCCCAAACGGGTAGCGAGGTGCCCATCTCGNCGGTGTGTGGTGGTGGGATCAACCCCGTCAGAATCAAAAACGCTCGAGGGTGTGGGTTGGTCATAGACCAGGCAGCTATCAAGCCCTGTAGAAGATACGGAGGTAGTCGTGGGGTCGCTGATTACTTCGACCGATGCCTCAACATCGGAGTGTTGAACAGAAGGTGCTCGGACCTCAACACCGTGACGTTCCGCATCGGAAACAAGAGAGGCTGCGGAGTAGAAACCCATGGGTTGGGCCCGCAACAGTCCCGCCAAAAATAGNGCGGGATAGTGGAGTTTTTGCCATGCGCTGGCATAGACCAGTAAGGCAAAGGCAAGAGAGTGGCTTTCGGCAAAACCAAAAGCGGCAAAAGCCTGAATCATTCGATACACACGATTCGCAGTGTCCTCGTCTAAGCCGCTCTCCGCCATGCCGGCAAACAGTGTTTCTCGCAGAGACTCAATGCGCTCTAAGCCTCGCTTGGAGCCCATGGCGCGCCGCAACAGGTCCGCATCCTCACCGGTACACCCGCCCACTGTCATCGCAATCTGCATGAGTTGCTCTTGAAAAATGGGAACACCCAGTGTGCGCTCCAAACACCCCTCGAGGGCCGGGTGCGGGTATTCCACCGGCTCCACGCCGGCCTTGCGACGGACAAAAGGGTGNACGGCACCCCCCTGGATGGGACCCGGTCTAATCATGGCAATTTGGATGGCCAGATCGTAAAAACGCCGCGGTTGCAACCGTGGCAGCAGACCCATTTGTGCCCGGGATTCCACTTGGAAGACACCAATGGAATCAGCGCGGCACAGCATGTCATACACGCCTGCTTCATCCCGAGGGAGTGTGGCAAGCTCCCACGTTTCCCCCAAGTGTGTGGTGGCCATATCGAACGTGTCACGGATGGCCTCCAGGATGCCAAGTCCCAGAAGGTCAAACTTGACCAAACCCATCCATTCGCAATCATCCTTGTCCCACTGCAAAACAGTGCGATCCTTCATTCGGGCGCGCTCAATCGGCACCACTTCAGAAATGGGGCGATCGGTGAGAACCATTCCCCCCGAATGAATACCGGTGTGCCGCGGTGCTTTCAGGCTTCGCGCCGCCAAAGNGCTCACCTGTGCGGGAATCGTGTTCTCCTCTTTCTCACGCAGAGAAGACGAGCGCTCAATCTGACGCGAGAGGGAATCCTGTTGTCCTGGTGAATACCCCAGAGCTCGTGCCATATCGCGCACAGCGCTTTTGGCGCGGTATTCGATCACNGTGGCAACCTGAGCNGCCCGCAGTCTGCCGTATCGACCAAAAACATATTGAATGACTTCTTCCCGGCGGCGGGATTCAAAATCAACATCAATATCGGGTTCCTCATCTCGCAGGGCAGACAAAAAACGCTCGAAAGGGAGGTTGTAATAAATCGAATCCACCGCCGTGATGTCCAGCAAAAAACAGATTGCAGAGTTGGCAGCAGAACCCCGACCCTGACACAGGATTCCTCGAGAGCGAGCGAATTGAACAATGTCGTAAACAATCAGAAAGTAACCCGCAAAGTCTTTGCTTTCAATAAGGGCAAGTTCTCTTTCAATACGCTCCCAGACCGCGGGGGTCGCCCTCGGGTAGCGACGGGGGACCGCCTCGTCGATGATCTGACGCAAATAGCTCATGGGGGTGTGCCCTTCTGGGCACACGGAGCGTGGCAAACCGGGCGAGACCTTTTTGAGCGAAAAAGCTAACTCCTTCGCCANGTCTGCACTGCGGGTGACNGCGTCTGCGTAGTGGGGGAACCGTTGCAACTGTTCGGCACCCGAGCGCAAATATCCCGCAGGGGAAGAGGGAAGCCACGAATGCAGCGCATCCATGCTGGTTCGCGCCCGAACAGCCGCCATNGCCTGGGACATATCGGCTTCAGCTGCCGTGGCGTAGTGCACCAAACCCGTCACCACTGTGGGTAAATGATGACGCTTGGCGAGAGTCGCCAGAAAGCTATTGTGCGCGCTATCGAGAGGCGCCTGATGGTCGAAAAGTTCAACGACCACGTTGTCTGGCCCGAAACGATCCACCAGCGCCAGCAGTGCGCGCTCTGAGCGTTCCTGCTCGAGCGCGCTGGGCATTCGATGCTCCGCCAACGGTTGCCGCACGGCACCCTTACGGCAGCCGGTGAGNATCACCCAGTGACTTTCCGCACGATCCGCGAGTTCATCAAGATCCGCGGTCATGGTGCCCTTATCTTCTGTAGCCAGATGCGCATCGGTGAGAGCGCTGGAGAGCCGGTGGTAGCCCTCAGCACCCCGGGCAAGAGCCAAAAGGTGTGTCCCCTGAGGGTCAGGGGCATCAGAACGCGACTGCACGGTGCCCAACGTTATTTCTGCTCCTAACACCGTGGGCATCTGATGGGCTGCCGCTGCTTCTGCGAACCGAACGGCACCATAAAACCCGTTGTGGTCGCTCAAACCCATTCCTGCCAAGCCCAAAGCGGCGGCTCGCTCGACAAGCTTTTCTGGCGAAGAAACACCATCGAGAAAGCTAAAACTGCTGTGTGCGTGAAGTTCTGCGTAGGGCACAGCCTCCTCGGGGGAATGATGCGTTGCCGGTACTCGATAAGGGTGCCGATGGGCAGACCATGCGGGGGAGTCGCCGCCATCGGCGCCCTCCAGGGCCGTACTACCGGGCCTGGAGGCATTGCGAAGAAGCTTTTCGTGCTCCGACCAGGGGATAGGGGGATTGCTCCAGCCCATTAGTCATACCGGGCTTCGACGACCCATCGGGACTGCTCGTGCGCACTCACAAGCCACCCCATACCGCGGTCATCAACCAGTTGAACACGGTGCAAGAAACGGCTCTGCGCGGGGTCCCACCATTTTTCCCACACCGGCCAGGGTCCCGCCCAGGATGAGACAGTCACGCTGTTTGTTCCAGAAACCATGAGGTGTGGCGGGCTAGAAAGTTGGGCGCTCTCGCCCACCACCACAGGGTCACCATCCGCCCCGAGAAGTGTTACCTCGCGGGGCGTGGAAAATACCGTTCCCGGCAGGGGGCTTGGCAAAGCCCCGGGTAGTGGGCCAGGAGCTTCTGCCTGGGGCGCAGTATCGCCCCACGGAATCAACACCTGGGTTTCCGCTGCCACCCTGGCAACACGGGGACTTGCGGTCACAACACCGTGTGCNCCCACCATGCTTTGAACGCGAGAAAGNACATGNTGNACCCTCGCATCGGGNCCCTGCCCCCACAGCCCCGGTTCGTGGTCGGAAACGTCTTCGGGAGACAGTGCTTCACATTCCACAAAGGCCACCGCAAGGGGGTATTCCGAACCTTCCTGTTGGTGTGCACTAAAACACTGCTCTAACTGCCACCGCACACGGTCCACCAGGTCGGGAGTATCAAAGTAGCGAGGGTGACGCCAGGCTCTCTCGTGAGTGGTGCCGTCATCGAAACCGATCGTAACTTTCACGTGCGTGCACACCACCCCGGCAGAACGAAGTGTCGCCGTGTAGTCCTCTAGTGGCCTGCGCAGAGCAAANCCCACCTGGTCCACCGAGGTCACAGCGTCCGGGAGTTCCATCCGGGTTACCGGGTCAAGGGGAGCGCCTGACATCTCCAAAAAGTTATCTCCGAGGCCGCGAGCTAGTCGATACAACCTCTCGCCCAGCGATCCCAAACGGTCACGAATAGCGTCAGGNCCCAGGGCAACAAACCCTCCAAGAGTCGTTATCCCTAACCGCGTGAGAAGAGAAACAGTGGCGTCATCTTCCAAAAACTCCACAGGGATATCCGCCAGAAACTCTTCTGACGCTTCTGGCTCCACACGGCGCAGTGGGTAGTCCCTAGTGGTGTGGCGGGCAGCAATGACAGCACTAAACACGTCATCCGCAATGCCCACTCGTGTGCTGGCAAGGGGCTCGCTAGTGGCAACAGCGTCCATGAGCATTCGAGCAGCTGCTTCCTCGCTGCCATAAAACCGTTCCAACCCTCGGGCATGAAAAGCAACAAGTCCGGGGGCGAGTAAAGAATGATCCGATACGCACTGGGCCAAATCCACGAGAACGCGATCAAAGGCGTGGCGGTCACGTTCCAGATCACGTGCCGTCAGCACCAAAGTGGGGCACATCAAATGGGCGTCTCGGCGACGCATACCCGCGCGCACACCCGCTCGATCAGCTTCGGGGGAACATTCCTCCACGACACCTTTGTGAAGGGTTGCTATGGGAATCCCCGGGGTTGCTTCGGGGAGGGAGCCATCGCCATAGGCGCTTACCAGGGACCATCCAGGGCACCACAGGACGATGGTGCGCCGCATTGCTAGCCCACCTGCCTTTGAGTAGCAATATCAATAACAGGGGCCTGCGGTGTTGTGTCGTGCGCACCCCAGGCGTCGATCATCAACTGTGCGTGGCGCACAGGATGACCGTGACGTGGGATGGCCTGGATGCGAACCACGTGTTCGTTCAGTAGGCCGCTACCCTCTGCTACGCCCGTCCACTGATGGTGGACTTCAATACGGGATTCGCAGCGGGGCCAGGCCTCGCGCACCAATAGCGTTGCGTCACGTTCGCGCAAACGGCCAGTAAGAGTCGACAGCATGCGATCTGAGGGTGCAGCCACGGCGCCGAGTGCCACAATGCCGACGACATCAATAAGCGCGCCCACTACCGAAAGCCACTGTGTGTCCGGGTAGGGGACAAGAACAAG
>JGI26085J52751_1000063_pt1 | contig 17699 bp, 17 predicted proteins | sample SaaInl25SG_5_DNA_FD_52751 | JGI IMG/M metagenome (IMG submission 52751) | reverse complement strand
GATCCACCCCCTCCGGAACCGGAGGTGCCGCAGAGCACAAACCCTGTGTATATGGAGAAATATTGCGGTGTATTTACACCGTAGATTAAGGATGAACTCTGCCAATTACCACTGCAACTGTCCAGCGTCTGAACGAGTAAAAGACCGCCTGTTCCGTAGAGAAAAAGGGTGTCGTTGTAGTTTCCGTTCGCATCNGTGAGCAAGGTCATTGTCATACCTCCTGNTGGAGTATTCGAAGAATCACTAACCATCACCGGGTAGTTAGGCACTCCCATTCCGGTAACCGAGTCGATGACGAATCCTGATACAACTACNGTATGTGTGATTTGGCTCCAAGCACTAAAGGACAGCGCTAATGAGAGGATGAGCATTCTTAGTTTCATATTCTAGGGGATCAATTGATTTCCTCAAAGATACTCNTCTGCTCATTTTTTCTTCATTGCATTGAGTAAATACGGACATAAATGAGCTAGCGAAACTTTCACAACTTATATTTGCACCGCAATAGGGCCATTAGCTCAGTTGGTTTAGAGCGCTGCCTTGACAGGGCAGAGGTCACTGGTTCGAATCCAGTATGGCCCACAAACAAGAAGCCGCGCACCGGAAGGTGCGCGGCTTTTTTCATGGAACCAAGCGGAAGCTTGCTTCCAGCTTGGGGCCGTGAAAAAAGCCGTAATGCAGCGCAGCTGCAAGCGGCTGTTGTTTGGGTACAAGGGCCCCGGATTTGGTTCTTTTGCCGGCAGGCAAAAAATCCAGTGGGTTTATGTTAACTTGATGGCATGAGCAAGATCATTCACGCCATATCGGGTCCCAGGAACATAAGTACGGCCCTGATGTACAGTTTCGCGCAACGTCCGGGTTGCGCTGTATTTGATGAGCCGATGTACGGGAAGTTCCTTCAAAACAAGGGTTTGAATCACCCCGGTCGATTAGAAACGCTACAAAAGTGGCCGACTGATTTAGCGGATATCGCGGGTGCAGTTCAAAAATTGGCTGAAAACCACGATGAGGTGTATCTTAAGAACATGGCGCACCACATGGTAGATGAACCTTGGGATTGGGCGCAGCAGAGTGCTTTTATTTTTTGGATCAGACATCCGCGTAAAGTCGTTCAAAGCTTTGCGAAGGTTATTCCCAATGTTACAGCCGAGGATATAGGTTTAGATCAAGAATGGCAGCAGTGGCAAAAAGTAGCACGATTGCCGGGTAAGAAAATCATTGTAGATTCAGATGAAATGCTTGCAGATCCAGCACGCACATTGCCTCGAATTTGCGAAGCGCTCGAATTGGCTTGGCGTCCGGAAATGTTGAGTTGGCCGGCGGGTGCAAAAGCGTACGACGGCCCCTGGGCAAAGCATTGGTACAGCAATGTACACCGGAGTACAAGTTTTGGCCCTGCAAAGGCGCTGCCGGAGCCCTTGGTAGCGGAGCACGAAAAAGTGGTTGAAGCAGCTTTACCTGCCTACCTTTCNTTATTTTCAAACCGATTTAAATTTTAACCATGCTACAACAATTTGATCCTAGAAATAAAAATATTAAGGTGTGGCTTGGCCACAGATTAGTTGAGCGTGCCGATGCTAAGGTTTCCGTTTTTGACAGCTCCGTGCAAGGCGGTGATGCAGTATGGGAAGGAATGCGTGTGTACGAAAACGGTGTGTTTTGTTTGGAGCGCCATTTGGACCGATTAGAAGATTCCGCTCGGGCCATGGCTTTTGAATCCATTCCAACGCGGGCCAGTATAAAATCGGCCATCAAGGCGACGCTAGAAGCGAATGGAATGACGAAAGACACGCACATTCGATTGACACTGACTCGAGGGGAGAAAATCACCTCTGGGATGGATCCGAGATTAAACCAAAGCGGCCCGACCTTGATTGTTTTGGCGGAATGGAAACCTCCGGTATACGATAATGAAAAAGGCATAAGAATCATGACGAGCGCTATTCGTCGCAACAGCCCTATGCATGTCGATTCCAAGATTCATCACAATAATCTGATTAATAATATCCTCGCTAAAATTCAAGCCAACCACGCCGGCGTGGATTCCGCATTGATGCTGGACAACCTCGGGTTTATTGCGGAGATGAACGGCACGAATATTTTTATGGTAAAAAACGGTCGGTTGTTGACGCCGACTGCCGATGCTTGTCTTCATGGGATTACACGCGGATTAGTCATTGAATTGGCGCAAGCGCACGGCGTTGCGGTCGAGGAGCGGAATATCTCATTAACGGAACTCTATGCTGCGGATGAAGCCTTTGGAACCGGTTCTATGGGCGAGTTGACACCTATTGTGGAGGTCGATGGACGGGTGCTGGTGAATCGGTCGCAATCGAATCTTACGGCCCAATTGATCCACTGGTTTCAAGGCGTGCATGAAAAGTTGAGTACGCCGTTGGCGAATTTGTAACTTCGAAATCTGATAAACCTCGTATACCTTATGAAATTGGTCCGTCTTCTGATCGCCTTATTAGTGCTGGCTTTGGTCCCATCGCTTCATGCACAGTCCAATCCTGTTTTGAAGGGTTGTATTGCCAATTTGCCTGATTCTGTCACTTCGGTGAAAATTGCATACCTGCGTGGAAAAGGTTTGGCTGTAAAACAAGATGTACCCGTTCAGCCCGGTACAGGATGCTTTGAGGAGGAATGGACTCAGGAGGAACGCGGTATTTTCGTTTTATATATAGATGGAATGCACACCTTTGACCTGGTCATTTCTGAAGGTCTTCTTGAGATTTCAGCAGATTACAATGCATTGAATGAGGTGGCTATAGAAGGGCCGGGAATTGAGGAGTTTCAAGCGTTTAAATCTCTTGTAGGTGGCGCTTCGGGCGCGGCTCCATCAGAAGAAGAGGTTCGTTCATTTTTATTGGGTATTCAGGATGAAGCATTGCGCGAATTCCTGTTGCCTCAATTGATTCCATTGCATTCGGATACGAATGTATACTGGCTGCGGAGTCATTTTTGGGATTACACGAATCTCAATGCCATGAGCACTTTTATCAATCCGTTCTTTGAAAAGAATCGGTCCCTGTACTTTGAGCAGGTTCTGGGTCATAATCCGGATACCATCACGTATCATTTAGAGCAGCTATTTGCAAAGCCTATGAACGAGCAGATCAGAAAGGTGCTCATCAGTTCAGCGACGTATCATTACGAAACCTCTAAATTCATGGGTGAGGATGAAGTGTTTGTTTGGCTGGCGAATCGTTTTTATGTCAACGGATATGCCGATTGGGTGTCGAAAAATGATTTGGCTAAAATTCGAGAGAAGGCCGAGGGTCTTGCTACAGAGTTGATTGGTAATCCGGCGCCAGACTTCGCATTTGATACGCAAAGTGGCGGACGAATGAAGTTGTCCGAAGTTCAGAGTCCCATCACGATCCTTTATTTTTGGGACAGCGAGTGCGGTCATTGTAGGAAGGAAACACCGCGTTTGAAAGCGTTTTACGATGAATACAAAGACAAGGGGGTAGCAATCGTTGCCATAACCCTCGAGAATGAATTTACGGGATGGAAAAAGTACATTGAGGAGTACGATCTGGATTGGATCAATGGGTTTGAATCGGACTTTGAACGGCCGAACTTCCTCTGGTACTATTACATTCCGACTACTCCGAAAAAGTTAGTTTTGGGACCGGATAAGACGATTATCGCAAAAAATCTGGACGTGGAGACCACTTTACGAACGTTTATTGACGACTACCTCGCTGGAAAAGTGAAGTAAGAAGCATAAAAAAGCCCGCGGCTCATCGAGCCGCGGGCTTTTTTAATTTTTCGGCCGTTGGCCTATTCTTTTCCGCTATCAGCGCATCCTGCTTTCTTTTCAGAGCAACATTTTTTTGCAGGGGTTACAGAGGCAGTTGCTGTTGATTTCTCTTTGCTTTCGCAAGATTTTCCTTCAGATTTCCCTTCTGAACAACATGATTTTTTCGCTGGAACCATTGCTGTTGCTGATTTTTTTGATGCACAATGACCACATTCCTTGCCTTCAGCTTTTGCTGCGCTACAGCAGGCTTTCATGTCTGATTTCGCTTCGGCTTTACCGTGATCGCAGGTTTCAGTACATACGTGTTTTTCAGCGTTTTGTGGTTTTTCTTGTGCAAAGGCAACTATGGAAAAGAGCGCCAATACTGCGGTGAATAGGGTTTTCTTCATGTTTTTTTCGTTTTGGTGGAGTGAAGTTAATGAATTCCCGTGTTTTACCCCTTGTTTGGTCATAGAAGTTCTTATTTTTGCGTAGAAACCAAAAGAGAAAAAATGAAAAAGGTATTTGTATTGGCTTTGGCAGCCGCTTTGTCTTTGACAAGCTGTGTGAGCAAGCAAAAATACGTGGAGCTAGAGACGTTGCAGAACACCACTGCTGACAAATTGAGCAACACAAAAATGGAATTGGCAGCAGCTACTGCGGCTAAGGAGGCTCAGGCTAAAGAATTGGCTGCACTTCGTGCACAATCTTCAAGTTTGATGAAGCAGGTAGGTGATCTTACTGCAATGAGTGCTACAAACGCTCAGAACATGGAGAAAACGCTTGAGAGCATCAATGAGAAGGAATTGGCCATTACTCGTCTTCAAGACGCAATGAACCGCAAGGACAGTGTGACATTTGCATTGGTAACTTCATTGAAAGGCGCTTTAGGCGATATCAATGATGAAGACGTGCAGATCAGCGTTGAGAAAGGTGTGGTTTACGTCAACTTGAGTGATAAGTTGATGTTCCGTCCAGGTTCAGATTATGTAAGCAAAGACGCTAAGAATGTTCTTGGTAAAGTTGCGAAGATCATGAATGCTAAACCAGGTCTTGAGATTTTGGTTGAAGGTCACACAGATACTGATCCAATCGCAACAGAATGTGTTAAGGACAACTGGGAGCTTTCAGTTCGCCGTGCAACGAACATTGTTCGTGTACTTCAGACTGAGCACGGTATTGCTGCAGAGCGTATGACTGCTGCAGGTCGTGGTGAGTACATTCCTGTTGCTTCAAACGACACACGTGAGGGTCGCGCTGCGAACCGTCGTACTCGTATCGTAGTTCTTCCTAAATTGGATGAATTCAACAAGATGATTGAGGAAGGTTTGAAATAAGCCTATACCATAGTTCTATAAGAGCCCGTTGCGAAAGCAATGGGCTTTTTTATTTTACANCATCGAGCACTCCTTTGTAACTGCGGCTGATCGGCAGCACTTCTAAGTTGTTCTGCAGACGAAGGCCGACTTCGGAGGCGTTGTGATGTTCGATATGTTGTGGGTTAATTAGGAAGCTTCGGTGAATACGAATCCATCCTGTTATTTCAGATTCCCATTGTTTAATCGAGCGTGTGGTAGTCCATTGCAATCCATTCACGCNGTGAACGATGGTTATACGGTCGCGACTTTCAATAAAGGCNAATTCAGCCACTGCGAGTGAATATTCCTTTCGGTTAGATACAAAGGAGAGGAGGGGTTCCTGATNTTGTTTCGGGAAAAATTGGGCAGTCAGTACCTGCTCTGCAAGTACTAATGCACTGATCCAAAATAAGGAAAAGATGGGGTTGATCAGTACTTTTGGAAAATGCTCCGGGTCCAATTCAAACAGCAGCCAGTATGCAGCAATCGCGCCCAAGTATTCCAACCACAGTACCCCAATAATCAGATACAACCAATAGTGCAGTTTTTTAGGAAAGTGCCCGCTCCATCTTGGGGCCAATGCACGCGCAAGCAACGCACCCGGCAGCAACATGGTGCTGAGCATCCAAGCTTGAATAAAGTGAGCGAGGAAACTGGTATAGATTCCTGCTAAAACGAAAGTGGCCAGCAGCCAATAGGCCGCTTGAAATAGGTAGGGCTTGCGCATGAGGTTAAAAATAGGTGTGCTCGTGCCTGTGCGCAACTCTCTTGGCTAAAACATTGGATGCGACAGCCTGAAATAAGGGATTCAGCGGTTTTAAATGGGGATTCAACAAAGGTGTCAATGGGCAAAAATTGACATCTTTACAGGGAATTTAAACACATTGTTATGATAAATTATTTCTACATGGGCGGACCACTATTTATGGGTATGCTCACTTTGATTTTTATCGCGCTGATTGTTGCAGCAGTCTTGAAAAAAGGTGTGAAAGAAATTGGCTTATTGGCCCTTGCAATGGGATTCCTGGGNCAATTAATAGGTCTCATGGGNGCCTTTGAAGGTATAGAAGCGATGGGAGGCGTCAGTCAGTCCATGCTTGCCGGCGGTTTAAAAGTAAGCAGCATTACGTCTATTTACGGTCTGCTTATCTACATCATCAGCTTGATCATTCAGGTCGTGCAACGATTCTTGAAATAGGGAAGAGATCACGTGGGCCGCGCAGCGCGCGGCCCTCTGAAGTACAGCAAAAAAAAAGGCGGCCCTCCGGGCCGCCTTTTTGTGTAAAAAGTATTTTTTTATGGACACTCCACGCGCAAAACCTTCAAGTAAGCGCCTGCTCCAGAGATGGTGGAGTCAACAATACCGGCATCTAGACACGTATCTTCTGCGGTCATTGCAGAACTGTTCAGTTGGTAGTCGAAACCGTCCCAAGTGTAATCATCTTCATAAAGATCGCAATCGCAAAAGGCGTTTCCACAAGAGGCTAGCATGAGGCCAAATCCGGCCAGGAGTAGTAATTTTTTCATTCTGGTTTTGTGTTTTGTTGGTCCAATTTAGCCAAAAAATACCGCTTGCCCAATCCTGAACTAGTATTCAAGCGTACTATTGGGAGCATAAGGCAGCCCACTGCGCTCTGCAACACGGTCTACGACATCCGTTATATGCACCTTTTCAAACGATTTACCTGCCTCGACACCATAGCCCATCATAAGAAAAGGAACATGCGTGTCGTAGGTATATCCGGTGCCGTGTGTAGAGCCGTAGGGACCGTAGAAAATACAGTTCGGTTGCAGTTGGAATATGAGATCGCCTCCAAAACGACTTTGGTAGCCCTCATGCAGTTTCAACGCAAGTGCATCTGCACCCGGACGTCGAACGTCATCGGCGGTATACACATGAACAAAAGGATCCATTTGCTCCGCAATTTTCGCGATTTCTACCGTGAAGGGTTTTGCCCATGCATTTAAATAAATGTGGTGGTTGATGATTTTCGAAACCGCTTGCTCCATGTCCACCTGCACGTCCAGTTCACTTACGATGCGATCATTGAGTTGCGCTACAACATCTGCATTTGCGTAATTGCGGACACTGTAGCCTCCATACGCAAGATGGTTGGGATTTTCGCTCGCCCCGTGATCGGCGGTGAGGTAGATAATGTAGTTTCCTTTTCCTACATTTTTATCGAGTGTGCGTATGAATTGGCCCAATTGGGCATCCAGTTTTAAATACATATCGTGTACCTCCCTTGAGCGGACCCCCCATGTATGACCGGCATAATCTGGAGAGGAGAAACTCACCCCCAAAAAGTCCGTGTATTCATCTTGACCTAAATCTTCTTCCTCNAAAAGGAGCTCAGCCATGTCTAATACTAGAGCGTTTCCAATGGGNGTATTTTTTAGAATGCCAAGTCCTTTTAATTGGACCATAGCTTCAAGGTTGTAAGGAAAACTCGAGCTGCCTTCATTGTATTTAGGCTCGTAAGGATTTTCGTCTGAAAGGCTATTTGCATACTTACGCGGCGCCATTTCNAGTTTCCAATCCTTCTTCATCANCTTCATCGCATACTCCTTACGGTTGTATTTTTCGATGTAGTCCGGTAGCGTATTTTCATAGTAACTACTGGTTACGAAATGCATGCCACCATCAAGCCAGTAGGCTCCATCCGCGAAATGCCCTGCCGGGAATATGGCCCCACGGTCTTTTACACTTACGCCGAAACTTTTTCCTTGGTTGTTGGTATGCAGTTTGATGCCGTCACTAAAGGTTAAAGCTCGAAGATTTTTAGGCGATCGCTTACTGCTGCTCTCGATGGTACCTACAGGAGAAACGGTAGTGTCTTCTGCGCAGTACATCTCATAATTCGTTCTACCGTCCAACCAATCGTTTGCGACGATCCCGTGATACTTTGGCGTAGTACCTGTAGAAATACTGGCATGTCCTGGTCCTGTATAGGTCGGTACGTAATTGTAGTGCGTATTCGCATAGTTGTATCCACTATCGAGGAGTATACGGAATCCACCGTCGCTGGCAAATTGATCGTTAAAACGGATGAGGTATTCCGCACGCATTTGGTCGACAACGATTTGAACGACCAGTTTCGGTTGTGCCCAAAGACCACTAAATACGCTGCTAATTAGGATTGCCCCAATTGCTCCTCTAACGTTTCTTTTTTGATGTTGCATGCTTCCCATTCTTCCATTTTGGCTGAAAGTGCAGCCTTCTTTTGTTCGTATTTCGGGTAAAAATCCGGATCTCCCATGAGTTCTTTACAGGCCACAGGGTCTGCTAATTGATCGTCCCAGTTCCCAATAATTTCCTCCAATTCTTCGATTGCTTCCTCAAGTGATTCCAAGTTACGGCTTTCACTGCGCAATTCCTTTTCAAATTGCTTCCGTTCATTGTACGAAAGTCCATTATCGTCGGGTGCGTTTTTTTTAGCTTTTTGCTTTTTAGCGTTGGCCGATTTTGCCTCGACTTCCCGCATCGTTTCCATTTTCCGGTATTCCAGATAATATTCGATACCACCAAGCAGGGTTTTTACTTTATGGTCTCTGAATTCAATCGTCTTCGTTACTAGACCTTCCAAAAACTCACGGTCGTGACTCACTACGAGTAATGTCCCGTCAAAGCTCAGTAAACTGTTCTTCAAAACATCTTTACTGTTCATATCTAAGTGGTTGGTAGGCTCATCCATTACCAAAAAGTTAATAGGCTTGAGCAGTAGTTTACAAAGCGCCAATCTACCGCGTTCACCCCCACTAAGTACCTTTACTTTTTTCTCGACATCCTCTCCACGGAACATGAACGATCCCAACATACTGCGTGCATGTTTGCGCATTTCTTCAGGCGAGGCATCCTCTATAGTTTGCAAGGCGGTTTTATCACCATCCAGTTCATCAGCCTGATCCTGAGCAAAGTAACCGACCAACACATTGTGCCCCAATTCCAAAGTACCCTCAGAAGAGATTTCTTTCAACAACGCCTTCACTAGAGTACTCTTACCTTGACCGTTTTGCCCAACAAAGGCGACACGATCGCCACGCTCTATTTCTAAATCGACCCCTTTTAAGACCAATTTATCGTCATAGCTCTTACCAACGCCTTCTGCCTTAGCAACGACCTTACCGCTTCGCGGCGCAGGTAGAAATCTGAAATGCATGGCNGATGAATCTTCTTGATCCACTTCAATGCGCTCCATGCGGTCCAATTTTTTAATCAAACTCTGCGCAAAAGACGCTTTACTCGCCTTCGCTCTGAATCGTTCAATCAATTCTTCGGTTTGCTTAATCTCGCGCTCCTGGTTCTTCGCAGTCGCTAATTGCTTTTCGCGNAAATCTGCGCGCAGCGACAAATAGCGCGTGTACGGCGCGTTAAAATCATAGATTCTCCCCATCATCACCTCAATGGTGCGGTTCGTCACATGATCCAGAAACGTTCTATCGTGACTCACTACCAGTAGCGTCTGGTTACTTTCACTAAGATGCTGTTCAAGCCACATGATGCTCTCAATATCTAAGTGGTTCGTGGGCTCATCGAGCAGTAACAAATCCGGNTTTTGAAGCAGTAAACGGGCCAATTCCGCACGCATCCGCCACCCACCNGAAAAGGTATGTAGTGGATTTTCAAAAACTTCGGGATCAAACCCCAGTCCTTTTANTACCAATTCAATATCNGCATCTAAGCTGTCGCCACCCAATAACCCAAAGCGCTCACTAAGTTCACTGAGTTCGTCGATCAATGCGCTGTACGAATCACTTTCATAATCTGTACGCACTTCAAAGGCCGAATTGATTTCCTCAATACGAATGTTAATTCGAGTGATTTCGTCAAACGCACTTCGGGCGATGTCCATGATGCTCTTGTCCATGTCCATCTTCAAATCCTGCCGTAAGAACCCAATCCGAGTTTCTTTGGCTTTACTCATCGCTCCACCGTCCAGTGAATAATCACCGGCTATGAGTTTGAGCAAGGTGGATTTTCCCGCGCCATTGCGACCCACAAGACCTATCCGGTCTCCGGGATTAATTTGAAAACTAATTTCATCGAAGATGGCGCGGCCACCGAAGAATAGAGATGCTTTGTTTACTGCTAAAATCATTGTGACAAAAGTATCAAATGACCACGCGACAACACCTAATTTTACCCTGCATTTCAGAATAAATCCAAATGTTAAAAGGAACCAAACTTTACGCCATCACCCAATCCAAGTGTCCGCACTGTATGGAGGGGGATATTTATCCCAATAAGAACCCATACAACCTGAAACGCTTTTCCGAAATCAACGAACGCTGCAGCGCTTGCAATCAAAATTTCGAGCCAGAACCCAACTTCTACTATGGGGCGATGTACGTGAGTTACGGTTATACGGTAGCTTTATTTGTCGCGGTGTACATCGTATTTGGGGTGTTTTTGGACTGGAGTATGTGGCCCACCATCACTGCGTTAGGTATCGTACTCGTACTCCTGGGGCCATTGCTTTTTCGAATTGCCCGGACTACATGGCTATCGCTCTTTGTGCACTACGATAAATCGGCCATCGATCATTGGAAAAAAACAAAGAAGTAAAGCTGCAGTAGCACCGTTGCGCGTGCCTTAAACGGGCATCAAATCAAATTACTTCATCATTCGTTTGGGAAGACATTCTGTGAGCAATGGCGCTCCGTACATGAAGTGTTCCACAAGGTTCTGAGCTAAATAGGGTGTCATTAGAACTGCACGGCTGCCCATTCCGTTAAAAATCCATACGTTTTTCACTTTAGGATGCGGTCCCACAAGTGGCTTACGATCTTTAACAGCCGGCCGTATACCCGCCTTATGTGTAACGGTTTTAAACTCACCGTCCCATACTTTTTGAACGTGCGCTTCGAGTTCTTCACGCTTAGCTAGGGTAGGGCCATCGTGAAAACCGTCCCATGCGTAAGTTGCTCCTACAAGTGCCTCGGCTTTGCCGTCCGCGATCATAAAGTGGCCCTGATGAATGCACTCCTTTCCCAGATCCTCTTTTAATTGAACAGTGATGACTTCTCCCTTTACAGGTGCAAAGCCACGAACGTCCAATTTGCTTTCGCCCAAAGCCGATTGCGCACCTTCACAGGAAATAATGGCATGTGCCCCCAGCGACCCGTATTTTACGCCATCACCATGTGACTCCACTGCATCCCAATCAAAAGTGGCCTCAGTATAGCTGTCAACAGCCTTTAATTTTGCTTTAACGGCCGCGAGCATNGCATTGACCTGTACGCGACCGGTCTGCTTCATCAGTCCTGATCCATGGTCTGCAAGGATGCGGTTAGGCACGTCAGAAATACGTTCATCGAGGTAAGGTGAGAATGCGGGGTGGTCGGAATGGGCGATCCACTGGTTTTGCTCGCCGGCGTTATGAAATACTCTTCGAATAGGAAGCGGTTCATAGAATGTTCCTTGGGTCCAATTCTCCATCGCCGGATACACCGATTGAAGGCTTTCCATCATCTCATCCGCCTTCCAAACCTTCTTCATTCGTTTTAAAACGACAGGATTCCAGAGTCCGGAGGCGACCACAGAACTTTTATTCGCGTTGGGCTGGTCAAACATCTGCACACTTGCCCCATACTTCATCAAAGTGTAACTCAATACGGAACCTGCAATTCCCCCGCCAACAACGATATAATCTACGTATTTCATAAAATAAAAACTCCCACTACAAAGGTAGCAGGAGTTTCTGTGTTTTGCTTGTAAAAGACGTTGATTAGAAGGTCCACATGTCGTGCTCCTTATTTCTCAAATCTTCTTTAATTGCAGCAGCTTCGAGCAATTGATTCATTGCACTGTTGCGCTTGTAATCTGCAATGGTTCTGTCGTAAACGTTGTCCATTTTCGTAATCACTGCATTGAATTTACGCAAGTGCATGATTTGATCGAAAGTCAAACGCTGGTTGTTGTTTTTCTCGTTGTACGCTACGGAAGTCGCCATTGCATAGCGCGCGTCCGGGAACCATATCCAGAATGGATTGTAGGTGAGCGAAGGGTTACGCGGGTCGCGAACCTCAGGTGCAATACCTATAATTCTATTCTTTAACTCACCACGTTGCTTATCAAAGTACCAATCGCTCTTCAAGTGGTACGCTACTACAGCGTTCGCTTTGATAGAGATGGTATCAATGGCTAACGGTGGACCAAACGGATCCTCAGGATCTGGAATAGTATCGTACGATTCAATCTTCTGACGCACTTCTTCCACAGTCATAGGTAGCTCAAAGCGGTCGTCAAGGAAAATCTCTGTAATAGTGTTTTCAGTGATGATACCGTCAACAAGTACATCCCANAATGCTTTACGATCAGGCATAGGTTTGATCGGATAGTACAAAGGAAGATTGATTTTTTCACGCAAGTCAATTCGCTCCCAGTGACGCTCGGACCATAGCATATCGTCTTGACGAAGATATGGGTAAGGTACTACGCGATTGTTGCGGTAGTGTTTACTCAATTCAGGAACAATACCATCATCAGATGGATCTAGAACCTGTGCTTGTGCCGTATTTCCTAAGGCTAGGCCGAAGAAAGCAACAGTCAATAAAAGCGATTTAACTCGTAACATATTAGTTCAAATCAATAGTAATAGGCGAAACTTTCGGTTTGATACCTTTTGAAGTTGTGGCCTTGATGTTTCTAATAATAACAGGCGTACCTGGTTTGGCTTTATCTAAAGCTGCTTTAGCGTTAGAAGAAAGCGTATTCCCTTTACAGTCGATAGGTGCAAAAGGTGGAACAATGATTTGGAATTCCGTTACACGTAATGGAAGTTCGAAATCGAAGTTTTGGAATTTGGCATCAACCTTTGCCTTTTTAAGTAGACCCGCAGACATTAATCCATCCGTCTTACCGAATACTTCACCGGCGGCATCTGGCAATTGTTTTACACGGAACACTTTAGATCCCATGCTTTTAGTTTTGTCACCGTCTTTAACGCTCACACTAATTTTTAATTCACCACCTCTGATACGGGTAACATCCGCGATATATTCAGAACCGGACTTTTTAACGCCTTCACCAGTGACAATCAAATTTGCTGGATCAACGCCAGGAACGGAAATCTCTAGAGGGTTATCTACCCCACGGTAGAGTACGTTCATTTTCGTAGGAGAGATAACTACACTAGGTGGAGCTACGTTATACGATTCTGAAATTTCGTATTCTTTCTTTTCGCCATTGGCTTCTAAGATGATTGTACCGTTCCATTCAATAGTTCCAGTGCGATTAGCCGGGAATTTAACTGTAGCAACGCCACCANTTACATTTTCAGGATCGAGTGCTTGACCATTGATCATAAATTCAGGATCCTTGGTATCGTCAAAAGCGGCAAGGAAAATCTCTGCCTCATATTCATCACCTTGAGTAACGAANGTTGACTTGGGCATTACAACCGCACGTACACCTGTTACTTTGATATCCGAGGCATCAATATTCTCATGCAAGNAACCGATAACATTCGCTTCTGCAGTACGAATATCGCTCTGCATGCTTGTTAAGAAGGTCATAACAGAGATGAGTGGGTAGTGCTCAAACTTTGATTTTTCCCAGNTTTCAGCAGCGCCATCGTGCATGCGGTCGCTTAGGTCGAATGAGTTTGTAATAGCCGTAGATAAAGATGAATTATCTCCTGCTTCACGCACTAAATAATCACGAAAATCTGCCATGGCTGCTTTGAGTTCAGCGCCGCGCTGCTCCACTAAGAAGTANNTAGCGGCTGCTTCTCTGTCGTCCATTTTAGCTGGCTTCCCAGGNANTTCTTCATCTTCACCGCCACCGCGCTCCATGAGCTCAGCTTTCATGGTTTCAATGGAGTTGTAAAGGTTATCCGACTTTGCTTTTACAGCAAGTGCTTTGTCTCTCCATGGACCCGCTTTTACTTCATTCTCGTCAGCTGCTCTTTTGAACGCAGCGTAAAGNGAAGCGTTTTGGCCTTCGACAGTTTCGATNGATGCTTCTTGACCAACCATTACCTCATAGAACGCATCCATNACCTCACGTGAAACGTTAAGGGCCAATAGGGCGGTCAACACGAGGTACATCATGTTGATCATTTTTTGACGTGGTGATAAATTTCCTCCTGCCATTTTATTCTGTTTGTTTAGGGTTAGTTAATGGGATAGTTGTTCGTTATCCAATTATTTACCCATCGCAGTAAGCATTCCACCGTATACGCTGTTCAACGTCTCGAGATTACCTCTCAAGTTTTGCAATTGTGATGCAAGACCTTCTGCGTTTGTTGAAGCGCCGTTTAATTTTTCCATGACATCATTCTGACGCTCTACTTGTGCTGTCGCATTTTCAAGTTGAACGGCATACAATGCATTCAAGTTTTCCATGTTCGTTGCAGCACTGTTCAATTGCTCGCTGTATGCTGCTGTAGCACCAGCGGCATCAACTGCGCCAGATAGAGAACCTGCCGTTTCGCTCAAAGAACGCATACCGTCACCTAGACGCTGAATTAAAGCTGAATCGATACCGCCATCTTGCAATGCTGTATCCAACTGCTCTGTTACACTCAATGAACGCTCACCGTTGCCATCACCAGTAGCTAGTTCTGGGTAAACCAAAGACCAATCGTACTCAGTTGCTGGCTTCTCAAATGCTGAGAATAAGAAGATCACTGCTTCAGTTCCAAGACCAACAACAAGCATGTAGTTGGCACCTTCCCAGTGCATGATTTTAAATAGTGCTCCTAGAATTACGACAGCTGCACCAATACCGTACAGTTTTGCCATGAAGTTCTTAAATCTCTTACCGTTTACGTCAATTAGTGCCATAATTCAAAAGTTGTTGTTGTGAGTTAATTAGTGATAGGGTTGTATTAAAAATCTTTAAGATCGCGACCGATAAAGCTTTGAACGGTTCTGAAGCCGATGTAGCTTTTCGCTGTATCCTGGTATTCGTAGTCTCTCGCGCCCAATTGCATGAAATAAGCTACATCTTTCCATGAACCACCACGGATGACCTTGCGCTTCATTGTTTCAGTTTCATCTTCGAATGCGTTGTACTGGAATTCTGGTGCTACGTCACTAGCAAATGCGTAAGACTGCACGTCAAAAGCAGTTGAAGTCCATTCGCTGACATTTCCCGCCATACAGTAAAGGTTGTATCCGTTAGGAGAGTAGGCAGTAGTTTTTACAGGGTAGAAACCACCATCTGCTGTCAAATTACCACGACGCGGTTTAAAGTTAGCAAGGTAACAACCTGCGCTGTTCGTAGCGTAAGGACCACCCCAAGGGAATGTGGTCAGTTCTTCACCTCCGCGTGCGGCGTATTCCCACTCTGCTTCTGTCGGTAGACGGAAATCGTGTTCGATCAATTCACCTGCACGTTTAAGGTAATCTCTGCGGTATTTACTTCTCCAGTTTGCAAAAGCACGCGCTTGTCTCCAGCTCACACCTACTACAGGGTATTCGTCGTAGGCCGGGTGCCAGAAGTATTTATCATGCATCGGCTCGTTAAAGCTGTAGGTGAAATCATGAATCCACACTAAAGTATCTGGGTAGACATTAATGGTTTCTTTCTCAAAGAAAGAAGCACGATCGCTTTCCGCCTGAGTATCNTTGATGTAATCACGGTACCCGAACAATTCACCATCACCGTCTTGGTCTTTGTAGTCGAACTNAACACGGTTAAGCTTACTAGCCGCTTTCTGCTTGTTGATCCAGAAGTAGGTGTAGTTCAATTGACGTGTGTCCAAATGGCGGTAACCCAACCATTGCTCTTCAGGAGCGAGGTACATACTTTCAATAACTTCCGTGTATTCTGCAGATGGGTAGCGGTCTTTATCCCACTCGAGGTAAGGATCCCAGTCCAAACGGCGCATCATGCTATCTGGATAGTTCAGTGCTACATATTCTTGGAAGAAGGTAGGATCTTCCATTTCTGCTAAATCTGTGTACTCAAAGTCTTCTACCAAACCTTCAGCAAGGCGCGTGCGAGTGATGGAATCACGCACCCAACGCACGAATTGACGGTATTCGTTATTCGTAACCTCGGTTTGGTCCATGTAGAATGACGGTACGCTCACCACCTTCGCAGGGGCTGTGTACGAGTAAGGAACATCTTCATCATGGTTACCCATAGTGAATGATCCTTGAGGAATGTACACCATACCATAGGGTTCGCTAGGGTACCAGGTAGGACGGTCTTGAACACCGACCAATTCGCCGTGATCACTGCTGCCACACGAGGCTAGAAGTGCGATAGACGCCATCCCTAAGAGGAACTTTTTCATAATCTATGTATTTCTACTTTATTCGTTTTTTAAGCAAGCCGCTATATTACAAAAATATAGGGTTTCTATAACTACCTTTTTCTTTAGGCGGTATTTCTATTGTAAAACAATAACTCATCATGATTTCATGCGACCCGCTGCTTGAATTTGCAAGCGAAGAGGTCGTGAGGTCATAAGAGTATGTTGCACGTAAATCTTTGGTGATTTGATAACCGGCCATGATTGCTAATGCATCGTATACACGATAGGTAACGCCTCCCCAAATCTGATTATTATAAGTAGCAGCTGCGTTGATATCGAGTTGAGTGGTTACTAAATCCGTTTTTACCATAGCTGCGGGCTGCAGAACGATACCGTTTCCTAAGTCAAGATTGTAGCCTCCCATGAGGTAATAATGACGTTGTCCACGGATTTGCGCATTTGCGCTTCCTCCAGTAGCATTTAAGATGTCTTTGGTCTCAAGAAGACGCGTACTACTCAATCCTGCGTACCAAGTTTCTTGCTGGTAATACGCACCAAAAGATAAATCAGTCGCCATTGAGGTACTTCCTAGCGCGACCAATGAGGGGTCATTCATAGTTTGGGGCGGTGCCCAAACGCCTGAAGTAACGTTCTTATTTCTAAAGTCTGCGCGAAGACCTAAACCCAAAGTTCCTCCCGCAAGGTCCATCTGGTACCCGTAACCAACACCCACGGTAATATCTTGGAAATAGCCAATCATGTCATTCGTGAAATTTAGCGCCAAACCGCCGTGCAAGAAATTCAAAGGAATATTCGATGAAAAATTCTGTGTAGTAGGAGCATTATCAAATCCTACCCATTGCGAGCGGTGTGCTGCCGAAAGACAGATGGCATCTCCAGATCCAGTGACACCTGGATTGTAGAAGATTTTNTTGTTTGCAAACTGCGTGAACTGCACGTCTTGTTGAGCCCAAAGGGCTGAACTGCAGAGTATTGCAAACAGGGCGATACGGGTTTTTTTCATGTGGTTTTGCGCAAACATGTTTTGAGTTGCCGCTAAAGATAGAAAAATTCCCGTGCGAACAACACTTTTATTGGCGAGTTATCATGCTTTTTGCTGCGCTTTCCACCATCTAGCCGGTATTTTTCCGTTCAACGCTTCAGTGTAATCTTCATAATCACAGGGGGCTAGGGTCGTTCTGTCGGAATGCGGTCCGCCTTTTGGAATTTCTATCCACCAGCGTCCGCTGGCGGGACTTTTGTAGAATTGAACCTCATCCTCGTCATCAACGAGCACAGTGTATTTTTCATAATGGGCGCGAGAGCCGATCGGGTAATCGCCAAAGCGCAGGGATACGCCTTCGAAAAAGTACCACAACGCAT
>JGI26085J52751_1000061_pt1 | contig 18387 bp, 14 predicted proteins | sample SaaInl25SG_5_DNA_FD_52751 | JGI IMG/M metagenome (IMG submission 52751) | reverse complement strand
AATTCTACAAAGTGGTAAAAGCCACTTTTTTTCTTTTGGATTGGGTAAGCCATCTTCTTGAGGCCCCAGTTTTCTTTGTTGATAATGCTCGCGCCCTTCTCTTTCATGAGGCCTACGAACTTATCTACCGCTTCCTTTACCTGATCTTCAGATAAAACGGGATTCAAAATGAAAACGGTTTCGTACTGATTCATAATTATTTGAACTTAAAAATTAAGGAGTGCAAATGTACGAGACTTTTCCCATACGGACAAGGTATGTTAGCAACGTGTTTACAGGTCTTTTTTTATTCCTGTAGAAATTGGTCCAATCACCGCTTATATTTGTGCTATGGAGCAATTCGTCGTATCAGCAAGAAAGTACCGCCCGCAGGCCTTTGAGGCCGTCGTGGGNCAGTCGCATATTACGGATACACTGCTCAAAAGCGTAGATAANGATCATTTAGCCCAAGCCCTTTTATTTTGCGGACCGCGCGGTGTGGGTAAAACCACTTGTGCTCGAATCCTGGCAAAAGTAATCAATGGTGGGGCGAATTTGAACGATGAAGAATTGGCGCTGAATATTTTCGAGCTCGATGCCGCCTCAAACAATTCTGTCGACGATATCCGCAGACTTATTGATCAAGTGCGCTTTGCACCACAAACCGGTAAATTCAAGGTCTACATTATTGATGAGGTACACATGCTCTCACAGCAGGCCTTCAATGCCTTCTTGAAGACCCTTGAGGAACCGCCTGCGCACGCCATCTTTATTTTGGCGACCACAGAAAAGCACAAAATCATACCTACCATCTTATCCCGCTGTCAAATCTTTGACTTCAAGCGCATAACCGTAGATGATATTGCTGGTCATTTGGCTTTCGTAGCAGAAAAAGAGGGCGTAAACGCAGAACCGGAAGCGTTGCATATGATTGCAGAGAAGGCGGACGGCGCCTTGCGTGATGCGCTTTCCTTGTTTGACCGCATGGTTAGTTTCTCTGGNAACGCATTGACGTACGAACAGGTCGTTAACGTGCTCGACATCTTAGATTACAACTACTTTTTCCGCACAGTGAACCTGGCGAATGAGGTAAACTATCCGGACCTACTCCTGCTCTACAATGAAGTTTTGGAAAAGGGATTCAATGGACATGAATTCGTTGTAGGCATGGCAAAGCACTTTAGAGATTTATTAGTTGCAAGAGAACCACGCACGGTAGAATTGCTCGAGGTGGGACCGTCCATTCGCGAACAATACCTCAGCCAAAGCAAGGCGAGTTCAACACGCTTCTTACTCCACGGACTGAAGGTCTTCAACGAGCTCGACGGGCACTATAAAATGGCGAGTCAACCGCGAATCTTAGTAGAATTGGGGCTCCTTAAATTGGTCGAATTTATTTCGCAAGAAAAAAAAAAGTCGCAACCCAGCGTAGCGCCTAAATCTACCGAGGACTTTCTACCCCCAACTTTACCGAAGCGAACAGCATCGGCGCCCACATCAGCGGCAATACCGGCAGCTCAACCAGCCAGGGAAGCTCCCACGCCAGCGGCTCCACCGGCTCGATCCTCCGAAGCAAATACTGCGATCACCACAGCTGCTGTACCAGAGCCCAAAGTCGTAAAAAGCGCTACGCACGAAGATTTACCTGAAGAACCTGCGCTACCAGAAACCGCAGCCCACGAACCTCCTATTGCAAGCCCTGAAGCTGCTTTTGATACTGCGCCCCCTCCTGAAAGAACGAAAACACCTCCAAAGGAACCCACAGCATCGAGCAAGCAGACGCTAACGCCCCGATCCTCAGGTAGTGGCGGCCTATCACTTATGGCGGCCTTAAACGATCTAACGAAAGAAGATGATTCGTCGGTTGATATGACAGAATCGGCCAACGAAGAGGCCGCTCCCCAAGTGCAAGAAGGTCCTCAAAGTGTATTCAACGAAAAGGAATTGATTGATGCGCTTTCAACCTACATCAAACAAAGGCATGTAAAAACGGCCATACGCAGTTTGCTTTCCGCGCAAGTCCCTAAAATTCTTGATAAGAACACACTGCAGATATCCCTTGATAATAATATCCAGCTTGGTTATTTCAATGAGGAGCAAAAGGAATTGGTTCCTTATTTGAGAAAGAAATTGGACAATTTTGCCTTGCGTTTCGAAACCATACTGGTGGAAAGTGAGCAAGTAAAAAAACTGTACCTCCCTGAGGAAAAGTACAAGCACATGGCCGAAAAAAATGCCAATCTCATTTACCTGCGACAGAAAATTAAAACCGATCTCGAATAATGCGGCGCAGTACTATTTTAATCCTACTCTTTTTGATCACCTTCAGTGCTCAAGCCCAATTCAACTGGTGGAATCAAACGCACAATTGGGACGGTGCCACACCATGGACGCACTACATGACGTATTCCCATGCCTTTTTAGGACCAAATGCGTTGCCTATACCGACCTTAGCCGGCACACATAGTAATTACGCAAGCTCTAGCGCGCAAATCAGTCTTCGCGGAGATGACCAATTTGTGAATTGGCATAATGAAGTTCAATTGGTCACCGGAAAGACTTTGTTTAATGTGGTACACCAGAGTGTAGAAGCTTTTAGAACGACCACTGATGTGCGTGATCTACGTGCTTCACGCGGAGAAAGTGGACAGGGCATACAAGCAGGAGACGTTATTGTGAATATCTCACATCGACTCTATGAAAATACCGATGATGGCACAAAGGAAGTGTATTTCACTACCCACCTGAAGACCGCCGCCGGTCCGCTAAACAATGCTCGTTTCACCGATGCACCTGGGTACGCTTTCTTTTTCACCGGACGCTGGAATCCGAAGTATACCCGATTTTGGATTTCTACTAACGCTGGCTTCCAGGTCTATCAAACGCACTGGGTGGACTACCCCCAAAACGATGGATTTCTGGGTAACGTTTTAATTACCCAAAGAATGGACAATGGCATCGGCCTCCACGCTGAATTAAAAACCTTTACCGGATATTTTAGAGACGGTGATTGGCCCCGTATACTGAACCTAAGCATCGATCGAAACTTTGGTGGAAAAAGCAGGTCAGTTTTGCAATGGACGAAAGGGCTCAACGATTATCCTTTCTCCTACCTCAGCGTTACGCACATGATCTTTTTAGATCAACCAGCGAAGTCTCCAAAATAGATTTAACGGAACGTGTGCTGCCTTTGCCTTAAGCAGCGCTTCTTTCTTCCACTTTTTCTGCTCCCTTTTATCGCCACGTTTCTTGTATGTTCTTGCAAGTTCGTAAGCCTTACGTACCTCATAAAGCGCCAGCTGCTGGTCATCAATATGGCCCAATTTCCTAGCCTTCTCCACCGCGCGCATCACCTTTTCTACGTGTCTTTCTGCATCAGCCGTCATTCCAAAATCCAATCGATACTTAGTGGTACAGTGTGGAATCTTCATCGGCATTACACCCCTAGAGAACAGCTCCAAATAGGCGCCGGCGTCCTCCTGTAATTCACGATCTTCCTCCCATCTAAACACCACGGTAGAGCGCATGACCACGGTGCTAGGCACAATAGGATTGAAGGCCAAAAAATCTTCTACGGTTCGAATCTTCGGGCAAGCGCGCTCGCGCATCCTCGCCCCAGCATCTCTTGGACTCCACTCAAAGATGGGCGTGTAAAACCACTGAACGTCTGGAAAGCGCATCAAATAATCCCGTGCATGGGCCAATTTATTCGAACCCCAAACATCATCCGCATCTAAAAATGCCCACGTATCTCCTTTCGCCGCGCGCATACCTGCATTTCGTGCTGCACCCAATCCTGCATTTGCTTGATCCACACAAACCAAAGGCAATCGGTCCATAAATGACTGGATTACCGCCGCCGTCTCATCCGTCGAACCGTCGTTCACCACCACCACTTCAAAGGGTTGCACGTGCTGCTGCTCCACGGAACACAGGGCCTCACCCAGCGTCGCCGCCGCATTATATGCCGGTATGATCACAGATAGCTTCATCAATACGGGAAAAAAGTTTTTGGAAATAATCGAGCAGCCAATTTCTTTACCGGCTCCTTCAAACCCACCGCCTTCACTACACCACCGGTCGATTTAATCAATGCACTCTTCACTAAATAAATCAGCAATCCGCTACGGTACCTGCTAAAAATCCGAAACAAACGCACGTTATTTCGCAACACCTCCCAGCTCCATTTCATACTAAACACATTACCTGCCCACCACATGGCAACTTGCGCACGTGCAGACTGCAAGGTTTGCTGATCCGTCCAACCTTCACGTTCGAAGATGTCGTACATCGCCAAAATCTCATCAAAGGCCGTATAACTGGCAATGGCTCTGGAACGCTGCGTACGTTCGTGAAAACGAAAATAGTTTCTCGCCGTTGCAAAAAACTGTAACTCACCGTGCTGCAACAAGCGCGCATAAAACAACCAGTCTCCGTTCAAGCGCCAACTCGTCTCAGGGGCACCCACCTGATCAAAAACCGATTTCCGAAACAAAACTCCGCTCGCGTTAGGTACTGTATTTGAAAAAATTATACTTCGCGCAACCTCTACCTTGCCATCCACCGTAAAGTCCGATTTCCAGCGTGAAGCATCGCCAAATATAAATCCATAATCTTCCTTAAAATCGCGTAAAAACCCACCTTCCTCATCCACTAAATGACTGTGGCTGTAGGCCATCACCGCTTTTTCGTTGCGCTCAAGGGCATCCACATGCAATGCCAACATATCCAATGCACACGCATCATCGCTTTCAGCGATCCATAAATATTTCCCTTTTGCCCACGCGGAACCCCGAGCCCATTGTGCAAAAGGGCTTCCTGAATTCTTTTCGTTAAACAACACCTCCAAGCGATCGTCCGTTGCAGCCCATTTTTCCAGTACACTTCGACTCTCATCGGGTGAACAGTCGTCCATGAGCAGCACTTCAATGTTTTGATAGGTTTGATTCACTATGGTGGAGATGCGCTCGTCTAAATAGTCCGCATGGTTATAATTTGGCACAATCACACTCACCAACGGCCCGTCAGTGGGCAACACATACATTGACTTTTTTTGCACTGATTCTTCCGCTTGTTTTTTACCACGCCGAGTAAACCCTGTCATTTGACCTGGCTTGACATTTGCAAACTGGTACAAACTAAACCACGTCTTGCGTTGAATAGCTTCATCGCTGCTGGTTAAATCTTCATAATGCACCGCGCGGTAATCGACGCCATAGCGTTTAAGTAGCTTCGCCGCGTTCGAAGTATAGGCACGAGCCAATTCTAAAGCGCCTTCAGCACCCAATGCACTTTGCGCTTCGTAAGAAAGCGACTGGCGAAGAAGCAGAGAATCCACAACGGCCGCTTCATCACGTAATACCCAAATCACCTTAGCATTAGGAAAACGCTCCAACCACCAAGGCAAAGTCAGACTCAAACGTGGGTCTTTAACCAGCCAAGGCCCCGCATAATGCATCCATTGACGCAACGAACTGCCCGTTGAAATCTTCAGATGTGCAGCATATAGATCGCGTGCTTTCANCGNACTCATGCCCGATTTAACAGCGGCCTCTAATGCGCTCTCCGCTGGAACGTTCCACCAATTCCCGTTCGCTTCTTCGAGCAAACGTTCGTTAATATCAATCGCATAGAGGGGCTCAGAATTGTGATCACATATGGCTCCAGGATATACCCCAGCAGAGGCCAGCGCTTGCGCCACCATGGTCGTTCCACTGCGGTGCATGCCTAGAATAAAAACGGGTGCCTGTATTTTGGTTTTTAACACGTATTTTCGAGCCTATGTCTAAGTCAAAGAAACTCGTTTTTATTCACATCCCAAAAACCGCAGGGACTTCCTTGCGACTTTTATTGGAATCCAATTACACTGAAGCCGAAAGAGCCGCTATTTATTCGCACCAAGATTTAGACGAAAACCTTGCAAAAGCACTGGCTGACCCGAAAATCAAATGCATCTACGGTCATTTTCCATTGCGCCCAGTCATTATCGATTCTGATGCAACCGTAGTCACTCTGCTTCGTGAGCCCATCGCAAGAAGCATTAGCCATTACAATCATTACAGCAAACGCATGAATGAAAAACATGCGCAGCTTATGGAAGGTATCGAATCGCCGGAAGACTTCACAAAATTGGTCCAAAGCAACAACCGACAAACTGCTTTTTTAAGCGGCTACCTCAACCAAAAAGAATTCTTGAAAGATCCTGAGGTGCTCCATAAGGCCTTAGTCAATTTTGACCGACTCGACGCCGTAGGCTTCACAGAGCATTACAGCGCTTCCATTGCCTACTTTGGCGAAGTGTTGGGCTGGAAGAACACGCAAGCAGAACATCATAATAAAGGCGGCAGCAAACCCGTTAGCAACCGCGAGATTTGGGCATCGATGAATGCATACGACCTTCCGCTTTACGCAAAAGCCCTTGAACGATTCGAGCCAACGCTTGAGGCGTATAAAGGACGGAAACCACGCATACCACGCGACCCTTTACCCAAAAGATTAGTGAGTTATTTGCGCGCCCTAAGCTCGAAGTTCTGACCCAGATAAACGCGGCGTACCTGCTCATCCGCAGCCAATTCTTCTGCTGTTCCACTTTTTAGAATTTTACCTTCAAACATGAGGTAGGTGCGGTCCGTGATGGCCAAAGTTTCTTGTACGTTGTGATCCGTAATAAGGATTCCTATATTTTTCTTTTTAAGACCGGCCACAATACTTTGAATGTCCTCGACTGCGATAGGATCTACTCCGGCAAAAGGCTCATCCAACAATATGAATTTCGGCTTTGTAGCTAGCGCTCGAGCTATTTCCGTTCTTCGACGTTCTCCCCCACTCAACAAATCGCCGCGCGTAGATCGAATACGTGTTAATCCAAACTCCTCGAGCAATTCCTCCAAGCGAGCGGCTTGTTCCGTCTTCGAAAGCTTTGTCATTTCTAGCACGCCCTTAATGTTGTCCTCAACACTCAGCTTACGAAAAACGGAAGCCTCCTGCGCCAAATAACCAATTCCGAGCTGTGCACGCTTAAACATGGGCATTTTCTGAATGGACTGTCCATCGAGCAATACCTCACCGCTGTAGGGACGAATCAGGCCTACCACGGTATAGAAACTAGTCGTTTTACCCGCCCCATTAGGTCCTAACAAACCTACAATTTCGCCTTGATTCACCTCAAAACTCACATCGTTCACAACGGTTCGTGAACGGTATTTCTTGACAATATTTTTTGCTTCTAATTTCAAGAGCGCGCGGCTTTTCTTTTAACAATACGTCTGCTCACCATAATGCTTATTTGATATAAGACCAAAACAGGGAGCGTGACTAGGATTTGAGAAGCGAGATCAGGTGGTGTAATGATCGCACTCAATAGCAATATACCAACGATGGCGTGACGACGATATTGTTTGAGCAAGTCAGGAGTTACAAGCCCCAGCTTACTGAAGAAATAAACCACGATGGGCAATTGAAATAATAACCCAGTGGCCAAGGTAATAGAACTCACCATGCTGATGTAGGAGGTTAGATCGATTCGATTCACCACTTCCGCACTTACCGTATAGGTACCAAGGAATTGGATACTTAAAGGAACGATCACGTAATAACCGAACAAAACCCCCAGCAGGAACAACACCGTTGTAAAGAAGATGACTCCTTTACTGCTTTTACGCTCTGTTTCGTGAAGACCCGGTTTAACAAATCGCCAAATTTCCCAGAACACATAGGGAAATGCAACGATAGCCCCCGCGACGAGCGATACCCATAAATGCATCTGAAACTGCCCACTCATGCGCATGTTTAAAAGTTCAAATGGAACCTCATCAAAACAGAACACATCACCACCGACGAAGCTCGATAACCAACAAAAAAAGCGATAGGTTAGGAAATCCGGTTGCTTGGGGCCGAAGATCAATTGGTCAAACACGATGGACCGATTCATAAACGCTACCACGGAAAATAGCATGATAGCTACTGCACTGCGCATTAAATGCCACCGGAGCTCCCCAAGGTGCTCAAGAAAACTCATGGAATTTTTTGTGTTCGCAGTGTTCATAGAATCTTTCAAAGGTCAAAAATCCGAAAAACAATCTGTAGTACCTTCACAATCCGCTGAAAATTGGCGTATATTAAAAGGGAATAAACCACACGCTTATGTCGGTGAATTGGGAAGACCATTTAAAGACCTATTTCGGTTTTTCAGGATTTAAAGGAAATCAACAAGCCATTATAGAAAGTATCGCTGCAGGTAAGGACACTTTTGTGATCATGCCAACCGGTGGTGGTAAAAGTATGTGCTACCAGCTCCCTGCGCTTTCCAGCCCGGGAACTGCTATCGTTGTGAGCCCGCTCATTGCTTTGATGAAAAATCAGGTAGATGCTATCCGCGGACACTCTGAGAAGGACAGCATTGCTCACGTCCTGAACAGTTCTTTGACGAAAAAGGAAATGGAACAGGTCCATGCCGATCTNCGCGCAGGCCTTACTAAACTTCTTTANGTNGCTCCGGAATCGCTCAATAAGACCAGTAATATCGAATTACTGAAAGAAATCGAAATCAGTTTTTTCGCCATTGATGAAGCGCATTGTATTTCGGAATGGGGACATGATTTCAGACCGGACTATAGAACCATCAAACAAAGTGTGAAAGAATTGGGCCGTAAACCTGTCATCGCACTTACCGCGACAGCTACTCCAAAAGTGCAAGCCGATATTATTAAAACGATGGGGATGGAAGAGCCGAACATCTTCCTTTCCAGTTTTAATCGACCTAACTTGTATTACGAGGTACGGCCGAAGCGAGATATCGACCACGATATTATTAAACTACTGAGTCAGAACATAGGAAAAAGTGCCATTGTCTATTGTCTATCCCGCCAAAAAGTCGAAGATCTTGCAGCACAATTACAAATCAATGGTATTAATGCACTGCCCTATCACGCCGGTTTAGAAGGCGCGAAACGCATCAAGCACCAGGATGCCTTTTTGAACGAAGACTGTGATGTGATTGTTGCAACGATCGCCTTTGGAATGGGNATCGATAAGCCAGACGTTCGCTACGTACTGCACTATGATATGCCTAAGAGCTTGGAGAGTTACTACCAAGAGACGGGACGTGCAGGTCGCGACGGCGGTGAAGGCAAGTGCATCACCTATTTTGATATTAAAGATATCGAGCGCTTGCAGAAGTTTTTAAGTAAAAAACCGGTGAGCGAACAAGAAATAGGTCGCCAGTTGCTTGAAGAAGCTACCGGATATGCCGAAGCGGCTACATGCCGCAGACGTGTACTCTTGCATTACTTTGGAGAGGAGTTTCACGAGGACGATTGTGATAAAATGTGTGACAACTGCCGCCATCCGCGGGAAAAAGTGGATGCGAGTGCAGAGCTTCTTGATGTGATCGCTTGTGTGAACGAGACGCACGGCAAATTCAAAACGTCCGAAATCATTAACATCCTAAGAGGAAATAAAACGGCTATTCTGGCTCAAAACGATTCAGAGACCCTGAAAACCTGGGGGATTCAAAAAGATAAAACCGAAAGTCACCTGCGTGCGGTTATTCGCCAAGGGATCATTCGCCTTTACCTCGAAAAAAACATCGAGACCTACGGGACATTACACGTTACAGAAAAAGGAAATACCGGTAAACTGCCCAAAGCCTTTAGAGTGCGTAAAGAACTGAACTACCAGCAACTCAACAGTGGTGCTAATGACACGAAGAAAGTGGTAGCAATGGATGATGTACTTTTTGGCGTTTTAAAGGACTTGCGTAAAAAAATTGCACAGCAAAAAGGGGTACCACCTTATGCCGTATTCGCGGAAAACTCTTTGAGTGAAATGGCGACCATCTATCCTTGCAGTCTGGATGAATTGAAAAACGTTCAAGGTGTAGGTGAAGGAAAGGCAAAAAAATACGGGACTTCTATCGTTGAAGCCATCGCTGCATACGTCGAAGAAAATGATATCGATCGTCCACAGGATATGGTTTTCAAAAGTGTTGCGAATAAAAGTGCATTGAAAGTGTACATCATTCAAAGTACAGACCGCAAATTACCGCTCGAAGACATTGCAAGCGCAAAAGGACTAAAGATGCAAGATCTTATTGATGAAATGGATCGAATCGTTCAAAGCGGTACGAAAATCAATATCGACTACTACTTTGAAGACATTATGGATGAAGAAAGTATCGAAGAAGTATTTGAATTCCTTACCGAAGAGTGTGAAAGTGGTTCCATGACGGAACTGCTCGAAGAGTTTGGCGACGACTACGATGAAAATGAATTGCAATTATTGCGACTTAAATTTTTCTCTGATGTGGCCAACTAATCATTAAAAAAGCCCGCATTAGCGGGCTTTTTTAATTTTGATAAAGAAACTCTAATTCCTCAAGTTGATTTTCTAGCGCTATGCTAGCGGTTGCTTTACTGTAAGTCAGTAAAAACTGGATGGTTTTTTCAGACGCATCCACGTCCAGATTTTCGTAAGGTAGTGTTTTGGCCATAGCGACTCTTTTGAGATTATTATGGAATAACGCAGGCACTCTACCCATTCGTATGGTGTACGACAAGAAATTATCCCTCGAGGCTAATATTATGTGCAACCATAAGCTTCTGTATGTTGGTAATGGCATAACGCATACGCCCTAAAGCCGTATTGATACTCACATCCGTCTCTTCAGCGATGTCTTTAAAGCTGTACCCGCAGAATATACGAAGCTCCAGAACTTTGCGCTGTTCCTCGGGCAATGCATCAATTAATCGGTGTAAATCCTCACTAATTTGGGCCTCAATTAATGCGGCTTCCATGGGCCGGTCAGACGCTCCATAGGTATCAAAAACAGAGTATTCCCCGTTTGTGCGCACCTCTTTCTTTCGAGTCTCACGGCGAAAATGGTCCAGCGTGGTATTGTTCGCTACGCGCAATGCCCACGGTAGGAACTTACCTTTCTCTTCATAGTTGGATTTACGCAAGGAACGAATGATTTTGATGAACGTCTCTTGAAACAAGTCGTCAGCAATCGTTCTGTCCTGCACTTTACTGTATATCTGGAGAAAGATTCGCTTCTTATGACGACGAATCAACACTTCCAAGGCAATTTCTTGACCATTACGGTAACACTCCACTAATTCGTGGTCTGCTAGCTTTCCTAAGTTCATAATAAAGGATTTAGCGTAATGGTCTACCTATAGGCGAAGTGTATTATTGATTAATTCTGGTGTGAATATAATTGTAAAGAAACAAAAACTGTTCCAATTCGGTTAAATTTGTTCTTTGCCCTCCACCGTATACTATGACTACACACATCGAAATCAAACGCGCAGCAGTCCACAACCTCAAAGACGTTAGCGTTAACATCCCTAGAAATCAGCTGGTTGTCATCACCGGGGTAAGTGGCTCTGGGAAAAGTTCGCTGGCTTTTGACACACTTTTTGCTGAGGGACAGCGTCGGTATGTGGAGAGTTTGAGCGCCTATGCGCGTCAGTTTCTAGGAAAATTAGACAAACCCAAGGTGGAATACATTAAAGGAATTCCGCCTGCAGTTGCCATACAACAAAAGGTAAGTAGTCGAAACCCGAGATCTACAGTAGGTACAACCACTGAGATCTATGACTACTTGAAATTACTTTTCGCAAGAATTGGAAAAACGTACAGTCCCGTTTCTGGTGCGATAGTGAAACGACACAACGTAAGCGATGTCATGAAAGCTATTCACCAGCTTGGTGAAGGCACACGTTTTCTAATTACTGCACCCGTAACGTTCAAAGACCGCACAACACTCGAACACTTATCCATTCTCTCTCAGCAAGGCTTTGCCCGAATATTAGTGAATGAAGAGATTGTAAGTATAGAGCAGATCCTAGAAGAAGACAGCTACACAGCAGATCGCATTCAACTGGTTGTGGATCGGGCGGTCGTTCGAAGGAATGATGAAGACAATGACTACCGACTTCAAGATTCCATTCAAACCGCATTTTATGAGGGTCGCGGAAGCTGTGAATTGCGTTTTATGGACGAACGTCCTACTATGGAATTTAATAGTCTCTTCGAATTAGACGGCATTAGTTTCACAGAACCCACCCTTCATCTATTCAGCTTTAATAATCCTTTGGGTGCCTGTCCAAGCTGTGAAGGCTTCGGAAGCATTATGGGCATCGATGAAGACCTGGTGGTACCCAATCCACATTTAAGTGTTTACGAAGGCTGCATTGCACCTTGGAAGGGAGATACCATGGGCAGATGGAAGGATAAGTTTATTCTAGGGGCCGCAGCGTATGATTTTCCGGTACACCGTCCGTACATTGACCTCACGGAAGTTGAAAAAACACTGCTTTGGGAGGGCGCAAAAGGTGTTAAAGGCATTTACGATCTGTTCAAGCACCTCGAAAGTAAGAGCTATAAAATTCAGTTTAGAGTGATGTTAAGCCGCTACCGCGGACGAACCGTTTGTACTACATGCAAAGGCAAACGACTCAAACCAGAAGCAAATTATGTTAAAGTAGGAGGTCGCTCCCTAAGTGATTTAGTGGAATTGCCACTGCGAAAGCTTAAGATCTTCTTCCATGAACTAGAATTAGATGAACAAGATGCAAGCATTGCAAAGCGGTTGCTTACGGAAATTACCACGCGAATAGACTTTCTTATTTCAGTAGGACTGCCCTACCTGACTTTGAACCGGGTTTCAAGCACACTTAGCGGCGGAGAAAGCCAACGCATCCAATTGGCCACCTCGCTTGGATCTTCGCTGGTAGGATCGCTTTATATTCTAGACGAACCCAGTATAGGATTGCATCCAAAGGATGCGCAGCAGCTCATTACCGTTATTGAAGCATTGCGTGACAATGGTAATACGGTCGTTGTTGTGGAGCATGAAGAAGCTTTTATGCGTGCTGCTGATTTCCTCATTGACATTGGTCCTGCTGCGGGAAATTTGGGAGGCGAAATCATCGCTGCCGGACTGCCTGAAGACGTCCTGCGCCATGAAACTTCCTTAACTGCAGCCTATTTAAATGGTACCAAACAGATTCCATTGCCGGAACGACTTCGCAAACCCACTGGCACAATCNTTTTAGAAGGCGTACGTCAACATAATTTGAAGGGATTTGATGTTTCTTTTCCACTAGGCGTATTTAGTGTNGTGGCNGGCGTAAGNGGCTCAGGTAAGAGTACACTGATCAAGCAAATCCTCTATCCAGCGCTGAAAAAGCATTTGGAAATGGTCGGGGAACGACCGGGCATCCATAAAGCACTCAAGGGTGACTTGAACGCCATCCAACACGTAGAGATGGTTGACCAAAATCCCATCGGCAAATCATCCCGCTCTAATCCGGTGACCTACCTCAAAGCCTATGATGATATTCGGAACCTTTTTGCCAGCGAAGAATTGGCCCGTGTAAGAGGCTATAAGGCAAAGCATTTCAGCTTTAATACTGATGGTGGACGCTGCGACACTTGTAAAGGAGAAGGGGAAGTCACTATTGAAATGCAATTCATGGCCGATGTGCACCTTCCTTGTGAAACTTGTCATGGAAAACGCTTCAAAGCAGAAATTCTAGAGGTCAAATTTAAAGGTAAGACCATCGCTGACATACTGGATTGCACCATAGACGAAGTCATCGAATTCTTTAAAGTACACAACGAAGTTAAGATTGCAAATAAGCTGCAGCCCCTACAAGATGTAGGCTTGGGATATGCACATGTAGGACAAAGTAGTTCTACACTCAGCGGCGGAGAAGCGCAGCGTGTTAAATTGGCTTTCTTCTTATCGAAAGGGATTAAAAACGGGAAAACACTTTTTCTGTTTGATGAGCCTACTACNGGCCTTCACTTCGATGATGTGAAAAAGTTACTTCGAGCGTTTAATGAATTGGTTGACCTTGGGCATACGGTCCTTGTGATTGAACACGACTTAGATGTCATTAAGCGTTGCGATCATGTCATAGAGATCGGACCAGAAGGAGGGGAATTGGGCGGTCAATTACTCTACGAAGGGCCACCAAATGAATTGATATCCGTTCAAGGAAGCCCTACGGCCGAAGCGTTAAAAGCACATACCGCTTAAGTAGTCTTAATCGAGACACTGTAAGCGGAAAACTATACACCAATAAAATAGGTCGGATAGCCAAAACGCTTTAATTATCGCGGAATCCTCAACAATGCCACGGTTGTGTCGTTATCTTTGAGAAGTACCCGAAAGGGTAGCTTAGGTTTATTGGTTTGGTATACGGTCCGCTTCGGCGGACCGTATCTTTTTTACCCTATTCCTATTTCATTTGCGATCCCGCACATTGATAGAGTAATACTGCAGCTGCAACGCTTACGTTTAAACTGTCAACAGACTTCCCTTCCATTGGAATAATGACATTTTCGTAGCCATTCTCTAGCCACGTGGACGAAAGGCCTCCACTCTCCTCTCCAAGGATAATTGCCGATTTCGGTGCCCAATTCACTTCATACATCGATACCGCATCCTCATGCATGTGCGTAATGTATCCGGTAAAGCCACTCGCGTTCAGCCATTGCTGCACTTGATCCCTTGATCCCATAAAAATAGGCAGCTCAAATAGTGCGCCTGTAGCGTTACGGACTACGTTAGGACCAAAAGGATCCAATGCGGGATCTGCTAAAACAATGGCTCCAGCACCCGCCGCTAAAGCAGTACGCATGATGGCCCCTAAATTCCCAGGTTTCTCGATGCCTTCGACCACTACAATACGTTGGGCTGCATCAAGAATCTTCGAACGCGATGCAAAGCTGCTATCTGGACGATAGAATACCGCCACCACATCTTCAGTGGCGTCACGATAAGCAATCTTTTCATAAACTTTAGCCGCTACCTCAAAATGCTCAGCATTTTCTGGCACACCTTCTACGGGCGGAGCGTGCTCAAGTGTCCACAACTCTTTCATTTCCCAATGACATGCCAACGCTCGCTCCACCTCTCGGCGTCCTTCAACGACACAAACACCAAAGACTTTACGTGCCTTACTTTTAGAGACTAATTGGACAATCTCCTTTACTTTTGGATTACTAAGACTAGAAATGTAACGGCTCATAGATATGGCTAAAAAGAATAGACCAAAGAAAATCAATTTAGAGGACTTAGGAGGCTTTGTCTTTAGTACGAATCCAGAATTTGAACCTCCCGTTTATGAAGACAGCGATGAAGAACCCCTGAAACCCGGGGAACAGCTACTGGAACTTTATTTTGAGAAGAAAGGACGTGGCGGGAAGCAAGTAGTCATCATTAAAGGATTCGCGGGTAGCGAAGACGAACTAAAAGAACTGGGGAAATCGCTCAAGCAACATTGTGGCGTGGGCGGTAGCACTAAGGATGCAGAAATCATTCTTCAAGGTAATGTTCGCGATAAAGCCACTGATTTTTTGCAAAAAGAGGGCTATAAAACAAAGCGTATCGGAGGGTGATTTGCCTTTCCTGCCTGAAAAACGATGAAAGCTTGACTTTTTTTAAGTCACATTAACAACCGTTAAAATCACATCTCAAACGAGACTAATAAACTGCGCCAAGCGCTTTTTCATAGGCCGCTTCATACATGGGAACAATCTTTTCAATGGAAAACTTCTTCGCATGATCAAAGGCCTGTCGCTTAAACTGAGCCAATTTCTCTTCGTCCTGCAGCAACGATAAACCGAAGGCTGCCATCTCTTCGACCGCCCCTGGCGATGCCAAATAACCGGTAACCCCATGCACATTTACCTCAGGTATACCGCCTGCGTTGGAACTGATCACCGGAACTTTTGCAGCCATTGCTTCCAAAGCCACTAATCCGAAACTCTCGTTCTCAGAGGTTAGCAGAAAAAGATCACTCATGCAAAGCAGTCGTCGTACCTCTGAGGTTTTTCCTAAGAATTTCACCTTATCAGCAATTCCTAGGTCCCTTGTTTGCTGTTCCGCACGTTCACGTTCAGGGCCGTCACCAAGCATGAGTAGGATGGCATCTTCCTCTTGCTGAATACGGTGAAAAATAGAGATCACATCAGGTATGCGCTTCAACTTTCGCATGTTGGAAATGTGAATGATGATCCGCTCGTTATTGGGTGCTATCTGTGTTCTATTGCAACGGTCTTCTATTTGATACAGGTCGATGTCTATGAAATTTGGAATAACCTCGATATCCTTTTTTATCACAAAAGAGCTCAACGTATCTTTCTTAAGGCTCTCGCTGACGCTGGTTACTACATCGCTTTTATTAATTGAAAACGTTACTGCAGGCTTATACGACGGGTTCTTTCCCACAAGGGTAATATCCGTACCGTGCAGGGTAGTAACCACAGGTAAATATTTGCCTTTTTCTAACAGAATCTTTTTAGCCATGTACGCTGCATAAGCATGTGGAATCGCATAATGTACGTGCAATAATTCAATGCCCTCCGTTAATACGGTATCCACCATTTTTGAGCTCAGCGCCAATTCATAGGGCTGGTATTCAAACAACGGATAATCGTGCACATTGACTTCGTGATAGAAAATGTTTGGCTCCAATATGTCCAAACGCACAGGCTGGCTGTAGGTGATAAAGTGAATTTCATGGCCTTTTTTAGCCAATTGGATGCCTAATTCTGTAGCAACCACTCCTGATCCACCATAGGTAGGATAACAAACAACTCCAATTTTCATGCGGCTAAGGTATTTCTCTTAATTAAGGGCGTCGTAAATGTACTCTTGTATATTGGTTCGGACGTCCAATTTGCTGAGTTTCCAATTCTCTGCATCGGGAAAGGTTCTGTTGCTCAGAAATATATAAAGCAAATCCTCCTTTGGGTCCATCCATACCATTGTACCAGTAAAACCCGTGTGACCAAAACTTTGTTCAGATGCACAGGTACAACTTGGGCCTGGTCCCTCTTCTAACTGCTTTCGATCAAAGCCCAAACCGCGTCTGTTTTGCAACTCACAAAAGGCACAACCGCTGAACAACTGCACGGTCGACTCCTGAAAATAGCGATGTCCACCATAGTACCCTCCGTTTAAATACATCTGCATCATTTTCGCTAAGTCGTTTGCATTTGCAAACAAGCCTGCGTGACCCGCAACTCCATTCATCATCGCAGCGCCCATATCGTGCACAGTACCGTGAACCGTAGTATTGCGCCAGTATCCGTCTTCTTCAGTTGGAACAATCTCGCTTTTAGAAAACCCGACAATCAGAGGGTTGTACGTCAAGCGACGGGCACCCAGCGGCGCAAAAAAAGTATGTGCCGCCCACTGGTCCAGCGGTTCATTAAATCGCTCTTCAAGCATTTCTTGAAACAAATAATACCCCAGATCAGAATAGCGGTATTCTGTTCCTTTCAGCGGGCTCTTGGCCAACATAGCAAACATGGTATCCCGAATGTTNGATCGCAAATACATCCCGGGGACCACCGCATTAAACCCCTCAGCAGGAATGGCACTATACCAGTAGGACTTTGTACTGTCCGTCGCGATGGTCGACGCATAAAAAGGAATCCAAGCCTGCAAGCCACTTTGGTGTGCTAAGACATCTTCGAAAACCAATTTTTCTTTGTCCGAACCTTTTAATCGATTCGTATGATTACCTAAGGTAGACTTTAAAAGTAGCGGCTGCTTTTCGTACCACGTCATTATACCGGGCAGCGTCGCGGTAATCTTTGTGACCGAAGCAATATCATAGAGATCGGTCCATTCCACCGGATCGGTTTCCGCGTAGGTGTGCGAACCAAAGGCTTTATCATAGATTATAGTCCCGTGACGGGCCACGATAACCTGCGCTCCTGGAGTGGCACCTTGTACGATGGCATGTTGAACGGTAGAATCGATGCGATTTAAGGCCCCCACATCAAGGCCTACCTCAAAAGGGAGACCGTACTTTAGTCGCAGTAACTCTTCAGTCTGTTCTCCATCACCAACCTCGCCCCACTGCTTGAGATCTACGGGCAAGGTGCCCTTCGTTTTTCTTGCACCAAACAAAAACTGCGGCGCCAGGAGTTGCGCATATTCGTCGTTCTCATACAACAGTAAAATGCGCACATTTTCGCCTAGATTAGGATACGTCAATACTCCGTACGGATTTGCAAAATGAAGCAGATAAACGGGTTTGCCTGTGGCGGATAACCGCTTCAGGAATTCTTGTTCCCAAGGTTCCAATTTGTACCGCTTCCACGGATTTTTTACGTTTTGATGAAAGCTGACCACAAAAGCATCTTTGGATGCCATTTCACGATCGTCTACATCAACCCCATGATGGTGCGGCATTTCCTTGTAGCGGTCGAGGTATTGCTTCACTGTTCCCGCAGATTCAAAATCGCCGATCGCAATGTGAAGAAAGTTTTGCTCTAGATTTTTAATGGGAAAGGAAGCACTGCCGGTTTCTAATAAAGTCGCTGCATTTCGGATCAGATTAAACGACACTCTTTGGTTATTATCTTCTCTTTCAAAAGAAC
>JGI26085J52751_1000051_pt1 | contig 19532 bp, 20 predicted proteins | sample SaaInl25SG_5_DNA_FD_52751 | JGI IMG/M metagenome (IMG submission 52751) | reverse complement strand
CCGTGGTGCGCTCTCCCTGGAACTTCAGGTCTTGCGGGATGGCTGAAATTACGGCACCGGGAAAAATTCGGCAATTGGACCCAATGCGCGCACCGTCCATGATGGTAACATTTGGCCCAATCCAGCTGCCTTCACCAATTTCTACATCGGCTGAAATGGTCGTGAACGGACCAATTTCAACTTCAGCGCCAATACGAGCGTCAGGATGGATGGAGGCGAGGGGACTGATCATTTATTTTGTAATCTGAGCCATTAATTCTGCTTCGCTCACCAGCGTGTTTCCTACGAAAGCACGTCCACGCATGTGAACGATACCACGACGTATCGGAGTGATCAGTGAAAGGTCGAAGATGAGCGTATCTCCGGGAACCACTTTCGCTTTGAATTTCACGTTGTCCAATTTCATGAAGAACGTCAAATAATTTTCTGGATCAGGAACAGAACTCAATGCTAAAATACCTCCACATTGTGCCATCGCTTCTATTTGAAGCACACCAGGCATTACAGGAGAACCAGGGAAGTGTCCTACAAAGAACGGCTCGTTCATTGTTACGGCTTTCACACCGACCACACGGTCTTCGGTGAGTTCAATTATTTTATCGACCAATAAAAATGGAGAACGGTGTGGGATCAGACCCATAATGTCCTCAACCGTTTTTACTGGGGGTTGATTAGGATCGTATTTCGGCGCTTTGGGACGGCTTTCTTCTTTTCGAATTTTAGCAGCCAAAGCTTTCGTGAATTCAGCATTTACGCCATGACCTGGCTTAGTAGCAATGATACGTGCCTTTAGTGGGCGCCCCAACAGTGCTAAATCACCTACCACGTCCAATAGTTTATGACGAGCGGCTTCGTTTGAGAAACGTAATTCGATATTGTTAAGGGTACCGCGTTGGGTCACCTGAACATCATCACGACCAAAGGCTGTTTTTAATTTATCGAGGGTCGATGGAGCAATCTCTTGATCCACATAAACGATGGCGTTATTGAGGTCTCCACCTTTAATTAATCCAGCATCGAGTAAGGGTTCGAGCTCGCGAAGGAAGGAGAACGTTCGTGCGCTTGCAATGTCGTCGCGGAAGTTGACCATCTTGTCTAAATGTGCATGTTGCGGACCCAGAACACTGCTTCCGTAATCAATCAATGCACTGACTTCGAATTCATCACTCGGTAAAGCCATGATTTCCGAACCGTCTTCATCTTTAAAAGTGAACGTTTCTTCGAGCACATAGAAGTTCTTTTCGACACTTTGTTCTTCCATACCCGCCTCAAGAATAAGATCAACCAGGGGTGCTGCAGAACCGTCTAGAATAGGGACTTCGCTGCCGTTGAGCTCGACACGTAGGTTATCTATGCCCAATGCATAGAGACTCGCCATAAGGTGTTCTACCGTTCCTACACTGGCATTGCCATTTTGCAAGATGGTTTGACGGTCCGTGCGGTTCACATATTTTGCGAGTGCGGGAACTTCAGCGTTTTCAAGGTCAGTTCGAATGAAAACGATGCCGGTATTTTCGGCACTGGGGATCAAATCTACTTTAACAACTTCACCGGTGTGAAGCGCATTTCCTTCAAAGGATATTGCTTTAGAAAGTGTCTTCTGCATCATAATTTATTTGCCTTGTCGTTTGAAGGCAGCAAAGGATTTCAGGAAGTGCCTGTGCTCGAGCGCAGGCGAGCCAAAGATAGTCTTATTCGATGGAACATCATTCATAACGCCACTCTGGGCGTAAATCTTGACATTATCACCGATGGAGAGGTGGCCTATTATGCCAACCTGACCGCCGATCATACAGTGGTTTCCTATAGTTGTTGAACCTGCGACACCACTCTGGGCCGCAATGACGTTATGTTTTCCGATGACAACATTGTGTGCGATCATACAGAGGTTATCAATTTTAGTGCCTTCTCCAATGCGCGTGGATCCAAGGGCAGCGCGGTCAACGGTGGTATTGGCGCCGATGCTCACATGATCTTCTATGACCACGTTGCCCAATTGTGGAATGCGGTGGTATTTACCTGCTGCATCCGGGGCAAATCCGAAGCCTTCCGAGCCAATGACCACACCGGCTTCTATATTTACATGCGCGCCAATTTTAGTGCCTTTTAAGATTTTAGCACCTACACCAATGTAAGTATGCGGACCAATTTCTACATCNGCCTCAATTACCGCGGCAGTACTTATAATAGCAGTAGAGTCAATTTTCGCTTCAGGAGCAATAATAGCGCTAGAGCTTTGGCCTGAACGCGGATTGAATTGCGCCTCTAACCCACGTAGATGCAGGGCAAACCGGAGATAAGGATCATCGCATTCAATCAAAATAGCCTCGCTATGGATCACTGTTCCGGTCTTCACAAAAATGGCGCTCGCTGCTGTTTTTTCGGCTTGGGCGGCGTATTTCATATTGCTCAAGAAGCATAAATCACCGGCAGTAGCCTCTTCAAGTGTTGCAACACCTGTGATTTTGGTATTTGCATATTCTTGTGGGCAGTGAAGCTCTAGCGGTGCACAGATTTTGCCTAAAGTGATTGCGTCGTGCGTCATAATAAATCTTTGAGTTCACGTGGGAAGCAAATAAAGTGCCGTTCTACCGGTTCACTCAAAGCTTTTATGGTCATTTGATCTGCCGCTTGACTGATGTCGCTGATGTGGCCGTCTTTATAGAGCAGATTGATGTGCCCTTTTTTATTGTTGTAGGCGTGGTTTTTGACTTTCGCCTCAATGTACATGTATTGTTCTTCACCGTGTGAGAAACCGTACTGCGATTTAATGGCCTGCCCAATGCGCGCTGAAACTTCAGGGGCAAAAGGGGCTGCTTGCAATCGTATTTTAAGAAGATTCCGATCGGTAATGCGCTTACTCAGTTCACTCAAGATGGTATCCGAATGGTTGGTCCAATCTTTTATAGCACTCATGACATCGTAATCATCGAGCAAAACAAATTTTTCAAGAACTGCCGGGTTTTCCTCGAACTCATTCCAGGAATAGTCGGCATTTAGAAAATGCTTTAGCGCGATTGTACCTGGTAGAGCAATGCCTTGACTAGCGAGGTGCTTTGCCCGTTTTAAAATGTTGACGAGCATGAATTCTGCACTCAGAACCGTCTTGTGCATGTAGACCTGCCAGTACATTAGACGACGCGCAACGAGGAATTTCTCGACGCTGTAGATGCCCTTTGCGTCTACTACTAATTGGTCGTCTTTAATATTGAGCATGGTGAGCAAACGCTCGCTATTCACACTGCCTTCTGTCACGCCGCTGTAAAAAGAGTCGCGACGTAAATAATCAAGCCTGTCCATATCCAGTTGCGAGGAAATGAGTTGGTGCAGGAAGGATTTAGGGTAGTTATTGGTGAAAATATCAATGGCTAAAGTGAGCGCTCCTTGATGTGCGACGTTCAGCTCCTCCATGATTTTCAAACTTAACGCTTCATGACTCACCCCGGGAATCAATGTGTGTTCGAGCGCGTGAGAAAAAGGACCGTGGCCCACATCGTGAAGTAGAATGGCAATTTTGACGCCCTGTTCCTCTTCATCAGTGATATCATGTCCTTTTTGACGCAACGTATAGATGGCTCGACCCATGAGGTGCATAGCCCCGATAGCGTGGTGAAAACGAGTGTGATAGGCACCAGGATAGACCAGGTAAGTGAGCCCCAACTGTGAGATACGACGCAGACGTTGGAAGTAGGGGTGGTTGATCAGCTTGTAAATAAGCGGATCCTTTATGGTAATAAACCCGTAGATCGGGTCGTTAATGATTTTGTTCTTATTGTTCAAAATGCTCGGTTTTGCCGGTGTGGTAAAAATAGCACAGGTTAGGGGCTATTTGGGGCAGGAATCGCATTACTTTTAACAAGACTAAAACGCTGAATTATGCCAAATATTTTATGGGTTGATGATGAAATAGAAATGCTCAAAGGACATCTGTTGTTTTTGGAGGGCAAAGGCTATTCTGTTGCGACCTGTAATAACGGTGCTGATGCGCTGGATTTGGTTCAAGAAACGGGTTTTGACGCCGTCTTTCTCGATGAAAATATGCCGGGCTTATCGGGCTTAGAGACCTTAGAAAAAATGAAGGATTTACTTCCGGAATTGCCGGTAGTAATGATCACGAAAAGCGAGGAAGAGCAGATCATGGAAATGGCCATTGGGTCGAAGATTGCGGATTACTTGATCAAGCCTGTAAACCCGAATCAGGTGTTGCTGAGCTTGAAGAAAATATTAGACGGGAGACAGTTAGTCTCTCAAGCCGCCACGCGAGGTTACCAGCAAGAGTTTGGCCGATTAACCTTAGACATGCAACAACTGCGCACATGGGAGGAATGGGCTAATTTCTACAAAAAACTCTTGCAGTGGGAGCTTAAATTGGATGAAAGTCCGGAGGAAGGTTTAAAAGGAGTCTTGGCGGCTCAAAAGAAGGAGGCCAACGAGCTCTTTGCCCGATTTATCGCCAACCATTACGAGCAGTGGTTTTCGGAAAGTGACCGACCCATGTTGTCTCATGAATTGGTAGGTAAAGTAGTCGCGCCACAGTTGCGCGATGGTAAAAAGGTGTTTTTCTTGGTTATGGACAACCTGCGTTACGACCAGTGGTTGGCCATCAAACCGTTACTCTCGCCCTTTTTTCATCATAAAGAGGAGGGATTGTACAATAGCATTCTACCCTCTGCAACGCAATATGCGCGCAATGCGCTTTTTGCAGGCATGATGCCTGCGAGCATAAAAGCGTCGTTGCCGCAGTATTGGGTCGAGGAACACGAGGACGGTTCAAAAAACCAATTCGAAAGTGAACTACTGGAGGCGCAACTGGAAAAATTGGGTCTGGGAGATAAAAAATCGGTCTACCAGAAGGTGACAAATCTTCGTGGCGCGAATAAATTATACGACACCATTCATCAGCACAAGAACGCAGATGTACTTACTGTAGTGTACAACTTCGTNGATGCGCTGAGTCATGCGAAAACGGATACTGAGGTGGTGCGGGAATTGGCCAGTGACGACAGTGCCTACCGCCGTTTGGTGAAAACTTGGCTTGAGGGTTCACCGCTCCTGAAAATGCTTCAATGGGCCAGNCAGCAAGGATTTACCGTTGTATTGACTACCGATCATGGAACGGTCAATGTACACCGACCTTCGAAGGTTGTGGGTACGAAGCATCTAACGACCAACCTCCGCTACAAAACGGGCAATGGAATGAGTTACCAGTCTAAACACAGCTTTGTGGTAAAAGACCCGAATGCCATTGGTCTTCCGAAGCAGCACATTGCAGATGAATGCATCTTTGCCTTGAGTGATCTTTTTTATGTNTATCCCAACCGCTACAATCATTTTGTGCAATACTACCGCAATACGTATCAGCACGGTGGGGTATCTTTGGAGGAACTGATTATTCCTTATGCAGTCCTTACCTCTAAATAACGGCTTTCGCTTTTCGCAGGTTGAATTAAAAGACCTTCCGGAATTGGCCCAATTTATTTTGGCGCACAGGGAAAGTGCGGTTACCCTTTTAGAAGCCCCTATGGGCAGTGGTAAAACCACCTTGTGTAATGCAATTTTACAAGCTTGGGGCAGCGANCAGGCGGGATCCTCGCCTACNTTTGCATTGATTGAGGAGTACCATGGCACGNAAGGAAAGTGCTATCATTTAGATGCCTATCGTATTGAAGATGAAGACGAAGCCTATGATATGGGCTTAGAAGAATATTTAGAAGAAGGTTGCCCCATGTGGATTGAATGGGGAGGAAATGTACGATCTTTATTACCGTACGAATTGGGTGTCGTTTACATCCGTGCGGAAAGCGAAGCGTACAGAACGGTTGAGTTTTACCCCCGACTTGCTGTGAACGAAATACAATGGAACCATGAGTGAGTACATTAGTTGGTCAGAGACGGCTTGGGAAACCCAGGAGGAACGTTTGGCGGTAGATGCCAAAAGCGCACAATTGCAAATAGGCTTGCCTAAGGAGCACGCCATGAATGAGCACCGGTTGTTACTCACCCCGGAAAGTGTGCAGCTATTAGTTGCACAGGGTCATGAAATAGTGGTTGAGACGGGTGCGGGAACCCTCGCTGGTTTTCCGGATGCACTTTATGCAAACGCAGGTGCNACAGTAGCTTTAGGTCCTGAAGAGGTTTTTCAATGTGCCATTATCGCGAAAGTTGCACCGCCCACNGTAGCTGAAATTTCAATGATGCGAGGCGGTCAAACCTTGATCAGTGCACTGCAACTGCGGACCCGCAATAGAGCGTATTTTAAATCACTTGCAGATAAAAAAATCACGGCTTTGGCACTNGAAGAAGTGCGTAATTCGGAAGATCAAAGTGCCCTTCGAATGGCCATGAGTGAAATCGCGGGTCAAATGGCCGCGCGCGTAGGCGCTAGCCTACTCGCGGACGGCGCCCATGGCTCCCGTAAAGGAAAATTAATGGGTCCTATACCCGGTGTTGCACCCGCCAGAGTGGTGGTGTTGGGCGCCGGCGTCGCCGGCCTATCGGCCGTGCGCGCGGCCCACGGCATGGGTTCCCAGGTAGTTTTAATGGACAGCAACATCAATCGTCTCCGCGCAGCGCAGGAGCTGAATCCGGCTTTGATTACAGAGGTGATTCAGGAATTGGTTGTGGCCAAAAGATTGAAAAAAGCAGACCTTGTCATTGGTGCCTTGCATCCAGTGAATGGGCGTACGCCTGTAGTGGTTTCTGAAGATGCCATTGCAGCGATGGAGCCGAACAGTGTNATTATAGACATCAGCATTGATAGTGGTGGTTGTTTCGAATCCTCGGAGCTGACCTCTCACGAAAACCCTACGTACGAAAAGCACGGGGTAATTCATTACTGTATTCCTAATATGGCCAGCGCAGTAGGACATACAGCCACCATAGCCTTGAGTAATTTTGTGGCACCTATGTTGTCGACCCTATCTGAACTGGGCGGTGTAGAAGATTGCCTGCATTACGATCTCAACATGCGTGCGGGCTTGTATTTGTACAAAGGCTTGTTGACAAAACGCCATCTTGGAGAGCATTTTGACTTGCCTTTCTCAAACGATGCCCTGTTATTTGGCAACCTCTAATTGACCTAAAAATCCGAACCCGACATGGCCTTTCTCAAGCGATTACTTTTTTACATTTTAGGAATAGGATTAGGCACTTTGATCGTTTTGGCCTTCTTCGGTGAGCGCGATTTCGATTATGCATACGGTCCCAATGCCCGCGTTCGCAAGACCTTTAGGACAAAAGTGGTAGATTCTACACAAATGAACTGGCCAGATTTGAACCTCGCAAAAGACAGCGCATATTTTCATGCGGTGGTGGAAGGCCGTGTGAAATTTGGGGAAAGTGAGCCGCGTAAAGAGCCTTGCGGGAGCTACACCCTTTACTTTTCATGGGAAGCACAACCCTACAGAATGGTTCTAGAAAACTGTCCGGATACGGTTCACATTACGGAACTTAATAGGGTGAAGGACTAACCGTTTTTTCTACGGTCCAATTCCTTCGTAATCAATCCCAATTCACGTCCTGTTTGTCCTTCCACTGAAGTATTCTCTTCGGCGCGTCGAAACAAATACGGTAGCACATCCTTTACGGGCCCAAAAGGCAAGTACTTCGCCACGTTCAGTCCAGAATTCGCTGCATTGAATGAAATGTGATCGCTCATTCCAAAGAGTTGCGCGACATAGACCTTTCGAGAGTCAAATGCGATGCCGTGTTTTTTCATCAGTGTTGCGGCAAGTGCAACGCTATCTTCATTGTGCGTGCCCACTACCACCGCCATATGATCAATATGAGAAAGAATCCATTCTAATGCGGCATTGTAGTCGCGGTCAGTTGCTGCTTTGTTTGGTTGGATTGGATCCTGATAGCCTTTTGATGTCGCTCTTTTGCGCTCTTTTTCCATATAGGCTCCGCGCACAATTTTTACGCCATAAATAAAACCTTCGGCGGTAGCGCGAGCGCAGGCCATTTTTAATTGGTCCAAACGGTCGTGACGGTAGAGCTGCGCGGTATTGTAAACGATAGGCGTTTCCTTATTGTAACGTGCCATGAAGCCAAAAGCAAGTTCATCCACTGCGGGCTGAATCCAACTTTCCTCCGCATCGATCATAACAGGCACATTCAATGTATGGGCCAATTCAAAAATCCGTTCCCATCGTTTCAAAACGCGCGACCAAGCTTCCGATTCTTTTTTGCTCAATTCTNTTCCAAGCGCTACTTTTTCATACCACTCGATGGCACCCACACCNGTCGGTTTAAAAACACCAAAGGGCACACCAGGATTATGCTGGGCAAATCGTATGGTCTCTAGGGTAGTTTCCAGTGTACGGTCAAAATCGGCTTCTTCCGCTTTTCCTTCTACGCTGTAATCTAAGATGGCTTGCACTTTTCCCTCAGCCAATCGATCAATTTGTGGCTGACATTCATCCACACTTTCACCTCCACAGAACTGTCTGAAGACCGTAGCTTTTACGATCCCTTTGATGGGGAGCCTCAATCGAAGCGAGGCTAAAGTGAGTCCCTTTAGGGTCTGAACGACCTGAGGCGAGCTTAATGTGGCAAACAATAATTTGCTTTGGCGCAAATCATTTTTGGTCTTCATTTTAAACGCGACCTCAGTATTGGCGAAATCGATCATGGTCTGTGAATTGGAATTCAAATATAGTGCTCAGAAACCGTACTTTTGAAGTGTGAAAACTTCTCATTCATATCCTTTTTTTGGTCCCAACGGTTACGACGGTTTGGATGCCCTACTTCAGGAATTGGCGCCTTCAAAGACGTTTCTTCTAGTAGACAGTAACACGGTGAATTGCCTTTCTGTTTTTGTGCCAAAATTGGCCCAATTGGATGCGGACTTTGAAGTCTTAGAGGTGCTGCCTGGCGAGGAAAGCAAATCGCTCGAAGTGGCTGCAAACCTATGGTCGGTACTTTTGGAATACGGCGCAGATCGGAACAGTCTCATTATCAATGTGGGCGGCGGCGTAGTTTGTGATTTAGGAGCTTTTATTGCCTCCACGTACAAGCGCGGCATCCCATTTGTGAATGTCCCTACCTCGCTGTTGGCCATGGTTGACGCATCAGTTGGGGGTAAGAACGGCATCAACTTTGAGGGCTTAAAGAACCAATTAGGCACCTTTACNCAACCCAACTTCGTCCTCATTGATCCAGACTTTTTAGCCACTTTACCTCAAGAGGAGTGGGAGAGTGGTCATGCAGAAATGCTGAAACACGCCCTTCTTTCTGGTACNCGATGGTCGGAATTATTGGNGCTCGAAACTGCGACACTCACCCTTCANGATATTGAGCAAAGCGTAGCTTTTAAAGCGGAAATCGTTAAGGAAGATTTTAAGGAAAACGGTAAAAGAAAAATCCTAAACTTAGGCCATACCACGGGTCATGCTTGGGAAAGTTATGCAGCAGTCAGCGGTAATCCATGCACACACGGTGCAGCGGTAATTCAGGGTTTGCATGTCGCTTTAATGCTCAGTGGTTTNCAGGACGAGCAACGCGCACTNGCCCAAAGGTATCCTTGGCAAAGGGTAGCGGAGGAAGCCTTGCAGCCGCTTTGGGAGCGTCAACTTCAGGATAAGAAAAACACCCACGGTGAAGTNCGTTATGTGCTCCTAGAACAGTTAGCTCGTCCAGTNTGGGACGTTGAAATTACCTTAGAGCGATGGACTGCTACTGTATTGGCATTGAATAGCGCATCCTAGCATGGAAATGGAGCTCCCNAAAATTACCCGGCCNATTCAAGCTGAATTTGAATTGCCACTCAGTAAGAGTATGGCAAATCGCGGTTTATTACTAGCCGCCTTATATCCAGAAATTACACTTACAGGAATCAGTACGGCTAAAGATTCTGTATTTCTAAGTCAAACGTTGGATGCGTACGCGCATGGCGAAGTGCATGTAGGTGCTGGCGGAACAACTTTGCGTTTTGCCACCGCTTATTGGGCCACGCGTGAAGGATCGTCCATCACCTTGAATGGAACTCCGGAATTGAACCAACGTGCCATCGCACCTTTGGTGGATGCGTTGAATGCACTGGGAGGAGCAATTACCTATGCCAACACCCCTAACCAGGCACCCTTGCATATTCAAGGCACAAAACTTCGGGGCGGTGCGCTGCATTTGGGGCATGTGAAAAGCTCACAATTTGTGACTGCCTTAATGCTTATTGCACCAACCATGCGTGATGGATTGCAATTGGAATGGGACAGCGTAGTTTCACAACCGTATCTAGTGATGACTGCTGCCCTACTTCGAAGTGCTGGAATTCCCGTCACTTTGACGAAACACGGGGCAACCATACCTTACGTCGAATCTGTTGATCCTGTACAATTAGTGATTGAACGCGACTGGTCTGCTGTCGCTTTTTGGTGTGAGGCACTCGCCTTAAGCGAAGGGGGAGAGCTCACCTTTCCCGGATTTATAGATCCAAGCAATCAAGGCGACTCTAAAGTGGTTCACTATTTCGAGCCGCTTGGCATTGCCCATCGGTTCACCGATCAGGGCCTCGTTCTTTCAAAAAAGTCCGTACTCACCCCAGGTCACCTCCATTATAATTTACAGGGTGAGCCCGATCTGGCACAGCCATTAATTATGACCTTACTGCTCAAAAAGATTCCTTTTGAAGTTCACGGTTTGGAGACGCTCCGCGGTAAGGAATGCGATCGAATTGCTGCTATAGCTGAGGTTGCAGCTGNCTTAGGAATTCAACTCAGTACGGGCGAAGCGCATATTAAATGCACCAGTTATCCAGCGGAGTTTACCNCACCGACAGCGCCGTTGGATACGCGTAATGACCATCGTGTTGCAATGTCATTGGCGCCTTTAGCGATCGTATTTCCANTTACGCTTCTGCAACCTTCTGTAGTTGAAAAAAGCTATCCTGATTTTTGGCGCCATTGGACGCAATTGATCTAAAGCAGTTGCGTACCGCCATTCCATACTAAAGCCCTCTTTAAACTGTTCGGTAAAATCGTAGGAAAGGCTCGTACTCCATTTGCCTGTATTGGCTTTGAAATGGTATCCAAAAAAATCGTCATACACACTTTTAGCACCGATAAAACCAGTGGCGACTGGCACAGATAGCCATATTGGGGCTGTTTCCGCATGCACCCAGCCCACAGCGCTTTGAAGTTGCCAATCTCCAATTCTTTTAGAGGAACGTATCGAACCGCCGTACGTCCCATCGTGGAAGTGCAAATCCACAGNGCGGTGCTCCCAGGGTAAGCTCAATCGGTGACGCAGGGTGCCTTCATCGGAGGCTACNCATTGATAGCGTAAAAATTCACCTTGCCAATTCACNTTAAACCGACCCTCAAACAACTGCAAGGACCATTGTCCTCGAGCATCCCGCCATTGCATACTAAGNGCAGTATGCAACCGCTCTTCTTTTCGGTGCAGATAGCTCTCAANCAGTAAGTCGTCTCGCCACCAATTCCAACCCAAGGCTTGTTCCTTTGTNGTAAACTCTCCAAACCAACGATGCGACTTCCACTGCCTTTTAAAATAGGCGGTACCCGCTCCATGTATTTGGCCGAAACCTAAGGTGCTCTCGTGTCCCGTATATTCCAACGCACCACCTATTCCTGTGCCCTCATCGAGGCTGATATATATGCGACCACTTCGGTATTGGCTGCACGCACCCATTCCATTCCTACGCGTTCCGTAGCTACTTACAGTCCCTCTTAATCCTTGTGAAAACTGCTCGCGCGTACTACTCGACCCAAAGCCATTGCTTCCGCTCAGCAAGCCTTCTCCTAGAACTAAGGTGTGCTGACCCATAATCCATTTCGACGTGACGGCACCTTTTTGTTTTATTCCAAAGAACGCCAAAGGTTCAGTCGAGGCGAAGGGTCCGTTTGCTGCGTTCAACACTTTTGATCCGCCCCATTCAAAGTGGTCGTGATTACCGGTGCACTGTATTTTCATTCGAAGTCCGCCACGAAGNCGTCCACTGTAGGTTAATTGACTCTTATTTCTTTTCGGTCGTTCGCGTGAAAAGGCCAAGACCTCCGCTAGATNTTGAATTTCCTGTTTCGATAATCCTGGTAACCCAACGAGTTCTATAGGATCCATAATGTGGCCCATGTATTCCCTATACTCAACAATGGCATATACAGCNTCCTTACTCAAACCGAACCATTGCCACAGGTATTCAGGTGGACAATTATTAATGGTCAATGTATCCAGTACAGTAGACCTTGCAGGCGTCCATTCTTCTAAAAAGGACTGACCGCAAAGGATATTGCAACAGAACAGATACCACCACCATTTCACAGTGTATAGCTGAAAGTGGTAGGACCAAGCAGCTGCGTGTTTCCGATAACTACGCTTACCGTATAGTGATCTTTCAAATAACTGCACCCCATTGCAGAATAGGCACCTTGTTGCACCCAAAACACACCGATTTCGTTATGTACGTAACTTACTTGAGCGTAGAGTGCAGCCGGCAAAAGGTCGTCTCGACACCATCCAGCAGCCACGGACCATTCTTTGGATATGAAATAATAGTGTTCCGCGCGCGCAATGAATTGTCCGCGGTCATATCCCGCAGTTACGCGTAAAATACGCTGTGCATCCGGCTCATAGGAAGCGACCGTATGAACAACAGGGTCAAAGTAGTAGGTGAGGTTTTGAAGTGCCGTGTACCTCAAACCCAAACTGCTTTCCAGTGTAAGGTTTTCAGTGAATGAAATAGGTGTGCCTAGGAGTAGGCTGTATTGCGAGTAGGCATCTAGATGGGCGATGTCAATAATCGCTTTGCCCTTGTCGTGAAAGATACCCGCAGTAGCACCGTGTTGTGGAAGACCAAAGCTGCGCAGTGCCAAATGCGTCTGGGGTTCGCACGGCCAAAACTGTAGCGGTGTGTAGATGAGGTAATAATAGAGGGCAATATTGGTGAGCATCGTTGGGCGCGTTTCCCAATAAGATGCTATGCCTTGCGGATTAAATCAACTTTTGTCAGCAACTAAAAGTTGTGAACGTCTCAATAATAATTGACCAATTTTATTCTGAAAACAAGAGGCGCGTGTTCAGGAACAGTGCTTGCACCTTTCTTTCCGTAGCCCAAGCTAGAAGGGAAAGCGACAACAACGGTTCCGCCTTCTCCCGGGATTTTCAATCCTTCTTGAAAACCTCGAACAAAAACAGTCATCGGCATATGATTGGAGGCAAACCAACCGTTCGAAAAAATAGTGCTATCGAGTAAATACCCAACGTGCTTGAAACTGACGTCATTCGTGCTATCCGGTATACGATTCACATTTCCAGTATCCACGATGTGATAAAATAAGCCGGACGGAGTTTGGGTAAAATCGAGCCCGGTGGTAGCAACATATGCTTCGATTTCCGCGATCTCACGGTTGAATCGAGCTTCTTCTGTGGTACAAGCCACAAATAGAATGAGCATTAGCAGGAAGGGAAGTGCTTTTTTCATGAGGCGAATTTACGTAAATGATTTTTCAATGAGTTCCAATTTATGCGTTTGAATATGTTTCAAGAATGCTTTTGCAACTGGCGAAAATCGTTTGTTTTTTAACCATGCGAGCCGCCAGGTAGTGGTAATAGGCAAGCCCTTCGTTGGTATGATTTGTAAAATGCCTTCGTTGAGCTCGTTTCTGATGCCGATGATCGGCATGACAGATATACCAAGTCCGGCAATAACAGACTGTTTAACAGCTTCATTGGAGGTAAGACTCATGTTCTTCCTAGGGATAAGGGCGAGTTCTCGCATAAACTTTTCCATGGCTTGACGGGTGGCGGAGCCCTCCTCTCGAAGTAAAAAAAGAAAATCGGTAAATCCCTTCTTCTTGATGATTTGAGCATTTTCTGTATTACTCACGAGAACCAATTCATTGTCCATCAGCGCCTCGGTTTCCAAAGCAATACTGGTTGGCATGACGGATAAAAGTGCAAGGTCATTCGAATTACTTTCAAGGCTTTCGATGACAGCGCTTTTGTTGGTCACATCTAACTTAATATCAACGAACGGATGATCATCTAAAAAGGTTTTGAGCAAGAAAGGCATCACATATTTACCGGTACTTACACAAGAGATATTTAATGTGCCACTAAGCTGCCGTTCATCGAAGCGGTCCAATTGTTCTAAAAGATTCACTTCGTTTAAAATCCGCTCACATTTTTGATGCACATCCTTGCCCAGATCCGTCAAAACGAATTTTTTGCCTTGGTATTGAATCAAGGGATGCTCAAATTGATCTGAAAAAGTTTTGAATTGAATGGAGACTGCCGGTTGGCTGAGGTGAAGCATTGCGGCTGCTTTAGTAAAGCTGAGGCAGTTTGCTATTGCATGATAAACCTCTAATTGACGCAAAGTATACTTCATAATATTTCCTAATGGTAAGTATCAATAAAATAAATAAAAACAAATGAATAATAAGCTTCATTTTTGAACAAATGTTAAGCACATGACTCCTATTAAACTCATTGACAGTAACTACTCTGGCGAAGAAGCCTTGGCGGTAATTCACGAATTAATCTCTGAGAAAATAAATTTCTTAGATCGTAAAATGTTTAGCAATGCGGAACGTGGTCTTCCATTCGAGCATTTCAAAACACGCCGGGATGAATTGAATCGCATTCGCGAAGGACTGAAAGCAGTTACCCCGTTCAATGAGGACGAATCCTACACTATCTCTTGCGAAATTGTAGTTAATAAGGTCGCAGAAAAAAAGACGATTGCCTAATTCTCTCTTGTTTTCACTTTGTGTCAAAAGGCACTAAAGAATCAGAATCCTTTCGCTAACATTGTGTTATGAAAGGATTCTTTTTTTCCATTGGCGTTTTATTCGCTGCTTCTTTACAGGCTCAAATTATACAGCGTTCTCAGGGCTTTCCTGCAGACCCTGTAACTGCGCTTTCGTGGTGCGAGGATACGCTCTATATCGGGACGCAGGGTTCTGGTGTTTTTGTTTTGGTAGAACAGCGTATTTCGCCGTCTCGCCGTTTTAATGAATTTTCGAGATCTGTCGTATACGATTTCGAAAATTGCGAACCGGTGACCAGTGGCACCTTGCAAGCCTATCCTATATCCGTTACTTCACCAGATGGAACCACCTACACTGCTGAAGATGGATTTTTACGTATTCAGTTCACCGATGAAGGGACTAGAATAGACGAACGGCCCTCAGGTATCTGGCATTTCCCGGACCTGCAAATGGCTCCCTATGATACCGGTCTTACTTTTATTCGGAACGGATCGGAGCTCAGTGCATATGCTCAAAATGATTTGATTGATGTATTTGTTGCAAAAGGGCTGATTTTTGACGTGGCATCGACGCCTTTCGGCCTGCTTTTAAGTACAGAGGCNGGATTATACCGCTGGGAAAAAGGCTGGCAACTGCGCTACGAAGGCCTACCCATTTTTGCTTTTGATGGACCCAGTGTTCGCACCCCCCTGGGTGTTATTGCGTTGGAAAAATTATTAGACAGTAACTGGGCGATGGATGATTTTTCCACTCCGTCTGATCGCACTCCTGCGCCTGAACCCTACTTTGACGTAGATACTATTGGCAACACGTATTATGGTTTTGGACCAAATGGGCTCGAAGTCTTTGATAGCACCGGAGCACTATATAGTATCACTTCCGCTCGAGGATTACCGGCCATGGGTCCGGGCAGTTATGATGTGGCGCTCAATAATGGAAATTTATTCGTTGCAACCCCAAAGGGATTATGGACGTTCCTTAATGAAGGTAAGCCTAACGATTTACGCGACATTGGGATGCTTTTTTGGCAAAATGGACTGCGAATTGATTCTTTTGAGGATCTGGAGATNGCCCCAACAACCATTGGATTTACCGTCCTACAGCGGAAGGTATCTGCCAGTGAAGTTTATGGTAGATACCGTCTAAATNCGGGAGCATGGGAATCTTTTTCTATAGGTGAACGTGTGATCATGGAGCGTCCAGCGCCACTAAATTATACCCTAGAAATTCAAACCAGTACGCGTTTAGATTTTGCTCAGGGAATGAATGCTGAATATGCATTCACAGTGCGCGCACCTTGGTACAAACGTATTTGGCCTTGGGTGGCTATTGTTTTGGGTGCCGCATCCATTTTAGTATTGCGTCAGCGAAAGACTAAAAATCGCTTGGAAGAACGGTTGCAGTTACAAGAACGCTTGGCGGATGCGGAATTGGCCAGCAAGCGCCTGCAAATGAATCCCCATTTTTTATTCAATGCGCTCGATGCGATTTCGAATTTCATCTTTAAAAATGAGCCGAAGGATGCAGTGAAGTACATGGGAAAATTGGCGAAAATGATGCGATTGACGCTCGATAGTTCTCGAAGTGAAGCGATGGTATTGGCAGATGAAATGGAGCTGATCAATCAATATTTAGACCTCTGTAAATTGCGATATGGGAATTTTGAAGTGCAGTGGAAAGTGGATGAAGAACTAGATACCTTCGATCATTACGTTCCACCCATGTTGTTGCAGCCTATTGTTGAAAATGCGGTGCAACACGCCTTAAGACCGGTTATGGCAATGGAACAAGAGGCCGTGCTGCGCATTCGAATCATTTTAAATGAAAACAGGCTTTGTATTTCAGTTGAAGATAATGGCCCCGGTATGCCGACGGAAGTCACGTCCTCTGGTAGTCATGGGTTATCCATCATTGGGGAACGACTGGATTTATTAAGTAGGAAGCACGGTCAAACTTTTGAAAAACGCATTGAACCGCTTGCCGAAACCACTTTATCTACTGGAACCTGTGTTTCACTCATTTTACCCTCTGATTTTGGGCATTAAATAGTAAGTTAGAAGTATAATACGCCCCCATGAAAGCACTCTTGTTAGACGATGAACGTCCTGTTTTGGAATCCCTAGAGGGAAAACTTAAATTATTCTGCCCGGAAGTGGAAGTTGTTGCGGCTTGCCAAAGTGTTGATGAGGCGATCGCGGTGCTGAACGAGGAGGATATTGATCTACTCTTTTTAGACGTGAACTTAAACGGCGAGTCGGGTTTTGATTTATTAGAAAAAGCAAAAGGGACCGATTTTCCTTCCCTGATTTTCACAACTGCGCACGATGAATTCGCAATACAAGCCATCAAGCATGCCGCGTTGGATTACTTATTAAAACCCATTGATGCAGAAGATCTTGTAAAAGCTGTTCGTAAAGCGGGTACTAGAATTTCACCGGAACAGGNGGCAGTTGCGGAAATAGCGAGTAAGGGCGCACCGAAAAAATTGGTCATCCCTACNACAGAGGGAATGCACATTCTCAATGTCAGTGAGATTGTACGTTGCGAAAGCAGTTCAAATTATACGCAGTTCTTCCTCAAGAATAAAACCTCAGTGTTGGCTTCAAAAACCATGAAGGAATATGAGACTTTATTGCGTCCGGCGGGTTTCGAACGCGTACATAAAAGTCATTTGGTTAATCTAGAAATGATTGCTCGTTACGTCAGCGCCGATGGTGGATACCTCTTACTAACGGAAGGCTCAACGGTGCCGGTAAGTAACCGTAAAAAAGAAATTCTCGTGCAGCATTTGAAGCGTCTCTAAATGCCCGCTCAATATGCACTTGTATACTATTTAGGTAGCACTATTCTAGGCAGTTTTATTCTGTCGTTTCTCGTTCTTTTAGGAGTTAATATTCCCAATGGCACCCTTTATTTTGATGGTTTAGGGATGGTGGTGTTGTTGAGTTGCTTAATTGCAATGATTGGCTCTCTGCCTTTTCATGCGTGGTTGAATTGGGTATGGTACAAAAGAGTAGCTACTCAGCCATACGAAGATTTTTTCAAATCATTTCTTCGNAAATATTGGGTGGGGAGTACGCTCTGCCTTGTAGTACTTTACGTCGGGTATGTCGTATATTTTCTTTTCAAGATCCGAGANAACGGCGGCAAAACAAGCACGTTTTTCAGTGTTATGGAGTTACTACCATTCTTTATCCTCTGGACCTCCTATGTCCCCTTAGGATGGTGGATTATAAGACGATTGAAAGAAGCGATGCAGCCTACTGAAACGGACGTTTAATACGCCACCATAATCTTTTGTACCAAGGTGCTGTGACGATCACTACATCACCCAAAAGCATCATGTTTTCTTCATCAAAGCCTAAATCATCGGTCAGTTGTTCGAAGGTTTGTGGTGTCAATGGTGGGTCAAAAGATTTTCGAATGTTGGTGTATCCGATGTAGCTCACTGTAATAGCATCAACAGGATGCTGCGCTATGATGGCTTCTCGAACCCCGAAATAGCCGTCAAAATCTGTAGTCCCAGCATAAATCATTGCTCCTTGCGACCACAATTGCACATTGGCAAAGGGAATAGCTTCTCCTGTTCTGTTTTCGTATACCCTTCCTTTAAGAATAACCTCTTGCGGGTAAAGGTTGACTTGCTGCTCGTAATTCGAGGGGATTTCTACCATAGCCGGCGCTGAGGTTTGTGCCATGGCCGGGGTGCTCATCGAAAGGACTGCTGCCGCTGCAATGCCCATGGGTACGCGTTTTTCTTTTGGCTGGGAGATCAGACGATTGAGTTGATCGGGGCGGAATTGACCACAGATCTTGTCCTCTTTCTGATACGCCTTCCATATTTCCTTATCCGAGGACTGCGTGAAGTCTACGATGCATTTTTCGCATACATAGCAATGACGACCACCTGAAACTGGGGTCATCTTTTGCCAGCTTTCACCGCACGGCTCTGGGATGGAAATGTTGATGGGGCTTCGCATACCTAAAAGGTAGCGAAAATTGTGCCTTATTTAGCGTATTTGGCTTTCACCTCTTCAGCACCTTTAAGTACCTTTTCTTTCAGGCTTTCTTTGTAGGCTACAATGCGCTCTAAAACCGCCGCATCCGACGATCCCACAATCTGTGCCGCAAGGATGCCAGCGTTCTTCGCACCGTCCAGTGCTACAGTAGCTACTGGCACACCGCCTGGCATTTGAAGGATTGAAAGTACGCTGTCCCAGCCGTCAATAGAATTTGAGCTGTGAACGGGAACCCCTATGACCGGAAGTGGACTTACTGAAGCAACCATACCTGGAAGGTGTGCTGCGCCGCCAGCTCCGGCAATGATGGCTTTAATGCCTCTTTTGTGCGCATTTTGACCGTAATCCATAAGCTTCTCAGGCGTGCGGTGCGCGCTGACGATATCTACTTCATAGGCAAGACCTAATTCGTCCAATACATCGATAGCTTGTTGCATAACTGGCAGGTCTGAAGTGCTGCCCATAATGATTCCGATCATACCTATTTGCTTTTGACCAATATACTATTCTTTGCCCACTCCGCGCGCTTGCGGGCTTCATCTCTATTTTTTGCCACTACCGTGACGTGTCCCATTTTACGAAATGGTCGGGTTTGTGCCTTACCGTAGATATGGATGTTTACACCCGGTTCACTGAGTAATTCGTCGTAACCTTCATAGACAACATCACCATTGAAGCCTTCTGCTCCGACTAGATTTGCCATGACTCCCGCGGCCTTGAGCTCTGTTGAACCTAAGGGAAGGTTAAGTACGGCGCGGACGTGTTGTTCGAATTGGCTCGTATA
>JGI26085J52751_1000037_pt1 | contig 21875 bp, 20 predicted proteins | sample SaaInl25SG_5_DNA_FD_52751 | JGI IMG/M metagenome (IMG submission 52751) | reverse complement strand
CCGATCTCGACCGAGTGCACTGGAAAATATTCCGCAATTGGACAATTCAAATCACTCATCACCAGATGATAATTATGCATTTGTCCCGCGTGCGGTATCACTGGCACCCCAAACGCTTCGGCGAGCGCATTAACTTTACGTGCCGCTGTAATACCTCCGACGCGATTTGTATCATACTGAATGACATCGACCGCTCTCTGATCAAGAAACGGCTGGAAACCACGCAACGTAAANTCGTGTTCTCCTCCAGAGATTGGCATATGCCCCATGCGCTTCAGCTCACGNTATCCTTCAAGATCATCAGGTATGACTGGCTCTTCAATCCATCTTGGTTCGAATTTAGCGAGCTTGGGAAGCATGCGACGGGAATATTCGAGATTCCATCCCATATAGCATTCAAGCATCAAATCGACGTCATAACCAACGACCTCGCGCACGGTTTCCACGAGCTCGATATTTCGCTTCATGCCTTCGACTCCATCAAGAGGACCCCAGCCGAAACGCATTTTCATCATTGAAAACCCTTGGTCGAGATATGACTGCGCCTCGTCAGCAAGCGATTTTACATTTTGGCTATAAAGCTTTGAGGCATACACAGAGATTGCATCTTTGGTTCGCCCTCCGAGTAACTGAAAGACAGGAACGTTGGCTGCCTTCCCAAGGATGTCCCAAATCGCGAGGTCTACTGCTGAAATAGCAGCCATGCCAACGCCCTTTCGCCCCCAAGCCATGGTTCTACGATACATCCGCTCCCAGATGTAATTGTAGTCCCATGGATTTTCGCCAATAACGAGTGGCGAAAGATGATTATCGATGACGACTTTGGCGACATCGGGTGCTAAGGCACAATTCCCGATTCCTGTAATGCCACTATCGGTTGTGACTTCACAGACAAGCCAAGAGTGAAACCTAAAGCTGCCCATCGAATCAGACTTGTCAAACAACATCATCGAGGGGTTGGTGCAAAAGTTGGCTTGTGGAGGAACCGTCTCACCATTCCATGTGAAGACTCTTGCCTTGACACTCACAATTTTCATAACTTACTACCTTTAACCATCGTACAAACTAAGTCATAAGCCGCTTTCGTTGCCCCTAGGTCTGCTTTTCCTTGTCCTGCAATATCAAATGCTGTTCCGTGGGCTGGAGTCGTGACGGGATAAGGCAACCCACCCTGGACAGTCACACCCCGATCGAAGCCCATTAATTTCATCGCGATTTGTCCCTGGTCGTGATACATGGTGACCACGGCATTAGTGCGCCCATCGCGCGCCCTTAAAAATATGGTGTCTGACGGCCAAGGGCCATCAACAGGGATACCTTGAGCTCTGGCCTTATCGACGGCTGGTCCAATCACATCGATCTCTTCTCGTCCGAAATTACCACCGTCCCCTGCGTGAGGATTCAATGCGCAGACTGAAATCATTGGTGAGGGAATACCTGACTTTGCGAGAACTGAGTGGGCTAATTCAATTGCTTCAAGAATTCGCTCTTCCGTAATCGTACTAGCGACATCCTTCAGAGCGATATGGCTCGTCACCCGACTTGTGAACAATGTATCCATTACATTCAATTCACAAATGTATCCCTCGAATTCGAGTTTTGTGGCCATGTAATGAAGCTCATCGTCATGACCCAAACCGGCCAAGTGCATTGCTGCTTTNTTGAATGGCCCGAAGATAAATCCACCAACAACACCGTCTTTGCACGCTTTCAGAACCTCATCCAGCTGTGCTAGCGTTGACTGACCTGCAATCGTTGTCATCTCCGACAACGTCACTTGGTCAGGCCGAATTGTTTCCATCGGCCTGTAGTCAATATTTGTCGCTTCCAAAAAGTCGGAGGAAACACCCGCTTGCTTGGCACCCATCTCAAATAAATGTCGGTCTCCAAACACCACCAACGATTGTTCTGTGTTTGCCTCGCGAGCTAAAAGTTTCGCAATTAATTCCGGACCAATTCCATTTGGGTCACCAACAATAACTCCTACTGCACCTTGACTCATCGGTAAAACATCTCCACTAGCATCAATGGAATTGCTGGCACATAACTGACCAACAAAAGAACAAACAGCAGCACTCCAATTAACGGGATATTGGCGCGAGTTGCCGACCATATATCGGTCTTGGCAATGGCACAGGATGTCGCGAGCACGCTAGCAACTGGCGGAGTTTGCTGCCCTAAAGCAATATTCAGCGTCAAAATGATGCCAAAATGAACAGGGTCAATGCCGACTTGATTGACCAAGGGCATCAAGATCGGCACGGTCAAAATAATCGCTGCGGCGCCATGCAAAAACATCCCCAAGACGAACAGCATGATATTGATAATGATTAACACCAAGATTGGGTCAGTGGTAATTTGAGTGACGGCAATAGTTAACTTCTGCGGGAGCTCTGTTTCTGTCAGGTGAAGACCTAGCACTGCAGAAGTGGCAACAAGTAACATGACAGTGGCGGTTTGAATAACGCCCTCTGTCAAAGCCTCATGCAACTGTGACATTTCCAAATCACGATAAATGAAGACACCAATCACCAACGCGGCGACAACTGCAAGTCCTGCACCCTCGGTCGCAGTGACCAATCCTCCAAAAATTCCTCCAAGAATGATCACTGGGAGTAACAGGGCCCATCCAGCCTCTTTTCCTGAGCGCATCAAATTTGCGAGGGAGAAAGCGACCTCCTTTGGAATCCCATATTTCAGCGCATATCGATAACAAACGAGGAACATCAAGCTTGCCCCAATGAGTCCCGGAATGACACCAGCGATAAACAACTGCACAATTGAGGTGTCAGACAACGCTCCATACAAAATCATTGGAATTGAAGGCGGTATAATGATCGCCAGAGATGCCGTAGAGCTTGTTAGCGCCGCAGAAAACTGTGGTGTGAATCCTCGCTTTTTCATCGCCGGAATCAACACCGAACCCGTCGCCGCAACATCAGCGACGGCAGAGCCGGATATTTCTGCAAAAAACAGTGAGACGGTGACGTTCACCATCGCCAAACCGCCTCGAATAAATCCAACCAATGCCAGACAGAAATCAATCAATCTGCGACTGATGCTTGTCGTATTCATTAAACAGCCGGCTAGGATAAATAAGGGTATAGCGATTAATGGAAAGTTTGTTGCGCCATCGAACAAGGTGAGCGCCGCGTTATAAACGCTGACAAAACCATTATCTAAAACCATCCCAGTAATTGCGACCAATCCAATGGCGACCGCAATGGGGACGTTCACTAAAATGAGCGCAAAAAGAACAATGAAACCGATGAAAATACTCATTAGTGATTTCTCTCCGAGCTCACAGTTTGCAGTACTAATTCTTGGTACGCGTGTCGAGTTGAAGCGAATTGCGCAATAGCGAACAGTGCAAAACCCAGAGGGATTACCGCTTGCGTGACCGAGAGAGGAATCGGTAACGACACCAAAGTTTCGTTACCAAAAATCCGTAAGACGTACCACCCTGCGTACCCGCAAACGCCCACAAACGCGTAGGTACATATCTCGCTGAACCAGAAGATGATACGTCTCATTTTAAGCGACGCCGACAGCAGAATTCCCGTAAAGCCCAAGTGTGCGCGCTTCAATGCGGCCAATGCGGAGCCAAAGTACGTTAACCATGCGAGTAGCACTGAGGCAATCTCGTCGTACCAGATCAGTGAAGATCCAAGAGTACGATAGATGACGGCAAGCACCACAATGACTGCCAAGGTGACGAGGAGCCCGAGGGAAACACCCTCGAGCGCTCTTTTAAATATCGACGTCAGCGTAGTCATCAGTTCGCCAAACTCAGCGCCTGATCAATCATCGCTTGACCACCAGAGATTTCTTCAGCGAACTTGTCGTAGATTGGCTTTGATGCATCAACAAACGCTTTGCGGTTCGCAACGTTGCGCATCATTCCTTTCTCGACGAGCTCATTCTCTAACCGCTTATCATCAGCAGCACCCTGATCACGCGCCCACAAAGCGACGTCGCGCGCCGTTTTGACAAGGACATCCCTAACTGCGGGATCGAGTTTGTCGTAGGTTGCCTTCCCCATTGTTGGATACGCTGGTGAGTACACATGACCCGTCACTGAAAGATATTTTTGAACTTCGTTGAGCTTGGCTGCCGAGATATTGGTGTATGGATTTTCTTGACCGTCAATTACCCCTGTTTGCAACCCAACGAAAACTTCAGAAAAGGACATCGGAGTTGGGTTTGATCCCCACGTCTCAAACATAATGACCCGCCATTTCGACTTAGGTGTACGAATCTTCACACCGGCTAAATCTGCAGGGGTATCAATGGGTCGGACATTATTGGAAATATGGCGGATCCCNTTTTCCCAAACCGCCAATACTTTATAGCCGTCATCCTCGACCGTCGGAGCAACCTGCGGCCAGAACACCTTCTCTTCAATACGCGCCAGATGATTACGATCCGCGACCAGGAAGGGCAGATCGAATAAAGCGAACTGATCACTGATTGACGACATGATCGATGACGGAAGCGCGATATGGACTGTTCCGAGCTTCAGCTTCTGCATCAACTCTTTATCCTTACCGATCTGGCTCGAATCGAATAATTTCACCTCGACTTTACCTGCCAACTCTTTGTTAACACGCGACGTAAACTCTGCCGCTGCGCGCTGCTGCAATGACCCCTTGCTTGCGCTGATACCAAAAATGATTTCTTCAGCAGCTCCAACAAAAGGAGCGACCGAAGCTGCCGCGACGAGAGCGGCGATACGGATTGCTTTAAACATTTTTATTCTCCTAAGATGAGTTCTCACTAAACCCTGTATCAGTATTGCATACAATATTAAATTTTCAATCAAAAATTAANAATTCATTTAAATCAATAACTAATAAAATAAATTGTGAATTACTATAAGTTGTATACAATTAAGCAATGGGCTACAACTCTCTTTACATCCTCATCTGGACGACCTGCATGCAGGCAACCGGAATGTGGGCTCTTCTGCACATCAGCTCGTCGCCAGCGTGGACAAGTGAAGCTCTCGGTGTACCCCTCGCTTATGTCGCGATATTTCCTGCAATTTCTGGAGGAGCGGCGGCAATTGGATCCGTCTTTAGTGCAAATCTAATATCCCGCTGGGGAACAACCAACAGTCTGAGAGTTTGTCTCATCACTTTAATCGTCGGGTTAATAGCGCAATCATTCGGGAATTATTCGATGGCAGTGCTTGGCGCAATTCTGATTGGGCTTGCGTACGCCTTGACCAATCCGGCGGCTTCAGCTCTTTTGACCAAAATTCAATCGAAACGCACCAATCTTGTTTTTAGCATCAAACAGTCAGGCGTCCCCTTCGGCGCAGCCGCAGCAATGCTTTGGGGTAGCAATGCCTCTAGTCAATTTGAAGCATGGGTGGCACTTCCAGTCGTCCTTCTTTGCACTCTGATCCTTACCTGCCCCAAAGTGAGTGAAACAATCGTACTGTGCGCACGCACTGGGCTGTTAACGGTATGGTCAAACCCATTTTTAGCTCGGCTACTGATCGTTGGAATGTGCTTTGGAGCCGTCCAAATGATTGTGCTCGGAAGCTTCCCATCACTGATTGAATTAGGATTTGTTTCGTCGACGAATAGTTTTTTGGCCTTATCGATCGGTAATGCATTGGGTTTAGTAGGCAGAATTTTCTGGGGGCTAACTGCAGATCGCCTTAATTCCAGCGAAAAGACACTCGCGATCATCGGACTGACAACTTGCATCCTAATCGCGCTACTGCTGATCGACTCCTCCACAGCCCCATTTGTGTTTCTTTTGACAGGCTTCGTCGCAGTCGGTTGGAACGGCGTCTTTCACGCGGCCATTCGAATTAAACTCAACGATTCAACATCGGCAGCTACCGCAACAGTCATGGCCTATTTATTTGCAAGCGGATTAGTTGGACAGATTATATTCTCGACTTTTCTCGATCACCTTGGTCCAATCGCTGCGCTACTAGCCTCTTTACTATTTGTCAGTATCGGAACCTTGTTCGCATTCGCGCTGGCCCGAAGACAACGGGGAAATATTTAAACGTAGTTCTTCGACTCAGCATTCTATGAGATGGAGGCGCGTACCGGAATCGAACCGATGTCCACGGATTTGCAAAAGCTTGCACTACACCTAACCACATGTATTACATTGCAAAAATAAAAGTGTGCTACGGNATGTGCTCACAAACANTCTGAATTTCAGCAGCTTTAGACATTCGCGCACTGGATNGATCGAAGCCCTCCGAGGCTGAGGTTCGAATCTTTCCGGACTCACCATGTAAAGCCAATAAAATCAAAATATCCAGAAATTCGGCCCCATCACATAAACGAGGGACGATCGATGTCACCTTTTAATGATTAAGAGCCAATTGTTATAGGCCGTCCTTCTCGAAGACTTTCGCTTGCGGCTTGCGCTAAAACGAGAGCCTCGAGTCCGTCTTGACCTGACACCATGGGTGTCAAAGAATCTTTAATTGCGGTCACAAAGTACTCGATTTCTTTTCGGTAAGCGTCTTGGTATCGAGTCATAAAGAAATTTTCAAGAGGACTCTCCGCGATCCCCGAGGCATTTGACATCACCAAGTTTGTTTCCCGAACTGAATTGACTTGAAGCGTCCCGTTAGCACAGTGTGCTTCGACNCGTTGATCATAACCGACCGATGCTCGACGACTATTAAGGATGGTGACTTGTTTGTTGGTCTCGGTTGTCATCAATACACTCGCAGTATCGATGTCTTCGCCGAGGGTCGACGTTTTTCCATCCACCAGCGCTTCACCGATGGCATAAACGGACGTAATTTTCTCACCCAACAGCCATCGAGCCATGTCAAAGTCATGAATCATCATATCTTTGAAGAGGCCCCCAGAAGCCTTCATATAGTCATAGGGCGGCGGCGCTGGATCACGACTAATAATTAACAACTGCTCAAGCGGCCCCACAGTATNGTCGGCTAACTTTGCCTTTAACGCGGCAAAGTGAGTATCAAAACGACGCTGAAAACCTAACATCAAACAGCCCTGGTTTTCATCCACGACTCTGAGTGTTTCACGAGTCGTGTCAACATTTGTAGAAATTGGTTTTTCACAAAATACTGCNTTTCCAGCGATGACCGCACGCTGAATTTGATCTGCGTGCTGATCAGATGGAGTACAAATCAGCACAGCCTGAACTTCGGGGTCACCAAGAATTTCATCCATCGAAGCTGCAATCGCGCCATATCTGTCTACGATGAAGTTTGCAGCCTCTAACATAGGATCAAAAACGTATTTGAGTTTTGCATCGGCAATCATTGAGATTGCACGGGCATGAACTTGACCGATTCGACCAGCTCCAAGTAACGCAAGTTTAACCATTTAAGAGACTCCGCAAGACTGTTCGAGCTCCTTCTACGAGCCGAGATTCGAGAGCACCAAGGATTTTAATGCGATCGAAAACCTGAGTATCTTCGGCCAAAACATTCCGAAGTTCTGCTCCGAACAAAACCCTCAGCTCAGTACCAATGTTGTATTTGCAAATGTTGGTCGTCGCGGCTAGTTTCGCCCGTTGTATGGCGGGAACTCCGCTTCCACCGTGAATCACTAAGGGGGTATTCGTTAACTTTTGTATTTCGTTGATCACTCGTTCGTCAAGCTCAGTATCAGAGTCGATCTGGAGATGGACATTGCCCGCAGAAATAGCCATTGCGTCAACCTCTGTCTCTCTTGCAAATTCTGCCGCTTCCTGAGGATCTGTGGTGGCAGATGTTTCGCCATCAGCGTATCCAACAAAGCCAATTTCACCCTCGACTGAAACTCCATACTGCTTAGCAAGCTCCACGACTGAGCGGGTTGTTTCAATATTTTCTTGCAACGAGAGACGAGAGCCATCGTACATGACACTAGAGAATCCAGCCTCTATCGCCTGCCGACATTCCTCAATGTCCGTACCGTGATCAAGATGAACAACTACTGGTACTGAGGCTTGTTCAGCCAGATAGCGCATCATCGGTCCAAGGACAGATAACGGCGTGTGCTTGCGGCAACTAGGGCCAGCTTGAATGATCACTGGCTGCTTTTCGAGCTCAGCCGCCTTGACATAAGCGCGCATGTCTTCCCAACCCAAGCAAACCAAACCAGCTACCGCTTGATTGGTCGCCTTAGCATCGCTCAAGACCTCTCGCAGGGTCACTATCATTTAAATTTACTCCACATGGCCTTCATCCCTGGGATCGTCTCTAGCTGACCCGCGTATGCTGGTTGGAAGTAAGGAGACAAACCACGCGTTGTTGCTCCGCCTAAGATCGTGAAGTAATACATTTCACAACCNGGAAAAACGCAGCACGGATGGTATCCGTCATCGATAAGGAAGGTCGAACCATCCACAACATGAAAAGCTTCGCCAGGCTCTGAATCAGAGCGTTGCAGCAGCTGCAGAGCGCCACCATCATTTGGCTTAAACCGAAAATTATACGTTTCATCGTGCTTAGTCTCGCCCGCTCGATCCACTGAGTGCTTATGACTTGGGAATCCAGACCAACCGCCCGCNCCGACGGTAAAAAGTTCAGATACTAGTAGTCGCCCAACTAACCCATGCTGTTTCTGACCGAGAATATGTTTNATTTTTCGGTGCGTCTTAGTGTCATCTGAGCCATATTGAACCATATCAATATCGTCAGCCAGGACCGCAAAAGGGGCTAGGGTTTGATCAAATTTAGCGCCCGCCACAAAGACTTCAGCTGTTTCAGACAGACATTCGACGATACATGATAAGCCGGTAGGAACGTAAACTCCCTCCGGTTCCCCATCCCAGACATCTTCTGTACGCAATCCCACTTCGGCAATTTCTTTGTTCTCAACCTTCACCGATACACGGCCTGTCGCGGGAACGACACAGGATTCATAGCCAGACAGTTGATAAGAGTAGTGCTCACCATGACGTAACTTGACAATATTGAAATAATTGAGAGGAACGCGATCGTTACCCACATCAACGATTGGCTGATTTTGATTATCGAATGGTTCGATGTGCATTAAATTCTCCCAATAATTTGTTCAACAGATTCCTGATGCTGATCNACAAACAGGTTCAGCTCGCTCAATGTCGGCATCGCAGGTGCGCATCCAACACGAGTCACAACAAGAGCAGCGCTAGCACTGCCATAAACGATCGATTTAGCAAGCCCTTCTCCTCTCGAAAGGCCAGCAAGTAAACTTCCTAAAAATGCGTCTCCAGCCCCCGTAGGTTTGATGGGTTGCACTGGAAAAACGCCGGTTGTGATCACATCGTCACCCCAAAATGTTCNGCTGCCGCGCTCACCCATTTTATAAACTGCGAGCTTACCGGCAGCCGCGAGAGATCTGGCAAATCCTTGACCTGCATCTAGGCTGCCGCCCATCTGTCCGAACTCTTCGTCATTACCCACAACAATATCAATCAAATCGACAACTTCGTTGTATACCTGCCTTGCATGATCAATTGATTCCCAAGAATAAGGTCGATAATCTAAATCCATGATGGTTGGCAGACCAGACTCCTTGGCAAGCGTCAAAGCTCTCAGAACTGCTTGTCTAGACGGATTTTTAGTGAGGCATGTTCCTGTCACAACCAACGCTGAAAACTCTGACATTGCGAGCGCATTGACATCATTGTCATGCATTTGAAAATCGGCAGCGTTATTTCTATAGATCACGCTTTGGTGGTCATCTATCCGAGACTCAACCACAGCAAGACTCGTACGGAAATCNCCTGTCACACGTCTGACATGCCGACTATCAACGCCATAATGGCGCAGCTGATTTTCGACATATGCACCCACAGCGTCATCTGATACACAAGTCACCAGTGATGCCTTCTGCCCTAATCGGCAAAGCGCAACAGCAATATTTGCGCTCGAGCCACCAAGGGCTGAAAAGAACTCTGTCACTTCGGCAGTTTTTGTGTTCACAGGTGTCGGATAAATATCCATTCCCGCTCGACCCAGCACCAAAAAAGGCCTCGTCGAATCGAAATTAAGATCGATCATTAAACACCTCGCCTTTGATGTTGTCGGCCTTCCTCGGTTTCGGCGTGCGCATCGAGGACACTCTGTCGATTTGAGACTGAGGGTGTTCCCACCTCCCACCACGCATGACCTTCAGTGGTCCATCCTTCATAGGGATCAACATCCATCACGATCACGTAGCTGTTCTGTGATGCTTGGGCTCGAGTAAATGCTGAGGCGAATTCAGCTGCGTTAGAGACCTTTTCCGCATCCGCACCCAGACTTCTGGCATGCCCTACGAAATCGACGGATTTCAATTTNGTCGCAGTTGGAGTGTCCGCAAACAAATTGTTATAGCTTACATTTCCTTTGCCCGTTTGAAGTTTATTAATAACGGCAAAACCATCGTTATTCAGCACGATCAAGATTAATTTATGATCCGTGATGACAGCAGAATACAAATCACTGTTTAACAGAAGGTAAGAACCGTCACCAACGAAAACAATTGTGCTGGCATCCGGCTCATTTTGGGATTGCGCAATCCGCGCGCCCAATCCACCCGAAATCTCGTATCCCATGCAACTGAAGCCAAACTCAACATCGACTGTTCCAATTCCGAGTGTTCTCCAGTTAGCTGTGATTTCAGCTGGCAACCCTCCAGCTGCAGCCACCACTCGGTCAGAATGATTAGCAAGCCGATTAACGATTCCAATTGCCTGGGAATATCGATTTGGCCCGGTTATCGGATCAATATTCCGATCTCGAGTCACTCCCCAGGTAGTTTGCTCTCGAATCAATTGATCAATCCACTTTTTCTCAGACACAAAAGAACTGATCTGTTCGCTTAGCGCAGGCAAGCTCGACTTAGCCCCTCCAATTACTGCTGTGGCCATGTGTTTATTGGCATCAAAACGCGCAGGGTTAATCGAAACCAGTTGAGCACTTTGCGAAAAACAGCTCCAAGACCCCGTTGTAAAATCCTGGAGCCTTGTCCCCACACAGATTACAACATCGGCATCTGCTGCCATTGTGTTCGCGCTGTCAGATCCGGTCACTCCGATCGGCCCCGCATTTAAACGGTGATTCCAAAGCAAATTCGCTCGACCAGCAATCGTCTCCACAACCGGTATTTGGTGCTGTTCAGCAAAAGAAGTGAGCTCTGTAACTGCATCACCATACTGAACACCTCCTCCTGCGATAATGAGTGGTCGCTTGGCTGTTGAAATCACCTGTGCTGCACGCTCGAGTTCCCGAGGATCAGCTATAACTTCCCGAATCACATGGATTTTCTCTTCAAAAAATTGCACCGGGTATTCATAAACCCAACCCTGAACGTCCTGAGGGAGGCCAATAAATGCTGGNCCACAATCGGCTGGATCCAACATCGTTTGTATCGCTTGCGGAAGAGATTGAATAATCTGAGCGGGATGCGTGATCCGATCCCAATAGCGCACCACAGGCTTGAATGAGTCCGTAACCCCGAGTGTAGGATCTCCAAAATGCTCAACCTGTTGCAGTACCGGATCAGGAAGTCGAGTCACGAAGTTATCACCGCATAACAACAGCATCGGTAACCGATTTGCCATTGCTAAGGCAGCGGATGTCACCAAATTCGCAGTGCCTGGACCAGCTGACGCTGTACAAAACATGAATCGTTTTCGTAAAAAATACTTTGCGTAGGCAGCCGCAGCAAACCCCATACCCTGCTCATGCTGCCCTCTAAAGAGCGGCAACGCTTCGCGAGACTCATAAAGCGCCTCGCCAAGACATGTGACATTGCCATGCCCGAAAATGCCGAATCCCCCACCGCAAAGTCGTACCCGCGATCCGTTGATCTCAATCCACTGATTTTCGAGATATTTAACGATCGCCTGAGCGGCAGTCAATTTGATGAATCCAGTCATAACTTTTCTTTTTTGCTGTTGCTTTGCTGTGACAAAGAATACAAACTTTGCAACCGGTTGCAAAGCAGAGCTCGGCATGAATAACGATAATCGAACAATCAGAGTTGGAATCATTGGCGGTGGTTACATGGGAAAAGCCCATGCCGTCGCTGCGAGAGTCGCATCTGCGAATGCCGAATTGGGTGTAGAAATTCGACTTGAAGGTGTTGCCGCTTCAACACCTGATTCAGCTCAACGATATAAAGAAAAGTTTGGCTTTCACCAGGCATTCGAATCAGCCGAAGCACTCCTTGAAAGTGATCGAATTGACGCTGTCATTATCGCTTCGCCGCAAAGCACTCATCTTCGGTTTGTTGAACTAGCCGCAGCTTCTAGAAAAGCAATATTATGCGAGAAACCAATGGGGCGGGATCTGACTGAAGCGAAAGCGATCGTTGATGTTGCCGGCAATCTCCCTAACTTAGTTGGGTACAACTATATCCAGACTCCTGCAACAGCTCTGGCGAAAAGCCTTCTTGAAGACGGAGCTATCGGCGAAATTATTTGGTATCGCGGCGAACATCACGAAGATTTTTTGGTCGATGCTGATTGTAACGAATGGAGAAAGATCGGGGATGCGAATGGAACACTTGGTGACCTCATGCCGCATCCTATTCACTGCGCGCTGACACTAGCTGGCCCAATACAGTCTATCGTTGCAGATTTAAAGAAACATCCAGAGGTTAGACACGAACAGTCGTATCCCGACGCCAATGACGATCAAGTACAGTGCATGTGTCGCTTCGCCAATGGAGCCAACGGCTTTATTTCTGCATCGCGTGTTGCACATGGAAAAAAAATGGGATTAACCTACGAAATCCACGGTACTNANGGGGCNATAAGGTTTGATCAAGAAGACCAGAATAGCCTGCATCTTTACCGAGCAGGCCAAGACGCTGGATTCCAGCGAATTCTNGCAGCACCTGGACATGGCCAGTATGCAATGTTTTGCCAAGGTCCCGGTCATGGCACTGGCTATCAAGATCAAATCATCATCGAGCAGGTCGCTTTCTATCAGGCAATCTTGGGATCAAAGCCCGCTCGACCATCCTTTGCAGATGGGCTCGAAGTCATGAAGGTTTGTACGGCTATCCGTCGATCTCACCAAACTCAATCTTGGACTGTTGTGTAAGGAAAATCTTATGTCGATCAAAATTGGTAATGCACCCTGCTCGTGGGGAGTGGAATGGGCGGATGACCCAAGGAACCCCAGCTGGGAAACTGTTTTAATGGAATGCCAACAGGCCGGCTACGACGGAATTGAATTAGGCCCCATTGGCTTTATGCCGGAGGATCCCAACCAGTTGGGAGACGCACTAGGGAAATATTCTTTAGAGCTAATTGGAGGCGTTGTCTTCCAACCATTTCACGACGCCAGCGCGCAAACTAAGGTGATGNGAAAAGCTCGACGAACCGCAGAGGCACTTGTTGCGCATGGCGCTAAACAAATGGTGTTGATTGATTCGATTTCAGAGCAACGCGCACCCTTCGCAGGTAGGCCGAACGANGCTGTNACAATGGCAGAAGCAGACTGGGTCTCTTTTGTGAATCGNATTCGAGATGTCGCAACCATGGGCACCGATGAGTATGGTTTAACCGTGAGTATCCATTCACATGCCGGCGGATATATGGACTTTAAGACTGAACTTGATGCACTGCTAAACGAGATCGATGAACGCTACCTTAAAATCTGTGTTGATACTGGACATCAAACGTATGCTGGATTCGATCCCGTCGCATTCATTGATCAAAACTTTGAGCGCGTTTCTTATATCCACGTCAAAGATATTGATCCAGAGGTCCAAGCTGCAGTGATCGAGAACCGTACTGGATTTTATGATGCATGTGGCCAGGGCATTTTTTGCAACCTTGGCAAGGGGTCAGTCGACTTCCTGGCAGCTAGACAATTATTGCTCAACCGCGGATATGCTGGCTGGATCACCGTCGAGCAAGATTGCGATCCGAGTCTGGATGTGTCGCCATTGCAGGATGCAGCGTCAAATCGGCAATTTCTCTCAGCCGTTGGTTTTTAATGGGATATCACAAATGACAAGCTTCAATTGGGGATTAATTGGTGGAGGTGAGGGCAGTCAAATTGGCCCAGCACATCGTCTTGGCGCCCGTCTTGATGGATATTTTAAGTTTACTGCCGGAGCCCTTGACCATCGCCCCGATCGGGGTAAGAAGTTTGGTGTCGAACTAGGACTTTTAGCAGACAGAAGTTATGGGTCTTGGCAAGAAATGTTGGCGGGTGAAAAAAATCGAGACGACCGCATTGATTTAGTGACCGTAGCGACTCCGAACAATTCACATTACGAAATCACAAGAGCGTTTCTAACTGAAGGATTTCATGTGTTGTGTGAAAAGCCATTAACAATGACCGTCGAAGAATCCGTGGAATTGGCACGCCTGTCGGAAAAGACAGGAACGGTTTGCGCTGTTAATTATGGATATTCGGGATATAGCCTCGTCCGACACATGAAAGCGATGGTCAAAAGAGGTGACATCGGCGCAGTCAGAATGGTTTTTGCTGAATTTGCTCATGGTCACCATGCGGACGCGTCTGATTCCGATAATCCCCGAATTCGCTGGCGTTATGATCCAGAACAAATCGGTGTATCAGCCCAATTTGCGGACTGTGGGATTCACGCACTTCATCTCGCAACCTTCATCACTGATCAGCGCGTCCAATCAGTATCGGCCGATACAGTCAGCCTGATCCCCAGTCGTCAACTAGAAGATGATGCGATGGTGAATTTCAGGATGACTGGTGGGATCGTGGGTCGCTTATGGACCAGCGCATGCGCAATTGGTCGTCAACATGGGCTTGCTATTCAAGTGTTTGGTGAAACAGGTGGTTTACGCTGGTCTCAAGAACAGCCCAATCAGTTGTACTACACGCCCGTTGGTGGGCGCACAACTGTGATTGAACGCGGGGAGGCGAATCTTTCGCCAGAAGCTGATAGATCAAGTCGAGTAACCATTGGACACGCGGAGGGGATGCCACTGGCCTTTGCGAACATTTATGCGGAACTTCATGCAGTGATTACTGAGCAACGAAAGGAAGGGGGCGCCATCAGCTCATCGTTATTGCCACTTGCGAGTGACGGAGCGGAATCCATCAAAGCGATTCATGCTGTTGCCCAATCGGGGCAAGCGCAAGGAAAATGGACTAATCTCAACTAACGGGAGGCAGCGTATCACGCTCCACGATGTGGCAAGGCAATAGCTTCTGCTTGCTCCCTTTGGATTGTTCGGATGACAAAATCTGTTCAAGGCACAGAACAGACTCTTCGATGATTTGGTCTAATGGTTGCCGGATGGTCGTCAAACGAACGTTATCCCATCCCGCCATTTCCATATCGTTAAAGCCGATAATGCCAATTTGCTCGGGGATTTTGTAATCCGCTCGGTGCAGTGCTGACATCGCTCCGATTGAGATCACGTCATCAGCACAAAAATAAGCTTCGCCAAGGCCGCGTAATATCATTGAAGCCATTTCATCAAATCCAGCCTCAAACGTATAATCACCAGCAAAATGAACCCGCGTCTTAACCTTCGGATGATCGTTCAACACATCAAGGAATCCCTCTAACCGATCTCGCGTTGAAGTTGCCTTTTCAGGCCCACCGAGGAAACCAACTTCGCNATATCCGCAAGCAATTAAGCGACGCGCCGCTAATCGACCTGCTTCAACATTATCGATCCCGATTACATTAATATCCCTGCGCTTAGTTGGTCGTCCAAATGCATGAACGACTGGAATACCCGCTTCTGCAAAGCTGTCTGCAAAGCCGACTGGAAGTGTTGAGCTCGCAACAACAACCGCATCAACCTGATATTCGAGCAGCAGTTGTACGCTTCGATGAGCCTCAGTTTCTTCTGTTAAATTCACAATCAAAGGACGCAAACCGACTGTCTGTAACTGCCGGGTAAATAGATCGAAGACTTCGAGAAAAATGGGATTATGGAAGTTGTTGGCGACAAGCCCCACTAACCCAGTTTTTCGAGTAGTTAATGATCGAGCCAGGACATTGGGTCGGTAGCCGAGCTCTAACGCCGCCCTCTCCACTTTTGAGCGTGTTTTTAAAGAGACCGAAGCTCCTTCAGTAAATGCCCGAGAAACCGCACTTCGCGAGACGCCAGCCAAGACTGCAACCTCGCCGAGCGTCGCGCGCTTCCCACTATATTGGCTCATACAAACACCTCCAGGAGAGAAAAATACGAACTTATAAATTTTACTTTGCAACCGGTTGCAAAAACTCAAAGACGCCATTAAGGTTGCGACTAAGGATTGTCACATGTGTGCTTTTCTTGTCCTAATAATAATTGGAGACAACCCATGAAAAAAATATTTAAAAGTTTAGCCGTGGCCTCAACTCTTGCAATCGCCTCATTAACGGGCGTGACCGCAAATGCTGGGGGCCATGGGAGTGAGCGTTATGTACTGGTGTCTCACGCCCCTGATTCAGACAGCTGGTGGAATACTATCAAAAATGGTATTGCGCTCGCTGGAAAGCAGATGGGTGTTGAGGTCGAGTATCGCAACCCACCAACTGGAGACTTAGCTGACATGGCTCGAATTATTGAGCAAGCAGCTGCCTCGAATCCTAATGGAATTATCACGACACTGGCAGACTATGACGTCCTTTCTGGGCCGATTAAAGATGCTGTTGCCTCAGGTGTCGATGTAATCATCATGAATTCAGGCACACCAGAGCAGGCTCGTGAAGTCGGTGCTTTGATGTATGTTGGACAACCCGAGTATGACGCAGGTTATGCAGCAGGCCTCAGAGCAAAAGGCGATGGCATTAAGAGCTTTTTGTGCGTTAACCACTACATCAGCAGCCCATCATCAACCGAACGATGCACAGGCTTTGCCGACGGTCTAGGTGTGGAGCTTGGTAATCAAATGATTGACTCAGGCCAGGATCCTAGTGAAATCAAAAACAAGGTTCTTGCGTACCTTGACGCTAATCCAAAAACGGATGCGATTCTGACTTTGGGGCCAACATCTGCAGATCCAACACTACTGGCGCTTGCCGAAAATGGTATGGCTGGCGACATTTATTTTGGAACGTTTGATCTGGGCGCTGAAATCGTCAAAGGCATCAAAGGCGATGTTATCCAATGGGGTATCGATCAACAGCCGTTCTTGCAGGCCTATCTTCCTGTCGTGGTCCTTACCAATTACCACCGCTATGGCGTGTTACCTGGCAATAACATCAACTCTGGACCTGGATTCGTCACAAAATCAGGCCTGACTATGGTTGACAAATTTGCTGGCGAGTATCGCTAAACAACCACTCTTTGCTTAGATCAATCCGAGGCACTCCACTGGGGTGCCTCGGCAACTAGGATTAATCTCATGAGTGACTCAGCTCAAGACGAACGACTCAAAAGTATTTCGCCACTCAGGCAAGCACTCGTGCGGCCCGAACTCGGCAGTATTGCAGGTACCATCGTCGTCTTTTTATTCTTCNGTTTTTTAGCGTTCGATAGCGGTATGTTTAGCTCTCGAGGNGTNCTCAACTGGTCGACAGTTAGTGCGCAATTCATGATCATTGCCGTTGGCGCTTGCTTATTGATGATTGCTGGTGAGTTCGANCTGTCTGTNGGCTCGATGATCGGATTTGCAGGAATGATGATGGCGATCTTCTCGGTCACGTTCCAATGGCCAGTATGGACTGCAATTTTAGTCACATTTGTTTTGTGTACCGCCCTTGGTGCGCTAAATGGATATATCGTGATCAGGACCGGTCTACCCAGCTTTATTGTCACGCTCGCATTTTTATTTATTCTTCGCGGATTCACAATTTTCTTCCCCCAACTAATTGAGAGGAAGACCATCATTGGTGGTGTCTCAGACGCTGCGGAAGGAGATTGGATAGCGTCTCTGTTTGGTGGCAAAGTTGGTGAGTCGTTTTTTATTTGGCTAGCGGATATTGGTTTCATCGACGTCTTTGAACGAGGTAGCCGCGCAGGACAACCCGTAGTTGACGGCATACCTGCATTGCTTCTCTGGGCGATCGGCTTAGTTATCTTCGGCCACTTTGTCCTAACACGAACACGTTTTGGTAACTGGATTTTTGCATCGGGGGGAGATGCGCAAGCTGCACGCTACGCAGGCGTACCAGTGAATCGAGTCAAAATTTTAATGTTTATGTTCTCGGCCTTTTGCGCGTGTGTTTTCGCAGCCTGTCAGGTCATGGAGTTTGGATCAGCTGGTGCAGATCGGGGACTATTAAAAGAATTTGAAGCAATCATCGCGGTGGTCATCGGTGGAGCATTGCTGACCGGCGGATATGGAAGTGTCATTGGTGCCGCTCTTGGCGCACTGATTTTTGGAGTCGTCCAACAGGGATTATTTTTTGCTGGTGTAGAAAGTTCGCTTTTCCGCGTTTTTCTCGGTGTTTTGCTACTTGCAGCAGTGATTCTCAATACCTACATCCGTCGTATCATTACGGGAGAAAAATAATCATGGCTCCTTTGTTTGAAATGCAGAATGTTGAGAAACATTTTGGAACAGTCATTGCACTTGGAGGTGTTAATTTCAGCGTCTCAGAAGGTGAGTGCCATTGTCTACTCGGTGATAACGGCGCAGGAAAATCAACGCTGATCAAAACGATGTCTGGGGTCCANACTCCGACTTCAGGACGACTTTTAATGCGCGGCCAAACNGTTCATTTTGAGGATCCNAGGCAGGCTATGCAGCAGGGAATTGCAACGGTATATCAAGANCTGGCCATGATCCCTTTGATGAGTGTCAGCCGGAACTTTTTCATGGGTAACGAGCCTGTGAAAAAGTGGTTGGGATTTGATCTATTCGATCACGAACGAGCCGATCAAGTCACGATGGATGAAATGCGCAAAATGGGCATCAACCTACGTGGACCTCATCAAGCGGTTGGCACACTGTCGGGAGGTGAGCGACAAACAGTTGCCATTGCTCGCGCGGTCTATTTTGGAGCAAAAGTGCTGATACTCGATGAGCCGACATCAGCACTGGGAGTGAGGCAGACAGCGAATGTCCTCGCAACCGTTGATCGTGTGCGGCGAGACGGAATTGCCGTCGTATTCATCACCCACAACGTTCGACATGCGCTTGCGGTGGGTGATCGTTTCACAGTGTTGAATCGTGGCAAGACACTCGGTACTGCAAACAAAGGAGAAATCACTCCCGAAGAACTTCAAGATTTGATGGCTGGCGGTCAGGAATTGGCTGAACTTGAATCCTCTCTCGGGGGAACCGTATGACCTCGCTACTGGTTAAACCGAAGTCTCAANATGGAANAGTGATCGATATNACTCCTGAAAATGCCAATTGGAATTTTGTTGGATTCAAAGTCGTNAAGCTTCGGGCTGGAGAAGTTCATGAGTTCTTCACTGGTGATCGAGAATTCTGTTTAGTTCCGATCATCGGAACCTTTAACGCCAAACTCAACAATACCGAGTTTGACGCAGTCGGCGGGCGGACAAGTTTGTTCGACCAAGAGCTCACTGAACATCTATACGTTCCAGCTCATGAAAAGGTGACACTAACNGCTCTTGATGAACTTGAGCTAGGTCTTTGCTCCGCACCTGGTGGTGTGAACTTACCAGCNCGCAAAATCAAAAGGTCAGATCAGACACAGAGCACTCGCGGGAAAGGAACGAATACTCGCTTCATTCACGATATCTTGCCAGAAACCCAACCCGCCAATTCCTTGCTTGTTGTTGAAGTTTTTACACCGGCAGGGCACTGGTCAAGCTATCCACCGCACAAGCACTGTGTCGATAATATTCCTGTCGAGTCAGTGCTTGAAGAGACTTACTATCATCGGGTGAACCCCCCACAAGGTTTTGCTTTCCAACGGGTGTACACGGATGATCGATCGATCGACGAAACGATGGCAGTTGAGAATGGTGACTGCGTCAAGGTACCCGAAGGGTATCACCCAGTTGGTGCTGCACATGGATATGACAGCTATTATCTCAATGTGATGGCGGGGCCGAAGCGCGTTTGGCACTTTAAAAATGACCCGGAACACGAATGGATGATCAGCTAGTTATCCAGCACACAGAGGATATCAGTTCTCAAGATATCCAAAAGCGTCTCGAAAACGGCCCGGGCGCTCTTATTGTTCGCGGCGCTTACCAAGACAACGCCTTGTTAGATGCCGTCTCAAGTACGTTCTTCGCACGAATTGAAAACGAAGGCAACCAGGCTGCTGACCATTTCGCATCCGGCTCGAATCAACGACTCTGGAATGCTGTCAACAAGCTCGCCGAAGATGCACCACAGCTGTTTGCTGACTACTATGGCAATGAATGGCTACATCGTGTCAGTAAGGCTTGGCTAGGTCCGCTCTATCAAATCACTGCTCAAGTGAATGTCGTAGTTCCTGGCGGCGCCCCGCAAACGGGTCACCGAGATTATCACTTAGGTTTTTATCCTGAATCATTAGTGGCGGAGATGCCTGATCTCATCCGTCAAGCTTCTGCGCAATTAACACTCCAAGGAGCAATCATTCATTGCGATGTACCGGTTGAAATGGGTCCGACAAAGCTCCTCCTGGGATCGCAACATGATCCTGACGGCTACCTCACCTATCGCCAAGCCAAGGAACAGGCCCGTTTCGAACGCGAGCATAGTCAGATCCCGTTTAAAAAGGGGGATCTAGTATTTTTTAATCCAAGCATCTTCCACGCAGCAGGTGGAAATCACACATCAACGGCACGCCTAGTCAATCTGCTGCAGATTTCGTCTGCTTTAGCGAAACCAATGGAACACCTTGATTTCGTTGGACTCGTCCAACGCGTCTACCCACATCTTTTGCACCTAACCGATGAGCATCTTGTTGCAAGAACCATTCGTGCATTAGTCGATGCCTACCCTTTTCCGAGCAATTTGGATCTCGATCCCCCGAATGACAATTGGCTTGGTGAACTGGAAATGAACTGGCTTCTCGAGGCTTGGCGACAGCAAAAAGCACCAGAATATGTCATCAAAAGTTATGTCAAACGCCGACAAAGGCGCATTTATCAGGCCTCTTAGGGGCAGTGTTGTAACCTAAGCCCCGCTTTCACCTGCTTTCTGGTCTATCGCCAGCGTCCGCACAACACGAAGATAACTACTCGATACTCAACGCAATTCCGTCGCAACTCTCAACCAATAGCCAAAAGGTCGCTATTAGCTCGATCCATAAAATCAGCGGTTGTCACTTGCTGATCTGCACGAACCGTCTGAATTTCCGATATCCCAATAAAGTTGAGGACCTGCCGCAGATGCGGCGTAGTAAAATCGACTGGTGAGTCAACCGGTACACCACCAGATGTAATTGCTAGGATGGCTCGCTTTCCAGAGAGTAAGCCCACTGGACCAGTCTCTGTATAGTTAAACGTTAATCCCGCCCGGCACACATAATCCACCCAAGCTTTGAGTGCACTCGGCACACCAAAATTATAGATTGGTGCTGCAATCACAACGATATCAGCCCACGTTAGTTCGGCAATAAGTTCATCTGACTGGCGCAATGTGTCATTCTGAGCCTCGGACCGTTCGGTCTGATCAGCGAAATTAGCTGAAACCCAATCATGGTTTATGCTCGCCAAACCAGTAGATAGATCACGAATCTTAAGTTCACTGACCTCAAATTTCTCGACCACCTGTTGCGCAAGCTGATAGCTTGATGCTTCACGACCTTGAGCACTTCCTGATACTAAAAGAACATTTTTACCCATGATATTTCCTCATCTTTCATAACCACAACCAAAACAATATGCATACTTTTTGTAACTTAAAGAGACAATTGATTGATTAATTCAAGATAAAATGGACTTAATCGTGTTCGCATCAATTCGTTGGATTGATGCCGCAAAAGGATAGAGTTTTGGGTCGGAAAGTTAATCTAACCTACACAGTTAAGCATTGATGATATAGAGGCGCGTACCGGAATCGAACCGATGTCCACGGATTTGCAAAAGCTTGCACATCACATAACCAA
>JGI26085J52751_1000036_pt1 | contig 22058 bp, 15 predicted proteins | sample SaaInl25SG_5_DNA_FD_52751 | JGI IMG/M metagenome (IMG submission 52751) | reverse complement strand
CGTCCTTGGAGTGCGTTGTATGTAGCGGCGATCTTCTTCCTAGGTTTAGGTCTAGGACAGTTGTTCTTCTTAGGTATTCAATATGTGGCTCAAGCAGGATGGTCTGCGGGTCTATTACGTGTTATGGAAGCGCAAGCTTTTGCAATTGTGATACCGCTAATCTTTATCCTGATCATTTCCTTTTTAGGCTTTGGACACGTACATCATATGTTCCACTGGATGGTAGAAGGTATCGACGTACCGGGCCACCCAAATTATGATCCAATTATTGCTGAAAAAACAGGCTTCTTAAGTCCTTTATTTTTTAGCATCCGCGCCATTGTTTATATGGTAGGTTGGATATGGGCAGCGAAGATGCTCCGCAAGAATTCTTTATTATCGGATACTGGTGATGGTGTAGCGATGTGGAAGAAGAATCGTGGTGTAGCTGCAGCGTTTACAGTGTTCTATGCAGTGACGTCTTCGACTTCAGCGTGGGATTTCATCATGAGTATTGATACGCACTGGTTCTCTACATTGTTTGGTTGGTACACTTTCGCAGGTATGTTCGTAAGCTCGTTCGCAGCGCTTATTCTTATTACGCTCTACCTAAAAGGTAAGGGTCATATGGAATGGGTGAATGAGAATCACCTTCACGATCTAGGTAAATTTATGTTTGCATTCTCCGTGTTCTGGACCTACTTATGGTTCTCACAGTTTATGTTGATTTGGTATGCAGATATCCCGGAAGAAGTAACCTACTACATGCAGCGTTTCGATCAGTACAAAGTGCCGTTCTTCGTGATGTTAGTATTGAACTTCCTTTTACCTGTTTTAGCAGTCTTGAGTCGTCCAGCGAAGCGTGTTCCTGGAACCGTAATAATGGCAGCGTTCTTTGTGCTTGTAGGGCACTACATGGACCACTATGTGATGATCATGCCGGGTACGGTTGGTGACCATTATGGATTTGGTTTACTAGAATTGGGCGCCATCTTATTCTTNGCAGGAATGTTCATTTACGTAGTATTGAGCAGTCTAGCAAAGGCACCATTATTGCACAAGAATCACCCAATGATTACGGAGTCAAAGTACTTCCAACAATAATTCGAAAAAGAGACTTAGATAATGAATACAGTTTCAATCATCGTATTAATCGTACTCGCGATCCTGACCATTGTTCAGGTTATGCGCATCTCTGAGATTTCTTCATCCATCCAAGGTGGNAAGGATAATCAGGTAAGCGAAAAAGACAATGACACTCAAGGTAAGTTGCTTCTTCTCGTAGGGATGGGTTTCGTTATCAGTGTACTTGTAATGTACTGGGCTTGGGGTTACCACAGCTTACCAGCGCCGTCATCGGAGCACGGTACTGAAATAGATAGCTTATGGAACCTTAGTATGTTGATCATCAACGTCGTGTTTTTTATTGTNCAGCCTATTCTTTTCTACTTCGGATACAAATACAGAGGTAAGAAAGGCACGAAAGCAGTCTACTACGAGCACAACAACAAATTAGAGTTGTTCTGGACCATGGTTCCAGCCTTGGCACTAGCAGTACTGATCATATGGGGTCTAAACGTTTGGAGTGGCTTAATGATGCCGGAAAACGAGGAGGAACCGATCGTGATCGAGCTTTATGCGCAACAGTTCAANTGGACTGCCCGTTACAGCGGTGGCGATAACCAGTTAGGTTATGCTACTGTACATGAGATTGGTGGATCAAATATTGTAGGGGTGGATATGGAAGACGTTTATTCTTCTGATGATATCGTTGCAAAAGAGTTGCACCTACCTGTCGGTAAGCCCGTTAAGTTTGAATTCCGCTCACAAGATGTGATTCATTCAGCGTACTTCCCGCACTTCCGAGCACAAATGAACTGTGTGCCCGGTTCAAAGACTTATTTTCAGTTTACGCCTACCGTCACAACCGCCGAAATTCGTCAGAACAAAGACGTAAAAAATCATGTTGAGGAAGTGAACGACATTCGCACTGCAAAGGGCGAAGATTTGTGGGAGTTCAACTATGTTTTGTTGTGTAACAAAATATGTGGGGCTGCACACTACAACATGCAAATGGATATCATCGTTGAAACCGAAGAGGAATACAACGCATGGTTAAAAGAACAAAAAACGGTCGCTGAGACTTTGTAATTAAGACGTAATTAAGAAAGCTATGTCAACTACTTCGACGAAAAACGAGCACTTTCAGGATCATTTGATGGAACACCATCACGAAGAGAACTTCTTCACGAAGTATCTATTCACGATGGACCACAAGATGATAGGTAAGCAGTTTTTGATTACCGGTATGATCATGGGTATTGTAGGTGTGATGATGTCAATGCTCTTCCGTTTAGAGCTAGCGTATCCCGAACAAAGTTTCCCTATTCTTGAGTTCTTCTTAGGCAAATGGGCACCTGATGGGGTAATGGATCCAAATATTTATTTGGCTCTTGTTACTATTCACGGTACTATCATGGTCTTCTTCGTATTAACCGCGGGTCTTTCGGGTACGTTCTCGAACTTACTTATTCCATTGCAGATTGGCGCGCGTGATATGGCGTCCGGTTTTATGAATGCGCTATCCTACTGGTTCTTCTTCTTGAGTTCAGTAATTATGATTGCTTCATTATTCTTGGAATCAGGTCCTGCAGCAGCAGGCTGGACGGTATATCCACCACTCTCAGCATTGCCACAAGCGATGCCAGGTTCAGGTGCCGGTATGACGCTTTGGTTGATTTCTATGACGTTGTTCATCGTATCGTCTTTATTGGGTTCGTTGAACTACATCGTGACCGTTTTGAATATGCGCACTAAAGGCATGAGCATGACGCGTCTACCGTTGACCATTTGGGCCTTCATGGTAACAGCAGTTCTCGGGGTGCTTTCATTCCCTGTACTTTTAAGTGCTGCATTATTGCTTATGTTCGACCGCTTGTTAGGTACGTCGTTCTACCTCAGTGATATTTTCATTGGTGGCGAGGTATTGAGCTACAGCGGTGGTTCTCCAGTATTGTACCAGCACTTGTTTTGGTTCTTAGGTCACCCTGAAGTATATATCATTTTATTACCTGCATTGGGTATCTCATCTGAGGTCATTGCGACCAATTCACGTAAGCCAATCTTCGGTTACCGTGCAATGGTCGGTTCAATCTTGGCCATTGCATTCTTGAGCTTCATCGTTTGGGGGCACCACATGTTTGTAACGGGGATGAATCCATTCTTAGGTTCAGTCTTTACGTTTACAACACTGTTGATTGCTATTCCGTCAGCGGTAAAAGCCTTTAACTACATCACTACTTTGTGGAAAGGAAACATTCAGTACACGCCGGCGATGTTATTCTCTATCGGTTTGGTAAGTACGTTCGTTACAGGTGGTTTGACGGGTGTTATTCTTGGTGATTCAGCGTTGGATATCAACGTACACGATACCTACTTTGTAGTGGCTCACTTCCACATCGTTATGGGACTTAGCGCTATTTTCGGGATGTTCGCGGGTGTTTACCACTGGTTCCCTAAGATGTACGGTCGTATGATGAATAAATCCATGGGTTATGCCCACTTCTGGTTGACCTTCATAACTGCCTATGGTGTGTTCTTCCCAATGCACTTCTTAGGTATGGCAGGTTTACCTCGTCGTTACTACAGTAATACCGCATTCCCAATGTTCGATAATTTGGCGGATATCAATGTATTGATTACCTATTTCGCAATTATTGGAGGTATTGCCCAATTGATCTTTATTTTCAACTTCTTCTACAGCATTTGGAGAGGTCCTAAGGCAACACAAAACCCGTGGAGAGCAAACTCATTGGAGTGGACAACTCCTGTAGAGCACATCCACGGTAACTGGCCAGGCGATGTACCTGTCGTTCACCGTTGGGCTTATGATTACTCTAAGCCAGGTTACGAGGATGACTTTGTACCTCAAAATGTGCCATTGGCAGAAGGCGAGGAGAGCGGTCACTAGACTCGAAACGTTTTTTTAAAATTCAAATCCCCTTGCCTTTAGGTAAGGGGATTTTTTGTGGTATTTTGTACAACCTATGAACGAGCATCTAGACCCTACGGGGGAACATTTTTCAAATACGGAGCGTGAAATAGAGCGCAAGCTTCGCCCACTGTCCTTTGATGACTTTACGGGGCAGGTGACCGTATTAGAGAACCTTAAAATCTTTGTTGAGGCTGCTAAGATGCGCGATGAGGCAATGGACCATGTCTTACTTCATGGCCCTCCCGGATTAGGGAAAACAACCCTCAGTCACATTCTAGCGAATGAGCTCGGCGTGGGAATCAAAATTACTTCAGGTCCAGTGTTGGATAAGCCGTCGGATTTAGCGGGTCTTCTAACGAATCTTCAAGAGAATGACGTCTTGTTTATTGACGAAATCCATCGTCTATCTCCGGTAATAGAGGAATACCTCTACAGTGCCATGGAGGATTTTAAAATAGATATCATGATTGACTCCGGGCCCAGCGCTAGGAGTGTCCAGATTGCTTTAAATCCATTTACTCTTGTAGGAGCAACCACACGTTCAGGATTACTCACAGCACCGCTTAGAGCACGATTCGGGATTAATGCCCGTCTGGAGTATTACGATGTTGAATTGCTCAGTACCATTGTCGATCGCAGTGCGGAAATATTGAATGTACCGACCGAATATGAAGCAGCAATACGCATTGCGAGCAGATCGAGAGGAACACCGCGTATTGCAAACGCTTTATTGCGTCGCGTGCGCGATTTCGCTATGGTTAAAGGAAATGGATCTATTGATGTGGCCATTGCCGAATACGGTTTAAATGCATTGAATGTAGATAGCCGAGGCTTGGATGAAATGGACAATAAAATCATTTCCGTACTTATTGATAATTTTGCTGGTGGTCCAGTAGGGCTCAGTACATTAAGTACGGCTATCGGTGAGCAAGCAGAAACCATTGAGGAAGTTTACGAGCCTTATTTGATCAAAGAAGGTTTTATTCTGCGCACGCCAAGAGGACGTATGGTCACAGAAAAGGCTTATCAACATTTGGGAAAGGCGCGTAAGGATGCAGGCGCAACCGGTTCGTTGTTTTAATGTCACCTGAAGCTGCTTCAAGGATTATAAAACGTCTTGCAAAAGAGCAGGGATTTTTCGGTTGCGGTATAGCCAAAGCAGATTTCCTCGAGGAAGAAGCCACGGGATTAGAGCGTTGGTTGAACGCAGGATATCATGGCGAAATGTCGTGGATGGAAAACCACTTTGATGCGCGCTTAGATCCTCGAAAGCTGATGCCGGGTGCAAAATCCGTGGTCAGCGTGCTTCTAAATTATTATCCAGAGCAAGAACAAGAGGACGGAACTCCAAAGATTTCAAAGTATGCGTACGGTCGAGATTACCATAAGGTAATTCGTGGGAAACTCAAGCGCATGCTGGAAGGTATACGTGCAGAGATTGGAGAAGTGGAAGGAAGAGGATTCGTGGATAGCGCTCCAGTGATGGATCGTGCTTGGGCGCGTAGGAGTGGTTTGGGTTGGATTGGCAAGCACAGTTTATTATTGAGCAAGAAGGAGGGAAGTTTCTTTTTTATTGGCGAGCTGATTATTGATCTAGAATTGGTCCCTGATGGACCCAGTACGGATCATTGCGGGACTTGTACTGCGTGCATAGATGCGTGCCCGACACAAGCTATAGTAGCCCCGACAGTCGTGGATAGCAATAAGTGCATCAGCTACCTCACCATTGAGTATAAGAAGGCCTTGCCGAATGCATATCAAGAAAAGATGGAGGAGTGGGTGTACGGATGCGATGTTTGTCAGGATGTGTGCCCTTGGAATCGGTTCTCGAAACCTACAACTGAACCTGATTTCAAAATTAGAGACGCTGTAGCTACCAAAGGCTGGGAGGAATGGGAAGAGGTTACCCACGAATTATGGGATGAAATCATGAAAGGTTCAGCCATACGCAGAACGGGCTACGAAGGATTCAAACGCAATCTCAAATTTGCTAAGAAACCCTAGTTTACAGGAACTTCAATCACTTGAAGGATGCGGTAATTGGTTGGGTTGTATACGTAAACAACAACCGCAGCATTTGCCTTAATCCAGCTGGTGTCCCAAGATCCTACAAAACTCTTAGAGAGTTCATCGCCTGGAACCATTGGGGAAGTTCCAAAACCGGCACCCCAAGTATCGGTTACATAATCGCGCAAAACATTCATATGTACATAATCAGAATCTCTAGTATCATCTGGCATGAGCTGCGGGCTAACGATATTACTTTCTTTAATTAATACGACTATAGACAGGTCATGAAGTAGTGGTGTCTGAGGAAATCCTTCGGTTGAAACCTCTAACACAGTATCATTTACAACAATTGCTGAAGCCTCGAGCGCGATTCGCAAGGTTGAGTCTATAGCTTCAGAGCTTAACGTGGGCCAGTTCGTATAAGCGGACCAGTGTCCATTCCCGGATGCGGTCCAATTCTCACGATTCACCATACCTACCGGAAGAAAATTGGTTCCAAAAAAATTCTGGATGGCTTTTCCTTCGGGTGTAGTGAAATCAGTAGGGTAATCTGCGTTCGTATTGGTGAAGTTTCCGGGTCCCGCATGAATTGCAAGGCCAATGATTCTTGAGCCATAGGCATCTACTAACGCTTCAATAGCCTTCGAAGCTTTGGGACAATTTTTACAGCGATGGCCTGTAAAATCTTCGATGAGCACATTGCGTTGCTGCTGCGTACTGGTCGTATCCTGAATATTTCCTTTGAACGGTTGGTCAATAACATCGCACGAAGGCGTCATGAAGAGCAAAGTGAAAATACCGAGTGAAAGTAGGAATTGCTTCATGGTTTAGAAACTTGTAGTTAGGGAGAAACTCACACCATTTGATGGAGGAACAACGCGACACACGCCGCCTACACAGAAAATACCTCGCTGTTGGCGTCCGTAGGAAAGTTGGAATCTGCTGGTGCCTTGTGTGTAGACCACACTCGCTAGCGGATAATGGAGCTGTTGATCGGGGTCGGGATTACCGTAGTTGTAAATGTCCTGTACACTAAAGAACCAGTGCGGCGCGATGCTGTATTCTACGAGTGCCATCGCCATACTGCCGCGATCGTCTTGCGTGGAGAGCAACTGAAATTCGTTGCGCAGGTAGTGTTTCGATTTCACCTTGTATAAGGTTTCTAAAACGATCACATCTGCATCCATAGTCTTGATGTTTTCAGGGTTGGATAGCATGGGTTCGTCGCCCAATCCATCTTCAAGCACACTGCGGTTGTAATGCAAGTTTAAATAGGTGAGGTTGTACTTGAAAGATCTATTGACTTTCTTACTGATTTTAAAGTTGAGGTCGTGAAAATAGGGAATGGTTCCGCGCTCTAGTGGATCACTGTAGTAGCCTTGTAATGTTCGAAGAGTGTCATTTGAGGTTGCCACGTAGTCCTTATCAATACTTTGTACGGCGCTGTAATTAATGCTGACAAGCGTCCCATATTTTCCGCCGAGTTTAGATTTGCGTTTAAATCTATAATTGGCTTCCAATTGGATGCCTTCTTCGCCATTAATTTGTGTCGCATACTGGTACAATGCCGGCAAAGCATAGGTATGAACCTCGGTTGTTGGGCTTAGATAGTTCACCAACATGTCTATGGTACTTCCATTGCGGTCACTTCTAAAGCTCATGTTATCTATACGCTTCACGCCTGCAATGACTCCGAGTCCGTTTTTACTGTAACTAAGATTGGCGATAAAACCGTTTCCATCTTTGTAGATGTAGCCATTATCGGCACTAGGGTCGTTNGCTTTGTAAGCGAATTCTGTATTTAAAACCCACGGACCTTTCATCAATTGGGAACGAACACCTCCTGCAGCCACATTTTCGGGTAACACTAAAAAAGGGTCGTTTGCACGTTGGTATTTACTCATGTAGCTCGCGCCGATCGTCCAACGAAGACCCAGCGAGTCGAGTGCATGCCAACGTTCGCTTAAATTGATTTCAGCATCTACACCTCTCAAAAGCCCTGGGCTTTTTTCAAAGTAGAAACGTTGCCTGCCCAGCACCCCTTTGAGGTAAACACCTTTGGCTAGATTCGCTTTTACGCGAACGCCATCCATTGCGTTATCATAGCCTAATCCTCGCTCTTCGTAAGANCGAAAAACCATACCGGAACCGAACTGCTCATAAAAGCTGCCCACGGTTACGTCGAGATTATCCTGTTTAAATTGTAGGTAGCGATAGGTGATGCCTTCGCCACGATATCCTTCTGGGAAACCGAGCATTACGTTCTGATAATTTTCATAGCGCAATCCTCCGGAAAAGTCACCGTCGGTATAGACGAAATTTGCATATCCCTGGCCTAGAAAACGTTCATCGGGATAGAACTCTCCGGTAGGATCAATGCCTTCATCGCGCAGGTACCATTGGCCGTCTAATTGAAAATTGCCATGCAATTGGCCACCGTAAGAATCTTGTGCTATTGCTGCACCGGGTACTAGGAGCAACGCAAGTAAGCGTAAGGCTAATCGGTTCATTTGTATCAATGTTCGACCGATTCTCCGCGAGCCACTTTTGCAACGACCTCGGCTAGATTTTCTTCATCTCCAGGTGAATAGCCGCTGTGCTTCCATACGACTTCACCATCGGCATTCAATACTAAGGTAAAAGGCACATTAACGATACCGAGGTTGCGCTTTAGGTCCTGATTTTCGTCTAAAAGAACGGTGTATTCCCATCCTTGACCTTGCACCATAGGGGCCACACGTGATGAGTTTCGAGTATCGTCAATACTTACTGCTAAAACCTTTGCTCCGTATTCTTCTTCAAGGTCGATGGCGTAATCTGCAAATGCAGTTAATTCCTTTATGCAAGGCTTACACCACGTTGCCCAGAAACCAATGACAGTTGGTCCTTCTGTACTGATTTGGTCTTTAATGTCGACGAGTTTTCCATCTAGTGTTTTGAGGGTTGTGCTAGGCAATTGTTGCGCCTGCAATCCTACTGTGAGGAGCGTGACAGCGAATGCTGTAAATAGGTTTTTCATCTAGAGCGATTTAATCAAAAAAAAACGGGGGACCGAAGTCCCCCGTAAAAATAGCAATTTTTAAGTCTTAGTGTGCAACGTTCAAACGTAAGGTCTTACTTACGCCATTCACATTTACGTTTACAAAGTATAAACCTGCACTTAATGTGCTGGTTTCTAAATTGATTTTTTGTGTACCTGCATCAAGCGTTTGCGCCCCTGTGAATACGGTTTGACCCATAGCATTCACAACGTTGATCGCAACATCTGCACGGTCCATCAAGTCAATCTCTACTCCAGCGATATCGTTTGCAGGGTTAGGATAAACTGCGATGTAGCGAGCGAAATTATCCATCTCGTTTACGCTAGAAGTAGTGTATTCTGCATAAGCAGCTTGCAATACTTCACCAGTAGTGTTATCCTGCAACCAGACAATAATGTCCATATTACTTGTGCCCACCCAGAAATCAAAAGAACCTTGCGCTGGCGCACTGTTTACAGAGATGGTTGAGTTCGCGTAATGTGTGTAGGTATTACCTGCAGTCATTGAGCCCATGGCATGACCGTTTGCTCCGTCCATGAATTTACGGAATACGTGATAGAAAGTCGTTTCACCGTTGGTTTGAACGTTGTGATTGATTTCTTTCTCAATCATTGCCATGTGCAAAACGTTGTTCGAACCTAAATCACCCAATGCTTCCACTTCCGCATCACATTGAATATATGTACCTGTAAAGCTCCATTCTGCTGATAATTCAGCAAGTGCTGGAATACCGGTAACAATATCGATGTTTGCTTGGCTCGTAACAATGTTAGAACCTGAATACACTACATCTGGAACACCGGAAATACCATATGCACCACGACGGGCAGCAGCCTCGGAATTGTATGCAGGGTCATTACCCGGCGAAGGCCAGTTCATTTGGTACTTTACAGAAACCAATTGCGTTCCTGACGTATTTGCGTCGTTATCATCTAGTAATTGCTTGTAACCGGGGTTAAAGCTCGCACAAGGTGCACAGGTAGATGAAGTGAACTCTTCTGCAAGTACTACGCGTTCAGCAGTAGCTGTAACGACTTCGATAGTAGCAGAGAGCATATCGTTAGCCGTGTTTTGGTCATTCCCTCCGTTCAAAGAAGAAGCCCATACATCTACGGTGTACGTTCCAGTAGAACTTGGGTTCCAGCTGGTACCGTGAGAATAGGTGTACGTTTGGTACGGCGCAATACTCAATCCGGTTAAAGATTGCGTCACTGTGGTTCCATTATTGATTTTGTAGTTCAAATCCATTGAAGTAATGGTTGTACCACCGTAGTTAGTAATGGTTCCTTCCAGCGTGAAAGGAGCGTTATTTAAACCAACGGTGCTGAACATATCCAAAGACTCTGTTGCTAAATCAAAGTTGTAAGGGGCAAAGATTGAGAAATCGTCAATTCCGAGACCATACAACCAACCACCTGCATCCTGGTAGTTGAAAGCAAACTGAACGTTGCTGTTACCGCAAGCAGCGCTGATGTCGATCCACTGAGAAGTCCAATCAGCTCCTGGAGTAATGTCTGCGAGCGAAGTCCATGTTGTTCCTCCGTTCGTGGTGTACAAGAATTCCGCACCTTCTGAAGAGCCGCTGTAGGTAGCGCCGTAATAGAAGCTTTTAAAGGTAGCGTGAAGAACAGAATAGTTGCTCAAATCGAGCGTGTCCGTGATGAGGTATTCATCTGATTTATCACAGTTACAGTCATCATCGTTGGTTGCTACGATGTTAGAACCTGGATCCGTAATAGTGAAATACTGCGAACTTAGTGATGAAGCGGAACCCGCTCCAAAACCACCGTCGGTAGCATTTGTAGATTGCGTCCAGCCTGTAGGGATACCTGAGTTAAAGTCCCACGACTGAATCGTGCTCTGACCTTGTGCGAAAGCGGTTGCTGTCGCAAACAAAGCGGTGAAGGTGAGTAGAATTTTTTTCATGCATTTGTGTTTTTGAAAGCGGAAATTTAATAAAAAGAAGGTTATAAAATGTTCTATTGGGTCTGAAAGACATTGTTTATATTTGGATTCTATTAAAAGCCCTACTATGAGAAAGAGTGTACTCCTTATATTCATTACGTTAAGTACAATTACTTATGGCCAGTCGTTGATGGTCGTTGAGCAGGATACGATTGTTGAAATCAACTCAACTTCTGTGTCCGATTATGGCTTTCATATCAAGGTNAAAAACACCAGCAGTGAAGATTTAGACGTTTATGTACGTCGTGCCTATGCNAATCCGACTTGTGCATACGACAGTGGTTATTTTTGTTGGGATTATTGTTACGGTGCTGATGTTGATAATTCAATTGGTTCAGTAGCAATTGATGCTGGAATGGAGAAAAACGATTTTAGTGGGCACGTCTATTCGCCAACGACGAGCGCAACGTGTACAGATTCTACCCGTTACGTGTTCTACAGCGGTAAGGATGCAAGCGATAGTTTGAGTGTCTGGGTGACCATTTCGGCCGGTCCGACCATGGGAACTATTGCGCTGCAAGTCGATGAAAGTCGTTTGTATCCCAATCCTGCGAAGAATACCATTTCGGTTGAAGTACAGCGTTCGGGAGAACTTGCGATATACAATGCCTTAGGGGCTTTAGTCAAGCGCAAATCGCTCTTGCCCGGTTCAAATGCGGTAGCAGTACACGATCTCAGTAATGGAATTTATCTTTATTCTATCGACGGCGGGAAGTATAAAAAACTCATAGTCAGTCATTAAGAAATACTACGGAGAATCGCCGCGCAATTTGCGCGGCTTTTTTCGTTTAAAACACACGATAACTAGGAATCTAGCGTTAGTTATTGGTTCAATCGGTTTAGACCATGATTTACTACGTAAAAGGAGCATTTGTTTTAAAGACAGCCACGCAGGTGGTGGTGGACTGCGCAGGTGTGGGATATGATGTCCAAATTTCACTGAATACCTATGCAGATGTAGAGCCCTTATCTGAGGGCTTGTTGTACACCTACCATTTGGTGCGTGAAGACGCGCAGATGCTTTTTGGATTTAGTACGCAACGCGAGAAAGCNCTTTTTGAATTGTTGATCAGTGTTAGNGGTGTCGGCGCGAATACCGCACGTGTTATTTTGAGTTCATTGANTCCTACAGAGGTAGAACAGGCCATTTTGAGCGAAGATGTACCGACGCTTCAAGGCGTAAAGGGAATTGGAGCAAAGACGGCACAGCGTATTGTGATTGATCTCAAAGATAAGGTGGTNAAAACAGCAGCCGGTCTCGATGCTGGTGGTCCAGTTGCAAGNAGTGGCGCNCGTGCTGAAGCACACGCTGCACTCACAACTTTAGGCATTAGTGCAAAGCAAGCGGAAACGGTATTGAACAAACTGTTAAAACAAAACCCAGGGGCACCCACGGAAGAATTGGTCCGTCAAGCCCTTCAAATGCTCTAAATGACGCAAAATTTGTTAAAGACATATGGCTGGCTTTTGCTGGTCGCGTTACTTAGCACTCCGCAGCAACTCTTCGCTCAAAACGATGGGGGAAGCACAGATACGACCCAAACTTCGGGCAGTATCTCTTTACCTGAACCGTCCAACTTTCAGCGCGAAATTATTTACGATCCCCTTTCAGGGAATTACCTGGTCTATAAACGCATTGGAGATTTGTTGTTGCCTGTTCCTGAAGTTTGGACCACAGATCAATACCGTCAATGGATGTATGACCAGGCGGAAAACGACTATTTTAATTCCAAAAGCGCTGCATTTAATGCCACCGGAGACGATCCTCGCGACAATGCAGGCTTGATTCCCCAGATTCAAACTGGAAATGAAGCATTAGGACAAGTTTTTGGTAGTGATTTGGTCGAAATCCGTCCACAAGGAATGGCGGAAATTCGATTTGGTGGAAAATACCAATATGTAGAAAATCCGGGCATTCCAGTGCGAAATCAAAAGACCTTCGCCTTTGACTTTGGGCAGCGCATTCAAATGAATGTAAAGGGAAAAATTGGGGACCGACTGGAACTGGGCGTGAATTACGATACCGAAGCGACGTTTGCATTTGATAATAAAATGAAATTGGACTTCGAAGGCGAGGAGGACGATATCGTGAAGCGATTGGAGATGGGGAATATTAATCTCCCGTTAAACAGCTCGCTGATTACTGGTGCTCAAAGTTTGTTTGGATTGAAGGGGCAGTTCCAGTTTGGCAATACGATGGTCACCACCGTATTCTCTGAGCAACGTTCGCAAAGCGAGAGTATTAACGTGCAAGGTGGTGGGACGACGACAGAATTTATGATTCAGGGCGATCAATACGAAGCCAACCGGCATTATTTCCTGAGCCAATTTTTTAGAGACCATTACGAGGAGTATTTAGAGAATATGCCGCTAATTACCTCACCTGTACAGGTCACGAAAGTGGAGGTTTGGGTGACGAATGAGCGCAGTTCAACAGAAAACCTACGAAATATTGTTGCCTTTATGGATTTGGGTGCAGATAAGCGCTACGCCTACCGTAACGANACNTTGAATCTACCGGGTATAAGTATTTTTCCAGGGTCGAACACGAACATTGAAGGTTTCCCGAACAACGCGAACAATCAATTGGATCCGCTGGCTTTGGAGGCTGCGATTCCTGGGGTGCGCGATATCGCTCTTGCCAATCAAGATTTGAGTTCTTCGGGCTTTTTGGAGGCGAAAGAATATGTGGAATTGGCCAATGCTCGAAAACTGGAGCCCAATCAATACAATGTTCATCCGCAGCTCGGATACATTACGTTAAATCAATCGCTCAATCAAGATGAGGTGTTGGCGGTGGCGTTTCAATATACTGCCGCAGGTCGTACGTATCAGGTTGGTGAATTCTCTAACGATGGAGTGACGCCGCCGAAAACGTTGATTTTGAAGTTGCTTAAAAGCACGGTGCTGGATGTACGTATGCCGACTTGGGATTTGATGATGAAGAACATTTATGCGCTTAACGCATACCAATTGGACCGCGAAGACTTCTACATGGACATCTTGTACATGAATGATGAAACGGGGGTGCCCATTCCATTCCTACCGGACGGCAATTTGAGTGATACACTACTCATAGGTGTGATGGAACTGGATAAGCTTAACACCAACAACGATCCATACCCAGATGGGATTTTCGATTTTGTCCAGGGCGTGACGATCGATAAACAGCGTGGTAAGGTCATTTTCCCAGTCGTAGAACCCTTCGGTAGCAATCTTGAGCGGAAGTTGGATACCGAGCAGGCACGTAATAAGTACGTTTATAATGCGCTTTACGACAGTACGCGCTTTCGTGCGCAAGAGCAAACGCAGAAAAATAAATTCATTTTACGCGGTCAGTACAAAAGCGCATCCGGCTCTGAAATTAGTTTGGGAGCTTTCAATATCCCGCAAGGTTCGGTGACAGTGACCGCCGGGGGTCGAACATTAGTAGAAAACCAAGATTACACGGTAGACTATTCGCTAGGACGGGTTCGAATCATCAACGAAGGGGTCCTGAATTCCGGTTCCCCCATTAAGGTAGGGTTCGAGAACAATACCATGTTCAATGTGCAGACGAAAACGTTCTACGGAACGACTATCGACCATAAAGTAAATGACAAGCTCAATATTGGAGGTGCGTGGCTGCATTTGACAGAACGTCCGCTAACACAAAAAGTAAATATTGGCGACGAACCCATTTCAAATACCATTTGGGGTATGAATACCAACTACAATTCTGAGGCACCTTATTTGACTCGATTTGTAGATGCATTGCCTTTTATTGAAACGAAAGAAAAATCACAATTGCAATTCCGTGGTGAATTTGCCCATCTCATTCCAGGATCGCCAAGAGGCATTCGTATTACGGGGGCGGAAACTACGTACCTCGATGATTTTGAAAGTTCGCAAACCACCATTGACCTGCGCAGTTTAAATGCATGGAACCTTGCTTCCACTCCTGGGAAACAAGCAGATTTATTCCCTGAAAGTGAGTTGAATAATGATTTAGCCTACGGATACAATCGTGCAAAACTCGCCTGGTACATCATTGATCCGTCTTTCTATACCGGCGGATCAAGCGTTCCCGACAATATTCGCAACGACCCAGAGATTACCTCCGACCAACGCATGCGAGAGGTTCTGGTAAAAGAGGTCTTTCCAAATTACAGTTTGAGCACGAACGAAGCGCGCAATTTAGCCATGTTCGATCTCGCGTATTACCCAAATGAGCGCGGCCCTTACAACTATGAAGTGGAAGGGCAATCTGGAATCAGTGCCGGAATGGATGCCGATGGCTTCCTAAACGACCCGGCCTCGCGGTGGGGTGGTATAATGCGCCCCCTTCAAATCAATAATTTTGAGGAACAGAATATTGAATTCATCCAATTTTGGGTGATGGATCCGTTTTACGATAATCCTAATGCACCTGATGGCGGTGACATCTATTTCAATCTGGGAAGTGTTAGTGAAGACATTCTCAAAGACGGTCGTCAGAGTTTTGAGAACGGTATTCCGGCAGATGGTGATAAGACGGGAATGGACAGTACCCAATGGGGACTCTTAAGCGAGATTCAGCCCATCACGGAGTTTTTTGATAACGCCACTGGTGCACGCGAGGCACAGGATGTTGGGTTTGATGCGCTCAATGATGGCGAGGAGCGTGCTTGGGCTCCCATCGGTACGGGAAATTACTTGCAGCGCATTGCCGCTGCATATGGGACGACGTCGAATGCTTATGTTCGTGCTTACCCCGATCCAAGTGCGGATAATTTTGTGTTCTACAGAGGCGACAGCTTGGACAATGCCGAAGCGGATATAATGAAGCGTTATAAAAATTTCAATGGTGTTCAGGGCAATAGCGCTACGGCGACCATTAACGGAGCACCGGCATCTGCGACCAACGTTCCCGATAAAGAAGATGCGAACCGCGATCAAACGTTGAGTAAAACGGAGAGTTACTTCCAGTACCGCATTAGCATGCGTCCTGAAGATTTAGAGGTGGGAAAAAATCACGTCGCAGATATTTTTGAAACGCAAAGCCACGATCTTCCCAATGGAATCAGTCGTCCTACGCGTTGGATCCAATTCAAAATTCCAGTATTTCAGCCTGAGAAGAAGGTAGGAGGGATTCAGGATTTCCGCTCGATTCGTTTCCTGCGTATGTTCTTGACAGAATTTGAGGACCCGTTAGTGATGCGCTTTGCGAAGCTTGAATTGGTTCGTGGCGAATGGCGCCGATTCCCCTTTAACCTCGATGACGTTCGTGAAAACGTTCCTGTGGATGAAGACGACGAGACCAACTTCAACGTAAATGCCGTTAACCTCGAAGAAAATGGTGGTCGTGTGCCCATTCCTTACGTGTTGCCTCCGGATATTGAACGCCAATTGGTTTACGGCGGTACCCAAATCATCCAGCAAAATGAGCAAAGTATGTCGCTCGAAATTTGCGGATTAGAGGATGGGGATGCTCGTGCCGTTTTCCGGAATTTCAATTTTGATATGCGGATGTACAAGCGTTTACGAATGTTCGTTCACGCAGAGGCAGCCGGAGATTTTGAAGATTTGAACGATGGAGATTTGAGCATTTTTGTTCGACTCGGCTCCGACTACAATGGCAACTTCTACGAATACGAAGTGCCGCTAAAGGTCACGCCGTGGGGCGAGCTCATTCCGGAAGATATTTGGCCGCAAGACAACAACATCGACGTATCGTTTGAAGACCTCAAAACCTTAAAACTTACCCGAAATACAGCGATGGAAACCGATCCTACGCTCAGTTTAAGTAATAAATACACCGTTACAACACCCGATGGTAAACGACTCAGTGTAGTTGGTTCACCGAACTTAGGAAACATACGAACCTTATTGATCGGGGTGCGGAATCCTAAAAAGCGGACGGCAACGGACGGCGACGACGGTCTTTCCAAATGTGCAGAAATATGGGTGAATGAATTGCGCCTGAGTGATTTCGACAATCGCGGGGGTTGGGCGGCAACGGCAACAGCAAGCGCCAAGTTGGCCGATTTTGCCAATGTCAACCTAACCGGTATGTATTCGACCATAGGCTTCGGTTCCATCGATCAAACCGTAAATGAGCGAAATAAATTTGCGGAGCGCTCCTACGGGGTCCAGACCAACGTCAACCTCGATAAAGTGTTGCCTCAGGAGGCGGGTGTGAAAGTGCCTATGTTCTTCAGTTTTTCGGAGAGTTTCAAGAGTCCGCAATTCAACCCGCTAGACCCAGATATAGAATTTAAAAGTGCATTAGCCAACGTCTCCAACCAGCAAGAACGTGATAGTATCCGTTTCGCAGGCCAGGAATACAACATGCGCAAGAGTTTGAATTTCACTAATGTGCGCAAGGAAAAAGGCACTGGATCCGGACCTGCGGCTGGCCCGAGAGGTCCAGGTCCACAGTCGATCAGCCCAAAAGGAATGGAATCTGAAGGGAAAGGCGCAAAAGGTGGAAACGAAGGCGGAGTAAAAATAAATTGGGCCAATTCTCCCTTCGCCATCAGCAATTTCAACACCTCATACGCCTACACAGAGAGTGAAAAGCGCACAATAAACATTGTGCAAGATCAACGCTTCATGCATTTGGCCTCTTTGAATTACAGTTACCAAACGCGTCCGCAGAACGTAGCGCCGTTTAAAAATCTGGTGAAGAATAAGCAATTGGGCCTTATTCGCGATTTCAATTTCTATTACTTGCCGTCGAAAGTAAGTATGCGCACCGAATTGCGACGTCAAGTGAATTTGCTGCAGATGCGCAATACGTTTGATCCGTCGATNAAGTTACCCGTNACCTACAATAAAGAATTGACCACGAAGCGGATGTACGATATAGCGTACGATCTAAGCAAGGGGATCAAATTAGATTACAATGCAACCGCTCAAAGTCGTGTTGATGAATTGCCTGGAAATCCGAAGACGCAGGCAAACAGAGATACCATTGCTGCTGGGTTGGCTTCCCTAGGACGTCCTACCCAATTCCACCAGACGCTCAATTTGAACTGGCAAATTCCATTGAATAAACTGCCCTTCATGGATTTTACTTCCACTTCATTGCGCTACACCGCTAACTACGATTGGACGTCGAATTCAACAGCCGCTTTGAATCCTACAGCAAGTCCTGAGTTGTATTACGGCAATCGCATTCAAAATTCGAATTCCATTCAATTCAATGGAAATGCCAATTTTGTGAACTTCTACAACCAGGTACCTTTCTTGCGGAAGGCGAACCAAGGTGCGCGCCCAACGCCGCAGTCCCGCCGTCGCGGAACGCCACCAAAACGCGGAGCGCAAGGAAAAGAAGGTAAAAAAGAAGGGGAGGACGAAAAAGAAAAGAAAGATTCAAAAATCCTCTTAGGAACGGCTCGTGTTGCAATGATGGTTCGAAGCGCTTCGCTCACCTATTCTCAAACGAATGGAACCCTGTTGCCCGGGATAATCACCAATCCAGTTTCTTTTGGGATGGACCCGAGCAGCTTGTTTGCTCCGGGTGTAGATTTTGTCTTCGGTGCACAAAGCGCTGTGGCAGAACGTGCGGCAGAGAACAATTGGTTGACGAAAAACCCAAAGCAACCCAACCAGTTCCAGAAAACGTTCTCCGAAAATTTAAATTTCCGCGCAGTCGTAGAGCCTTGGCAGGACATTCGTCTTCAAATCACGGCGACGCGCGTTGCAGGTTTAAACAGCAGTTCCATTTACCGTTTCCATGATCCGTTGCAAGACACCACCCTGGGCTTGTCGGAGGGCTATTACCATTTCAACCCAATGGATATGGGGAATTACAGTGTGTCCTTCCTTTCTATTGGGAGTGCTTTTGAACCGCTGGACAGTTCTTCTTTTTCACAGGTTTACGAAACGTTCCTAGACCATCGTAATGTGGTTTCAGAACGCTTGGCCATCGCACGGCAACAAACCGATCCGGCCTATGTACCTAGCTTTATTTCGGGCGCTCAGGATTCGACCGGGACACGAGAAGGATACGACGGGTACAGTTACAACAGTGCAGATGTTTTAATTCCAGCCTTCTTAGCGGCCTACAGTGGTCGGGATCCTTCTGAGGTGGAGTTGAATGGAAGACCAACGATGCCGATGCCGAATTGGACCTTGAACTTCAATGGATTGATGAACATTCCATGGTTTAAAAAGAACTTCCAAAGTTTCACCTTAACCCATACCTACAAGAGTTTGTACACCATAAATTCCTACCAGAGTAACATGCTTTTACAGCAACGCATTCAAAACGGTGAGCCGCCAAACAATATTCGAAATACCAACGGTGATTTCCTTCCGGATTTCCAAATCTCTCAGATCAGTATTGCAGAAAACTTTGGTCCATTCGTGGGCATAAATATGCGCATGAAGAATCAGGCAAGTTTGCGTTTGGACATTAAGCGCAATCGCCAATTAAACCTTTCTTTGGTCAACAACCAGATGACGGATACCAAAGGGTATGAATTCGTTCTGGGAACGGGATACATTATAAAGGATGTCAGTTTTAATGTCATCACTGACGGCAGACCTCAAAAAATCACATCCAACCTCGATCTAAAATTGGACTTTAGCCTGCGCGATAATGCGACGGTCATTCGTCGAATTCAAGAAGATTTAGATCAGGTAATATCAGGCCAAAGAATATGGTCGCTAAAGGCCAGCGCGGATTATATGCTTTCACCGAAACTAACCGCTCGTCTATACTACGATCAAACTGTGGCAAAATTCAAGGTTTCGAATGCTTTCCCAACGCTCAATACGAATGCGGGAATTGCCTTCCGATTTAATCTTGGCCAATAGGTGTGGAACGGATTAAAATAGAACTTACATTTGGAAAAAATTAAACGCATATGCAGTTTCCAGACAACTTAAAGTATTCAAAGGACCACGAGTGGATCCGCGTTGAGGGCGATGAGGCCTATGTTGGAATTACCGAATTCGCCGCTGGTGAATTAGGAGATATTGTCTTTGTCGACGTTGATACGGAGGGTGAGTCTTTAGATAAGGATGAAGTTTTCGGCAGTGTTGAAGCAGTAAAGACGGTTTCTGATCTATTCCTCCCCGTTAGTGGTGAAGTACTTGAATTCAATGAAGNACTTGAGGACGCTCCAGAATCGGTAAACGAAGATCCTTACGGCAAAGGCTGGATGGTGAAAATGAAAATTGCAGATCCGTCGGAATTGGATGGATTAATGGACGCTGCTGCCTACGAAGCAATGCTCGGATAAAACGATGTTGAATCCTTGGATATATAGAGCCCCTGCCATTGGTTGGGGCTTTCTTATTCTCTACATCTGCCTCGCGCCAGTGGAGGATCTTGATCCAGGGTTTAGTATCGAGATCAATGACAAACTGGTCCATTTCATATTGTACTTTTCCTGGGTGGTGCTGCTTTATTTCGGGTCTTCTCGAGCGTACAAACGTCGATTATCGCGAAGAAAAATGCTCACCTATTGGATCACAGCCGCCATCATAGGTGGGGCGGTTGAAATGCTACAGGGCGCAATGGAATTAGGGCGCAATGCGGATTTCATGGATGGTCTTGCCAACACCGCAGGTGCGATGATAGGAATCATAGCAAGTCGCCTCTTCCATAAAATTTTGGAATAGTTTTTGGCTTATAACATACTGAACCCTTTAAATCAGAATGTTATGAGAGCCAATTCAAGAAAATCGCCTCAAGCCAACCTCGAAAAAAGAAGACCACTGTTCTTCGTAATTGGCTTAACTACGGCATTGTTTTTAACCATTCTTGCACTGGAATGGACTAGCCCTGTTCGTGACTTACCGGACTTCAGTTCAGAATTGGCCTCTGCTGAGGAGTTGGACTGGACGGTACCCGTGACTGTTTCGCGTTCGCCTAAACTTCCTGCGAAAGCTAAAAAGGCACCGAAAATAAATCCAAACCAGTTTAAAATCATCGATAATAACCTGCCCGTATTGGATTTAGGTAATGAATTGCTTTTTACCGGTATTGATGATGGGCTTGATGTAGTCATTGATCCTGATCCTGTGGATCCTTTAGAGGTGTTTTCATTTGCACAAGTGGAGAGTATGCCCATATTTCAAGGTTGCGAGGACGCTATTGGTAATGACGCATTGTATCAATGCATGAATGTTCAATTAATGCGCTTCATAGCCCGCGAATTCGAGGTCAGCGAACGTATGATGCAATTCAGCTCCGGCGAAAAAGTCTATGTAGAATTTATCATAGAAAAGAACGGTGATGTGAGACAAGCGAAGATTATTCGTGGAAGCGACGAACTCGTCGGTGAGGAGGCCATTCGAGTGGTACAATCATTGCCGGATTTCACTCCGGCCAAATTGAATGGGAAGCCGGTACGGATGTCGTATATTTTACCCATTAATGTAAAATTACACTAGTATGAAAATGCGTCTTTCTCTTTGCGTATTCGCCTTAGGACTAACACATGTACTCGTAGGACAGAACAATTCAACAGGGGTTCACGTAACTCCTAAAGAAACGGTACCCGTTTTTGAGCATTGTGGACATATCGAAGAAGATGCCCATGCCCAGCAAACGTGTTTTAATCGTTTCATTATGAGTCATATTATGAACGAACTCCAATGGCCGGAAGGATTGGAAGAGAATGGCCGCGTATTTGTGGAAGTTCTTTTTGATGCGACGGGAAAAATCACCCAGGTGGAAAGTGTTCGTTCCTATGACGACCTTGCCGCAATTGAGGCAGTTCGAGCGATAAAATCGCTCCCTGATCCAGTAGAACCAGCAAAGCAACAGGGAGTGAATTCTAAGTACAGTTGTATTATCCCTGTTTCATTCGAACGATAGGCGGGAAAAAACACTAAAAAATTCACCTTGCGCTAACAATACTTTTGGCTATTTTAGCGCCACAATAGTACATTCATGAAAACTAGAAAATCAGCAAAAGCGGACGCGGAAAATAAGAAGAGTCTCTTCTTATTGATTGGTCTCACCGCTTCTCTTGCATTTACTCTTTTCTTCTTGGAATTAAAGTCTTACGAGGACGGTCCAGGTCAGTTGGGTAAAATGTCGTACGAAGATGATGACGAAATTGCCATTATCACAAACAGAACGCCACCGC
>JGI26085J52751_1000001_pt1 | contig 85719 bp, 42 predicted proteins | sample SaaInl25SG_5_DNA_FD_52751 | JGI IMG/M metagenome (IMG submission 52751) | reverse complement strand
GGAATGCGCGAGGAGAAGAACGAAGAAGGCGAAGTCGCCGGTTACGTTCCAAACGAACTCGCAGAGAACTGCGTCAACATGCGGAAGGACTATTATCCCAACATCGTGCAGGGCAAGACCAAAAGCTGGATCGATGTGTATGTGATGAACAAGCTAGGCAGCATAAAAGACGGCAAGCCTGTCTATGCGATGTTTGCCCCTGACATTCATATAGCAAAAGAAGAAATACCTGTAGCTGCTGGTGTGCCTGTTCATATCGGCGTTGACTTTGGATTAACGCCTGCTGCTGCCATAGGTCAAAAGATCAGAGGCAGATGGCTAGTGCTGCAGGAACTGGTAGCGTTTGACATGGGTATTGTTAGGTTTACCGAGGTGCTGCGGCATGAGATAGCCACACGCTATGCAGGCAATGAAGTTATTATCTTTGGTGATCCTGCTGGTGATTTCCGCGCACAGACTGATGAGTCTACGCCGTTTCAGATCTTGCGTGGTGGCGGTCTATATGCAAGGCCAGCACCATCGAATGATGTGTCGCTGCGCTTGGAGTCTGTGTCTGCGCCGTTAGGTAGAATGATCGAGGGGCTATCTGGCTTCCTGATTGATCCCCGCTGCCGCACGCTGATCAAAGGCTTTGAAGGTGGGTATCAGTATAAGCGAATGCAGGTGTCTGGTGAGCGTTATGCTGATAAACCAGACAAGAACCATTTCTCTCATGTGCATGACGCATTGCAGTATCTGATGCTGGGTGCAGGCGAGGGAAGGCAGATCATGTCGAACCTTTCAATGCAAACCAAACCTTTCCAAGCAACCAGAGAGTTTGATGTGTTTAGCCGCAAGCCAAAGCCACGCCGTCAGGGTCTGTGGTCGAGGATGTAGTTTTGTGCGTTGATCTGCATTTATGCAGGGTGTAGTGAAAAACTAGAAGGAGATTTTATTATGTGTATGGGTGGTGGCGGCGGTAAGCCTGCAGTTTCTGAAGACGAAAAGATTGCGGAAGAAAATCAGCGCAAAGAAGAACAGCGCAAGACAGAAGAAAACAAGGCAAAGCAGTTAGAAGATACTGCAAAGTCTAAGCGGATTGGTGGCGGTGCTTCTCGTAAGTCATTGCTGACAGGAAGCAAGGGCGGTCTTGGTTATTACGACAAGACTCTGTAATGCACGAAAAGTCAGCCAATCTTCTGCTTGAAAGATATGAACGCGCTAAAACTGAGCGTTTGAACTTTGAGCCATTGTTTGAGGAGTGCTATGAATACGCACTCCCTATGCGGCAATCCTTCTTTCATGAGGTTGCTGGACAGCGGCGTGATGACAAGATCTTTGATGAGTCTGCTGTTGTCGGCACGCAGGAGTTTGCATCACGGCTGCAGTCTGGCCTTGTGCCTAACTTCGCACGCTGGGCTGATTTTATTGCTGGCTCTGAAATACCACCAGAGCAACAGGATGAAGTTAATAACCAGCTAGATGAGGTTACTGATTATGTATTCGAGGTTATCCAGAACTCTAACTTCGGTCAGGAAATCCATGAAAGCTTCATGGACTTGGCTGTGGGAACAGGCGTGTTACTGGTTGAAGAAGGTAACGCAATCAATCCTGTTCGTTTCAATGCAATTCCTCTACCAAGTGTGTATCTGGACACTGGCCCTGACGATCAGATTGACCACATATATCGGTCACGCGATGTCAAGAATGCTTCAATACCAATTGCGTATCCAAAAGCTGTGCTTGGAGAAAAGACTCTAAGAGCAGTCAGCACTCAGCCAGAAGCAAAAACAAAGATCCTAGAGGTTGTCTGCAAGAACTACGACAACCCTAATGAAGATCGTTTTGACTTCTATGTTGTTAATGAGACTGACAAAGAGATTATCTTTTATGAGCAGTTCCGTGGCACTGGCTCTAATCCGTTTGTATGTTTCCGTTGGTCAAAAGCATCAGGCGAAATCTACGGACGTGGCCCACTGATCAATGCTCTATCTGCAATCAAGACTACCAACCTGACAATCGAGTTGGTATTAGAAAATGCGCAGATGGCTATCTCCGGCATCTATCAGATGGATGATGATGGCATCATTAACACAGATACTATCAACCTAGTCCCTGGCACCATCATTCCAAAAGCTATGGGTTCTGCCGGTTTGCAGCCTATCCAGAACGCAGGAAACTTTGATGTGGCTAACATTGTCTTGAATGACATGCGCAGCAATATCAAGCGTGCGCTTTATAACGATATGTTAGGCGACCCTAACAAAACGCCAGCATCTGCAACTGAGATTGCAGAACGCATGGCTGACCTATCAAGACGCATTGGTTCTGCCTTTGGACGATTGCAGGCAGAGATGGTGCAGCCTGTGCTGCAGCGCGTTGTGTATATTCTAAAGAAGCAGGGTCGGATCGAACTGCCTTCTATTAATGGCCGTGAGGTCAAGATCCGTTCTGTGTCACCGCTTGCGCAGGCACAGGCCAACCAAGATATCTCAGCCGTATCTCGGTATCTCCAGCTTGTAGGCAGTAGCTTCGGGCCAGAGGTGTTAAATATTCTGATCAACTCAGAAGACGTTGCGGTATATCTTGCCAAGAAGTTTGGTGTTCCTGACACGCTAGTCAGGGATAAGGTTGAGCGTGAGCAGCTATTACAAGCTGCACAGCAATATGCGCAGGCTCAACAACAAGGTGAAGTACCTGATGTCGAAAACCTACTTCGGGGTTGATGGGTTTCAACGCCCACCAGCCGAAGACCAGCGTATCTCCAAAGACATAGACAGTGTTTTCAAAACCCCCACAGGCAAGGAGGTTTTGAAATACTTGCGCTCGATCACCATTGAATCCGTTCAAGGGCCGAATGCAAGTGATGCCGAACTGCGCCACCTCGAAGGGCAGCGGTATTTAGTTGGCGTTATTGAACGCCGTATTTCACATGCACAAAGGATAAAGCAAAATGGATGAAGCAGATAATGTAGAGGTGGCTGTTGCTACTGAAGCACCTGTTGACGGTAGCCAATCTGGAACCGTGGATAGGCCAGAATGGTTGCCGGAGAAATTCAAATCGCCAGAAGATATGGCAGCGTCATACTCAGCATTGGAGTCGAAGCTAGGGCAAGGCGAAGAAGCCATTCGCACACAAGTTAAGCAAGAGATGGAAGCTGCAAAATATGCCGAGCGTCCAGAAACATCTGGTGGCTATGAAGTGCCAGAGGGTTTGGATGAGGGCTTGGTTAATGACAATGATCTATTCAAATGGTGGGCAGATCATTCGCATGAGCAGGGCTTTGGGCAGCAGAAGTTTGACGAAGGCATTCAAAAATACATGGAGTTCTATAACTCTATGCAGCCTGACCTTGATGCAGAGCGTGTGCAGCTAGGCGAGAATGCTGACGCACGCATTGAAGCTGTCGAGTTATGGGCAAACAAGTTCTTTCCTGATGATGTGTCTGATGCTGTGCTGCAGCTTGGTGCTTCAGCTAAAGGTATTGAAGCGTTGGAGCATATCATGCGTAACACAAGTCAGTCACAAATGTCATCTGATGGTCAGCCTGCTCAGTCTCTGGGCGAAGACGAATTGCGATCAATGATGCAAGATCCGCGTTATTGGAACCCAACAAAGAGAGATCCATCATATGTTGCCAAAGTCGAAGAAGGTTTTTCCAAGGTCTACCGCTAAAGACTTTCATCATGATGGTGACATCAGGATAACAAACTCTACTCTGGATCATGCTGATTACCTGCAAAATCATCTGAGGCTGACAGATGTGCGGGAGTGCATGATTCATGGTGCAACGCCTTGGCGGGCGTTGCACTACCCCTTAAAGAAAAGCGATGCTGTAACATGGACGGCTCTGTATAAAGAGGAGCCTGTTTGCATGTTTGGTGTTGTGCCAATAAGCAGTGAAGATGGGTTTAAGACTGGATCTATATGGCTGCTTGGTACAGATCTTATTGACAAACACCCTCGCAAGTTTCTCCCCCTTACACGCAAGATGCTTGATTACATCGCACAAGATTGGGATGTGCTTGAGAACGTGGTTCCTATTGACCATCACAAGACGCTTAACTGGTTGAATTGGTTAGACTTTATGTTTGGTGAAGATGTCGTAAAGATTAACGGCTTTGCGTGCGTCCGTTTTGTGCGTTGCGCTCCACACATAGAAGTGACATTTGAATAGCATACGGCCTGTTTCTAACTGACAGCCTCGCCATGAGACAACTGGATGACGAGCGAAACGGACAACCGAAGGTGTAAATTTAACTTTTGTAATGAGGACTGAATCAAATGGCGAATACAATTGATATCGCATTTATCAAACAGTTCGAGTCAGAAGTACACTTGGCGTATCAGCGCATGGGTTCCAAGCTACGGAACACTGTTCGTACCGCTGGTAATGTTCGTGGAAGTGTAGTTCGTTTTCAGAAGATTGGCGCAGGCGCGGCAACCACGAAGACTCGTAACGGCAACGTAACTCCAATGGAACTGGTACATACCAACGTAGAAGCCACAATGGCTGACTTCTATGCACCAGAGTACATCGACAAGCTCGATGAACTGAAGGTCAACATCGATGAGCGTCAGGCTGTAGCAACATCTGCTGCCGCTGCTCTTGGTCGCAAGACTGACGAAATCCTCTACACAGCAATGGATGCTGGCGCAAACGCAACACAGATCAGTTCAACTGCAACTGCTGTTAGCAAAGCCAACTTGCTTGAGTTGTTTGAAGTGTTCGGTTCTGCCGACATTCCAGAGGACGGTGGACGCTATATTGGAATGCATCCTGCTGCTTATGCAGATCTGTTCAACATCAACGAGTTCGCATCAAGCGACTATGTTGGCGATCAGAACCTGCCATTCGCAGGCGGCATGACCATGAAGCAGTTCCTTGGCTTCAAGATCTTCTCAACATCTGCAGTAACCGCTGGTAAGAACATTGCTTACCACACATCTGCAGTTGGTCTTGGCATCAACGCTGATGTCTCAACAGAGATCAACTATGTTCCTGAGAAGGCAGCACACTTGGCTACTTCAATGATGTCCATGGGCGCAGTCGTGATCAACGACGCTGGTGTCTATGAGCTTCTTGATAACAACTAAGTAAGGAGGCGGGGGGCAGTAGCCCCCCGCTAACTATATGCCAACAGCAGCAAATTCAGATATCGATGTCGCAGCACGCGCACTGGTGTTGATCGGAGCCGATCCAATCACATCATTTACAGCCTCGTCTACCGAGGCTCTTGTTGCAAATAACGTATATGAGGACACGGTGCGTACAGCATTGTGTGCAAGCCGTTGGCGTTTTGCCACCAATCAGGCACAGCTCAACCTTCTTACCGCCCAGCCTACTGGCAGGTGGGATCGTGCGCATCAACTACCGGCAGGCACGCTGATGGTTCATGCTGTTACGACAAACGACAAGATGATTGAGTACAACATTTATGGTGACAAGATTTACAGCAATGTAACCACTACCGACATTCTTGTTGCTGATTACACATACAGAGCCGGTGAACAGGACTGGCCTAGCTACTTCACACTGTCTGTTGAATATGCGCTAGCCGCTACTTTTGCGCTTGGCATTGCAAGAGATGAGCAGATGGCATCAATGTTTGAGAATAAGGCTGCACGTTTAATGCAGCAAGCGAAGACATTAGACAGCCAGCAGCAAACAACACGCAAACTTGTTACATCGAGGTTCATTTCTGAAAGGCGAAGTTAATGGCGAGATTAAGAGTACCGCTAAATAACTTCTCTTTTGGCGAGGTAAGCCCATCATTAACATCGCGTACTGACAGCCCTGTTTATACATCGGCTGCCGAAAGCGTAAAGAACTTTGTCATTCGTGCAGAAGGCGGTGTGATTAATCGCGCTGGTCTGCAACGTGTTTATAATTTTCCGCAAACATATAACGCTAGTTTGCAGCAGCAGATTAAACTTGAACCATTTATATTCTCGGATGATGAAAAATATGTTGTGGCTTTCTCCAATGGACAGATCGATTGTTTCATCATCGATCCCGCAACAGGGGTATTGTCGCATGCACAGACCATTACGGCTGATACTGACGGCAACGCTTTGCCTATTGATGATGGTAATATTCTTCAGCTAACGCACACCCAAAAGGGTGACTTCATGTTTATCTGCCATAGAGAGTTTCTATGTCGGCAGCTTGTCCGTACTGGCCTGACTTCATTTGAAGTACGGCTGTTTGAGTTTGAAGAATCTCTTGATGGCAATCGTGTCTATCAGCCTTATTACAATTTCCAACCGGCTGGGGTTACAATCTCATCGAGTGCAATCAATGGCAATATCGTAACGCTGACAACAAGCGCAGCTTACTTTACGGCTGGGCATGTTGGCGTGCGTCTTTTGATTGGTGAAGCTGAAGCAATTATTAGTGGGTACACATCTCCCACTCAAGTAACGGCGGCTATCTTCGGTGATCTTGAAACGCAGCTTGATCCAGATGCTTTGAAGACGAAGGATGAGTCTGACAAGATTGAGGTTACGCATGCGCAGCATGGCATGCAGGCTGGGGCATCTGTAACGATTGCAGAGGCTGGTGGTCTTGGCGGCATATCTGCAAGCAACATTAATGGCGCACGCACGATCAGCCGTATTATTGACGCTAACCATTATGAGATTACTGCAGGCGCATCAGCAACATCTGAGGTTGATGGTGGTGGCTCACCAGTTATCAAGTCGGCTGCGCCAACAACAGAATGGTATGAACAGTCATACAGCACTGTGCGCGGTTTTCCGCAGGCGGTTACATTCCATGAAGATCGTCTGTGGTTTGGCGGTACGCCTAGCCAGCCAGATGGTTTATGGGCATCACGCACTGGTTATTATTACAACTTTGATCTTGGTGATGCAGAAGATGGAGATGCCATTGACCTTGACGCAAACGTGGGTGTCACTAACGAGATCAGACATCTTGTGTCAAATCGTGACTTGCAAGTGTTTTCATCTCAAGGCGAATTCTATGTACCTGCGTTTCAGGACGCTCCGGTAACGCCAGCTAAAGCCAAGCTGTCTATCCAGACACCTGTTGGCAGCGGCTATATGCGGCCACAATCTGTTGATGGCGCGACATTGTTTACCCAAGCAACCGGCACAGCGGTAAGAGAATATCTCTATACCGATGCACAAGGCGCATACACATCAACAACGATCTCGCTCTTGTCATCCCACCTTATAAGCAATCCTGTGCAGCTTGCTGTTGTGCAAGGTGCGTTGGCTAGACCAGGGGCGTATGGCTTTTTCTTAATGGATAATGGCGAGTTGGCTATCTTCCATAGCCTTAGATCAGAGAGCCGCGCTGGCTGGATGCGCTGGACAACAGAAGGCAAGTTCCATTCCGTCTGCTCAACAGGCGAGGATGTATATGTTGTGACTGTCCGTGATGATGGGTCAGGCGCAAACAAACTCTTTATGGAAAAATTTGACGTAACAAAGAACATGGATTTCTCTAATGACTTCACCGGAACTGCTGGTGTGTTCAGCGTTGCTGGTCATTTTGCTAATGGAGCAACGGTAGAGGTTGTTGATGGCACTGAGTATCTTGGTGCATTTACTGTAGCTAGTGGGCAGGTAGATGTTAGTGCTATTAAGCCAACATCTGTTGCAGCACAGATTGGTTACAAATACACACCTGAGATTAAAACATTGCCATTCGATGCACAGGTTCAAGGTGGGCCACTAACTGGTGAGCCACGCAAGATAACCAAGGTTGTGCTGGATCTATATCAAACATTAAGTGTGTCAGTTAATGGCACTGCGTTGCAGTTGCGTACTGTCACACATTCTATTGGTAGCGGTAACACGCCAGTCACAGGCAAGCAGGAGTTTCGCGTACTTGGTTATAGCCGCGATCCTCGCGTGACGATTACGCAGGAAGCCCCGCTGCCATTACAGATTAACGGTATGATAACAGAGGTGTCGTTCTAATGTCGTTTATGGTTATTGGGTCAATGCTTAGTGCAGTTGGTGGAATGGTGAGTGCTAGTAATGCTGCTGCCGCACAGCGCAGGATGGCCGAGCGTCAGGATTTCCAAGCAAAGATTGAAGAAGTCAAAGGCATGCAGATGCATAATGACCGCAGGTCTGCTTATTTTGCATTTGAGTCTGAGATGGATGGTGCGCTTGCTATTAACAACCGCGCATTAAGTGACCGCAGCGCAGGCGCAATCAAGAAGAAAGCCAAGCAGGCAAACAGGGATGAGCTTAGTCGATTGGCAGCGCAGACCCTGTTCAGTGCAGGCAAGTATCGTTCTGCCGCAGGTGAAGCTAGATCAGCCGCATCATCAATCATGATGGGCGGCATGTTTAACACAGCTTCATCAATGGCGATGAACTTCCACAAGCTGCAACAGGTAACGCCAACTGTGCCTATTCCTGACACTACAATGTACATACCGCCAAGCGGAATGTTTGGAGGCGACTAAGATGGCAGAGATTAAAACCTACAAGAAAGCGCAAGTCTTTAATCAGCCGGTAGGCGTAGTTCGTTCTACTGGTGCAGAGGCTGCATCAAGAGCATGGGCTGGTGTTGCAACGGCAGGGCAGCGCATCTTTGAGATGGGGTACCAAGAAGCTGCCGTACAGCAAAAAGCATTAGGTGACAGCTTTGCCAAGATGTCTGTTATTGGCCGCGATGATAAAGGCAATTATGAAGCGGTTGAACTGCCTGCAACCTTTAGCCCTGTTGCGCGGCAGACTGCAGAGCTTGGCCTGCAGGAGAATTATGTAAAGCAGTTTGCGCTTGATGCGACAAACACAGGCAAGGTTCTATACGGCAAATACAAAGAGCGTGGTGATACTGCTGGCTTCTTAGGAGACTGGGAAGCTGCAACATCTGGTCAGATCAAAGCTGTTTCGCAAGATCCAAAGCTGGCTAAGTACGCTCCTGTCATGCAACAGATGATGGACAATGTTGGCAAAGAGCATGTTGCATCACTGCATAGCATTGCTTACGATCTCGCTGATCGCAAAGCTTACCAGAATGACACAGAACTGCTGAATGATGGTATTGCCAACCTTCTTACCCTTTCATCTACTGACAGGGTTGTAGAAGTATTTGATGGCAGTGGCGGCAATGAAACCACTTACGCCCCTGCTGGTCAGGTTGCATTAGAGCAAACGCTTGAAGCAATTGATCGTCTTGGTGAGAAGTACGCATCACGCATTGAAGTAGGCACTGTTCCAAAACTTAAAAAGGAAGCGCGTACTGCTTTTCATTCTGGGCAGATAAGCCGGATTATCAGCAGGCTTAAAGAGATAGTGCCGCCGCCATCTAACCCTAACTCAAACAATGATGTCCTTGGCGATATCATGCAGGCGGGAGTAACTGCCTTTTCCACTGGTAGTCTTGATGCTGTTGACAGTCCATCTGTCAGGGCAACATTAGAGGCTGCTGGTCTTAACGATGCTTTCTTCCAACAAGAAGGCATTGGAGAACTTCGTGCTGCGTTAGGCAACGAGTTTTCAAAAGCACAAAGCCGTCAGGCAGAATCATTCAACAAGTTTAAGGATGATTACAAAGTAGCGGCTGTTTCTATTAACCTGTCTAATGGTGCGCCTGTTGGCAAAGATGATGCAACACTGTTTTTAAGAGAGGGCTTTGGCGTTACCAACGCAACTGATCTAGCAAATAATTTTGAAAGAATAATAAACAGCAAAGAGGGGCAGAACCTACTGCTCTACAACACAGTAGCACCTGATGTGGTTAAAGATTTTCTGTCACCTGATTTTGCGAAAACATTCTTGCAGCAAAATCCGCAGGCATTACCAACTGTTTTGAATTTCTTCCGGCAAGCAACTCTTTCTCAAAATGGTACTGTTCGGGCTGCACGCGGCATTGATGTAAAGACTATTCAGTTCTGGGAGGAGTTAAACGCTTACTCTAAATCTGGGCAAACCATGTCAATGGATCGTTTCATCGATGCTGAGTCAGCAATGCAGACAGGCGGTGCGCCTGTTGATAATGCAATTAAAGACATGATCTATCAAAAGATAGGCAAAGAATTTCAAAGCGTGAAGGCTGCTGTAGACGAATTTACATTGCAGGCTGTTGGCAATAATCCTGAGATGTCTGCGTTCTTTGGCAATCAGGCAAAGCGTCTAGTATATGTGCATGGTGCAGATAAAGCCTTTGAGATTATCAAGAACACTAAAGATAAAATCTTTATGAAGTCTAATCTTATGTACGATAAAGACCGGCCAAGCTTGTTTGCGCCGGAAATGTTCTATGGTGATGCTGAACTCAAGGTTTTGAACAGCACTGTTGCAACACGCCTTAGAACGGCCGAGAATGGCTCCACACTGGTCTTAGGTAAAAATGTGGGGTTGGTAGCCGACAGACGCGGAACGCGCCTTGAGAGTGGCATACCGACTCGTCTACCCACATATACGCTTCGATACACCTCTGGTGACAGAATTGGTCAGCCGGTGCGTGATGCTAATGGGCCGATTGAGATTGGGCCACAAACGATTATTTCTGCGCGTGCGGAAGCCTTACGCATGAGTGAAGCGGATTGGATGGCAGCATGGAAGCAGTCATACGACATGCGCTTTGGTGCAACGGATAAGCTGGGCAGAGTAAAGCGTCCACCGTCTGGTGCTACATTTGGCGGCATGTTCAATACTAGCGGCGAGCCAAAGGTTATGCCGCGCAGCATCACCATTGATGAGGCCAAAAGAATGAAAGCTGCAGAGGCCAATAATTAATGGATTATGGGCGCAAAGATTTCTTTATCGCAGCGGATACTGGCTTTCGTGAGAATGTATCAAGCAGTTGGTTTGAAGGCTTTAAGGCTAATGTAGCCTACAAGTATCAGCCAATCAGCACATATACTGACGAGCAAAACCTTTTCGGAGAGGTTGAGCGCGACCCTTTGTTTACCAGAGATCGTTTTGTTCAGCGTATGCAGAGCATACCGGAGAGTCACAAGAACTTTCATGAGACATTAGCCAGAGCCAAGAACGATGATCACTTTGATTTCTTGGTTGGGGCTGTGTCAGAAGAACTGCTCTATAAAGAAGAAGCTGCTAACGCGCCAATCACGGCGCAGTTTGCGTCTGAGTTGACTGACATAAGCAATCTTGCGCTGTTCATACCTGCATTAAATCAGGTTCGAGTGGCTAAGACTGGTGTCGATGCCTTCAAAACTGCAGCAAAGTTTGGCTTTGGTGCTGGTGTGGCATCTGAAACCATCCGCGCACCGTTTGCCTATGCTGATAGTGACTGGGAATCTGCTGCAAATATCGGCATGACCACTGTGTTTTCTGGCGCATTGGGTAGTTCAGCGCATTATCTCAAGCCATTTATTAAATCGGCAGCAAGAAAGGCATCAGACTTTGCTAATGGTAGACCTGTTCAGCACACTTTTGATAAAGATGGCAACATTGTTCTTGCTGGCGATGACGGTTACGTTGGGCAGTCTGGCGGTGATTTTGATGCTGTTACTGGCAACCCTCTTGGATCTCCATCGCAGCGCATCCTGTCTGATAAGAACGTGCCTCAAGAAGTTAAAGGAATGTTTCATGCGCTTACTTCAAACGCTTCTGTAAGCGTGCAAGGCAATCGCAGCGGCATGGCGCAGCAATCAGTAGCCATGCGCATTGTGCCGTTTCATGGCACATATATGCGCGTACAACGAGACTTGCGTGACCTGCACGCGCAGCAAGTGACAGGCGAGATTGATGCAACCGCACCATCTATTGCTGGTGCTTACACTGGATCTTCTAAAGATTACGATGATTGGCTTGGCGAAACAATCAACCGTATGGTGCTGTCAAAGTCTGATGATCCACGTCTGGTACGTCAGGCTCAAGATGGTATGACACAACAACAAGCTGACGCAATCGTACAGCTTGATCAGTTGTTTAAGCAGATTGATGATGATGCCAACTTTACTGGTGTATTTAAGCGCAATGAAGAATTGAAAGCACGCATCGACACCCTCAAAAAAGAACTTGAGGAATTAAACACCAAAGATAAAGGCATCAGAGATTCTGATAACAAGGGTGCAAAGCAAGGCATATCTAAGGCACAGTTTGCAGCGTTAGAGCGTGGCACAGATCGCATTGCTAAGATTAAAAAAGAGATTGATGATCTTACAGGGGCAATAAAGAAGCCAACGCGACAGGATTTTGCATTCCCTATCTTCTACAACAAAGATCTTTTGATGGCAGATGAAATGGCACGCGAGGGTCTGACACAGAAGTTTGAAGCGCATTACATAAGAGAACGTGCTGCAATGGGGCCGGATGAAACCATGCCCTCAACTACGCCGCGTGAAGATGCAGAGCGTACTCTTGCGCGTATCTTGCAAGAAGATGCAGATGATTTTGAAAACCTGCAGGCAGACTTTGCTGGCGGCAGCAAGCATCTTCGCAATCGTAAGACTAACATCCCTGTGCATGAAGTTATGGATTACATCATCAAAGATGAGGATGCACTCTATAGTTATATAGATCGCATGGGCAAGAAGATTGCGTTTGCGGAATCATATGGTGGTAAGAACATTGAAGAAGTTCTTACTGACATTGAAACATCGCTTCGTAAAAAGGGCGGTTTTAGTGAAGAACGGATCACTCGTATCTTGTCTGATTTTTACGGAGATTATGAGCGTGTCATGGGGTCTTTTGTTCGCCGCCCAGACAGACTAGACAATCAAGCAGTCAAAGCTGCTCGAACCTACACAGGTTTAGTTTATCTTCCTTATGCTGGTTACTCTGCTATCACAGATATCGGCAGCATTGCGCTTGCGCATGGCGTTATGCCAACGCTGAAAGCCGCTTGGGCTGGTGTTCGTGACATGGGTTACACCAGCAAAGTGTTTCGGCAGGTCAACATGGCAGGTGAGGTGCTTGACATTACCCGCAATGTTGTTTCGCGTGAAATCTTGTCTGACAACATAAAACGCATCAAGCCTAACATGGTTGAAAAGACAAGCAGTATTGCAAACAAAGCTTTCTATACATTGAACGGCCTTGCCCCGATCACTGTTGCTGGCAAGACGCTCGATCAGATACTGGTGCAAGACAAGTTTTTCAAACTGTCACGCAAAATGGCTGCAGGCAAGATCAACAAGTTTGATGCCGAGTTCATGGCACGCTATGGCATTGATCAGGAAATGGCTGAGTATATTGCCAAGATGCCTGTCGAGCGTCATCCAAGTGCTGACTTCCATTTTAGTGCAACTGACAAATGGCCTCAAGATACACCACAAGCAAGGCGTGTATTGCGTACATATCAGGCAGCTATCGATGCGCATGCGAATAACACCATCATCATGGCGACAACCTTTGATAAGCCGCAGTTTATGGATGGTTTACTCTATATGAAAGACAACTCGTTCTTTCAACAAGCACGCAAGCTGTGGCCTGAGTCATTTAAGATTGAGGATCGTGTCTCTACTGCAGGTCAGAAGATGGTGCGCATGGACAGCCAGCTTATGACGCTGCCGTTTACGTTTATGAACTTTGCCTTTGGTGCAAATAACAAGATCGTCAATGTGCTGCGTGATCCTAACCGGCTGCATAATGCACAAGGCGTAATTGCTCTGCTTGGTATGTCGTACCTGTCGCTTGAAATGAAAGACAAGTCATGGTGGCGTGGTGCTGGCAGCGTAGAAACAATAGCGCGTGTTGTAGATCACAGCGGATTGCTGGGTATCTACACTGATCTTGGCTATATGGGTCTGTCTATGGGCGTGAACAGCGGCATGATTGGCGCAACATCATCACCCATACCGCCAAAATATATAGACCCTGATATAAACAAAAGGTTTGGTAACTTTGTTACTGAGCCATTTGGTGCGCCTGTTGGCTTGGCACAGGATATGTATCGCGTTGCCAAAGAATACAGTAATGGCAACAACGCTACAGCAAGTAAGGATTTGTTTTATACGCTGCCATTCATAGGTCTTCCATACATTGCCGGAACGGCAAGGGATTTGTGGAATGCTGGCCGTTAATTGTGCGTGGAGAAATGCATTAGTGCATGATAGAGGGATACTATGACAATAAACTTGAGCGATAATTCACCGCGAGTAATCTACACTGTGGCCGCTGGGGTTACACAGTCTAGCTTTACTGTGCCTTTTGATTTCTTTGAGGAAGGCGATGTCAATGTCTATGTCGATGGTGTTCTTAAAACCATCACGACAGATTACACTGTAAGCGGCGGCAGCGGCACAGGCGGCACAGTTGCAATGTCAGTCACCGGCATATCTGGTGGCAGCAGCATTGTTCTTACTAGAGATGTAGCTCTGGAAAGAACAACAGACTTTCCAGCATCCGGCCCATTTGATGTGTCCAGCTTAAACAATGAGCTAGATAAAATCATTGCTGTTCAAGCAGATTTAAAAAGCAGAGTTGATCGCTCAATCCAAGCATCCGATTATGATGAAGATGCAGCAATTTATTTGCCATCAAAAAATGATCGCAAAGGCAAGGTCTTAGCGTTTAATGCTTCAACAGGTGACGTTGAAGTTGGTGCAACAGTATCTGGCGTTACAGCACTTTCGGCTATAACTAATGATATTGAAGCACTAGCTGACATCGAAGATGGTACTATTGCAACAGATGCTATATCTAGTCTTGCAGCAATAAGCTCGAATGTAAGCACCGTTGCATCTAACATTACTAATGTTAGCAATGTTGGAACTAACATTTTGCACGTTGAAAATGTTAGCAACAACATGGTGTCTATTACTTCAGCCGTTACAAATGCGGCTACAGCAAACGCTGCTTTAGCTACATTCCAACAGTCATTTAACTCAGGTAATTTTGCTCCACAATCTCCTACTGACGGCGATCTTTGGTACGACACAGCTAATCTTCAACTTCGTGTTTATGTTGCGTCAACATCTCAGTGGGAAATTGCTGGCAGTTATTTGGATGCGTTAACAAGCACCCATGTATTCACGGCAACAGCAGGGCAAACGTCGTTTGTTACTGATGATAATGGCAACACGCTTTCTATATACTCAAATGGCAACACATTTGTTTATAAGAATGGTGTGCGTTTAACTATTGGTAGTTCTAGTACCAATGATTACTTCATTAATGGCAACACAATTGCCTTGAACTCAGGCGCAAATCTTAATGATGTGATTTTGGTTGAAGTCTTTACCAAGTTTACATCTGTACAAGAAGCATCTTTAGATCAAAAAGTAACGGATGCTACTACATCAGCGACTAACGCTGCTGCATCGGCATCTGCTGCTGCGACATCTCTTTCTAATATTGGCTCATCAGAAACAAATGCGGCTGCATCTGCAACATCTGCTTCTGGATCTGCTATATCAACAGCCGCAGATGCTATCTCAACAGCCGCTGATGTTGTTTCTGCCGCCGCATCTGCTGCAACAGCAACCACCCAAGCCAGCCTTGCTACCTCAAATGGTGCTGCTCAAGTAACCTTGGCGACCACTCAAGCTGGCAATGCAGCGTCATCTGCTACGGCTGCGGCTGCATCAGCTACTTTAGCATCTAATTCAGAAAGCGCGGCAAGCACATCTGAATCAAATGCTTCTACCTCAGAAACAAATGCCGCTTCATCTGCTTCGGCTGCTGCAACCTCTGCTTCAAATGCGGCAACGTCTGAATCAAATGCGGCAACGTCTGAATCAAATGCTGCAACAAGCGCAACTGCTTCTGCAGCAAGCGCGGTAAGTTCTTCTGCATCATCTACGTCAGCTGCAAGCGCACAGGCTGCTGCTGAAAGCGCAAGAGATTCTGCTCTTGCAGCGTTCGATTCATTTGATGACAGGTATCTTGGGGTGTTTGCCTCAAACCCGACAACAGACAATGATGGTAATGCATTAGTTGCTGGTAGTTTATATTTTAATTCCTCATCATCAGCCATGCAAGTTTACACTGGGTCAGGCTGGACAGCCGCATATGTGTCAGGCACAGGTTTTGCGTCTCTGTCAGGAGCGTCTTTTACTGGTGACATTACAGTACCAAACATAACACTAACTGGTACGATTGACGGTAGAGATCCATCGGCTGATGGTACAAAGCTTGATGGCATTGAAGCAGGTGCGACTGGAGATCAGACTGCATCAGAAATCATGACAGCAATCAAGACTGTTGATGGAGCATCATCCGGTCTTGATGCTGATTTGCTTGATGGGCAAGAAGGCAGCTACTATTACCCTGCTTCAAATCCTAATGGATACACAGCTAGTGTCGGAACTATAACCAATGTTACAGCTGGCAATGGTTTGTCAGGCGGGGGTAGCAGTGGTGCAATAACTATTAGCCACTCTGATACCTCAACACAAGCTAGCAGCAACAATTCAGGTCGGACTTACATTCAAGACATTACACTTGATGATTACGGTCATGTTACTGGAATAGCCACAGCAACAGAAACTGTGGTCAACACCGACACCAACACAACCTATACTGCTAACGGTTCTTATGGCCTTACACTGGTTGGTACAGAGTTTCGTTTAGAAACTGATCAACGTATAGCAGATAGCACTTCGGATATTAAAATCGGAAACCTTCATGACTTTACTTACTTTGACGCAAGCGTAGGAATCCGTTGGTACACTGCCGCTGCGGAGGAGATGCGTTTAACTAACACCGGAGATCTTCATGTTGATGGCGATGTTATTGCTTATTCAACCACTATTTCAGATGAGCGATTAAAGACTGACATTACCAAAATCGACAGTGCGTTAGAAAAAGTTGGGCAGCTTAACGGCTACACTTTTACATACAAAGCTGACGGCAAACAGTCTGCCGGTGTTATTGCACAAGAAGTAGAGAAGGTATTACCAAGCGCAGTCACTGAAAAAGAACTACCTCTTAAGACTGATGATGGCGTTAGTTACAAAACAGTTCAATACGATCAGTTGGTAGGGCTGCTAATCGAAGCTGTAAACGAATTATCAAATCGTGTGAAAGTATTGGAGGCCAATAATGGCAACAACTAAAGCAATGACATTATCTGATCTTCTTGATGGCAATGGCGATGTTGTTGCATCAGCACTTGATAACGCATCTTCTTTGTTTGGTTTGCCAACAGGCTGGACAATCGGCGCAAGCGGTAGCGATATGATTTTTTCATACAGTGGTACTGCAAAGTTTAAGATTGCAACCGATGGTTCTGTTACAGCAATTGATGACGTTACAGCTTATGGGAGCATTTAATTATGCCAGTACCTAGCAGTGGTCAGATAAGAATTAGCGATCTTGTTGCTGAGTTTGGTGGTTCCGCGCCTCATGCATTGAGCGAGTATTATCGCAATGCTGGACTTGTCCCCTCTAACAACACAAACATACCAACAAGCGGTCAGTTTAGTTTTTCTAACGCATACGGCGCAGTCAACGAGATTGCTGTCGCAGCAACTAGCGGTGCCAACATCGACATCTCAACGCTATTTGGATCAAATTGGACAAGCACAGTACCCAAGCGTCTGACTATTGGGTCTGGCGTTACTATCGGCGGCACAGGCTCAAGCGCAGCTATTATTATTCCATCTAACATGGCTGGCACTCTGGCAATAGACAACGCTGGAAGCATCATTGGTAAAGGCGGTGCAGCTAATAGCGGGGCTGGTGGTAATGCTATTAGCAACTCAGCATCTGGCGTAACCATCAATAACACCGGTTTACTTGCTGGTGGAGGCGGCGGTGGTGGTCTTGGCGGAGTTGGCGGCAACGGTACTTTCACAACAACAACCCAAACGAATCATTCTCCTGCTTATGCAGGAGAGGGTCTTCCAGGCGGTTGGACTTGGAGATTTTATGATCCAAAAGTCTTAACGATCAGGCGTAACAACGGCGGTTATTTTTACGGTGCGGTACGCGCTGACGGGGCAAGCGTTACACAAATTGGTAATGGTTTCCGTAGTTCGTATCGAGGGTCTGATGGTTACTCTTATGCTTATAACTGGTATGAAGAATCAAGTTCTACAAGTTCATCGACTGGTGGCTCTGGTGGGGCTGGTGGTCGTGGTCAAGGCTATAACCAAACGCTCGCAAGTGGATCGGCTGGCTCAAGTGGCGGCACCAATGCTGGCACAGGTGGTACAGGTGGATCAGGCGCAGCCTACGGCACAGCAGGGTCAACAGGCTCTACCGGTGCTAATGGTAACTCATCTAATGGTAGCGGTGGTGCATCAGGTGGTGCAGCAGGCGCAGCCGTAACAGGCACATCAGTAACAATGAACAACACTGGCACACTAGCAGGAGCAGTCGCATGACACAGTATAATATTGAGAAGATTGAAGGCGGCATTGCAACAGTACGTTATGCCGATAATAGCTGGGCAAACCTTGTTCTTTCAGCGGATATGACACAGGAAGACTTAGATGATTTGGCATTACAGTTTGCACCAAAGACTGGCGTTGCACCTAGCTTCGCAACAGTTGGCTTTACTTCCACAGCCTCGGCTAAACCTGAGCCTATTGTTGAGGAAGAAGAATATGTTGATGACAGACCAGCGTGGCTTATTGCAAGAGAAGCTGCATACGGTTCACTAGCTAGTCAGGTTGAGTATATCACAGAGAACGGTTTAGAGGCTTGGCAAGCACACGTTGCTGGGATCAAAGCCGCTAATCCAAAGACCTAGCATGAATGGATCCAGTCACCGGAATCGCGCTTGCTAGTACCGCATACAAAGCTATCTGCACTGCCTTTCAACATGGCAGAGAAATCGAGCAGATGGCTGGCGATCTCGGAAGATGGATGCAAGGCATCAATGCTGTCAAGGAAGGCCACTCTAAGGCAAAAGGCAGACGCATTGGATCGGTAGAAGAAGAAGCATTAGAAACATTTGCAGCCATGAAGAAGGCACAGCAGATGGAAAACGAGCTTCGTAACTTTATCACTGGTCAGTACGGCATGAATGCTTGGCAGCAAATAATAAAGATACAAGCAGACATCAGAGTTAAAAAGAAACAAGAGCTGATTGAGGCAGCTAGGCGGCAAGAAGAAATCTTTGAATACATTCTTATTGGCGTGTCTGTGTTCGTAGCTGTTTCCGTAATAATGTGCGTTTTGTATTATGCATTAATGCAGTAGGTTAAGCCATGGATCAGAAAGATATACTTGATAGTGCAGCAGTATTTGCAACGGTGGGTTCAATGACAGACATTCTGCCTCCGGTTGCTGCTATCTTTACTATCGTATGGACTGCGCTTCGCATCTACGAAATGGAAACTGTGCAACGCTGGTTAAAGAAATGTTCAAAGCGTTAGTCATGGCATGCCTTGTCAACAATTTAGATCAATGCATTGAATTTGAAAACGCACGCCATCCTCTCACTACATATGAATCCTGCAAAGCACGCGCCATGGAAATGGCTAACGATATAAATAAAATGACGCAGTACAAAGCAATTGCTTGGAAATGTCTGCCGATGAAACAGGGTACATTGACATGATTGCAATCATTAATGCAGTTGCCTCTCTTGCTGGCACATGGATGGAAGGCAAGGTCGAGACACAGAAAGCCAAGGTCGAGGTAGCCAAGCGCGTCGCTGCTGGTGAACAGGAGTGGAACCAGACGATGGCATCCGCTTCTGCATCAAGCTGGAAAGATGAGTGGCTTACAATTTTGGTAAGCATCCCCCTTATATTAGCATTCACAGGGCATGAAGACATCGTGCAGCGCGGCTTTGATGCGTTGCAGTCAATGCCTGACTTCTACAAGACAGCCGTTGGTGTTGTGTTTGCCGCCAGCTTCGGCGTTCAACAGCTAACAAAGATGTTTAAAAAATGATTGTTCTTTCCGAACTGACCGACCTGATTGCAAAGCATGAGGGCAAAATGCTGACGATGTATACCGACACAGTTGGTGTACCTACGATTGGCTATGGTCACAATTTGCATGAGCCAATCTCTGAGCATGCAGCCAAGGTTATTCTGGCTGATGATGTGCGGATTGCTGTGCAAGAACTTGATGATCGAATGGATTGGTGGCGCGACCTGCCTGACAATGCACAGCTAGTGCTGGCATCGATGGTGTTTAACCTTGGTTGGCCTCGTTTCTCTCGCTTCAAAAAGTTTATCGCCGCCCTCGAAGACCGTGACTATATCCGCGCAGCCGCGGAGATGGAGGATAGTCTGTGGTTTCAGCAAATCAAAACGCGCGGGGCTGAATTAAAAAACCTAATGTTGGAATGTGATGACAATCACCAATGAACAGAAACAGCAAGCACAAGATCTCCTTAAAAAACATGGCACGCTAAAAGAAGCATCAGAGGTTAGCGGCATACCACCTGCGACACTCCATCGTTGGTATCAAAGAGCTAAGTCTGACTTTGCTGAAAGCAGATACAACATTCCAGAGATGCCAGAAGATGACATCCCTGTTGATGAGATCGTTGAGCATCTGCACACACGCTTTCGTAAACGCAAGACCCATCGTGAAGCAAAGAAATGGATACCGATTGAGATGAAGTCGGACGAACCTATTGGTTTGCTATGGATGGGTGATCCTCACATCGATGACAACTATTGTGACTGGGATAATCTGCGCGAGCATCTGCGTATAATCAACGAGTATGACGGTGTGTATGGGTGCAACTTAGGGGACTACCAGAATAACTGGGTTGGCCGTCTGGGGCGCATATACGGCGAACAGGACACCTCTCACAAGACAGCATGGAAGCTGGTCGAGTGGCTAATCAATGAGATGAATCCGCTTATTCTCATTGGCGGCAATCATGACATGTGGTCTGGTGCCGGAGATCCCCTTAAATGGATGCAACGCCCGCACTCTGTCCTTGAGGATTGGGAGGCTAGGGTCGAACTTAAATTCCCTAACGGCAGAGACTGCCGCATCCATGCAGCGCATGACATGCCTGGTCACAGTCAATGGAATAGCCTTCATGCTCAGAACAAAATGGCGCGGTTCAAAAGTAACGCTTCGCTCTATATAAGCGGCCACCGGCACAACTGGGCTTTGGGTCAGATCGAACTCGTAGAGCAGGAAACCACAGCTTGGCTTGCCAGAGCGAGAGGCTACAAATTCCATGACACATATGCGTTCGTTAAAGGTTTTGAGCAGCAGCGTTTTGGGCAGGCAATCATGCAGGTCATTGATCCGCATAACCCTAACCCTGTCTCATGGGTGCAGTGCTTTGCTGATCCGCTGGAGGGGGCAGAGTATCTGCAATACCGGCGACAGCTTCGCAAGTAACAGCAGCATAGCCAGCGATATCCACGAATGAATCATCGTGGTCGCTGTGCTTTAACCTAGCAATCTTCAACAGCGTCATCATCATGCCGACATCTTTAACTGTGAACGGCACTTCTTTATAGGCAGACCACAGGGCTGCGATGTTGTTGAAGTTATCAAGCGGTGTGCCGTAGTTCTCGCCACGGCTGCGGGTTGCATTGAATGCATCTTCAAGCAGATCTGATCTGTTCATTTCTTTCGTTCTCTCTATTTTTCTTTCTGCGTTCATTTTGATCGTAACCATCTTCATGATCACCAAGCGTTGATCCAAAGCCATGTAATTCAGTGTGGCGTGTGTAATAAACGCCAACATCATTATCAATTACGTCATCTGCAAATGCATTTGCCGGCAGATTGTTTGGTTTTGGGGCAAAGAACTTACGGCGTTCAGCATCATCATGGCCATTGATGCCAGACCAGCACCTGTTTTCTGGTTTGCGTGACTGATATGTTTCTCGATTGCTTCTTGTTCTGCGGGATAGAGCCATTTATTAAACCTTTCACTGTGTCAGGATTGTGTCAAAATGCTTTAATGCATTAGGTTAAAAGATGATAAAAAGCGTAAAGCCTGCATAAATGCAGATGCACAGCCAAACCAAATAGCTGCGTAACATATTGATAAATAAGGAGAGTATGGTGCTGCCAGCGTGATTCGAACACGCGACCTCACCCTTACCAAGGGGCAGTACACTGTTTATAACTACCGGATTTCTTTGACGTTTTCTCATTCTAACCTCATCAGTGTGTCACGAATGTGTTCATCTGAAACAGAAGCGTATCGAAGCACCATCCGTTCAGATGCCCAACCCCCTAGTTTCATTAGACTTGGGATAGATGCGCCCTTCATTACAAGCTGGCTTGCCCAATGGTGCCGCCAGTCATGGATGGTAAAGTCTGATATGCCTGCTTTTCTGCAGGCTCTGATATGCAATCCTTTAACGCTATCGCCATGTGAATATGGCTTTCCGTTTTTGTTAGTGAATATGTATTCATGGTTATGTCGGCTGGATAGCATAGCCTGTTTGGTGCGTGGGTGTATTGGTACAATTCTGCGTTTACCTGATTTAGATTTATCTATGATGATGGTGTCCATATCGAAGTTGACATGCTGCCATTTAAGATAGAGTGCTTCCGATTTGCGGAAGCCTTGATAGCAAAGTGTAATAAAGAATGGCTTAATAAATTCTGGGTATGAATCTAATAGTTTTTCTTGCTGCTCTTTATTAAGGAACCGGATGCGATCGTTTGCATCTTGCAGCTTAGGTATCTGGAGAGGCGCAGATACATGGTTTGCTATGGCGACCAGCGTTGCTCTGACGCGATTGATATGTGATGGTTTACAATTGCCAAGACTGGCGCGAACAAATTTATTCCATGCATCTGCATTGATCTCCGATATTGGGGTTGATCGGAAATGATCGACCAGTGTTTTAATATTGTACCAGTCGGTCATACTTTTGTTGTTGAACCATAGACCTGCGGCTTCTGACAATGGCATCAAAGTTACCTTGCCTTGCATGTCGTTAAGGATACGTTGCTCTATTAATCGGCAGACATCATCGGCCGCGCCCTTTCGGGTTTGTCCGGTAGATTGCCTGACCCTGATAGATTGCCCTGCAAACGATACGCTCCCACTAATGTGGTAGTATTTTCCACGTTTGTATGTGCGTAACATTGCGTTAAGCTATCCTTTAGGTTCTGCAATTGCTGCTCGTCCATCGAGCAGGAGTTGCCAATACGCATAAACTCAAGGTTGTTGTCTTTGATATGCTTCTTGAGCGTACGCGTATTGATGCCAAACATTTCACTGATTGAATCAAAATGGTATATCATCTGCAACAATTGTTTGTTGTGGACGAGGTGCTTGAGCAGGCGCAGCGTGACCATTCGATGCCATCTTGGCTTCACGTTTGAGTGACAAGAACTTAACACCCTTGTCAGACTCAGAACGCCATGCAGCTAGGCGCATGTCGCCATCCATCGGGCCAGAGTAAGCTGGCTGCTTGTTCTCATCTGTTGCATCTTCATTAAGATACAGCACACCAGCACGCTGATAGACAACGAACACATCACGGCCTTGCTTGTCAGTGTCAGTGACAAGTGCCAGCCCCTTCTTGCCTTCGCCATCTATGTCGATGCTGCCGGTCAGCAACAGGCGTTGCTGCTCCATTGGGGGGAACACAGCCCCCCTGTTGGTGTTGTCATATTCCAATTAGAATTCTCCTACGGCTACGTTGTTGTTAGGCGTGATAGTTTGCACTGTACGTTTCGGTGCAACGGAAGCAGCATTGCCATCATCATCTTCTGACGGCAGACCAAACGCAGCTTGCAAGCCATAGCGTTTGGCATAGGTAATGCCACTGCCCATCTTCTGTGGATCGGTAGGATCTTTAGAACGGATGGGTGTTCTGGACTCACGGCTCTCGCCGGATGGTGCATGCATCAGCACAGTGCGGATGAATGTCATGCCGGTTTCGCCATGGAATTCGAAGTCAACTTCTTGCGTGAAGCACAGCCCAAACTTGGTGGCCTGTGTTGCAGCTTCTATGACAGCTTCGAGCGTGGCATAGTTGCTTTTGAAGTGTGGGTTCTTGCCATCTTTCTTGGCAACAACGGACATTTTTTGGAACTCAAGCAGTGCTTCTGCTAGGTTCTTTGGCTGCTTGTCAGTCATCTGTACCTCCTGTGACTGTGATGCGGCATGCGCCGCGCTTGTCACGCTTGATGGCAAGGATGTCGCAATAGACCTCTCGCTCATCATCAGCGATCATGGAACGTAATTCTTTCTTGATCACATCATGCTTCTTGGCTTCTGGCATGGACATGCAGTAGTCGTAGGCTAGTGATGTGAACTGATTATCTTTGCTGGCATCTCTGATCTTGAGGCCATCGATCTTGATGGCAGACCAGTCAACACGCACAGCATTGGTGTTGGCTGGCTCAGTGTCATCGACAACGTGCTGCCAGAATGCGGCAGACAGATCTACGATCTCGCTTAGATATGCAGTTGATCGATCAATCTTTGCATGGTCATAGTCATTGCCAAAGATGACAGACAGATGCGCCTTGTTCATATTGGACAGGTGCATATATAGCTGGATCTGTGGCATGTATGACTCGATCATGTCAGCCATGCGGCGGTTGCTGCTTGTGTGTTTGCATTCGAGCAAAGCTTCTTTGCCCTCCTCATCACAGACAAGCGCATCAACCGTACCTTTGAACGGTACGCCGCGCAGGGTTTGCGTGAACTCAGCTTGCTGCACAATGGTGGCATGCCCTGTGTCACGGCAGAACCAATCGATATTGAACTGTTCTGTCTGCGTACCAAGGTTGACTTTGAAGATGTGGCTTAGATCATCGGGCTGCTTGCGACCTGTCTTGACCAGCCATAGGTCATACCAGTCGCCGCGCATGATCGAGTACAGATCTGACCCGCCAATAAATCCCTGTCTATTCATAATACCTCCTTAAAAATGTCGGTAGCGGGGGACTATTGCTTCACTCGCACCCATACACCCCGCTACCTATGATGTGCTTTTGTCCTTCTGCAGGCTTACTTACACACCAATTTGAATGCTTTATTTATACTGCATTATTGCACAACTACCTACCATTAACAATGCATTTATGCAGCTTATCGCACAATAACTTACGCGTTCTGTAGATAGGTGACATATGTTTGTAGAACTCTGCAAAGCTAGGCCAGAACGTGGCAGTCTTTGCCACTTCCTTGAATGCATAGATAACAATGTCAGCTGGATATTCTGACAACTCAGTTGCCAATGCCTTGGTCTTGGTTGTCATCATCTTGGCTGTTAGGCTGGTAGGCAAGACGATCAGTGTTGCAAGCATGGCAATCCGCTGCTCGATATTTGTGGTCGGCAGCGGAACCATGCTTGTCAACACTTGGTTATATGCTTGCTGCAATTTGTCTGGGTCAGCGTCAGTAATCTTGAAGCCAACGGTGTTGAAGTCTTGGTCATGTATTTTTTCAACCGATGGAATCAAGGTACTCACTGAATCGATCACTCTGGTCGTAACCTCGATGGGGCTGGCTGCTTGCTCTAGCCTTGCTAGTGCCTTGTCTTGTTGTGCCTCCCCTAATCCTGCGACACCAGCCACGATAGGCAAGGTCGAAGTCTTTGAAGGTGTTGCCCTTTGATCGATGGAAATCACAGAACTGACTTGCTTCATACTCATGATTAATGGCCTCCTGCCCATTGCGTGAGCGTGCATCATTGATGTCTTCAATAACTTTGGCAGATGGTTGCCAGTCATTTGGAACTTGCATTTTGCTTGCCCTCTTAGGTGTTTGATTGGTTCTTGATAGGTTACTGCCCCGCTCTGGGGCAATGGATGCCCCACTCTGGGGCAACAGCAACCTATATCTGGTTGATGTGAACGGCTGATGGATGCGCTCGATGTGGCCTAACTCGATGAGCAATGCCAACTTGCGTGACACTGTGCCTGTTCCCATGCCGGTAACTTTGGATAGTGTCTCGATGCTCGGCCAGCATATAGCTTCGTCATTGGCATAGTCTGCCAGCGTGACAAGCATCCACTTAGCAAGCGCATCTTTGATGTCGGCTTTCATTGCCGATGCCATTATAACAAACATTATGATTTAGTTTCTTTAGTGCGAAAGAATCCGTCATGCTGCGGGTAGCAGTGATGAAAGAAGCGTGCGTAATAAGCAGTATGATTGTTGCTCAACTTAAACTCACGCTCACATTTAGTTTCGACATCTGTATGCCAGCGGATGCGCTCGAACACAGCCTTTGCTGAGTAATGCTTGTGACCTCTGGCAATGACATCGAGAGTGAAGTTTTGGAACAGGTCGTAAACATGTGGGTTTTCTTTGTGAAACTCCCACCATTTATGCTTTAGACTGTCAGTCATAGATCCTCCTTACCACTGCATAAATGCAGTAGAACATATGTTGTTGACACGATCAAGTGATTTAATGCATGATGATTTTGTAGCCACTCTGACGGTTACAAAACCATGACAACTCCCTGTCGAGAAGAAGATCGGCTGGCTATTACCTCCTAGTAAGCCAGCCGATTATCTTCGTTGCGATGGGGTTGCTGATTTCAATACAGATAAAGTTCGGCCCACTCTTTTGCTTCAGCAAATAGATATCAGCGGGCTGTTCTTTATGTGTCTTGGTTAGAAAGCTGAATCCACGACCGGCTGATTGGTACTTGGATTCAGCTATTAGAACTCCGGCTTTGGTTTCGATGCGGATGTCTCCACCAAACTCGCCACCCAATTGTCCTGAGAGAGGCTGCCTTTTCGCTTTGGCCCCGCGTTCTTCGAGCCAGTTGACCCACCACTTTTCATGGTAGTTTCCTTTATTGCGTTGAGATGTTGCCATCGTTGCTCCTCATGGCACGACAAACAGACGATAACTTTGTTGCCATACACAACGAACCATGTAGTGACATCACCACATGCTGCGCACTCACATGCGTTACCGATCTTGTCGTAAGTTGATTTCGATTTGCGCGCCAAGTGCATCCATCCAACAAATTAAAAGGAAGTTACTTGGCACACGCTTATATTGTTCCCACTTGTGAACAAGAGACGAGGCGCAGCCGATGCGGTCAGCTAGTTCTTCTTGCGACCAGCCACGCTCATGACGTAGAGACACTAAGCCTGTGACTAACTGGTGCCAGTTGTCACTAATCGCTTTGGGTTTGCTGTAATGCGTGAATTCTGATCGCATCCAGTACCTTATTTGCAGTAGCCAAACGCAAATCTCCACCGTTTAGAGTTCGGTAGTATGTGCTAGTAGGTACGCCAGCTAATCTAAATGCTTGTAATACCTGCATGTTTGCTAAAACTGCTGCTGCTTTTAGCTGTTCCATATAACTCAACATGCGACTAACATACTGCATTAATGCATGCTTGTGCAAGGGGCTGTGTTATGCTTTACTGCATTAAGCTCTGATGACGATTGATATCAACTGCTGTATAAGTGCAGCAGGAGGTATCAAAATAATGGAAGACTATGAAGCAAAAGCCATTCGCGTCTGGATGCGTTCAGTGATGCATCAACGTGAATGGTCAGCCAACAAGTGGGCAACGATGGCGGGGACAAGCCCGACCAACATAACAAGATTTTTGAACGGTGGTAAGTTTGTGCCATCGTCTAAAACAATAGGGAAGTTAAGTTACATCGCGGGTTCAGCACCTCAGCTATCACAAAACGCGACATTGGACGCGGCATCAAGAACGATCTTGCTGAAGGATCACCTTGAAGAAGATATCGGGCAGGTGAACGTGTATAATTTAACAGGCGAAATTGTTGCGTATAAATATAATAGAGATTCACCAACCTATGGTGTAGATCCGAATGATATTATAGTTGCACGAAAGCAAAAGAAATTTGAAGACAACAATGTAGTATTATTTTTTTATGAAGACCGATTACAAATGGGTAAAAAGATTGAAGGCATTAACTCTGTTTATCAAACAAGAAGGAACCGCACAGTCAAGATAGCTGATGTGCGGGTTATTGGTAGGGTGGTTCAGATTGTTAAGAACCTTGATGATTAATTTGAGTATGTTTTAACGACCTAAGTGCGCTCATAACTGTTGTATGATCTTTGTCTACAGCTCTGCCAATAATAATAAGGCTGGCTTTAGTTGTTTTGTAAGCTTTAGCAAAGTATTCATGTCTAGCATTTACAATATGTTTTGCTACACGCGGGCTTATCATTTCCATCCATGTTACACCACGATCGTCACATACATTTTTTGCAATAGATACGCATTGCTCAAGCTGCCATGCTTGGTCAATATCAAGTCGCTGTGGCATATCTGATCTCCTTGTCTAGCATTGCCTGCTCTTGATCGATGGCATCCTCGATGCTATCAGCATGGACTTCCTCCCATGCTGACACAGCGCGTGCCTCGAAGCGATCACGATTGAAGTTAGGATTAGTTGGGCGCAGCTTGTCAGCTAGGTCACAAGCCTGCGTTGGATGGGTCATGAGTGGGCCGAACACATCAGCAATAAACTCGAAGTGTTGACGTGTGAAACGTGGTGCTTTGTTAGCCATATGTAACCTCCTATTACTGGCAGTGATCGCAATCCTCTGGAACAACATCGACCATGCCGAAGCCGCCAAAGGTTGCTGGTGAATCCCAACTGCGCACATATACAAAGCCCTTGTCTTTGCATTTGTTGCAGTTGTAATCCTGCATTAACGCAGGTTGGATGTCGTGTTTAGCTTGGCCTTCCATTGAGTGCCGAACCTTTCATATAATTTACGAAGCGTTTCATCATCGCTGTCTGCAACAGCGTGTGATAGCAGAGTATATATCAAGCGGCACTGGTCGGCTGTTAGCCAGACAGGGAAACCCTCTGGCCTGCCGAGCAACGCACGCTCGATGTAGTCTGCTGTGTTTTGGTAATGCTTCATGCATATATACTACTGCATTAATGCATTACTGCAAACAAATTATATAGCTTCTTGTGTGATTGATGGTGCTTCGTGATGCTTCCAAACAAATGGCCGATAGTCTTCGAGGTAGCCATCAGGTGATGGCATGCCGTAAGCCTTCGAGAATTGCAGCATCATCTGCAGTTGGAAACGATTGCCGATCATGCGGATATCATCTCTGATGGTAATGAAACTGGTGCTGACATTTGTGCTATCACCATCAGGTGTGCCGCCAAGGATGAGGCCACGCCCAGCCAGTGGCATGGGATAGTTGGCGTGCATCCAGAAGTATTGATCGTCAACATACAATCCTTCGTCATCGATGTAGACATGATCGTCAACATAGCCGTGATCTTTTGATGAATCCGATCCATCATAATGATACAGACGGACAACATCAAACATGCGGCATGATCCGCCGATATGTTTGGATATTGTTTCATAGTCACCGTTGTATTTTGTAGCAGTGATGAGTTGAGTGAATGGATCTACGATATAAGCTTTCATTTCTTGCTCCTTACATAGCTATCGATGGCATCAATCGTTAATAGAATGAAGCCGGTGAACCCCACAATGAGTGAGAGAATTGTCAAAAATAAAATAAGATTCGCCAATGATGTCTCCATGAAGCTGGTTGCGGAACGACATGATTTGGAGGGGAACTGGCACCCCAACAAGCACAAGAAAAGGGGCAGTCAGACAGGAGGGAGATGACCTGTTCTGACTGCCCCTTCTAGGGAGAGTGGTTAGCCAGCCCCGAAGGGCTGGCCGCAGCCGTTAGGCTGCGTACTTGGCACGCAATGCAGCCTTTCTATCTGCAGATAATTCCTGCTTTGGTGCAGCTTTCTTGTCTTGGTATGTGTCACCAGTGCAATCCTTGAATGCACCTTTGTTGGCATCGATGAACTGTTGCAGCATCTCGATCTCAACTTCTAGGTTGGTGATGCGTTCGTCGCAGCGGTCAAGTGCGATATCGTCATAGTGCATTGCGCCACGGACTGCACCGTACTTGGCGCAGATAACGAGTGCGCCGTCAGCAGTCAGTTGATCTGCACTTGAGAGTTGAACTGCATCATCGTGTAAAACTAGCAGATCTTTTTCCTTCTGAGTGACGAGCCAGCTAGCTTGCTCCACGCTCTTACGGATAAGATTTTGTGTGAGATATATAGAACCTTTGTGGTTAGCCATCTGTGGGAAGACCGAGTTGTAAGCTGCGGTGAACTGATTGGTTTTCTTGCTCATGAGAACCTCCTGTTGAGCTAGAGGGGATAAGCCCCCTCGGTAAGAATGGTCAGGCGACTGTGCTGCAGCGTGGGGTCAACCCCAACACGGCCCCCGAAGGGGGGTGGTGCGGGCAGGGGATTGAAGGGCGCATAGCATATAAGAGGCCGGAATATAGCCCGCATTACAGCGGGCGTCCGGCCACAATATGCGCCCGCCCCCTAACGATGCAGTACAGTAGACGGATCATCCGAGGGGGTGTTCACCTATAGAGCAATAGGTTGGGGCGAGTGACGAGAAGACCAAGCAGCGAGGCGGGGCTTGCAACTGGGCTTGCCGCAGATGCTAGACGCAAACTGTGAGTGCTTTGTGAGAGCTTTGTGCGTTGACGCGTGTGTGCGAGGTGATCGATAAAGGGGGGGACACAGGGGGGGTTACTGAGAGGTTAAGATGAGTGAAAAACAGCTAGCGTTGACCGACAAACAAGCGCGGCTAGTGGATACCCTTGTAGCGTCTGGCTGTAGCATAACAGAGGCCGCGCATGAAGCCGGTTACGCTAGCGGTGATAGCGGGAGAGTGACAGCCAGCAAGACTTTGCGGCTGCCTCATGTGCAAGCGTATATGATGCAGAGGGTTGCGGAAACGCTTGGCATGAACGCTACGATCGCCGCGGCGCGCTTGGTGCGCCTCGCTCAAGGGGCTAAGAGTGAGTACGTGCAGCTGGAAGCGAGCAAGGATATCCTTGACCGCGCTGGCTTCAAAGCCCCTGAGCGACACATGCACCTTCACGCTGGCGACATCTCTGTGCAGATAGATCTAAGCTAGCATCGTAATTGCGTGCAGCTTCGCCGCACACCTATATAGTTGCAATGCGCTGCGATCCTAGATCGCGTCCGCATTGCGCAGCGGAAGCATTACGCGATTACTTGCTTGCGTTGAGGGGGGGGTCAAAAACCGAGTGGGTTCCCCTCGACCCCGCCCTTCACTGAGGAAATTGGCCAAAAGGCTTTGTAGCACTTGTGCAGCGTTGTAGCCGCAATGTATAATCTAGTCATGATTGATTGGATCTTTTGGACAGGCGTTGAGCTTCTAAAGCAGATAGCTGCATACACAGGCATGACTTATCAGGAAGTTAACGTCTGGTTGTTTATAGTTATCCACCCCGCCATAACTGCTGTGCTTTTGTTATTGCTGCTTCGGCGCAGATTTGTGCGTTGAGCCTTTCATAGGCTTACTGCCATATTGCATTACTGCAAAATTATTTTTGGCTGTAAGGTTCTATGCCTACATTTGATCAATTAAAATCCACGTTTGCTAATAGAGACATGTCACCTGCTGTAGGTGAGCATTACTCGTTCTACTTGCGCGGCATAATCAATGCAGCACTGCCTGACTTTATGTCTCCACTAACACGCACTGTTACCGAGGACGGCGTTAGTGGCGAGTTTCTTGAAGCATTGCGTCTGACGGCCAGCACTCTTTATCCTGACATGCAGGATGGTGACATAAAGCAAATCACATATGACGATCTAATGGAGGTTCTTGGTGGCGTGTCTATCTTTGACAAAGATGACAGGTACAACATTGAAACCGTTGGTGAGCGTATTCGCACATCTCTTGGCAACTTTGGCTTAACCAAAGAGGATGGGCAATACGTTGTTTTCGATACATATGACTTTGAACCCACTGACAGCAATTTAGCGGGTGCTGCCAGTCAGTTGTTTAGTGAGGGTGTATATCCTGCTGCTCGTACTATTGGCGGCATGATTATGCCTGAGAATGCTGATGGCAGCAGTAATGATGATGCTTTGAAAATTCGTATTCGCATTCCTAATGAGCCATCAACCATTGATGTAGATTATGATGATGACCCACCAGAGGGTGCGCAGGATATGGTGCTGCGTGGCCCGATGACAAACAAACGCAAGTCTATCTGGGATAGCTTCACAAGCATGCTTGGCGAGGCTGCAACGCAGCTTAATCCTATTTCACAAGCTAACGCAATGTTGCTTGATACCAACACTTCTGAAGAAGCCATCCAATCTATAGCCATAGGTTTGTTACAAGAGCCAAGTGAAGATGGTGATAGCTTCAATAGAGGAATTACTGAGGCTGGAATTAGAAAAGAGCGTCTTATGAGAGAAACGCGAGTTTTACCAAAATAGGAATATATTAATGGCAAAGACACCAGCATGGACACGCAAAGAAGGCAAGAACCCCAGCGGTGGTCTCAACGCCAAAGGTCGCGCCTCTTACAAAGGCGGCACTCTCAAAGCACCAGTCAAGTCAGGCGACAACCCTCGCCGCGCCAGCTTTCTGCAGCGCATGGGCGCAGCAAAGGGGCCAGAGCGTGACAGCAAGGGCAAGCCTACACGGTTATTAAAGTCGTTGATTGCATGGGGTGCATCCTCGAAGTCTGACGCTGTAAGCAAAGGCAAAGCAATTAGTAAGCGCAATGCAGCAAAGAAGGATACAGCATGAAGTATAAGTTAGGTGATGGCTCGATCTATGAGGGTGCAGTGTCTGCGCTGCCGGACGGCAGGCTCAAGACTGGTGCAACACTAACGGCTGACAGCGTTCGCTGCTGGCCTATTGAAGATCACCAGATCGAGCGTGCGCGTGATGATCGTGGTTCCTTCAAAGCTGACGATCCTGCAACACCTGAGATCAATGAAGCCTTCAGTGCAAAGAAGCCTGCAAAGAAAAGAGTAAGGTTGAAAGTATGACAAAGAAAAAAGGTTTGTACGACAACATAAATGCCCGCAAGAAAGCTGGCACATCACGTTCAAAAGCAAACAGCACTGTGTCGGCCAAGTCTTATGCCGCAATGAAAAAAGGCTTCAAAAAGAAATGAGCTTTCTTCACACCCTCAAGAAAGAGGAGCGTGATATCCTGCGCCGTGTAGTACGCAAGGTACACATGCACCACCATCCGAATGAATTCCAGACCGACTACGAGGCTGACAAGATTATCTCTGTGATTGCACCAGAGGTTGTTGCTCAGATGATCAAGCGCGGCAAGGATCTAAAGGTTGACCAAATTTAAATACAAACCAGACGGAGATGTACTGAAGGCTTTCATGAAGTCTGATGTATTCTTTCGTGGCCTGCGTGGCCCTGTTGGTTCGGGCAAGTCTGTTGGTTGCTGCGTTGAAGTCTTTCGCCGCGCACTGCAGCAAGAGCCTAATGCAGATGGTGTNAGGCGNAGCCGCTGGGCTGTTATCCGTAACACCAACCCACAGCTTAAAACCACAACGATTAAGACTTGGCTTGACTGGTTTCCAGAAGAACAGTGGGGCAAGTTCTCTTGGGTTGTACCGTATACACACCACATCAAAGTCAATGATTTAGATCTTGAGGTTCTGTTCTTAGCATTAGATAGGCCAGAAGATGTCAAGAAACTATTGTCATTGGAGTTGACCGGCATCTGGGTCAACGAAGCACGCGAAATTCCAAAGTCTATCATCGATGCCTGCACCATGCGTGTTGGTCGTTTCCCTTCCATGAAGGATGGCGGCTGCACATGGACTGGCGTTATCTGTGATACCAACGCGCCGGAGGAAGATCATTGGTGGCCTATAATGTCGGGCGAGGTTCCTATTCCAGATCATATTGGACGCGAAGAAGCAAGGATGCTGGTAAAGCCAGACAACTGGGAATTCTTCACGCAACCAGCAGGAATGCGCGAGGAGAAGAACGAAGAAGGCGAAGTCGCCGGTTACGTTCCAAACGAACTCGCAGAGAACTGCGTCAACATGCGGAAGGACTATTATCCCAACATCGTGCAGGGCAAGACCAAAAGCTGGATCGATGTGTATGTGATGAACAAGCTAGGCAGCATAAAAGACGGCAAGCCTGTCTATGCGATGTTTGCCCCTGACATTCATATAGCAAAAGAAGAAATACCTGTAGCTGCTGGTGTGCCTGTTCATATCGGCGTTGACTTTGGATTAACGCCTGCTGCTGCCATAGGTCAAAAGATCAGAGGCAGATGGCTAGTGCTGCAGGAACTGGTAGCGTTTGACATGGGTATTGTTAGGTTTACCGAGGTGCTGCGGCATGAGATAGCCACACGCTATGCAGGCAATGAAGTTATTATCTTTGGTGATCCTGCTGGTGATTTCCGCGCACAGACTGATGAGTCTACGCCGTTTCAGATCTTGCGTGGTGGCGGTCTATATGCAAGGCCAGCACCATCGAATGATGTGTCGCTGCGCTTGGAGTCTGTGTCTGCGCCGTTAGGTAGAATGATCGAGGGGCTATCTGGCTTCCTGATTGATCCCCGCTGCCGCACGCTGATCAAAGGCTTTGAAGGTGGGTATCAGTATAAGCGAATGCAGGTGTCTGGTGAGCGTTATGCTGATAAACCAGACAAGAACCATTTCTCTCATGTGCATGACGCATTGCAGTATCTGATGCTGGGTGCAGGCGAGGGAAGGCAGATCATGTCGAACCTTTCAATGCAAACCAAACCTTTCCAAGCAACCAGAGAGTTTGATGTGTTTAGCCGCAAGCCAAAGCCACGCCGTCAGGGTCTGTGGTCGAGGATGTAGTTTTGTGCGTTGATCTGCATTTATGCAGGGTGTAGTGAAAAACTAGAAGGAGATTTTATTATGTGTATGGGTGGTGGCGGCGGTAAGCCTGCAGTTTCTGAAGACGAAAAGATTGCGGAAGAAAATCAGCGCAAAGAAGAACAGCGCAAGACAGAAGAAAACAAGGCAAAGCAGTTAGAAGATACTGCAAAGTCTAAGCGGATTGGTGGCGGTGCTTCTCGTAAGTCATTGCTGACAGGAAGCAAGGGCGGTCTTGGTTATTACGACAAGACTCTGTAATGCACGAAAAGTCAGCCAATCTTCTGCTTGAAAGATATGAACGCGCTAAAACTGAGCGTTTGAACTTTGAGCCATTGTTTGAGGAGTGCTATGAATACGCACTCCCTATGCGGCAATCCTTCTTTCATGAGGTTGCTGGACAGCGGCGTGATGACAAGATCTTTGATGAGTCTGCTGTTGTCGGCACGCAGGAGTTTGCATCACGGCTGCAGTCTGGCCTTGTGCCTAACTTCGCACGCTGGGCTGATTTTATTGCTGGCTCTGAAATACCACCAGAGCAACAGGATGAAGTTAATAACCAGCTAGATGAGGTTACTGATTATGTATTCGAGGTTATCCAGAACTCTAACTTCGGTCAGGAAATCCATGAAAGCTTCATGGACTTGGCTGTGGGAACAGGCGTGTTACTGGTTGAAGAAGGTAACGCAATCAATCCTGTTCGTTTCAATGCAATTCCTCTACCAAGTGTGTATCTGGACACTGGCCCTGACGATCAGATTGACCACATATATCGGTCACGCGATGTCAAGAATGCTTCAATACCAATTGCGTATCCAAAAGCTGTGCTTGGAGAAAAGACTCTAAGAGCAGTCAGCACTCAGCCAGAAGCAAAAACAAAGATCCTAGAGGTTGTCTGCAAGAACTACGACAACCCTAATGAAGATCGTTTTGACTTCTATGTTGTTAATGAGACTGACAAAGAGATTATCTTTTATGAGCAGTTCCGTGGCACTGGCTCTAATCCGTTTGTATGTTTCCGTTGGTCAAAAGCATCAGGCGAAATCTACGGACGTGGCCCACTGATCAATGCTCTATCTGCAATCAAGACTACCAACCTGACAATCGAGTTGGTATTAGAAAATGCGCAGATGGCTATCTCCGGCATCTATCAGATGGATGATGATGGCATCATTAACACAGATACTATCAACCTAGTCCCTGGCACCATCATTCCAAAAGCTATGGGTTCTGCCGGTTTGCAGCCTATCCAGAACGCAGGAAACTTTGATGTGGCTAACATTGTCTTGAATGACATGCGCAGCAATATCAAGCGTGCGCTTTATAACGATATGTTAGGCGACCCTAACAAAACGCCAGCATCTGCAACTGAGATTGCAGAACGCATGGCTGACCTATCAAGACGCATTGGTTCTGCCTTTGGACGATTGCAGGCAGAGATGGTGCAGCCTGTGCTGCAGCGCGTTGTGTATATTCTAAAGAAGCAGGGTCGGATCGAACTGCCTTCTATTAATGGCCGTGAGGTCAAGATCCGTTCTGTGTCACCGCTTGCGCAGGCACAGGCCAACCAAGATATCTCAGCCGTATCTCGGTATCTCCAGCTTGTAGGCAGTAGCTTCGGGCCAGAGGTGTTAAATATTCTGATCAACTCAGAAGACGTTGCGGTATATCTTGCCAAGAAGTTTGGTGTTCCTGACACGCTAGTCAGGGATAAGGTTGAGCGTGAGCAGCTATTACAAGCTGCACAGCAATATGCGCAGGCTCAACAACAAGGTGAAGTACCTGATGTCGAAAACCTACTTCGGGGTTGATGGGTTTCAACGCCCACCAGCCGAAGACCAGCGTATCTCCAAAGACATAGACAGTGTTTTCAAAACCCCCACAGGCAAGGAGGTTTTGAAATACTTGCGCTCGATCACCATTGAATCCGTTCAAGGGCCGAATGCAAGTGATGCCGAACTGCGCCACCTCGAAGGGCAGCGGTATTTAGTTGGCGTTATTGAACGCCGTATTTCACATGCACAAAGGATAAAGCAAAATGGATGAAGCAGATAATGTAGAGGTGGCTGTTGCTACTGAAGCACCTGTTGACGGTAGCCAATCTGGAACCGTGGATAGGCCAGAATGGTTGCCGGAGAAATTCAAATCGCCAGAAGATATGGCAGCGTCATACTCAGCATTGGAGTCGAAGCTAGGGCAAGGCGAAGAAGCCATTCGCACACAAGTTAAGCAAGAGATGGAAGCTGCAAAATATGCCGAGCGTCCAGAAACATCTGGTGGCTATGAAGTGCCAGAGGGTTTGGATGAGGGCTTGGTTAATGACAATGATCTATTCAAATGGTGGGCAGATCATTCGCATGAGCAGGGCTTTGGGCAGCAGAAGTTTGACGAAGGCATTCAAAAATACATGGAGTTCTATAACTCTATGCAGCCTGACCTTGATGCAGAGCGTGTGCAGCTAGGCGAGAATGCTGACGCACGCATTGAAGCTGTCGAGTTATGGGCAAACAAGTTCTTTCCTGATGATGTGTCTGATGCTGTGCTGCAGCTTGGTGCTTCAGCTAAAGGTATTGAAGCGTTGGAGCATATCATGCGTAACACAAGTCAGTCACAAATGTCATCTGATGGTCAGCCTGCTCAGTCTCTGGGCGAAGACGAATTGCGATCAATGATGCAAGATCCGCGTTATTGGAACCCAACAAAGAGAGATCCATCATATGTTGCCAAAGTCGAAGAAGGTTTTTCCAAGGTCTACCGCTAAAGACTTTCATCATGATGGTGACATCAGGATAACAAACTCTACTCTGGATCATGCTGATTACCTGCAAAATCATCTGAGGCTGACAGATGTGCGGGAGTGCATGATTCATGGTGCAACGCCTTGGCGGGCGTTGCACTACCCCTTAAAGAAAAGCGATGCTGTAACATGGACGGCTCTGTATAAAGAGGAGCCTGTTTGCATGTTTGGTGTTGTGCCAATAAGCAGTGAAGATGGGTTTAAGACTGGATCTATATGGCTGCTTGGTACAGATCTTATTGACAAACACCCTCGCAAGTTTCTCCCCCTTACACGCAAGATGCTTGATTACATCGCACAAGATTGGGATGTGCTTGAGAACGTGGTTCCTATTGACCATCACAAGACGCTTAACTGGTTGAATTGGTTAGACTTTATGTTTGGTGAAGATGTCGTAAAGATTAACGGCTTTGCGTGCGTCCGTTTTGTGCGTTGCGCTCCACACATAGAAGTGACATTTGAATAGCATACGGCCTGTTTCTAACTGACAGCCTCGCCATGAGACAACTGGATGACGAGCGAAACGGACAACCGAAGGTGTAAATTTAACTTTTGTAATGAGGACTGAATCAAATGGCGAATACAATTGATATCGCATTTATCAAACAGTTCGAGTCAGAAGTACACTTGGCGTATCAGCGCATGGGTTCCAAGCTACGGAACACTGTTCGTACCGCTGGTAATGTTCGTGGAAGTGTAGTTCGTTTTCAGAAGATTGGCGCAGGCGCGGCAACCACGAAGACTCGTAACGGCAACGTAACTCCAATGGAACTGGTACATACCAACGTAGAAGCCACAATGGCTGACTTCTATGCACCAGAGTACATCGACAAGCTCGATGAACTGAAGGTCAACATCGATGAGCGTCAGGCTGTAGCAACATCTGCTGCCGCTGCTCTTGGTCGCAAGACTGACGAAATCCTCTACACAGCAATGGATGCTGGCGCAAACGCAACACAGATCAGTTCAACTGCAACTGCTGTTAGCAAAGCCAACTTGCTTGAGTTGTTTGAAGTGTTCGGTTCTGCCGACATTCCAGAGGACGGTGGACGCTATATTGGAATGCATCCTGCTGCTTATGCAGATCTGTTCAACATCAACGAGTTCGCATCAAGCGACTATGTTGGCGATCAGAACCTGCCATTCGCAGGCGGCATGACCATGAAGCAGTTCCTTGGCTTCAAGATCTTCTCAACATCTGCAGTAACCGCTGGTAAGAACATTGCTTACCACACATCTGCAGTTGGTCTTGGCATCAACGCTGATGTCTCAACAGAGATCAACTATGTTCCTGAGAAGGCAGCACACTTGGCTACTTCAATGATGTCCATGGGCGCAGTCGTGATCAACGACGCTGGTGTCTATGAGCTTCTTGATAACAACTAAGTAAGGAGGCGGGGGGCAGTAGCCCCCCGCTAACTATATGCCAACAGCAGCAAATTCAGATATCGATGTCGCAGCACGCGCACTGGTGTTGATCGGAGCCGATCCAATCACATCATTTACAGCCTCGTCTACCGAGGCTCTTGTTGCAAATAACGTATATGAGGACACGGTGCGTACAGCATTGTGTGCAAGCCGTTGGCGTTTTGCCACCAATCAGGCACAGCTCAACCTTCTTACCGCCCAGCCTACTGGCAGGTGGGATCGTGCGCATCAACTACCGGCAGGCACGCTGATGGTTCATGCTGTTACGACAAACGACAAGATGATTGAGTACAACATTTATGGTGACAAGATTTACAGCAATGTAACCACTACCGACATTCTTGTTGCTGATTACACATACAGAGCCGGTGAACAGGACTGGCCTAGCTACTTCACACTGTCTGTTGAATATGCGCTAGCCGCTACTTTTGCGCTTGGCATTGCAAGAGATGAGCAGATGGCATCAATGTTTGAGAATAAGGCTGCACGTTTAATGCAGCAAGCGAAGACATTAGACAGCCAGCAGCAAACAACACGCAAACTTGTTACATCGAGGTTCATTTCTGAAAGGCGAAGTTAATGGCGAGATTAAGAGTACCGCTAAATAACTTCTCTTTTGGCGAGGTAAGCCCATCATTAACATCGCGTACTGACAGCCCTGTTTATACATCGGCTGCCGAAAGCGTAAAGAACTTTGTCATTCGTGCAGAAGGCGGTGTGATTAATCGCGCTGGTCTGCAACGTGTTTATAATTTTCCGCAAACATATAACGCTAGTTTGCAGCAGCAGATTAAACTTGAACCATTTATATTCTCGGATGATGAAAAATATGTTGTGGCTTTCTCCAATGGACAGATCGATTGTTTCATCATCGATCCCGCAACAGGGGTATTGTCGCATGCACAGACCATTACGGCTGATACTGACGGCAACGCTTTGCCTATTGATGATGGTAATATTCTTCAGCTAACGCACACCCAAAAGGGTGACTTCATGTTTATCTGCCATAGAGAGTTTCTATGTCGGCAGCTTGTCCGTACTGGCCTGACTTCATTTGAAGTACGGCTGTTTGAGTTTGAAGAATCTCTTGATGGCAATCGTGTCTATCAGCCTTATTACAATTTCCAACCGGCTGGGGTTACAATCTCATCGAGTGCAATCAATGGCAATATCGTAACGCTGACAACAAGCGCAGCTTACTTTACGGCTGGGCATGTTGGCGTGCGTCTTTTGATTGGTGAAGCTGAAGCAATTATTAGTGGGTACACATCTCCCACTCAAGTAACGGCGGCTATCTTCGGTGATCTTGAAACGCAGCTTGATCCAGATGCTTTGAAGACGAAGGATGAGTCTGACAAGATTGAGGTTACGCATGCGCAGCATGGCATGCAGGCTGGGGCATCTGTAACGATTGCAGAGGCTGGTGGTCTTGGCGGCATATCTGCAAGCAACATTAATGGCGCACGCACGATCAGCCGTATTATTGACGCTAACCATTATGAGATTACTGCAGGCGCATCAGCAACATCTGAGGTTGATGGTGGTGGCTCACCAGTTATCAAGTCGGCTGCGCCAACAACAGAATGGTATGAACAGTCATACAGCACTGTGCGCGGTTTTCCGCAGGCGGTTACATTCCATGAAGATCGTCTGTGGTTTGGCGGTACGCCTAGCCAGCCAGATGGTTTATGGGCATCACGCACTGGTTATTATTACAACTTTGATCTTGGTGATGCAGAAGATGGAGATGCCATTGACCTTGACGCAAACGTGGGTGTCACTAACGAGATCAGACATCTTGTGTCAAATCGTGACTTGCAAGTGTTTTCATCTCAAGGCGAATTCTATGTACCTGCGTTTCAGGACGCTCCGGTAACGCCAGCTAAAGCCAAGCTGTCTATCCAGACACCTGTTGGCAGCGGCTATATGCGGCCACAATCTGTTGATGGCGCGACATTGTTTACCCAAGCAACCGGCACAGCGGTAAGAGAATATCTCTATACCGATGCACAAGGCGCATACACATCAACAACGATCTCGCTCTTGTCATCCCACCTTATAAGCAATCCTGTGCAGCTTGCTGTTGTGCAAGGTGCGTTGGCTAGACCAGGGGCGTATGGCTTTTTCTTAATGGATAATGGCGAGTTGGCTATCTTCCATAGCCTTAGATCAGAGAGCCGCGCTGGCTGGATGCGCTGGACAACAGAAGGCAAGTTCCATTCCGTCTGCTCAACAGGCGAGGATGTATATGTTGTGACTGTCCGTGATGATGGGTCAGGCGCAAACAAACTCTTTATGGAAAAATTTGACGTAACAAAGAACATGGATTTCTCTAATGACTTCACCGGAACTGCTGGTGTGTTCAGCGTTGCTGGTCATTTTGCTAATGGAGCAACGGTAGAGGTTGTTGATGGCACTGAGTATCTTGGTGCATTTACTGTAGCTAGTGGGCAGGTAGATGTTAGTGCTATTAAGCCAACATCTGTTGCAGCACAGATTGGTTACAAATACACACCTGAGATTAAAACATTGCCATTCGATGCACAGGTTCAAGGTGGGCCACTAACTGGTGAGCCACGCAAGATAACCAAGGTTGTGCTGGATCTATATCAAACATTAAGTGTGTCAGTTAATGGCACTGCGTTGCAGTTGCGTACTGTCACACATTCTATTGGTAGCGGTAACACGCCAGTCACAGGCAAGCAGGAGTTTCGCGTACTTGGTTATAGCCGCGATCCTCGCGTGACGATTACGCAGGAAGCCCCGCTGCCATTACAGATTAACGGTATGATAACAGAGGTGTCGTTCTAATGTCGTTTATGGTTATTGGGTCAATGCTTAGTGCAGTTGGTGGAATGGTGAGTGCTAGTAATGCTGCTGCCGCACAGCGCAGGATGGCCGAGCGTCAGGATTTCCAAGCAAAGATTGAAGAAGTCAAAGGCATGCAGATGCATAATGACCGCAGGTCTGCTTATTTTGCATTTGAGTCTGAGATGGATGGTGCGCTTGCTATTAACAACCGCGCATTAAGTGACCGCAGCGCAGGCGCAATCAAGAAGAAAGCCAAGCAGGCAAACAGGGATGAGCTTAGTCGATTGGCAGCGCAGACCCTGTTCAGTGCAGGCAAGTATCGTTCTGCCGCAGGTGAAGCTAGATCAGCCGCATCATCAATCATGATGGGCGGCATGTTTAACACAGCTTCATCAATGGCGATGAACTTCCACAAGCTGCAACAGGTAACGCCAACTGTGCCTATTCCTGACACTACAATGTACATACCGCCAAGCGGAATGTTTGGAGGCGACTAAGATGGCAGAGATTAAAACCTACAAGAAAGCGCAAGTCTTTAATCAGCCGGTAGGCGTAGTTCGTTCTACTGGTGCAGAGGCTGCATCAAGAGCATGGGCTGGTGTTGCAACGGCAGGGCAGCGCATCTTTGAGATGGGGTACCAAGAAGCTGCCGTACAGCAAAAAGCATTAGGTGACAGCTTTGCCAAGATGTCTGTTATTGGCCGCGATGATAAAGGCAATTATGAAGCGGTTGAACTGCCTGCAACCTTTAGCCCTGTTGCGCGGCAGACTGCAGAGCTTGGCCTGCAGGAGAATTATGTAAAGCAGTTTGCGCTTGATGCGACAAACACAGGCAAGGTTCTATACGGCAAATACAAAGAGCGTGGTGATACTGCTGGCTTCTTAGGAGACTGGGAAGCTGCAACATCTGGTCAGATCAAAGCTGTTTCGCAAGATCCAAAGCTGGCTAAGTACGCTCCTGTCATGCAACAGATGATGGACAATGTTGGCAAAGAGCATGTTGCATCACTGCATAGCATTGCTTACGATCTCGCTGATCGCAAAGCTTACCAGAATGACACAGAACTGCTGAATGATGGTATTGCCAACCTTCTTACCCTTTCATCTACTGACAGGGTTGTAGAAGTATTTGATGGCAGTGGCGGCAATGAAACCACTTACGCCCCTGCTGGTCAGGTTGCATTAGAGCAAACGCTTGAAGCAATTGATCGTCTTGGTGAGAAGTACGCATCACGCATTGAAGTAGGCACTGTTCCAAAACTTAAAAAGGAAGCGCGTACTGCTTTTCATTCTGGGCAGATAAGCCGGATTATCAGCAGGCTTAAAGAGATAGTGCCGCCGCCATCTAACCCTAACTCAAACAATGATGTCCTTGGCGATATCATGCAGGCGGGAGTAACTGCCTTTTCCACTGGTAGTCTTGATGCTGTTGACAGTCCATCTGTCAGGGCAACATTAGAGGCTGCTGGTCTTAACGATGCTTTCTTCCAACAAGAAGGCATTGGAGAACTTCGTGCTGCGTTAGGCAACGAGTTTTCAAAAGCACAAAGCCGTCAGGCAGAATCATTCAACAAGTTTAAGGATGATTACAAAGTAGCGGCTGTTTCTATTAACCTGTCTAATGGTGCGCCTGTTGGCAAAGATGATGCAACACTGTTTTTAAGAGAGGGCTTTGGCGTTACCAACGCAACTGATCTAGCAAATAATTTTGAAAGAATAATAAACAGCAAAGAGGGGCAGAACCTACTGCTCTACAACACAGTAGCACCTGATGTGGTTAAAGATTTTCTGTCACCTGATTTTGCGAAAACATTCTTGCAGCAAAATCCGCAGGCATTACCAACTGTTTTGAATTTCTTCCGGCAAGCAACTCTTTCTCAAAATGGTACTGTTCGGGCTGCACGCGGCATTGATGTAAAGACTATTCAGTTCTGGGAGGAGTTAAACGCTTACTCTAAATCTGGGCAAACCATGTCAATGGATCGTTTCATCGATGCTGAGTCAGCAATGCAGACAGGCGGTGCGCCTGTTGATAATGCAATTAAAGACATGATCTATCAAAAGATAGGCAAAGAATTTCAAAGCGTGAAGGCTGCTGTAGACGAATTTACATTGCAGGCTGTTGGCAATAATCCTGAGATGTCTGCGTTCTTTGGCAATCAGGCAAAGCGTCTAGTATATGTGCATGGTGCAGATAAAGCCTTTGAGATTATCAAGAACACTAAAGATAAAATCTTTATGAAGTCTAATCTTATTTATGTACGATAAAGACCGGCCAAGCTTGTTTGCGCCGGAAATGTTCTATGGTGATGCTGAACTCAAGGTTTTGAACAGCACTGTTGCAACACGCCTTAGAACGGCCGAGAATGGCTCCACACTGGTCTTAGGTAAAAATGTGGGGTTGGTAGCCGACAGACGCGGAACGCGCCTTGAGAGTGGCATACCGACTCGTCTACCCACATATACGCTTCGATACACCTCTGGTGACAGAATTGGTCAGCCGGTGCGTGATGCTAATGGGCCGATTGAGATTGGGCCACAAACGATTATTTCTGCGCGTGCGGAAGCCTTACGCATGAGTGAAGCGGATTGGATGGCAGCATGGAAGCAGTCATACGACATGCGCTTTGGTGCAACGGATAAGCTGGGCAGAGTAAAGCGTCCACCGTCTGGTGCTACATTTGGCGGCATGTTCAATACTAGCGGCGAGCCAAAGGTTATGCCGCGCAGCATCACCATTGATGAGGCCAAAAGAATGAAAGCTGCAGAGGCCAATAATTAATGGATTATGGGCGCAAAGATTTCTTTATCGCAGCGGATACTGGCTTTCGTGAGAATGTATCAAGCAGTTGGTTTGAAGGCTTTAAGGCTAATGTAGCCTACAAGTATCAGCCAATCAGCACATATACTGACGAGCAAAACCTTTTCGGAGAGGTTGAGCGCGACCCTTTGTTTACCAGAGATCGTTTTGTTCAGCGTATGCAGAGCATACCGGAGAGTCACAAGAACTTTCATGAGACATTAGCCAGAGCCAAGAACGATGATCACTTTGATTTCTTGGTTGGGGCTGTGTCAGAAGAACTGCTCTATAAAGAAGAAGCTGCTAACGCGCCAATCACGGCGCAGTTTGCGTCTGAGTTGACTGACATAAGCAATCTTGCGCTGTTCATACCTGCATTAAATCAGGTTCGAGTGGCTAAGACTGGTGTCGATGCCTTCAAAACTGCAGCAAAGTTTGGCTTTGGTGCTGGTGTGGCATCTGAAACCATCCGCGCACCGTTTGCCTATGCTGATAGTGACTGGGAATCTGCTGCAAATATCGGCATGACCACTGTGTTTTCTGGCGCATTGGGTAGTTCAGCGCATTATCTCAAGCCATTTATTAAATCGGCAGCAAGAAAGGCATCAGACTTTGCTAATGGTAGACCTGTTCAGCACACTTTTGATAAAGATGGCAACATTGTTCTTGCTGGCGATGACGGTTACGTTGGGCAGTCTGGCGGTGATTTTGATGCTGTTACTGGCAACCCTCTTGGATCTCCATCGCAGCGCATCCTGTCTGATAAGAACGTGCCTCAAGAAGTTAAAGGAATGTTTCATGCGCTTACTTCAAACGCTTCTGTAAGCGTGCAAGGCAATCGCAGCGGCATGGCGCAGCAATCAGTAGCCATGCGCATTGTGCCGTTTCATGGCACATATATGCGCGTACAACGAGACTTGCGTGACCTGCACGCGCAGCAAGTGACAGGCGAGATTGATGCAACCGCACCATCTATTGCTGGTGCTTACACTGGATCTTCTAAAGATTACGATGATTGGCTTGGCGAAACAATCAACCGTATGGTGCTGTCAAAGTCTGATGATCCACGTCTGGTACGTCAGGCTCAAGATGGTATGACACAACAACAAGCTGACGCAATCGTACAGCTTGATCAGTTGTTTAAGCAGATTGATGATGATGCCAACTTTACTGGTGTATTTAAGCGCAATGAAGAATTGAAAGCACGCATCGACACCCTCAAAAAAGAACTTGAGGAATTAAACACCAAAGATAAAGGCATCAGAGATTCTGATAACAAGGGTGCAAAGCAAGGCATATCTAAGGCACAGTTTGCAGCGTTAGAGCGTGGCACAGATCGCATTGCTAAGATTAAAAAAGAGATTGATGATCTTACAGGGGCAATAAAGAAGCCAACGCGACAGGATTTTGCATTCCCTATCTTCTACAACAAAGATCTTTTGATGGCAGATGAAATGGCACGCGAGGGTCTGACACAGAAGTTTGAAGCGCATTACATAAGAGAACGTGCTGCAATGGGGCCGGATGAAACCATGCCCTCAACTACGCCGCGTGAAGATGCAGAGCGTACTCTTGCGCGTATCTTGCAAGAAGATGCAGATGATTTTGAAAACCTGCAGGCAGACTTTGCTGGCGGCAGCAAGCATCTTCGCAATCGTAAGACTAACATCCCTGTGCATGAAGTTATGGATTACATCATCAAAGATGAGGATGCACTCTATAGTTATATAGATCGCATGGGCAAGAAGATTGCGTTTGCGGAATCATATGGTGGTAAGAACATTGAAGAAGTTCTTACTGACATTGAAACATCGCTTCGTAAAAAGGGCGGTTTTAGTGAAGAACGGATCACTCGTATCTTGTCTGATTTTTACGGAGATTATGAGCGTGTCATGGGGTCTTTTGTTCGCCGCCCAGACAGACTAGACAATCAAGCAGTCAAAGCTGCTCGAACCTACACAGGTTTAGTTTATCTTCCTTATGCTGGTTACTCTGCTATCACAGATATCGGCAGCATTGCGCTTGCGCATGGCGTTATGCCAACGCTGAAAGCCGCTTGGGCTGGTGTTCGTGACATGGGTTACACCAGCAAAGTGTTTCGGCAGGTCAACATGGCAGGTGAGGTGCTTGACATTACCCGCAATGTTGTTTCGCGTGAAATCTTGTCTGACAACATAAAACGCATCAAGCCTAACATGGTTGAAAAGACAAGCAGTATTGCAAACAAAGCTTTCTATACATTGAACGGCCTTGCCCCGATCACTGTTGCTGGCAAGACGCTCGATCAGATACTGGTGCAAGACAAGTTTTTCAAACTGTCACGCAAAATGGCTGCAGGCAAGATCAACAAGTTTGATGCCGAGTTCATGGCACGCTATGGCATTGATCAGGAAATGGCTGAGTATATTGCCAAGATGCCTGTCGAGCGTCATCCAAGTGCTGACTTCCATTTTAGTGCAACTGACAAATGGCCTCAAGATACACCACAAGCAAGGCGTGTATTGCGTACATATCAGGCAGCTATCGATGCGCATGCGAATAACACCATCATCATGGCGACAACCTTTGATAAGCCGCAGTTTATGGATGGTTTACTCTATATGAAAGACAACTCGTTCTTTCAACAAGCACGCAAGCTGTGGCCTGAGTCATTTAAGATTGAGGATCGTGTCTCTACTGCAGGTCAGAAGATGGTGCGCATGGACAGCCAGCTTATGACGCTGCCGTTTACGTTTATGAACTTTGCCTTTGGTGCAAATAACAAGATCGTCAATGTGCTGCGTGATCCTAACCGGCTGCATAATGCACAAGGCGTAATTGCTCTGCTTGGTATGTCGTACCTGTCGCTTGAAATGAAAGACAAGTCATGGTGGCGTGGTGCTGGCAGCGTAGAAACAATAGCGCGTGTTGTAGATCACAGCGGATTGCTGGGTATCTACACTGATCTTGGCTATATGGGTCTGTCTATGGGCGTGAACAGCGGCATGATTGGCGCAACATCATCACCCATACCGCCAAAATATATAGACCCTGATATAAACAAAAGGTTTGGTAACTTTGTTACTGAGCCATTTGGTGCGCCTGTTGGCTTGGCACAGGATATGTATCGCGTTGCCAAAGAATACAGTAATGGCAACAACGCTACAGCAAGTAAGGATTTGTTTTATACGCTGCCATTCATAGGTCTTCCATACATTGCCGGAACGGCAAGGGATTTGTGGAATGCTGGCCGTTAATTGTGCGTGGAGAAATGCATTAGTGCATGATAGAGGGATACTATGACAATAAACTTGAGCGATAATTCACCGCGAGTAATCTACACTGTGGCCGCTGGGGTTACACAGTCTAGCTTTACTGTGCCTTTTGATTTCTTTGAGGAAGGCGATGTCAATGTCTATGTCGATGGTGTTCTTAAAACCATCACGACAGATTACACTGTAAGCGGCGGCAGCGGCACAGGCGGCACAGTTGCAATGTCAGTCACCGGCATATCTGGTGGCAGCAGCATTGTTCTTACTAGAGATGTAGCTCTGGAAAGAACAACAGACTTTCCAGCATCCGGCCCATTTGATGTGTCCAGCTTAAACAATGAGCTAGATAAAATCATTGCTGTTCAAGCAGATTTAAAAAGCAGAGTTGATCGCTCAATCCAAGCATCCGATTATGATGAAGATGCAGCAATTTATTTGCCATCAAAAAATGATCGCAAAGGCAAGGTCTTAGCGTTTAATGCTTCAACAGGTGACGTTGAAGTTGGTGCAACAGTATCTGGCGTTACAGCACTTTCGGCTATAACTAATGATATTGAAGCACTAGCTGACATCGAAGATGGTACTATTGCAACAGATGCTATATCTAGTCTTGCAGCAATAAGCTCGAATGTAAGCACCGTTGCATCTAACATTACTAATGTTAGCAATGTTGGAACTAACATTTTGCACGTTGAAAATGTTAGCAACAACATGGTGTCTATTACTTCAGCCGTTACAAATGCGGCTACAGCAAACGCTGCTTTAGCTACATTCCAACAGTCATTTAACTCAGGTAATTTTGCTCCACAATCTCCTACTGACGGCGATCTTTGGTACGACACAGCTAATCTTCAACTTCGTGTTTATGTTGCGTCAACATCTCAGTGGGAAATTGCTGGCAGTTATTTGGATGCGTTAACAAGCACCCATGTATTCACGGCAACAGCAGGGCAAACGTCGTTTGTTACTGATGATAATGGCAACACGCTTTCTATATACTCAAATGGCAACACATTTGTTTATAAGAATGGTGTGCGTTTAACTATTGGTAGTTCTAGTACCAATGATTACTTCATTAATGGCAACACAATTGCCTTGAACTCAGGCGCAAATCTTAATGATGTGATTTTGGTTGAAGTCTTTACCAAGTTTACATCTGTACAAGAAGCATCTTTAGATCAAAAAGTAACGGATGCTACTACATCAGCGACTAACGCTGCTGCATCGGCATCTGCTGCTGCGACATCTCTTTCTAATATTGGCTCATCAGAAACAAATGCGGCTGCATCTGCAACATCTGCTTCTGGATCTGCTATATCAACAGCCGCAGATGCTATCTCAACAGCCGCTGATGTTGTTTCTGCCGCCGCATCTGCTGCAACAGCAACCACCCAAGCCAGCCTTGCTACCTCAAATGGTGCTGCTCAAGTAACCTTGGCGACCACTCAAGCTGGCAATGCAGCGTCATCTGCTACGGCTGCGGCTGCATCAGCTACTTTAGCATCTAATTCAGAAAGCGCGGCAAGCACATCTGAATCAAATGCTTCTACCTCAGAAACAAATGCCGCTTCATCTGCTTCGGCTGCTGCAACCTCTGCTTCAAATGCGGCAACGTCTGAATCAAATGCGGCAACGTCTGAATCAAATGCTGCAACAAGCGCAACTGCTTCTGCAGCAAGCGCGGTAAGTTCTTCTGCATCATCTACGTCAGCTGCAAGCGCACAGGCTGCTGCTGAAAGCGCAAGAGATTCTGCTCTTGCAGCGTTCGATTCATTTGATGACAGGTATCTTGGGGTGTTTGCCTCAAACCCGACAACAGACAATGATGGTAATGCATTAGTTGCTGGTAGTTTATATTTTAATTCCTCATCATCAGCCATGCAAGTTTACACTGGGTCAGGCTGGACAGCCGCATATGTGTCAGGCACAGGTTTTGCGTCTCTGTCAGGAGCGTCTTTTACTGGTGACATTACAGTACCAAACATAACACTAACTGGTACGATTGACGGTAGAGATCCATCGGCTGATGGTACAAAGCTTGATGGCATTGAAGCAGGTGCGACTGGAGATCAGACTGCATCAGAAATCATGACAGCAATCAAGACTGTTGATGGAGCATCATCCGGTCTTGATGCTGATTTGCTTGATGGGCAAGAAGGCAGCTACTATTACCCTGCTTCAAATCCTAATGGATACACAGCTAGTGTCGGAACTATAACCAATGTTACAGCTGGCAATGGTTTGTCAGGCGGGGGTAGCAGTGGTGCAATAACTATTAGCCACTCTGATACCTCAACACAAGCTAGCAGCAACAATTCAGGTCGGACTTACATTCAAGACATTACACTTGATGATTACGGTCATGTTACTGGAATAGCCACAGCAACAGAAACTGTGGTCAACACCGACACCAACACAACCTATACTGCTAACGGTTCTTATGGCCTTACACTGGTTGGTACAGAGTTTCGTTTAGAAACTGATCAACGTATAGCAGATAGCACTTCGGATATTAAAATCGGAAACCTTCATGACTTTACTTACTTTGACGCAAGCGTAGGAATCCGTTGGTACACTGCCGCTGCGGAGGAGATGCGTTTAACTAACACCGGAGATCTTCATGTTGATGGCGATGTTATTGCTTATTCAACCACTATTTCAGATGAGCGATTAAAGACTGACATTACCAAAATCGACAGTGCGTTAGAAAAAGTTGGGCAGCTTAACGGCTACACTTTTACATACAAAGCTGACGGCAAACAGTCTGCCGGTGTTATTGCACAAGAAGTAGAGAAGGTATTACCAAGCGCAGTCACTGAAAAAGAACTACCTCTTAAGACTGATGATGGCGTTAGTTACAAAACAGTTCAATACGATCAGTTGGTAGGGCTGCTAATCGAAGCTGTAAACGAATTATCAAATCGTGTGAAAGTATTGGAGGCCAATAATGGCAACAACTAAAGCAATGACATTATCTGATCTTCTTGATGGCAATGGCGATGTTGTTGCATCAGCACTTGATAACGCATCTTCTTTGTTTGGTTTGCCAACAGGCTGGACAATCGGCGCAAGCGGTAGCGATATGATTTTTTCATACAGTGGTACTGCAAAGTTTAAGATTGCAACCGATGGTTCTGTTACAGCAATTGATGACGTTACAGCTTATGGGAGCATTTAATTATGCCAGTACCTAGCAGTGGTCAGATAAGAATTAGCGATCTTGTTGCTGAGTTTGGTGGTTCCGCGCCTCATGCATTGAGCGAGTATTATCGCAATGCTGGACTTGTCCCCTCTAACAACACAAACATACCAACAAGCGGTCAGTTTAGTTTTTCTAACGCATACGGCGCAGTCAACGAGATTGCTGTCGCAGCAACTAGCGGTGCCAACATCGACATCTCAACGCTATTTGGATCAAATTGGACAAGCACAGTACCCAAGCGTCTGACTATTGGGTCTGGCGTTACTATCGGCGGCACAGGCTCAAGCGCAGCTATTATTATTCCATCTAACATGGCTGGCACTCTGGCAATAGACAACGCTGGAAGCATCATTGGTAAAGGCGGTGCAGCTAATAGCGGGGCTGGTGGTAATGCTATTAGCAACTCAGCATCTGGCGTAACCATCAATAACACCGGTTTACTTGCTGGTGGAGGCGGCGGTGGTGGTCTTGGCGGAGTTGGCGGCAACGGTACTTTCACAACAACAACCCAAACGAATCATTCTCCTGCTTATGCAGGAGAGGGTCTTCCAGGCGGTTGGACTTGGAGATTTTATGATCCAAAAGTCTTAACGATCAGGCGTAACAACGGCGGTTATTTTTACGGTGCGGTACGCGCTGACGGGGCAAGCGTTACACAAATTGGTAATGGTTTCCGTAGTTCGTATCGAGGGTCTGATGGTTACTCTTATGCTTATAACTGGTATGAAGAATCAAGTTCTACAAGTTCATCGACTGGTGGCTCTGGTGGGGCTGGTGGTCGTGGTCAAGGCTATAACCAAACGCTCGCAAGTGGATCGGCTGGCTCAAGTGGCGGCACCAATGCTGGCACAGGTGGTACAGGTGGATCAGGCGCAGCCTACGGCACAGCAGGGTCAACAGGCTCTACCGGTGCTAATGGTAACTCATCTAATGGTAGCGGTGGTGCATCAGGTGGTGCAGCAGGCGCAGCCGTAACAGGCACATCAGTAACAATGAACAACACTGGCACACTAGCAGGAGCAGTCGCATGACACAGTATAATATTGAGAAGATTGAAGGCGGCATTGCAACAGTACGTTATGCCGATAATAGCTGGGCAAACCTTGTTCTTTCAGCGGATATGACACAGGAAGACTTAGATGATTTGGCATTACAGTTTGCACCAAAGACTGGCGTTGCACCTAGCTTCGCAACAGTTGGCTTTACTTCCACAGCCTCGGCTAAACCTGAGCCTATTGTTGAGGAAGAAGAATATGTTGATGACAGACCAGCGTGGCTTATTGCAAGAGAAGCTGCATACGGTTCACTAGCTAGTCAGGTTGAGTATATCACAGAGAACGGTTTAGAGGCTTGGCAAGCACACGTTGCTGGGATCAAAGCCGCTAATCCAAAGACCTAGCATGAATGGATCCAGTCACCGGAATCGCGCTTGCTAGTACCGCATACAAAGCTATCTGCACTGCCTTTCAACATGGCAGAGAAATCGAGCAGATGGCTGGCGATCTCGGAAGATGGATGCAAGGCATCAATGCTGTCAAGGAAGGCCACTCTAAGGCAAAAGGCAGACGCATTGGATCGGTAGAAGAAGAAGCATTAGAAACATTTGCAGCCATGAAGAAGGCACAGCAGATGGAAAACGAGCTTCGTAACTTTATCACTGGTCAGTACGGCATGAATGCTTGGCAGCAAATAATAAAGATACAAGCAGACATCAGAGTTAAAAAGAAACAAGAGCTGATTGAGGCAGCTAGGCGGCAAGAAGAAATCTTTGAATACATTCTTATTGGCGTGTCTGTGTTCGTAGCTGTTTCCGTAATAATGTGCGTTTTGTATTATGCATTAATGCAGTAGGTTAAGCCATGGATCAGAAAGATATACTTGATAGTGCAGCAGTATTTGCAACGGTGGGTTCAATGACAGACATTCTGCCTCCGGTTGCTGCTATCTTTACTATCGTATGGACTGCGCTTCGCATCTACGAAATGGAAACTGTGCAACGCTGGTTAAAGAAATGTTCAAAGCGTTAGTCATGGCATGCCTTGTCAACAATTTAGATCAATGCATTGAATTTGAAAACGCACGCCATCCTCTCACTACATATGAATCCTGCAAAGCACGCGCCATGGAAATGGCTAACGATATAAATAAAATGACGCAGTACAAAGCAATTGCTTGGAAATGTCTGCCGATGAAACAGGGTACATTGACATGATTGCAATCATTAATGCAGTTGCCTCTCTTGCTGGCACATGGATGGAAGGCAAGGTCGAGACACAGAAAGCCAAGGTCGAGGTAGCCAAGCGCGTCGCTGCTGGTGAACAGGAGTGGAACCAGACGATGGCATCCGCTTCTGCATCAAGCTGGAAAGATGAGTGGCTTACAATTTTGGTAAGCATCCCCCTTATATTAGCATTCACAGGGCATGAAGACATCGTGCAGCGCGGCTTTGATGCGTTGCAGTCAATGCCTGACTTCTACAAGACAGCCGTTGGTGTTGTGTTTGCCGCCAGCTTCGGCGTTCAACAGCTAACAAAGATGTTTAAAAAATGATTGTTCTTTCCGAACTGACCGACCTGATTGCAAAGCATGAGGGCAAAATGCTGACGATGTATACCGACACAGTTGGTGTACCTACGATTGGCTATGGTCACAATTTGCATGAGCCAATCTCTGAGCATGCAGCCAAGGTTATTCTGGCTGATGATGTGCGGATTGCTGTGCAAGAACTTGATGATCGAATGGATTGGTGGCGCGACCTGCCTGACAATGCACAGCTAGTGCTGGCATCGATGGTGTTTAACCTTGGTTGGCCTCGTTTCTCTCGCTTCAAAAAGTTTATCGCCGCCCTCGAAGACCGTGACTATATCCGCGCAGCCGCGGAGATGGAGGATAGTCTGTGGTTTCAGCAAATCAAAACGCGCGGGGCTGAATTAAAAAACCTAATGTTGGAATGTGATGACAATCACCAATGAACAGAAACAGCAAGCACAAGATCTCCTTAAAAAACATGGCACGCTAAAAGAAGCATCAGAGGTTAGCGGCATACCACCTGCGACACTCCATCGTTGGTATCAAAGAGCTAAGTCTGACTTTGCTGAAAGCAGATACAACATTCCAGAGATGCCAGAAGATGACATCCCTGTTGATGAGATCGTTGAGCATCTGCACACACGCTTTCGTAAACGCAAGACCCATCGTGAAGCAAAGAAATGGATACCGATTGAGATGAAGTCGGACGAACCTATTGGTTTGCTATGGATGGGTGATCCTCACATCGATGACAACTATTGTGACTGGGATAATCTGCGCGAGCATCTGCGTATAATCAACGAGTATGACGGTGTGTATGGGTGCAACTTAGGGGACTACCAGAATAACTGGGTTGGCCGTCTGGGGCGCATATACGGCGAACAGGACACCTCTCACAAGACAGCATGGAAGCTGGTCGAGTGGCTAATCAATGAGATGAATCCGCTTATTCTCATTGGCGGCAATCATGACATGTGGTCTGGTGCCGGAGATCCCCTTAAATGGATGCAACGCCCGCACTCTGTCCTTGAGGATTGGGAGGCTAGGGTCGAACTTAAATTCCCTAACGGCAGAGACTGCCGCATCCATGCAGCGCATGACATGCCTGGTCACAGTCAATGGAATAGCCTTCATGCTCAGAACAAAATGGCGCGGTTCAAAAGTAACGCTTCGCTCTATATAAGCGGCCACCGGCACAACTGGGCTTTGGGTCAGATCGAACTCGTAGAGCAGGAAACCACAGCTTGGCTTGCCAGAGCGAGAGGCTACAAATTCCATGACACATATGCGTTCGTTAAAGGTTTTGAGCAGCAGCGTTTTGGGCAGGCAATCATGCAGGTCATTGATCCGCATAACCCTAACCCTGTCTCATGGGTGCAGTGCTTTGCTGATCCGCTGGAGGGGGCAGAGTATCTGCAATACCGGCGACAGCTTCGCAAGTAACAGCAGCATAGCCAGCGATATCCACGAATGAATCATCGTGGTCGCTGTGCTTTAACCTAGCAATCTTCAACAGCGTCATCATCATGCCGACATCTTTAACTGTGAACGGCACTTCTTTATAGGCAGACCACAGGGCTGCGATGTTGTTGAAGTTATCAAGCGGTGTGCCGTAGTTCTCGCCACGGCTGCGGGTTGCATTGAATGCATCTTCAAGCAGATCTGATCTGTTCATTTCTTTCGTTCTCTCTATTTTTCTTTCTGCGTTCATTTTGATCGTAACCATCTTCATGATCACCAAGCGTTGATCCAAAGCCATGTAATTCAGTGTGGCGTGTGTAATAAACGCCAACATCATTATCAATTACGTCATCTGCAAATGCATTTGCCGGCAGATTGTTTGGTTTTGGGGCAAAGAACTTACGGCGTTCAGCATCATCATGGCCATTGATGCCAGACCAGCACCTGTTTTCTGGTTTGCGTGACTGATATGTTTCTCGATTGCTTCTTGTTCTGCGGGATAGAGCCATTTATTAAACCTTTCACTGTGTCAGGATTGTGTCAAAATGCTTTAATGCATTAGGTTAAAAGATGATAAAAAGCGTAAAGCCTGCATAAATGCAGATGCACAGCCAAACCAAATAGCTGCGTAACATATTGATAAATAAGGAGAGTATGGTGCTGCCAGCGTGATTCGAACACGCGACCTCACCCTTACCAAGGGGCAGTACACTGTTTATAACTACCGGATTTCTTTGACGTTTTCTCATTCTAACCTCATCAGTGTGTCACGAATGTGTTCATCTGAAACAGAAGCGTATCGAAGCACCATCCGTTCAGATGCCCAACCCCCTAGTTTCATTAGACTTGGGATAGATGCGCCCTTCATTACAAGCTGGCTTGCCCAATGGTGCCGCCAGTCATGGATGGTAAAGTCTGATATGCCTGCTTTTCTGCAGGCTCTGATATGCAATCCTTTAACGCTATCGCCATGTGAATATGGCTTTCCGTTTTTGTTAGTGAATATGTATTCATGGTTATGTCGGCTGGATAGCATAGCCTGTTTGGTGCGTGGGTGTATTGGTACAATTCTGCGTTTACCTGATTTAGATTTATCTATGATGATGGTGTCCATATCGAAGTTGACATGCTGCCATTTAAGATAGAGTGCTTCCGATTTGCGGAAGCCTTGATAGCAAAGTGTAATAAAGAATGGCTTAATAAATTCTGGGTATGAATCTAATAGTTTTTCTTGCTGCTCTTTATTAAGGAACCGGATGCGATCGTTTGCATCTTGCAGCTTAGGTATCTGGAGAGGCGCAGATACATGGTTTGCTATGGCGACCAGCGTTGCTCTGACGCGATTGATATGTGATGGTTTACAATTGCCAAGACTGGCGCGAACAAATTTATTCCATGCATCTGCATTGATCTCCGATATTGGGGTTGATCGGAAATGATCGACCAGTGTTTTAATATTGTACCAGTCGGTCATACTTTTGTTGTTGAACCATAGACCTGCGGCTTCTGACAATGGCATCAAAGTTACCTTGCCTTGCATGTCGTTAAGGATACGTTGCTCTATTAATCGGCAGACATCATCGGCCGCGCCCTTTCGGGTTTGTCCGGTAGATTGCCTGACCCTGATAGATTGCCCTGCAAACGATACGCTCCCACTAATGTGGTAGTATTTTCCACGTTTGTATGTGCGTAACATTGCGTTAAGCTATCCTTTAGGTTCTGCAATTGCTGCTCGTCCATCGAGCAGGAGTTGCCAATACGCATAAACTCAAGGTTGTTGTCTTTGATATGCTTCTTGAGCGTACGCGTATTGATGCCAAACATTTCACTGATTGAATCAAAATGGTATATCATCTGCAACAATTGTTTGTTGTGGACGAGGTGCTTGAGCAGGCGCAGCGTGACCATTCGATGCCATCTTGGCTTCACGTTTGAGTGACAAGAACTTAACACCCTTGTCAGACTCAGAACGCCATGCAGCTAGGCGCATGTCGCCATCCATCGGGCCAGAGTAAGCTGGCTGCTTGTTCTCATCTGTTGCATCTTCATTAAGATACAGCACACCAGCACGCTGATAGACAACGAACACATCACGGCCTTGCTTGTCAGTGTCAGTGACAAGTGCCAGCCCCTTCTTGCCTTCGCCATCTATGTCGATGCTGCCGGTCAGCAACAGGCGTTGCTGCTCCATTGGGGGGAACACAGCCCCCCTGTTGGTGTTGTCATATTCCAATTAGAATTCTCCTACGGCTACGTTGTTGTTAGGCGTGATAGTTTGCACTGTACGTTTCGGTGCAACGGAAGCAGCATTGCCATCATCATCTTCTGACGGCAGACCAAACGCAGCTTGCAAGCCATAGCGTTTGGCATAGGTAATGCCACTGCCCATCTTCTGTGGATCGGTAGGATCTTTAGAACGGATGGGTGTTCTGGACTCACGGCTCTCGCCGGATGGTGCATGCATCAGCACAGTGCGGATGAATGTCATGCCGGTTTCGCCATGGAATTCGAAGTCAACTTCTTGCGTGAAGCACAGCCCAAACTTGGTGGCCTGTGTTGCAGCTTCTATGACAGCTTCGAGCGTGGCATAGTTGCTTTTGAAGTGTGGGTTCTTGCCATCTTTCTTGGCAACAACGGACATTTTTTGGAACTCAAGCAGTGCTTCTGCTAGGTTCTTTGGCTGCTTGTCAGTCATCTGTACCTCCTGTGACTGTGATGCGGCATGCGCCGCGCTTGTCACGCTTGATGGCAAGGATGTCGCAATAGACCTCTCGCTCATCATCAGCGATCATGGAACGTAATTCTTTCTTGATCACATCATGCTTCTTGGCTTCTGGCATGGACATGCAGTAGTCGTAGGCTAGTGATGTGAACTGATTATCTTTGCTGGCATCTCTGATCTTGAGGCCATCGATCTTGATGGCAGACCAGTCAACACGCACAGCATTGGTGTTGGCTGGCTCAGTGTCATCGACAACGTGCTGCCAGAATGCGGCAGACAGATCTACGATCTCGCTTAGATATGCAGTTGATCGATCAATCTTTGCATGGTCATAGTCATTGCCAAAGATGACAGACAGATGCGCCTTGTTCATATTGGACAGGTGCATATATAGCTGGATCTGTGGCATGTATGACTCGATCATGTCAGCCATGCGGCGGTTGCTGCTTGTGTGTTTGCATTCGAGCAAAGCTTCTTTGCCCTCCTCATCACAGACAAGCGCATCAACCGTACCTTTGAACGGTACGCCGCGCAGGGTTTGCGTGAACTCAGCTTGCTGCACAATGGTGGCATGCCCTGTGTCACGGCAGAACCAATCGATATTGAACTGTTCTGTCTGCGTACCAAGGTTGACTTTGAAGATGTGGCTTAGATCATCGGGCTGCTTGCGACCTGTCTTGACCAGCCATAGGTCATACCAGTCGCCGCGCATGATCGAGTACAGATCTGACCCGCCAATAAATCCCTGTCTATTCATAATACCTCCTTAAAAATGTCGGTAGCGGGGGACTATTGCTTCACTCGCACCCATACACCCCGCTACCTATGATGTGCTTTTGTCCTTCTGCAGGCTTACTTACACACCAATTTGAATGCTTTATTTATACTGCATTATTGCACAACTACCTACCATTAACAATGCATTTATGCAGCTTATCGCACAATAACTTACGCGTTCTGTAGATAGGTGACATATGTTTGTAGAACTCTGCAAAGCTAGGCCAGAACGTGGCAGTCTTTGCCACTTCCTTGAATGCATAGATAACAATGTCAGCTGGATATTCTGACAACTCAGTTGCCAATGCCTTGGTCTTGGTTGTCATCATCTTGGCTGTTAGGCTGGTAGGCAAGACGATCAGTGTTGCAAGCATGGCAATCCGCTGCTCGATATTTGTGGTCGGCAGCGGAACCATGCTTGTCAACACTTGGTTATATGCTTGCTGCAATTTGTCTGGGTCAGCGTCAGTAATCTTGAAGCCAACGGTGTTGAAGTCTTGGTCATGTATTTTTTCAACCGATGGAATCAAGGTACTCACTGAATCGATCACTCTGGTCGTAACCTCGATGGGGCTGGCTGCTTGCTCTAGCCTTGCTAGTGCCTTGTCTTGTTGTGCCTCCCCTAATCCTGCGACACCAGCCACGATAGGCAAGGTCGAAGTCTTTGAAGGTGTTGCCCTTTGATCGATGGAAATCACAGAACTGACTTGCTTCATACTCATGATTAATGGCCTCCTGCCCATTGCGTGAGCGTGCATCATTGATGTCTTCAATAACTTTGGCAGATGGTTGCCAGTCATTTGGAACTTGCATTTTGCTTGCCCTCTTAGGTGTTTGATTGGTTCTTGATAGGTTACTGCCCCGCTCTGGGGCAATGGATGCCCCACTCTGGGGCAACAGCAACCTATATCTGGTTGATGTGAACGGCTGATGGATGCGCTCGATGTGGCCTAACTCGATGAGCAATGCCAACTTGCGTGACACTGTGCCTGTTCCCATGCCGGTAACTTTGGATAGTGTCTCGATGCTCGGCCAGCATATAGCTTCGTCATTGGCATAGTCTGCCAGCGTGACAAGCATCCACTTAGCAAGCGCATCTTTGATGTCGGCTTTCATTGCCGATGCCATTATAACAAACATTATGATTTAGTTTCTTTAGTGCGAAAGAATCCGTCATGCTGCGGGTAGCAGTGATGAAAGAAGCGTGCGTAATAAGCAGTATGATTGTTGCTCAACTTAAACTCACGCTCACATTTAGTTTCGACATCTGTATGCCAGCGGATGCGCTCGAACACAGCCTTTGCTGAGTAATGCTTGTGACCTCTGGCAATGACATCGAGAGTGAAGTTTTGGAACAGGTCGTAAACATGTGGGTTTTCTTTGTGAAACTCCCACCATTTATGCTTTAGACTGTCAGTCATAGATCCTCCTTACCACTGCATAAATGCAGTAGAACATATGTTGTTGACACGATCAAGTGATTTAATGCATGATGATTTTGTAGCCACTCTGACGGTTACAAAACCATGACAACTCCCTGTCGAGAAGAAGATCGGCTGGCTATTACCTCCTAGTAAGCCAGCCGATTATCTTCGTTGCGATGGGGTTGCTGATTTCAATACAGATAAAGTTCGGCCCACTCTTTTGCTTCAGCAAATAGATATCAGCGGGCTGTTCTTTATGTGTCTTGGTTAGAAAGCTGAATCCACGACCGGCTGATTGGTACTTGGATTCAGCTATTAGAACTCCGGCTTTGGTTTCGATGCGGATGTCTCCACCAAACTCGCCACCCAATTGTCCTGAGAGAGGCTGCCTTTTCGCTTTGGCCCCGCGTTCTTCGAGCCAGTTGACCCACCACTTTTCATGGTAGTTTCCTTTATTGCGTTGAGATGTTGCCATCGTTGCTCCTCATGGCACGACAAACAGACGATAACTTTGTTGCCATACACAACGAACCATGTAGTGACATCACCACATGCTGCGCACTCACATGCGTTACCGATCTTGTCGTAAGTTGATTTCGATTTGCGCGCCAAGTGCATCCATCCAACAAATTAAAAGGAAGTTACTTGGCACACGCTTATATTGTTCCCACTTGTGAACAAGAGACGAGGCGCAGCCGATGCGGTCAGCTAGTTCTTCTTGCGACCAGCCACGCTCATGACGTAGAGACACTAAGCCTGTGACTAACTGGTGCCAGTTGTCACTAATCGCTTTGGGTTTGCTGTAATGCGTGAATTCTGATCGCATCCAGTACCTTATTTGCAGTAGCCAAACGCAAATCTCCACCGTTTAGAGTTCGGTAGTATGTGCTAGTAGGTACGCCAGCTAATCTAAATGCTTGTAATACCTGCATGTTTGCTAAAACTGCTGCTGCTTTTAGCTGTTCCATATAACTCAACATGCGACTAACATACTGCATTAATGCATGCTTGTGCAAGGGGCTGTGTTATGCTTTACTGCATTAAGCTCTGATGACGATTGATATCAACTGCTGTATAAGTGCAGCAGGAGGTATCAAAATAATGGAAGACTATGAAGCAAAAGCCATTCGCGTCTGGATGCGTTCAGTGATGCATCAACGTGAATGGTCAGCCAACAAGTGGGCAACGATGGCGGGGACAAGCCCGACCAACATAACAAGATTTTTGAACGGTGGTAAGTTTGTGCCATCGTCTAAAACAATAGGGAAGTTAAGTTACATCGCGGGTTCAGCACCTCAGCTATCACAAAACGCGACATTGGACGCGGCATCAAGAACGATCTTGCTGAAGGATCACCTTGAAGAAGATATCGGGCAGGTGAACGTGTATAATTTAACAGGCGAAATTGTTGCGTATAAATATAATAGAGATTCACCAACCTATGGTGTAGATCCGAATGATATTATAGTTGCACGAAAGCAAAAGAAATTTGAAGACAACAATGTAGTATTATTTTTTTATGAAGACCGATTACAAATGGGTAAAAAGATTGAAGGCATTAACTCTGTTTATCAAACAAGAAGGAACCGCACAGTCAAGATAGCTGATGTGCGGGTTATTGGTAGGGTGGTTCAGATTGTTAAGAACCTTGATGATTAATTTGAGTATGTTTTAACGACCTAAGTGCGCTCATAACTGTTGTATGATCTTTGTCTACAGCTCTGCCAATAATAATAAGGCTGGCTTTAGTTGTTTTGTAAGCTTTAGCAAAGTATTCATGTCTAGCATTTACAATATGTTTTGCTACACGCGGGCTTATCATTTCCATCCATGTTACACCACGATCGTCACATACATTTTTTGCAATAGATACGCATTGCTCAAGCTGCCATGCTTGGTCAATATCAAGTCGCTGTGGCATATCTGATCTCCTTGTCTAGCATTGCCTGCTCTTGATCGATGGCATCCTCGATGCTATCAGCATGGACTTCCTCCCATGCTGACACAGCGCGTGCCTCGAAGCGATCACGATTGAAGTTAGGATTAGTTGGGCGCAGCTTGTCAGCTAGGTCACAAGCCTGCGTTGGATGGGTCATGAGTGGGCCGAACACATCAGCAATAAACTCGAAGTGTTGACGTGTGAAACGTGGTGCTTTGTTAGCCATATGTAACCTCCTATTACTGGCAGTGATCGCAATCCTCTGGAACAACATCGACCATGCCGAAGCCGCCAAAGGTTGCTGGTGAATCCCAACTGCGCACATATACAAAGCCCTTGTCTTTGCATTTGTTGCAGTTGTAATCCTGCATTAACGCAGGTTGGATGTCGTGTTTAGCTTGGCCTTCCATTGAGTGCCGAACCTTTCATATAATTTACGAAGCGTTTCATCATCGCTGTCTGCAACAGCGTGTGATAGCAGAGTATATATCAAGCGGCACTGGTCGGCTGTTAGCCAGACAGGGAAACCCTCTGGCCTGCCGAGCAACGCACGCTCGATGTAGTCTGCTGTGTTTTGGTAATGCTTCATGCATATATACTACTGCATTAATGCATTACTGCAAACAAATTATATAGCTTCTTGTGTGATTGATGGTGCTTCGTGATGCTTCCAAACAAATGGCCGATAGTCTTCGAGGTAGCCATCAGGTGATGGCATGCCGTAAGCCTTCGAGAATTGCAGCATCATCTGCAGTTGGAAACGATTGCCGATCATGCGGATATCATCTCTGATGGTAATGAAACTGGTGCTGACATTTGTGCTATCACCATCAGGTGTGCCGCCAAGGATGAGGCCACGCCCAGCCAGTGGCATGGGATAGTTGGCGTGCATCCAGAAGTATTGATCGTCAACATACAATCCTTCGTCATCGATGTAGACATGATCGTCAACATAGCCGTGATCTTTTGATGAATCCGATCCATCATAATGATACAGACGGACAACATCAAACATGCGGCATGATCCGCCGATATGTTTGGATATTGTTTCATAGTCACCGTTGTATTTTGTAGCAGTGATGAGTTGAGTGAATGGATCTACGATATAAGCTTTCATTTCTTGCTCCTTACATAGCTATCGATGGCATCAATCGTTAATAGAATGAAGCCGGTGAACCCCACAATGAGTGAGAGAATTGTCAAAAATAAAATAAGATTCGCCAATGATGTCTCCATGAAGCTGGTTGCGGAACGACATGATTTGGAGGGGAACTGGCACCCCAACAAGCACAAGAAAAGGGGCAGTCAGACAGGAGGGAGATGACCTGTTCTGACTGCCCCTTCTAGGGAGAGTGGTTAGCCAGCCCCGAAGGGCTGGCCGCAGCCGTTAGGCTGCGTACTTGGCACGCAATGCAGCCTTTCTATCTGCAGATAATTCCTGCTTTGGTGCAGCTTTCTTGTCTTGGTATGTGTCACCAGTGCAATCCTTGAATGCACCTTTGTTGGCATCGATGAACTGTTGCAGCATCTCGATCTCAACTTCTAGGTTGGTGATGCGTTCGTCGCAGCGGTCAAGTGCGATATCGTCATAGTGCATTGCGCCACGGACTGCACCGTACTTGGCGCAGATAACGAGTGCGCCGTCAGCAGTCAGTTGATCTGCACTTGAGAGTTGAACTGCATCATCGTGTAAAACTAGCAGATCTTTTTCCTTCTGAGTGACGAGCCAGCTAGCTTGCTCCACGCTCTTACGGATAAGATTTTGTGTGAGATATATAGAACCTTTGTGGTTAGCCATCTGTGGGAAGACCGAGTTGTAAGCTGCGGTGAACTGATTGGTTTTCTTGCTCATGAGAACCTCCTGTTGAGCTAGAGGGGATAAGCCCCCTCGGTAAGAATGGTCAGGCGACTGTGCTGCAGCGTGGGGTCAACCCCAACACGGCCCCCGAAGGGGGGTGGTGCGGGCAGGGGATTGAAGGGCGCATAGCATATAAGAGGCCGGAATATAGCCCGCATTACAGCGGGCGTCCGGCCACAATATGCGCCCGCCCCCTAACGATGCAGTACAGTAGACGGATCATCCGAGGGGGTGTTCACCTATAGAGCAATAGGTTGGGGCGAGTGACGAGAAGACCAAGCAGCGAGGCGGGGCTTGCAACTGGGCTTGCCGCAGATGCTAGACGCAAACTGTGAGTGCTTTGTGAGAGCTTTGTGCGTTGACGCGTGTGTGCGAGGTGATCGATAAAGGGGGGGACACAGGGGGGGTTACTGAGAGGTTAAGATGAGTGAAAAACAGCTAGCGTTGACCGACAAACAAGCGCGGCTAGTGGATACCCTTGTAGCGTCTGGCTGTAGCATAACAGAGGCCGCGCATGAAGCCGGTTACGCTAGCGGTGATAGCGGGAGAGTGACAGCCAGCAAGACTTTGCGGCTGCCTCATGTGCAAGCGTATATGATGCAGAGGGTTGCGGAAACGCTTGGCATGAACGCTACGATCGCCGCGGCGCGCTTGGTGCGCCTCGCTCAAGGGGCTAAGAGTGAGTACGTGCAGCTGGAAGCGAGCAAGGATATCCTTGACCGCGCTGGCTTCAAAGCCCCTGAGCGACACATGCACCTTCACGCTGGCGACATCTCTGTGCAGATAGATCTAAGCTAGCATCGTAATTGCGTGCAGCTTCGCCGCACACCTATATAGTTGCAATGCGCTGCGATCCTAGATCGCGTCCGCATTGCGCAGCGGAAGCATTACGCGATTACTTGCTTGCGTTGAGGGGGGGGTCAAAAACCGAGTGGGTTCCCCTCGACCCCGCCCTTCACTGAGGAAATTGGCCAAAAGGCTTTGTAGCACTTGTGCAGCGTTGTAGCCGCAATGTATAATCTAGTCATGATTGATTGGATCTTTTGGACAGGCGTTGAGCTTCTAAAGCAGATAGCTGCATACACAGGCATGACTTATCAGGAAGTTAACGTCTGGTTGTTTATAGTTATCCACCCCGCCATAACTGCTGTGCTTTTGTTATTGCTGCTTCGGCGCAGATTTGTGCGTTGAGCCTTTCATAGGCTTACTGCCATATTGCATTACTGCAAAATTATTTTTGGCTGTAAGGTTCTATGCCTACATTTGATCAATTAAAATCCACGTTTGCTAATAGAGACATGTCACCTGCTGTAGGTGAGCATTACTCGTTCTACTTGCGCGGCATAATCAATGCAGCACTGCCTGACTTTATGTCTCCACTAACACGCACTGTTACCGAGGACGGCGTTAGTGGCGAGTTTCTTGAAGCATTGCGTCTGACGGCCAGCACTCTTTATCCTGACATGCAGGATGGTGACATAAAGCAAATCACATATGACGATCTAATGGAGGTTCTTGGTGGCGTGTCTATCTTTGACAAAGATGACAGGTACAACATTGAAACCGTTGGTGAGCGTATTCGCACATCTCTTGGCAACTTTGGCTTAACCAAAGAGGATGGGCAATACGTTGTTTTCGATACATATGACTTTGAACCCACTGACAGCAATTTAGCGGGTGCTGCCAGTCAGTTGTTTAGTGAGGGTGTATATCCTGCTGCTCGTACTATTGGCGGCATGATTATGCCTGAGAATGCTGATGGCAGCAGTAATGATGATGCTTTGAAAATTCGTATTCGCATTCCTAATGAGCCATCAACCATTGATGTAGATTATGATGATGACCCACCAGAGGGTGCGCAGGATATGGTGCTGCGTGGCCCGATGACAAACAAACGCAAGTCTATCTGGGATAGCTTCACAAGCATGCTTGGCGAGGCTGCAACGCAGCTTAATCCTATTTCACAAGCTAACGCAATGTTGCTTGATACCAACACTTCTGAAGAAGCCATCCAATCTATAGCCATAGGTTTGTTACAAGAGCCAAGTGAAGATGGTGATAGCTTCAATAGAGGAATTACTGAGGCTGGAATTAGAAAAGAGCGTCTTATGAGAGAAACGCGAGTTTTACCAAAATAGGAATATATTAATGGCAAAGACACCAGCATGGACACGCAAAGAAGGCAAGAACCCCAGCGGTGGTCTCAACGCCAAAGGTCGCGCCTCTTACAAAGGCGGCACTCTCAAAGCACCAGTCAAGTCAGGCGACAACCCTCGCCGCGCCAGCTTTCTGCAGCGCATGGGCGCAGCAAAGGGGCCAGAGCGTGACAGCAAGGGCAAGCCTACACGGTTATTAAAGTCGTTGATTGCATGGGGTGCATCCTCGAAGTCTGACGCTGTAAGCAAAGGCAAAGCAATTAGTAAGCGCAATGCAGCAAAGAAGGATACAGCATGAAGTATAAGTTAGGTGATGGCTCGATCTATGAGGGTGCAGTGTCTGCGCTGCCGGACGGCAGGCTCAAGACTGGTGCAACACTAACGGCTGACAGCGTTCGCTGCTGGCCTATTGAAGATCACCAGATCGAGCGTGCGCGTGATGATCGTGGTTCCTTCAAAGCTGACGATCCTGCAACACCTGAGATCAATGAAGCCTTCAGTGCAAAGAAGCCTGCAAAGAAAAGAGTAAGGTTGAAAGTATGACAAAGAAAAAAGGTTTGTACGACAACATAAATGCCCGCAAGAAAGCTGGCACATCACGTTCAAAAGCAAACAGCACTGTGTCGGCCAAGTCTTATGCCGCAATGAAAAAAGGCTTCAAAAAGAAATGAGCTTTCTTCACACCCTCAAGAAAGAGGAGCGTGATATCCTGCGCCGTGTAGTACGCAAGGTACACATGCACCACCATCCGAATGAATTCCAGACCGACTACGAGGCTGACAAGATTATCTCTGTGATTGCACCAGAGGTTGTTGCTCAGATGATCAAGCGCGGCAAGGATCTAAAGGTTGACCAAATTTAAATACAAACCAGACGGAGATGTACTGAAGGCTTTCATGAAGTCTGATGTATTCTTTCGTGGCCTGCGTGGCCCTGTTGGTTCGGGCAAGTCTGTTGGTTGCTGCGTTGAAGTCTTTCGCCGCGCACTGCAGCAAGAGCCTAATGCAGATGGTGTTAGGCGTAGCCGCTGGGCTGTTATCCGTAACACCAACCCACAGCTTAAAACCACAACGATTAAGACTTGGCTTGACTGGTTTCCAGAAGAACAGTGGGGCAAGTTCTCTTGGGTTGTACCGTATACACACCACATCAAAGTCAATGATTTAGATCTTGAGGTTCTGTTCTTAGCATTAGATAGGCCAGAAGATGTCAAGAAACTATTGTCATTGGAGTTGACCGGCATCTGGGTCAACGAAGCACGCGAAATTCCAAAGTCTATCATCGATGCCTGCACCATGCGTGTTGGTCGTTTCCCTTCCATGAAGGATGGCGGCTGCACATGGACTGGCGTTATCTGTGATACCAACGCGCCGGAGGAAGATCATTGGTGGCCTATAATGTCGGGCGAGGTTCCTATTCCAGATCATATTGGACGCGAAGAAGCAAGGATGCTGGTAAAGCCAGACAACTGGGAATTCTTCACGCAACCAGCAGGAATGCGCGAGGAGAAGAACGAAGAAGGCGAAGTCGCCGGTTACGTTCCAAACGAACTCGCAGAGAACTGCGTCAACATGCGGAAGGACTATTATCCCAACATCGTGCAGGGCAAGACCAAAAGCTGGATCGATGTGTATGTGATGAACAAGCTAGGCAGCATAAAAGACGGCAAGCCTGTCTATGCGATGTTTGCCCCTGACATTCATATAGCAAAAGAAGAAATACCTGTAGCTGCTGGTGTGCCTGTTCATATCGGCGTTGACTTTGGATTAACGCCTGCTGCTGCCATAGGTCAAAAGATCAGAGGCAGATGGCTAGTGCTGCAGGAACTGGTAGCGTTTGACATGGGTATTGTTAGGTTTACCGAGGTGCTGCGGCATGAGATAGCCACACGCTATGCAGGCAATGAAGTTATTATCTTTGGTGATCCTGCTGGTGATTTCCGCGCACAGACTGATGAGTCTACGCCGTTTCAGATCTTGCGTGGTGGCGGTCTATATGCAAGGCCAGCACCATCGAATGATGTGTCGCTGCGCTTGGAGTCTGTGTCTGCGCCGTTAGGTAGAATGATCGAGGGGCTATCTGGCTTCCTGATTGATCCCCGCTGCCGCACGCTGATCAAAGGCTTTGAAGGTGGGTATCAGTATAAGCGAATGCAGGTGTCTGGTGAGCGTTATGCTGATAAACCAGACAAGAACCATTTCTCTCATGTGCATGACGCATTGCAGTATCTGATGCTGGGTGCAGGCGAGGGAAGGCAGATCATGTCGAACCTTTCAATGCAAACCAAACCTTTCCAAGCAACCAGAGAGTTTGATGTGTTTAGCCGCAAGCCAAAGCCACGCCGTCAGGGTCTGTGGTCGAGGATGTAGTTTTGTGCGTTGATCTGCATTTATGCAGGGTGTAGTGAAAAACTAGAAGGAGATTTTATTATGTGTATGGGTGGTGGCGGCGGTAAGCCTGCAGTTTCTGAAGACGAAAAGATTGCGGAAGAAAATCAGCGCAAAGAAGAACAGCGCAAGACAGAAGAAAACAAGGCAAAGCAGTTAGAAGATACTGCAAAGTCTAAGCGGATTGGTGGCGGTGCTTCTCGTAAGTCATTGCTGACAGGAAGCAAGGGCGGTCTTGGTTATTACGACAAGACTCTGTAATGCACGAAAAGTCAGCCAATCTTCTGCTTGAAAGATATGAACGCGCTAAAACTGAGCGTTTGAACTTTGAGCCATTGTTTGAGGAGTGCTATGAATACGCACTCCCTATGCGGCAATCCTTCTTTCATGAGGTTGCTGGACAGCGGCGTGATGACAAGATCTTTGATGAGTCTGCTGTTGTCGGCACGCAGGAGTTTGCATCACGGCTGCAGTCTGGCCTTGTGCCTAACTTCGCACGCTGGGCTGATTTTATTGCTGGCTCTGAAATACCACCAGAGCAACAGGATGAAGTTAATAACCAGCTAGATGAGGTTACTGATTATGTATTCGAGGTTATCCAGAACTCTAACTTCGGTCAGGAAATCCATGAAAGCTTCATGGACTTGGCTGTGGGAACAGGCGTGTTACTGGTTGAAGAAGGTAACGCAATCAATCCTGTTCGTTTCAATGCAATTCCTCTACCAAGTGTGTATCTGGACACTGGCCCTGACGATCAGATTGACCACATATATCGGTCACGCGATGTCAAGAATGCTTCAATACCAATTGCGTATCCAAAAGCTGTGCTTGGAGAAAAGACTCTAAGAGCAGTCAGCACTCAGCCAGAAGCAAAAACAAAGATCCTAGAGGTTGTCTGCAAGAACTACGACAACCCTAATGAAGATCGTTTTGACTTCTATGTTGTTAATGAGACTGACAAAGAGATTATCTTTTATGAGCAGTTCCGTGGCACTGGCTCTAATCCGTTTGTATGTTTCCGTTGGTCAAAAGCATCAGGCGAAATCTACGGACGTGGCCCACTGATCAATGCTCTATCTGCAATCAAGACTACCAACCTGACAATCGAGTTGGTATTAGAAAATGCGCAGATGGCTATCTCCGGCATCTATCAGATGGATGATGATGGCATCATTAACACAGATACTATCAACCTAGTCCCTGGCACCATCATTCCAAAAGCTATGGGTTCTGCCGGTTTGCAGCCTATCCAGAACGCAGGAAACTTTGATGTGGCTAACATTGTCTTGAATGACATGCGCAGCAATATCAAGCGTGCGCTTTATAACGATATGTTAGGCGACCCTAACAAAACGCCAGCATCTGCAACTGAGATTGCAGAACGCATGGCTGACCTATCAAGACGCATTGGTTCTGCCTTTGGACGATTGCAGGCAGAGATGGTGCAGCCTGTGCTGCAGCGCGTTGTGTATATTCTAAAGAAGCAGGGTCGGATCGAACTGCCTTCTATTAATGGCCGTGAGGTCAAGATCCGTTCTGTGTCACCGCTTGCGCAGGCACAGGCCAACCAAGATATCTCAGCCGTATCTCGGTATCTCCAGCTTGTAGGCAGTAGCTTCGGGCCAGAGGTGTTAAATATTCTGATCAACTCAGAAGACGTTGCGGTATATCTTGCCAAGAAGTTTGGTGTTCCTGACACGCTAGTCAGGGATAAGGTTGAGCGTGAGCAGCTATTACAAGCTGCACAGCAATATGCGCAGGCTCAACAACAAGGTGAAGTACCTGATGTCGAAAACCTACTTCGGGGTTGATGGGTTTCAACGCCCACCAGCCGAAGACCAGCGTATCTCCAAAGACATAGACAGTGTTTTCAAAACCCCCACAGGCAAGGAGGTTTTGAAATACTTGCGCTCGATCACCATTGAATCCGTTCAAGGGCCGAATGCAAGTGATGCCGAACTGCGCCACCTCGAAGGGCAGCGGTATTTAGTTGGCGTTATTGAACGCCGTATTTCACATGCACAAAGGATAAAGCAAAATGGATGAAGCAGATAATGTAGAGGTGGCTGTTGCTACTGAAGCACCTGTTGACGGTAGCCAATCTGGAACCGTGGATAGGCCAGAATGGTTGCCGGAGAAATTCAAATCGCCAGAAGATATGGCAGCGTCATACTCAGCATTGGAGTCGAAGCTAGGGCAAGGCGAAGAAGCCATTCGCACACAAGTTAAGCAAGAGATGGAAGCTGCAAAATATGCCGAGCGTCCAGAAACATCTGGTGGCTATGAAGTGCCAGAGGGTTTGGATGAGGGCTTGGTTAATGACAATGATCTATTCAAATGGTGGGCAGATCATTCGCATGAGCAGGGCTTTGGGCAGCAGAAGTTTGACGAAGGCATTCAAAAATACATGGAGTTCTATAACTCTATGCAGCCTGACCTTGATGCAGAGCGTGTGCAGCTAGGCGAGAATGCTGACGCACGCATTGAAGCTGTCGAGTTATGGGCAAACAAGTTCTTTCCTGATGATGTGTCTGATGCTGTGCTGCAGCTTGGTGCTTCAGCTAAAGGTATTGAAGCGTTGGAGCATATCATGCGTAACACAAGTCAGTCACAAATGTCATCTGATGGTCAGCCTGCTCAGTCTCTGGGCGAAGACGAATTGCGATCAATGATGCAAGATCCGCGTTATTGGAACCCAACAAAGAGAGATCCATCATATGTTGCCAAAGTCGAAGAAGGTTTTTCCAAGGTCTACCGCTAAAGACTTTCATCATGATGGTGACATCAGGATAACAAACTCTACTCTGGATCATGCTGATTACCTGCAAAATCATCTGAGGCTGACAGATGTGCGGGAGTGCATGATTCATGGTGCAACGCCTTGGCGGGCGTTGCACTACCCCTTAAAGAAAAGCGATGCTGTAACATGGACGGCTCTGTATAAAGAGGAGCCTGTTTGCATGTTTGGTGTTGTGCCAATAAGCAGTGAAGATGGGTTTAAGACTGGATCTATATGGCTGCTTGGTACAGATCTTATTGACAAACACCCTCGCAAGTTTCTCCCCCTTACACGCAAGATGCTTGATTACATCGCACAAGATTGGGATGTGCTTGAGAACGTGGTTCCTATTGACCATCACAAGACGCTTAACTGGTTGAATTGGTTAGACTTTATGTTTGGTGAAGATGTCGTAAAGATTAACGGCTTTGCGTGCGTCCGTTTTGTGCGTTGCGCTCCACACATAGAAGTGACATTTGAATAGCATACGGCCTGTTTCTAACTGACAGCCTCGCCATGAGACAACTGGATGACGAGCGAAACGGACAACCGAAGGTGTAAATTTAACTTTTGTAATGAGGACTGAATCAAATGGCGAATACAATTGATATCGCATTTATCAAACAGTTCGAGTCAGAAGTACACTTGGCGTATCAGCGCATGGGTTCCAAGCTACGGAACACTGTTCGTACCGCTGGTAATGTTCGTGGAAGTGTAGTTCGTTTTCAGAAGATTGGCGCAGGCGCGGCAACCACGAAGACTCGTAACGGCAACGTAACTCCAATGGAACTGGTACATACCAACGTAGAAGCCACAATGGCTGACTTCTATGCACCAGAGTACATCGACAAGCTCGATGAACTGAAGGTCAACATCGATGAGCGTCAGGCTGTAGCAACATCTGCTGCCGCTGCTCTTGGTCGCAAGACTGACGAAATCCTCTACACAGCAATGGATGCTGGCGCAAACGCAACACAGATCAGTTCAACTGCAACTGCTGTTAGCAAAGCCAACTTGCTTGAGTTGTTTGAAGTGTTCGGTTCTGCCGACATTCCAGAGGACGGTGGACGCTATATTGGAATGCATCCTGCTGCTTATGCAGATCTGTTCAACATCAACGAGTTCGCATCAAGCGACTATGTTGGCGATCAGAACCTGCCATTCGCAGGCGGCATGACCATGAAGCAGTTCCTTGGCTTCAAGATCTTCTCAACATCTGCAGTAACCGCTGGTAAGAACATTGCTTACCACACATCTGCAGTTGGTCTTGGCATCAACGCTGATGTCTCAACAGAGATCAACTATGTTCCTGAGAAGGCAGCACACTTGGCTACTTCAATGATGTCCATGGGCGCAGTCGTGATCAACGACGCTGGTGTCTATGAGCTTCTTGATAACAACTAAGTAAGGAGGCGGGGGGCAGTAGCCCCCCGCTAACTATATGCCAACAGCAGCAAATTCAGATATCGATGTCGCAGCACGCGCACTGGTGTTGATCGGAGCCGATCCAATCACATCATTTACAGCCTCGTCTACCGAGGCTCTTGTTGCAAATAACGTATATGAGGACACGGTGCGTACAGCATTGTGTGCAAGCCGTTGGCGTTTTGCCACCAATCAGGCACAGCTCAACCTTCTTACCGCCCAGCCTACTGGCAGGTGGGATCGTGCGCATCAACTACCGGCAGGCACGCTGATGGTTCATGCTGTTACGACAAACGACAAGATGATTGAGTACAACATTTATGGTGACAAGATTTACAGCAATGTAACCACTACCGACATTCTTGTTGCTGATTACACATACAGAGCCGGTGAACAGGACTGGCCTAGCTACTTCACACTGTCTGTTGAATATGCGCTAGCCGCTACTTTTGCGCTTGGCATTGCAAGAGATGAGCAGATGGCATCAATGTTTGAGAATAAGGCTGCACGTTTAATGCAGCAAGCGAAGACATTAGACAGCCAGCAGCAAACAACACGCAAACTTGTTACATCGAGGTTCATTTCTGAAAGGCGAAGTTAATGGCGAGATTAAGAGTACCGCTAAATAACTTCTCTTTTGGCGAGGTAAGCCCATCATTAACATCGCGTACTGACAGCCCTGTTTATACATCGGCTGCCGAAAGCGTAAAGAACTTTGTCATTCGTGCAGAAGGCGGTGTGATTAATCGCGCTGGTCTGCAACGTGTTTATAATTTTCCGCAAACATATAACGCTAGTTTGCAGCAGCAGATTAAACTTGAACCATTTATATTCTCGGATGATGAAAAATATGTTGTGGCTTTCTCCAATGGACAGATCGATTGTTTCATCATCGATCCCGCAACAGGGGTATTGTCGCATGCACAGACCATTACGGCTGATACTGACGGCAACGCTTTGCCTATTGATGATGGTAATATTCTTCAGCTAACGCACACCCAAAAGGGTGACTTCATGTTTATCTGCCATAGAGAGTTTCTATGTCGGCAGCTTGTCCGTACTGGCCTGACTTCATTTGAAGTACGGCTGTTTGAGTTTGAAGAATCTCTTGATGGCAATCGTGTCTATCAGCCTTATTACAATTTCCAACCGGCTGGGGTTACAATCTCATCGAGTGCAATCAATGGCAATATCGTAACGCTGACAACAAGCGCAGCTTACTTTACGGCTGGGCATGTTGGCGTGCGTCTTTTGATTGGTGAAGCTGAAGCAATTATTAGTGGGTACACATCTCCCACTCAAGTAACGGCGGCTATCTTCGGTGATCTTGAAACGCAGCTTGATCCAGATGCTTTGAAGACGAAGGATGAGTCTGACAAGATTGAGGTTACGCATGCGCAGCATGGCATGCAGGCTGGGGCATCTGTAACGATTGCAGAGGCTGGTGGTCTTGGCGGCATATCTGCAAGCAACATTAATGGCGCACGCACGATCAGCCGTATTATTGACGCTAACCATTATGAGATTACTGCAGGCGCATCAGCAACATCTGAGGTTGATGGTGGTGGCTCACCAGTTATCAAGTCGGCTGCGCCAACAACAGAATGGTATGAACAGTCATACAGCACTGTGCGCGGTTTTCCGCAGGCGGTTACATTCCATGAAGATCGTCTGTGGTTTGGCGGTACGCCTAGCCAGCCAGATGGTTTATGGGCATCACGCACTGGTTATTATTACAACTTTGATCTTGGTGATGCAGAAGATGGAGATGCCATTGACCTTGACGCAAACGTGGGTGTCACTAACGAGATCAGACATCTTGTGTCAAATCGTGACTTGCAAGTGTTTTCATCTCAAGGCGAATTCTATGTACCTGCGTTTCAGGACGCTCCGGTAACGCCAGCTAAAGCCAAGCTGTCTATCCAGACACCTGTTGGCAGCGGCTATATGCGGCCACAATCTGTTGATGGCGCGACATTGTTTACCCAAGCAACCGGCACAGCGGTAAGAGAATATCTCTATACCGATGCACAAGGCGCATACACATCAACAACGATCTCGCTCTTGTCATCCCACCTTATAAGCAATCCTGTGCAGCTTGCTGTTGTGCAAGGTGCGTTGGCTAGACCAGGGGCGTATGGCTTTTTCTTAATGGATAATGGCGAGTTGGCTATCTTCCATAGCCTTAGATCAGAGAGCCGCGCTGGCTGGATGCGCTGGACAACAGAAGGCAAGTTCCATTCCGTCTGCTCAACAGGCGAGGATGTATATGTTGTGACTGTCCGTGATGATGGGTCAGGCGCAAACAAACTCTTTATGGAAAAATTTGACGTAACAAAGAACATGGATTTCTCTAATGACTTCACCGGAACTGCTGGTGTGTTCAGCGTTGCTGGTCATTTTGCTAATGGAGCAACGGTAGAGGTTGTTGATGGCACTGAGTATCTTGGTGCATTTACTGTAGCTAGTGGGCAGGTAGATGTTAGTGCTATTAAGCCAACATCTGTTGCAGCACAGATTGGTTACAAATACACACCTGAGATTAAAACATTGCCATTCGATGCACAGGTTCAAGGTGGGCCACTAACTGGTGAGCCACGCAAGATAACCAAGGTTGTGCTGGATCTATATCAAACATTAAGTGTGTCAGTTAATGGCACTGCGTTGCAGTTGCGTACTGTCACACATTCTATTGGTAGCGGTAACACGCCAGTCACAGGCAAGCAGGAGTTTCGCGTACTTGGTTATAGCCGCGATCCTCGCGTGACGATTACGCAGGAAGCCCCGCTGCCATTACAGATTAACGGTATGATAACAGAGGTGTCGTTCTAATGTCGTTTATGGTTATTGGGTCAATGCTTAGTGCAGTTGGTGGAATGGTGAGTGCTAGTAATGCTGCTGCCGCACAGCGCAGGATGGCCGAGCGTCAGGATTTCCAAGCAAAGATTGAAGAAGTCAAAGGCATGCAGATGCATAATGACCGCAGGTCTGCTTATTTTGCATTTGAGTCTGAGATGGATGGTGCGCTTGCTATTAACAACCGCGCATTAAGTGACCGCAGCGCAGGCGCAATCAAGAAGAAAGCCAAGCAGGCAAACAGGGATGAGCTTAGTCGATTGGCAGCGCAGACCCTGTTCAGTGCAGGCAAGTATCGTTCTGCCGCAGGTGAAGCTAGATCAGCCGCATCATCAATCATGATGGGCGGCATGTTTAACACAGCTTCATCAATGGCGATGAACTTCCACAAGCTGCAACAGGTAACGCCAACTGTGCCTATTCCTGACACTACAATGTACATACCGCCAAGCGGAATGTTTGGAGGCGACTAAGATGGCAGAGATTAAAACCTACAAGAAAGCGCAAGTCTTTAATCAGCCGGTAGGCGTAGTTCGTTCTACTGGTGCAGAGGCTGCATCAAGAGCATGGGCTGGTGTTGCAACGGCAGGGCAGCGCATCTTTGAGATGGGGTACCAAGAAGCTGCCGTACAGCAAAAAGCATTAGGTGACAGCTTTGCCAAGATGTCTGTTATTGGCCGCGATGATAAAGGCAATTATGAAGCGGTTGAACTGCCTGCAACCTTTAGCCCTGTTGCGCGGCAGACTGCAGAGCTTGGCCTGCAGGAGAATTATGTAAAGCAGTTTGCGCTTGATGCGACAAACACAGGCAAGGTTCTATACGGCAAATACAAAGAGCGTGGTGATACTGCTGGCTTCTTAGGAGACTGGGAAGCTGCAACATCTGGTCAGATCAAAGCTGTTTCGCAAGATCCAAAGCTGGCTAAGTACGCTCCTGTCATGCAACAGATGATGGACAATGTTGGCAAAGAGCATGTTGCATCACTGCATAGCATTGCTTACGATCTCGCTGATCGCAAAGCTTACCAGAATGACACAGAACTGCTGAATGATGGTATTGCCAACCTTCTTACCCTTTCATCTACTGACAGGGTTGTAGAAGTATTTGATGGCAGTGGCGGCAATGAAACCACTTACGCCCCTGCTGGTCAGGTTGCATTAGAGCAAACGCTTGAAGCAATTGATCGTCTTGGTGAGAAGTACGCATCACGCATTGAAGTAGGCACTGTTCCAAAACTTAAAAAGGAAGCGCGTACTGCTTTTCATTCTGGGCAGATAAGCCGGATTATCAGCAGGCTTAAAGAGATAGTGCCGCCGCCATCTAACCCTAACTCAAACAATGATGTCCTTGGCGATATCATGCAGGCGGGAGTAACTGCCTTTTCCACTGGTAGTCTTGATGCTGTTGACAGTCCATCTGTCAGGGCAACATTAGAGGCTGCTGGTCTTAACGATGCTTTCTTCCAACAAGAAGGCATTGGAGAACTTCGTGCTGCGTTAGGCAACGAGTTTTCAAAAGCACAAAGCCGTCAGGCAGAATCATTCAACAAGTTTAAGGATGATTACAAAGTAGCGGCTGTTTCTATTAACCTGTCTAATGGTGCGCCTGTTGGCAAAGATGATGCAACACTGTTTTTAAGAGAGGGCTTTGGCGTTACCAACGCAACTGATCTAGCAAATAATTTTGAAAGAATAATAAACAGCAAAGAGGGGCAGAACCTACTGCTCTACAACACAGTAGCACCTGATGTGGTTAAAGATTTTCTGTCACCTGATTTTGCGAAAACATTCTTGCAGCAAAATCCGCAGGCATTACCAACTGTTTTGAATTTCTTCCGGCAAGCAACTCTTTCTCAAAATGGTACTGTTCGGGCTGCACGCGGCATTGATGTAAAGACTATTCAGTTCTGGGAGGAGTTAAACGCTTACTCTAAATCTGGGCAAACCATGTCAATGGATCGTTTCATCGATGCTGAGTCAGCAATGCAGACAGGCGGTGCGCCTGTTGATAATGCAATTAAAGACATGATCTATCAAAAGATAGGCAAAGAATTTCAAAGCGTGAAGGCTGCTGTAGACGAATTTACATTGCAGGCTGTTGGCAATAATCCTGAGATGTCTGCGTTCTTTGGCAATCAGGCAAAGCGTCTAGTATATGTGCATGGTGCAGATAAAGCCTTTGAGATTATCAAGAACACTAAAGATAAAATCTTTATGAAGTCTAATCTTATGTACGATAAAGACCGGCCAAGCTTGTTTGCGCCGGAAATGTTCTATGGTGATGCTGAACTCAAGGTTTTGAACAGCACTGTTGCAACACGCCTTAGAACGGCCGAGAATGGCTCCACACTGGTCTTAGGTAAAAATGTGGGGTTGGTAGCCGACAGACGCGGAACGCGCCTTGAGAGTGGCATACCGACTCGTCTACCCACATATACGCTTCGATACACCTCTGGTGACAGAATTGGTCAGCCGGTGCGTGATGCTAATGGGCCGATTGAGATTGGGCCACAAACGATTATTTCTGCGCGTGCGGAAGCCTTACGCATGAGTGAAGCGGATTGGATGGCAGCATGGAAGCAGTCATACGACATGCGCTTTGGTGCAACGGATAAGCTGGGCAGAGTAAAGCGTCCACCGTCTGGTGCTACATTTGGCGGCATGTTCAATACTAGCGGCGAGCCAAAGGTTATGCCGCGCAGCATCACCATTGATGAGGCCAAAAGAATGAAAGCTGCAGAGGCCAATAATTAATGGATTATGGGCGCAAAGATTTCTTTATCGCAGCGGATACTGGCTTTCGTGAGAATGTATCAAGCAGTTGGTTTGAAGGCTTTAAGGCTAATGTAGCCTACAAGTATCAGCCAATCAGCACATATACTGACGAGCAAAACCTTTTCGGAGAGGTTGAGCGCGACCCTTTGTTTACCAGAGATCGTTTTGTTCAGCGTATGCAGAGCATACCGGAGAGTCACAAGAACTTTCATGAGACATTAGCCAGAGCCAAGAACGATGATCACTTTGATTTCTTGGTTGGGGCTGTGTCAGAAGAACTGCTCTATAAAGAAGAAGCTGCTAACGCGCCAATCACGGCGCAGTTTGCGTCTGAGTTGACTGACATAAGCAATCTTGCGCTGTTCATACCTGCATTAAATCAGGTTCGAGTGGCTAAGACTGGTGTCGATGCCTTCAAAACTGCAGCAAAGTTTGGCTTTGGTGCTGGTGTGGCATCTGAAACCATCCGCGCACCGTTTGCCTATGCTGATAGTGACTGGGAATCTGCTGCAAATATCGGCATGACCACTGTGTTTTCTGGCGCATTGGGTAGTTCAGCGCATTATCTCAAGCCATTTATTAAATCGGCAGCAAGAAAGGCATCAGACTTTGCTAATGGTAGACCTGTTCAGCACACTTTTGATAAAGATGGCAACATTGTTCTTGCTGGCGATGACGGTTACGTTGGGCAGTCTGGCGGTGATTTTGATGCTGTTACTGGCAACCCTCTTGGATCTCCATCGCAGCGCATCCTGTCTGATAAGAACGTGCCTCAAGAAGTTAAAGGAATGTTTCATGCGCTTACTTCAAACGCTTCTGTAAGCGTGCAAGGCAATCGCAGCGGCATGGCGCAGCAATCAGTAGCCATGCGCATTGTGCCGTTTCATGGCACATATATGCGCGTACAACGAGACTTGCGTGACCTGCACGCGCAGCAAGTGACAGGCGAGATTGATGCAACCGCACCATCTATTGCTGGTGCTTACACTGGATCTTCTAAAGATTACGATGATTGGCTTGGCGAAACAATCAACCGTATGGTGCTGTCAAAGTCTGATGATCCACGTCTGGTACGTCAGGCTCAAGATGGTATGACACAACAACAAGCTGACGCAATCGTACAGCTTGATCAGTTGTTTAAGCAGATTGATGATGATGCCAACTTTACTGGTGTATTTAAGCGCAATGAAGAATTGAAAGCACGCATCGACACCCTCAAAAAAGAACTTGAGGAATTAAACACCAAAGATAAAGGCATCAGAGATTCTGATAACAAGGGTGCAAAGCAAGGCATATCTAAGGCACAGTTTGCAGCGTTAGAGCGTGGCACAGATCGCATTGCTAAGATTAAAAAAGAGATTGATGATCTTACAGGGGCAATAAAGAAGCCAACGCGACAGGATTTTGCATTCCCTATCTTCTACAACAAAGATCTTTTGATGGCAGATGAAATGGCACGCGAGGGTCTGACACAGAAGTTTGAAGCGCATTACATAAGAGAACGTGCTGCAATGGGGCCGGATGAAACCATGCCCTCAACTACGCCGCGTGAAGATGCAGAGCGTACTCTTGCGCGTATCTTGCAAGAAGATGCAGATGATTTTGAAAACCTGCAGGCAGACTTTGCTGGCGGCAGCAAGCATCTTCGCAATCGTAAGACTAACATCCCTGTGCATGAAGTTATGGATTACATCATCAAAGATGAGGATGCACTCTATAGTTATATAGATCGCATGGGCAAGAAGATTGCGTTTGCGGAATCATATGGTGGTAAGAACATTGAAGAAGTTCTTACTGACATTGAAACATCGCTTCGTAAAAAGGGCGGTTTTAGTGAAGAACGGATCACTCGTATCTTGTCTGATTTTTACGGAGATTATGAGCGTGTCATGGGGTCTTTTGTTCGCCGCCCAGACAGACTAGACAATCAAGCAGTCAAAGCTGCTCGAACCTACACAGGTTTAGTTTATCTTCCTTATGCTGGTTACTCTGCTATCACAGATATCGGCAGCATTGCGCTTGCGCATGGCGTTATGCCAACGCTGAAAGCCGCTTGGGCTGGTGTTCGTGACATGGGTTACACCAGCAAAGTGTTTCGGCAGGTCAACATGGCAGGTGAGGTGCTTGACATTACCCGCAATGTTGTTTCGCGTGAAATCTTGTCTGACAACATAAAACGCATCAAGCCTAACATGGTTGAAAAGACAAGCAGTATTGCAAACAAAGCTTTCTATACATTGAACGGCCTTGCCCCGATCACTGTTGCTGGCAAGACGCTCGATCAGATACTGGTGCAAGACAAGTTTTTCAAACTGTCACGCAAAATGGCTGCAGGCAAGATCAACAAGTTTGATGCCGAGTTCATGGCACGCTATGGCATTGATCAGGAAATGGCTGAGTATATTGCCAAGATGCCTGTCGAGCGTCATCCAAGTGCTGACTTCCATTTTAGTGCAACTGACAAATGGCCTCAAGATACACCACAAGCAAGGCGTGTATTGCGTACATATCAGGCAGCTATCGATGCGCATGCGAATAACACCATCATCATGGCGACAACCTTTGATAAGCCGCAGTTTATGGATGGTTTACTCTATATGAAAGACAACTCGTTCTTTCAACAAGCACGCAAGCTGTGGCCTGAGTCATTTAAGATTGAGGATCGTGTCTCTACTGCAGGTCAGAAGATGGTGCGCATGGACAGCCAGCTTATGACGCTGCCGTTTACGTTTATGAACTTTGCCTTTGGTGCAAATAACAAGATCGTCAATGTGCTGCGTGATCCTAACCGGCTGCATAATGCACAAGGCGTAATTGCTCTGCTTGGTATGTCGTACCTGTCGCTTGAAATGAAAGACAAGTCATGGTGGCGTGGTGCTGGCAGCGTAGAAACAATAGCGCGTGTTGTAGATCACAGCGGATTGCTGGGTATCTACACTGATCTTGGCTATATGGGTCTGTCTATGGGCGTGAACAGCGGCATGATTGGCGCAACATCATCACCCATACCGCCAAAATATATAGACCCTGATATAAACAAAAGGTTTGGTAACTTTGTTACTGAGCCATTTGGTGCGCCTGTTGGCTTGGCACAGGATATGTATCGCGTTGCCAAAGAATACAGTAATGGCAACAACGCTACAGCAAGTAAGGATTTGTTTTATACGCTGCCATTCATAGGTCTTCCATACATTGCCGGAACGGCAAGGGATTTGTGGAATGCTGGCCGTTAATTGTGCGTGGAGAAATGCATTAGTGCATGATAGAGGGATACTATGACAATAAACTTGAGCGATAATTCACCGCGAGTAATCTACACTGTGGCCGCTGGGGTTACACAGTCTAGCTTTACTGTGCCTTTTGATTTCTTTGAGGAAGGCGATGTCAATGTCTATGTCGATGGTGTTCTTAAAACCATCACGACAGATTACACTGTAAGCGGCGGCAGCGGCACAGGCGGCACAGTTGCAATGTCAGTCACCGGCATATCTGGTGGCAGCAGCATTGTTCTTACTAGAGATGTAGCTCTGGAAAGAACAACAGACTTTCCAGCATCCGGCCCATTTGATGTGTCCAGCTTAAACAATGAGCTAGATAAAATCATTGCTGTTCAAGCAGATTTAAAAAGCAGAGTTGATCGCTCAATCCAAGCATCCGATTATGATGAAGATGCAGCAATTTATTTGCCATCAAAAAATGATCGCAAAGGCAAGGTCTTAGCGTTTAATGCTTCAACAGGTGACGTTGAAGTTGGTGCAACAGTATCTGGCGTTACAGCACTTTCGGCTATAACTAATGATATTGAAGCACTAGCTGACATCGAAGATGGTACTATTGCAACAGATGCTATATCTAGTCTTGCAGCAATAAGCTCGAATGTAAGCACCGTTGCATCTAACATTACTAATGTTAGCAATGTTGGAACTAACATTTTGCACGTTGAAAATGTTAGCAACAACATGGTGTCTATTACTTCAGCCGTTACAAATGCGGCTACAGCAAACGCTGCTTTAGCTACATTCCAACAGTCATTTAACTCAGGTAATTTTGCTCCACAATCTCCTACTGACGGCGATCTTTGGTACGACACAGCTAATCTTCAACTTCGTGTTTATGTTGCGTCAACATCTCAGTGGGAAATTGCTGGCAGTTATTTGGATGCGTTAACAAGCACCCATGTATTCACGGCAACAGCAGGGCAAACGTCGTTTGTTACTGATGATAATGGCAACACGCTTTCTATATACTCAAATGGCAACACATTTGTTTATAAGAATGGTGTGCGTTTAACTATTGGTAGTTCTAGTACCAATGATTACTTCATTAATGGCAACACAATTGCCTTGAACTCAGGCGCAAATCTTAATGATGTGATTTTGGTTGAAGTCTTTACCAAGTTTACATCTGTACAAGAAGCATCTTTAGATCAAAAAGTAACGGATGCTACTACATCAGCGACTAACGCTGCTGCATCGGCATCTGCTGCTGCGACATCTCTTTCTAATATTGGCTCATCAGAAACAAATGCGGCTGCATCTGCAACATCTGCTTCTGGATCTGCTATATCAACAGCCGCAGATGCTATCTCAACAGCCGCTGATGTTGTTTCTGCCGCCGCATCTGCTGCAACAGCAACCACCCAAGCCAGCCTTGCTACCTCAAATGGTGCTGCTCAAGTAACCTTGGCGACCACTCAAGCTGGCAATGCAGCGTCATCTGCTACGGCTGCGGCTGCATCAGCTACTTTAGCATCTAATTCAGAAAGCGCGGCAAGCACATCTGAATCAAATGCTTCTACCTCAGAAACAAATGCCGCTTCATCTGCTTCGGCTGCTGCAACCTCTGCTTCAAATGCGGCAACGTCTGAATCAAATGCGGCAACGTCTGAATCAAATGCTGCAACAAGCGCAACTGCTTCTGCAGCAAGCGCGGTAAGTTCTTCTGCATCATCTACGTCAGCTGCAAGCGCACAGGCTGCTGCTGAAAGCGCAAGAGATTCTGCTCTTGCAGCGTTCGATTCATTTGATGACAGGTATCTTGGGGTGTTTGCCTCAAACCCGACAACAGACAATGATGGTAATGCATTAGTTGCTGGTAGTTTATATTTTAATTCCTCATCATCAGCCATGCAAGTTTACACTGGGTCAGGCTGGACAGCCGCATATGTGTCAGGCACAGGTTTTGCGTCTCTGTCAGGAGCGTCTTTTACTGGTGACATTACAGTACCAAACATAACACTAACTGGTACGATTGACGGTAGAGATCCATCGGCTGATGGTACAAAGCTTGATGGCATTGAAGCAGGTGCGACTGGAGATCAGACTGCATCAGAAATCATGACAGCAATCAAGACTGTTGATGGAGCATCATCCGGTCTTGATGCTGATTTGCTTGATGGGCAAGAAGGCAGCTACTATTACCCTGCTTCAAATCCTAATGGATACACAGCTAGTGTCGGAACTATAACCAATGTTACAGCTGGCAATGGTTTGTCAGGCGGGGGTAGCAGTGGTGCAATAACTATTAGCCACTCTGATACCTCAACACAAGCTAGCAGCAACAATTCAGGTCGGACTTACATTCAAGACATTACACTTGATGATTACGGTCATGTTACTGGAATAGCCACAGCAACAGAAACTGTGGTCAACACCGACACCAACACAACCTATACTGCTAACGGTTCTTATGGCCTTACACTGGTTGGTACAGAGTTTCGTTTAGAAACTGATCAACGTATAGCAGATAGCACTTCGGATATTAAAATCGGAAACCTTCATGACTTTACTTACTTTGACGCAAGCGTAGGAATCCGTTGGTACACTGCCGCTGCGGAGGAGATGCGTTTAACTAACACCGGAGATCTTCATGTTGATGGCGATGTTATTGCTTATTCAACCACTATTTCAGATGAGCGATTAAAGACTGACATTACCAAAATCGACAGTGCGTTAGAAAAAGTTGGGCAGCTTAACGGCTACACTTTTACATACAAAGCTGACGGCAAACAGTCTGCCGGTGTTATTGCACAAGAAGTAGAGAAGGTATTACCAAGCGCAGTCACTGAAAAAGAACTACCTCTTAAGACTGATGATGGCGTTAGTTACAAAACAGTTCAATACGATCAGTTGGTAGGGCTGCTAATCGAAGCTGTAAACGAATTATCAAATCGTGTGAAAGTATTGGAGGCCAATAATGGCAACAACTAAAGCAATGACATTATCTGATCTTCTTGATGGCAATGGCGATGTTGTTGCATCAGCACTTGATAACGCATCTTCTTTGTTTGGTTTGCCAACAGGCTGGACAATCGGCGCAAGCGGTAGCGATATGATTTTTTCATACAGTGGTACTGCAAAGTTTAAGATTGCAACCGATGGTTCTGTTACAGCAATTGATGACGTTACAGCTTATGGGAGCATTTAATTATGCCAGTACCTAGCAGTGGTCAGATAAGAATTAGCGATCTTGTTGCTGAGTTTGGTGGTTCCGCGCCTCATGCATTGAGCGAGTATTATCGCAATGCTGGACTTGTCCCCTCTAACAACACAAACATACCAACAAGCGGTCAGTTTAGTTTTTCTAACGCATACGGCGCAGTCAACGAGATTGCTGTCGCAGCAACTAGCGGTGCCAACATCGACATCTCAACGCTATTTGGATCAAATTGGACAAGCACAGTACCCAAGCGTCTGACTATTGGGTCTGGCGTTACTATCGGCGGCACAGGCTCAAGCGCAGCTATTATTATTCCATCTAACATGGCTGGCACTCTGGCAATAGACAACGCTGGAAGCATCATTGGTAAAGGCGGTGCAGCTAATAGCGGGGCTGGTGGTAATGCTATTAGCAACTCAGCATCTGGCGTAACCATCAATAACACCGGTTTACTTGCTGGTGGAGGCGGCGGTGGTGGTCTTGGCGGAGTTGGCGGCAACGGTACTTTCACAACAACAACCCAAACGAATCATTCTCCTGCTTATGCAGGAGAGGGTCTTCCAGGCGGTTGGACTTGGAGATTTTATGATCCAAAAGTCTTAACGATCAGGCGTAACAACGGCGGTTATTTTTACGGTGCGGTACGCGCTGACGGGGCAAGCGTTACACAAATTGGTAATGGTTTCCGTAGTTCGTATCGAGGGTCTGATGGTTACTCTTATGCTTATAACTGGTATGAAGAATCAAGTTCTACAAGTTCATCGACTGGTGGCTCTGGTGGGGCTGGTGGTCGTGGTCAAGGCTATAACCAAACGCTCGCAAGTGGATCGGCTGGCTCAAGTGGCGGCACCAATGCTGGCACAGGTGGTACAGGTGGATCAGGCGCAGCCTACGGCACAGCAGGGTCAACAGGCTCTACCGGTGCTAATGGTAACTCATCTAATGGTAGCGGTGGTGCATCAGGTGGTGCAGCAGGCGCAGCCGTAACAGGCACATCAGTAACAATGAACAACACTGGCACACTAGCAGGAGCAGTCGCATGACACAGTATAATATTGAGAAGATTGAAGGCGGCATTGCAACAGTACGTTATGCCGATAATAGCTGGGCAAACCTTGTTCTTTCAGCGGATATGACACAGGAAGACTTAGATGATTTGGCATTACAGTTTGCACCAAAGACTGGCGTTGCACCTAGCTTCGCAACAGTTGGCTTTACTTCCACAGCCTCGGCTAAACCTGAGCCTATTGTTGAGGAAGAAGAATATGTTGATGACAGACCAGCGTGGCTTATTGCAAGAGAAGCTGCATACGGTTCACTAGCTAGTCAGGTTGAGTATATCACAGAGAACGGTTTAGAGGCTTGGCAAGCACACGTTGCTGGGATCAAAGCCGCTAATCCAAAGACCTAGCATGAATGGATCCAGTCACCGGAATCGCGCTTGCTAGTACCGCATACAAAGCTATCTGCAC